>SXGT01063270.1_pt1 | contig 47099 bp, 20 predicted proteins | sample 3176221 | NCBI WGS metagenome assembly SXGT01 (sample SAMN11356862, study PRJNA531348) | freshwater metagenome | isolation source: freshwater sample F1-120 | place: China: Fuxian Lake, Yuxi | collected 2017-12-25 | reverse complement strand
CTCGGAGGGCTGACGCCCTGCCGCTCGCCGAATTTCTCATGACTCCCCGCGCGAAGTATAGTGCCACAGACATCGGGATGAGACCGAAGTTTTCTACCGCCAGGAAAAAGTCATGAGTCGCACGAAACAGGCCCCGCTGGCCCAGCCGAAATATCACCCCGCCGCACGTGAGTTCGTCGATCATGCGCTGAAATTGGCTCAGAAGAAATTCGTGAAGTCCCCCGACGACGCACACGTCTCCGGGCGACAACTCCTGGAAGGGATCCGCGAACTGGCGATCAAGGAGTTCGGCATGATGGCGATCCCGGTCTTTCGACACTGGGGCGTCACGACGACTGAGGACTTTGGCCGCATCGTCTGGGATCAGGTCGAACGGGGTGACATGCGGAAAACGGAACGCGATCAACTCAGCGACTTCAGCGGTGTTTACGACTTCGAAGAGGCTTTCGACCGCGACTACGAAATCGACACGAACGCCGCATTCCGGCGCTGAACGAAGCGCGCGTGGTTCGCGCGCGTCAGACCAAACCCTAGCACGCGAGCCGCGTGCGCCACATGGAGTTGTCGTCGTGCGAACGGACTCGCCAGACAATGCCTCCCCTCGCACGAGGCCGTACGTCCAGAGCTGGTTCGCACTGGCGGCAAGTTTGGTTGGCCTGTGGGTGATCGGTTTGGGACTGCTGTCGTACTTGACCGCGAATCCGGTCACACTCAATCGCGATCAGATTCTGGACGCGACCGACGTGCTAACCGCCGTGGTCGAAGACGTCGAGGTCGGCCGAGTCCGCGTGGAGAAGTCCTGGAAAAACGCTGTTCTCGACGAACAACTCACACTGATCAATCTGCGCGAGACGAAGCCCGCTTCGCATCACGGATTGATTATTCCCGTTACGTTGACGGGGAATGGTTGGCAGATCACGCCATCAAAACTGCCGCGTGAGCCGCCGCTGATCTACCCCGCCACCGAAGAATCCGAGCGCCAACTGCGGCATCTGCTGAAAATCGGCCGTTTGCCGTGATGGCGCAAAAAAAGCCCGGCGTCCATCGACGTAGGGCTTTCGTGTTGTGGCTGGATGGTCCCGTTAGCTGCGCGGCATCGTTGCGGTGACGGACGGCTTGACGCGGCGGCGAACGTCGGTCTCCAGGACGCCGAAGGCTTGCTCATGGCGTTGCAAGGCCATCGACAGCGCGCTCAACAAACGCTTGGCGGTGAAGTGATTCATGATGATTCGCTGGCCGACATGCACGGTCACATTGCCTTGAGCATACGGGTTGGGGTTCAACCCCAAGTCCAAAATCAGCTCTTCCGGCGTGCTCGACACGCGGCAGAAGTTGGCGTAGCCGGCGCTGACCGTGGAGTCATCGACCGTCAGAGTTTGCTGCTGGGCAGCGGCGGGAGCCGGCGGCACGGCGATTTCATCATCAGTTTTGTCTTTGGCCACGGAGATTCTCCTTCAGGGAATGGGTAACGGGACTCTCAAAACATCGGTGGCAGACTGGAAATCACATGCAAACACTTCGACCACCGAGAAACGACTTCTAACGAGGTGCGGCACATTACTGACGCATGCCGTGGCAATCAACGGCCATCTCACGATTCCTCAGGGGTCGGCCAGAAAGCCAATCGCCTGGGTCGGTAGAGTTCATACAAACAACGCTGTTTCCAATGGCAAAATGAGCCGAAGTCCACTCCAACCGGTTTTTCGAAAAAGAAAAACCCGCCGGACTGAGAAGTTCGACGGGCAGAAGACCTGAAATTCAATGTGACCAATCCTTGTTTCCGCTCAAGTGAGCCGCCTCTTCCTTGGACGGCTCTCGCACTGGCCCGGTGGTTCTGACATGGCGTCCCTCCTATCAATTTTGAAGTCATCACCCCTCAGTAAAGGGGAGGGCATTCGTCGATGACCTGCAAGAGTTTAATCCTGTCCGGGCAAGCGGCAAGAAGTTTTTTGGGCGAATGTGACGCAATCAACCGTTCACTCAAAGTTATTTGTTGTCGTCCCCCCTTTTATACCTCGCACGGCCATGAACATGAATGAGACAGGCGAGCGGGGTGGCGTCAGTCCCCCGGTCCTGCGGCGAATGCACCGGGGGAATGACGCTACCCCGCTCGCCAAAATGTCTCGCTGCGGACCGTGCGAGGCATCGCCACGTTTTTTTACGGTTGGTTACTGGCGGTTCCGCTCGATGGCAAGATGTCAGGCACGTCTTATCGGGCCCGCGAATCGCTGTCGGCTCCATTCCACTGGCATTAGACTTTGCCGCGATTTCCCACTGTCTGATTGGAATTCCGGACCACACCCTGATGGTCGTGGTGCGGCTTCCCAAGGATTGCATTCATGCCAAGAGTTGGTTCTGTCGCTCGCCCATTGAGCGGCGCGGTGTTGTGCTTGTTGTTCTCAGGACCACTGCTGGCCGCAGACCCGAAGCCAACGAGCGAGCCATTTGCCGAACTATTGGTGAATCACCCCGTCGTCGCCGGGTTCGAACGCTTCTTCGCCACAGCGGGCAGCAATGCTCCGAAGGATTTGGGACTTGGCGGAAAACTATTGCTGGGTGAGTTGGGCTGCGTTGCATGCCATCAAGCGGACGGGGTCACGGCGAAGCAGATCACGAAAAAGCAGGCTCCCATTTTGGATGGAGTCGGTTCGCGCGTGCGGTTGCGATTCATCAAGGAACTGTTGGCGAACCCGCAGCGAGCCAAGCCAGGAACAACGATGCCGGATCTCTTGGCGGGATTGCCCGAAATCGAACGAACTGCGGCGGCCGAGGCGCTCACGCAATTCCTGGCAACGACTGGAACTCCGCAAGAGGCGATGGCCGAACACAGCGCCGTCAAACTCGGCGAGCAGCACTTTCATCGATTCGGATGCGTCGCCTGTCACATGCCTCGGAGAGCGGCGGGACCGGTTCCGAAGGTGAATCCGGCACTTGTCGATGACGACGAGGACGCTCCGAAAAAGCTGGCCACGCAGACGTTCATTCCGCTGGGCGATCTACCCGCGAAGTACACGCTGCCGAGCCTCGCGAAGTTTCTGCAAGACCCGCACGCCGTGCGGCCGAGCAGCCGAATGCCGGGGCTGAACTTGAACGAAAAGGAAGCGCGCGAAGTCGCCGCGTATTTCTTTCAAGGGCACAAGGTGCCGCCGAACATGCAGTTCGCGTACTTCGAGGGGGGCTGGGACGACGTGCCGGACTTCGGCGCGATGAAACCCGTCGCGACCGGGACGGTCAGCGGGTTCGATTTGGCAGTCGGCAAGCGTCACGACAATTTCGGGATGCGGTACACCGGCTTCCTGCAAATTGACAAGCCGGGTCAGTACCAGTTTTGGATCGGCAGCGACGACGGCAGCCGGTTGCAGATCGATGGCAAAGAGGTCGTCAAAAACGGCGGCGTTCATCCGCACTCAGAAAAGGAGGGTCGCGTTTCGCTCGATGTCGGCCCGCACGAAATCATCGTCGATTATTTTCAGGGGGGCGGAGAATGGACGTTGACGCTCGACATGCAGGGCCAAGGAATCAAACGCACGTCCGCGGCCTCCTTCATCACGCTGACTCGCGAGCGACCGAAACCCGAGGCGACCAATGGTGACGACAAACCATTCGTGATCGATCCGTCCCAAGTCGCGAAAGGGAGCAAGCTCTTCGCGACGCTCGGCTGCGCGTCGTGTCACCAGTTGAAGGAAGACAACAAGCAACTCGCGTCCGAGTTGAAGGCGAAGCCGCTGTCAAAACTCGCCGCCAGCGGCGGATGCCTAGCTGCTGACAGCCAACGCGGCTTGCCATTCTTCGGGCTGACTCCGTTGCAGCGTTCGGCAGTGAGTACGGCAATCGCGGCGTTGAGCAAAGCTGTCGATCCGACACCGGCCGAAGCGGTTGCTCACGCATTGCTCAGTTTCAATTGCTACGCCTGTCACGAGCGGGGGCAAATCGGGGGTGTCGAGCCAATCCGCAATGCGTACTTTGAAACGCAGATTCCGGAGATGGGAGACGAAGGTCGTATCCCGCCCGCGCTTGACGGAGTCGGCGACAAACTTCGCGAAGAGGCACTCGTGGACCTCTTGCAGAACGGCACGAAAGGGGATCTCAAGCAAAAGGACCGGCCGTACATGCACGCTCGAATGCCGCGTTTTCATGCCGGCCCTCTGGCAAAGGTATTTGCGGCAGTGGATCTCAAGACAGGCGCGAATTTGCCGGCGTTTGATGAGTCTCTCGCAAAAGCAAAGTCCGCAGGTCGGCAACTGACCGGTGACAAAGGACTGTCGTGCGTCAAATGCCACCCATTTAACGAACACGCCGCGACCGGAGTGCAAGCGGTCAACCTCAACGCGATGACTCGCCGACTGCGCGAGGATTGGTTCTATCGGTATCTCGCCGACCCGCAGGTGTATCGCCGAGGCACACGCATGCCGTCCGCGTGGCCGTTCGGCATGGCGACTGTCAAAGACGTGCTCGACGGCAGCCCTCCAAAACAGATGCAAGCCGTGTGGGCGTACCTCGCTGACGGCAGCAGCGCGGCGATCCCCGCTGGAATCGTCCGCGAAGCGATCGTGCTCACGCCGGACAAAGAGCCGATCCTGTATCGCAACTTCCTGCAAGGACCGAAATCGGACGGCGGCAACATCACTGCTCCGCGAGGCTTTGCCGTGGGATATCCCGAAGGGGTGAATCTCGCATTCGACTTCGACCGCTTCGCGCTGCTCTGGATTTGGCAGGGTCAATTCATCGACGCCTCGAAGCACTGGGTCGGCCGCGGTCCCGGCTTTCAGAATCCGCTCGGCGACAACGTGCTGCCGTTGCCGAGCGAAGTGCCGTTGGCTGTGCTGGCCGACTCGAACGCCGCGTGGCCGAGCCAACCGGCTCGCGATCAAGGCTATCAATTCAAAGGCTATCGCTTCGATGATGCTCGGCGTCCGATTTTTCAATACTCGTTTGGGCGCGTCGTCGTTGCCGATCACCCGCGCGCGATCAAGTCTGGAAGGAACAACAAAGAGCTGTCACTCGACCGCACTTTGACTTTGTCGGTCAGTCCCGGAGATCCAACGTCGCTCAGCGATCTCTTCTTCCGAGCGGTCGCCGCTCAGAAAATCGAACCCGGCACTGACGGCTGGTTCACGATCGACGGCACGCTCAAGCTTCGAATCGTTTCGAGTTCCTCAAAGCAGCCGCTGGTCCGCCCCGCCGGCAATCGATTTGAATTGCTCGTACCTGTTGAGTTGTCGAACGGCTCGGCGAAGATCGAACAGAAATTCGTCTGGTGAGTTGGCGTTCATGCGTCAAAACAGAACCGGTCCATCGACCGATTGGAGTTCACAATGCGTTGGGTCTCTGCTGTGTTTTGCAGCTTGGTGGTTTTCTCCGTTTCGTCCGCGTTCTCTGCCGACAAGCCGCTGACCGAGGAGGACTACTATCCGATTACTTCGTTTGTCATCCCCGATAACATCGTGTTGGAGGCGGGTGGTGTCGAACTCCTGCCGGACGGCAAGCTGGCGATCAGCACGCGACGTGGTGACATCTATTTGCTCGACAAGCCGTTTTCGGTGACGGGCAAAGACGCGAAATTTTCGCAGTTCGCCAGCGGACTCCACGAAGTGCTGGGCATCGCGTATCGCGACGGCTGGCTGTACGCAACACATCGGCCGGAGGTGACTCGGCTGAAGGACGTCGACGGCGACGGACGCGCAGACCTCATCGAGACGGTCTCCGACGGCTGGGGCATCAGCGGCGATTACCACGAGTACGCGTTCGGTTCGCGCTTCGACAAGGATGGCAACATTTGGGTCGTGCTCTGTCTGACCGGCTCGTTCAGCAGCGAGAGCAAGTATCGCGGTTGGTGCCTGCGGATCACGCCCGAGGGAAAAGTGATCCCGACCACCAGCGGCATTCGGTCACCCGGCGGCATCGGTTTCAATCACGCGGGCGAAGTTTTCTACACGGACAACCAAGGCCCGTGGAACGGAGCGTGTGCCTTGAAGCATTTGCGCCCCGGCAAGTTCGTTGGACATCCGGGCGGATTCAAATGGTACGACGAACCGGCCGCCAAGACGGCGCTCGGTCCCAAGCCGAAGGAGCCCGAAAGCGGTGGCCGTTTAATGGCCGAAGCCAAGAAGATTCCCGAACTGGAACCGCCCGCCTGTTACTTCCCGTACCCGAAGATGGGCAAGTCCGCCAGCGGGATCGCGTTCGACTCCACCGGCAAGTTCGGGCCGTTCGTCAATCAACTGTTCGTCGGAGATCAGTCGGACAGCACGGTCATGCGAGTCTTTCTGGAGAAAATCCAGGGGCACTATCAAGGGGCGTGCTTCCCGTTCCGCAGCGGGATCGGTTCCGGCAGCCTGGGAATGATGATGTCGCCGAACGGTTCGCTGTTCGTCGGAGGCACAAATCGTGGCTGGGGTTCACGAGGTCCGAAACCGCACTCGCTGGACCGCATCAACTGGTCCGGCAAAGTGCCGTTTGAAGTCCACGAGATGCGTGCCAAGCCGGATGGCTTCGAGCTGACCTTCACACAGCCGGTGGACGCTGCGACGGCCGGCGACGTGAAGTCGTACAATCTCTCGACCTACACCTACATCTATCAAGCCAGCTACGGCAGCCCTGAGGTCGATCAAACGTCACCGACCATCGAATCCGCGACCGTCGCCGCCGACGGCAAAAGTGTCCGCCTGAAAATCAACGGACTGCAAGAAGGACACGTCCACGAATTGCATCTTGATGGCGTGCAGTCAGCTGATGGTCTGCCGCTGCTTCACAAGCAGGCGTACTACACGTTGAACTATCTGCCGGAGTAGAAGTCGATAAGCTGTCAGCACCTGTCGCGGAGAGGACCATGTCATCCAGCCGAATTGTTTCCATCGAACGCAAGTCGCTCAAAGCGGATTCCTCACCACCGTCTGCCGCGACGCCAGCCGAGCGATTGTTGATGGTCTGGCCGCTGACGATTGAGGCCTGGGCCATGCAAGGAGAGGATATTGCTCAATCCCGACTACCGCGACATGTTGTCCATCTTGAACGACGAGGGCGCTGAGTATCTCGTCGTCGGAGCGCACGCTTTGGCCGCGCACGGCTATCCCCGTGCGACCGGGGACATCGACCTGTGGATCCGCTGCACCGAAGAGAATGCGAAGCGTGTCTGGCGATCACTCTGCCGGTTTGGTGCGCCGTTGCGAGATTTGACGCTGGCAGATTTGGTGACTCCGGACATCGTGTTTCAGATCGGAATTGAACCGCGGCGAATCGACCTCTTGACGTCGATCGAAGCAGTGACTTTTGAAGAAGCATGGCCTCGCCGAAAGGCCGTTGTCGTGGATGCGATCCCGATTTCCGTCATCGGTCGGGATGATCTGTTGCAAAACAAGAGGAACACCGGACGGACGAAGGACCGCGCCGATGCAGAGTGGCTGGAAGCTCACCCGACTGAAACAGTCGAACGGAAGGATGAACCTTGAGTCACTCTCAACCAATCAGTCGTGAGCAAATTCAAGAGACGCAATCTCGACGCCTCCGCAAATTGATACCGACTGTGGCAGAATCGAATCGCTTTTGGCAATCGAAGTGGCAGGCGGCCGGCGTCGATCTTGCGAAGGCCGATTTTTCTAAGTTGCCGCTGACGACGAAGGCCGAACTCGTCGAGGACCACGAGGCTCATCCGCCGTATGGCTCGAACCTGACGTTGGATGTTGGTGCCTATTCGCGATTCTGCCAGACCTCGGGCACGACCGGGCAGCCGCTGCGATGGCTCGACACGCCCGATTCGTGGCAATGGATGCTGGGTTGTTGGGAACAACTCTTTGAATTGGCCGGACTGCGAGCGGACGATCGATTGGCGTTTCCGTTTTCGTTTGGTCCATTCCTCGGTTTCTGGGCGGCATTTGAAGGAGCGGCTCGTTTGGGCCGGCTTTGTCTGCCATGCGGAGGCATGTCGAGCGAAGCGCGGCTGAGGTTCATCGAAGAGAATCAAGCAACCGTCGTCTGCTGTACTCCGACTTATGCCTTGCGACTCGCTGAGGTCGCCGCCGATTTGGCGAAGCAGCCTGGGAATTCGACCGCCTCCGAAATGTTGAAGTCCGTGCGTCTGTTGATTGTGGCTGGCGAACCGGGCGGGAGTATCACGTCGATCCGGCGCAAGATCGAAGCCGGCTGGGGAGCGCGTGTCATTGATCACTGGGGCATGACCGAGGTCGGCCCGCTCGCGGCTGAGTGCGTCGAAAATCCGGGCGGACTGCACATCCTCGAAACCGAGTGCATCGCCGAGATCATCGACTCGGCGACCGAGCAGCCGTTCGATTTGAACGACAAGTCTGCGACCATTCGAGGCGAACTCGTCATCACCAATCTCGGCCGTATCGGCTCGCCCATGATCCGCTATCGCACCGGCGACATCGTCGAACTCGATCGTCAGCCATGCCCCTGCGGTCGGCCACTGATGCGTCTGAAGGGGGGCATCCTCGGCCGCGTCGATGACATGCTGACCATCCGCGGCAACAACGTTTTTCCGACAGCGGTCGAGGCAATCCTGCGCGAGTTCCCAGAGGTTATCGAGTACCAGTTTGAAGAGGTGACTCGCGATTCGATGCCACAACTGCGAATCGACGTCGAGACAACCGTTGGCCTCTCGAACTCCGAAAGCGAAATGAAACAGTTCACGCTCTTGGCCGAACGCATTGCCGCGGCGATTCACGACCGGCTGCATTTCCGGCCGGAGATCGTCGCGGTCCCGACGCTCAGCCTGCCGAGGTCGGAGTTGAAGTCCCAGCGGTTGCGACGTCGCAAAGGAACAGGTTCATGATCAAGCTGCCGCAATGTCCGATCTGCAAAACGACGATCGCGGGAGAGCTCGCTCGTCAATCCGAATTCCTGCCATTTTGCAGCGAGCGTTGCCGGCGCGTCGATTTCTTCCGCTGGTTCGACGGGAAGTACGCGATCGAAGAACCGCTCGGCCCGCTGCAGTTGGCGGAAGAGGCCGAGAAGCTGGAACAACGCCGCGACGAGCTGTAGGTCGGCCTTTCCAGGCTGACCCAAATTGGCAAAACGGCACCAATCGTTGATCGGGTCCGCCTGGAAAGGCGGACCTACGGCTGCCGCACTCCGATGGTCAGCAGCAAGTTGGCCCACAGGCGTTGGTCGGCCGTTTGAATCGTCAGCACATGATCGCGAGAAGCCACAGCGTCGTAGAAGTCCCATTTTGGGATCGGTTGCAGAGGAATCGACAGCCCCGCGCCGGTCAGAATCGAACGATACTCGGCCCAGATCGGCGGATCGCCCCCCAGTGCATACGGGTCCTCAGCCGGAATGCCCATCGTGTTCGCGGCCTCGATCGGCAGCGCCGTGAGCAACGCTTCCAGCACCTGCGTGCAGGTGACGATGCCAGGTGCGAGATTCAAACTGACAAGTTGCGCATTCGGGCCGAGTGTGTTCGATGCCGGATAATTGCCGTCGGCGATCAGCACCTTCGAGTGATGCCCGGCGCGGGCGAGGATGGCGGTGATTTCGGGATGAATCAGGGTGTGCTTCAGCATGGTGACTTTCGAGGTTAGTGAAGTTCGTAGCCACGTTCGCCAGAACGTGGGAGGCTGGCATCCACACTCTGGTGAGAGTGGCTACGAGATCGGCTGGCCGCTCGCCTTCAAGACGGCTTCCTGCACGTTCAAGTCGTGGTCGTAGGAATAGTCGGCGGCCTTCTCATTGCGGACGATCTTGGCGAGATCGGCCGCGTCGCCGACGTAGCGCGGGTAGTTGCCAAAGCGGACGTCTTGATAGCCCTTGCCGTATTTGCCGCGCGGTTGATTCAGCGTGAATCGCACGTTGGGCGCGTCGAGCGGTTGGATGTGAAACGTCCCTTGCGTCCCGCAGACGACAAGGTGTCGGCGGTCACCGCCGTCGATCTCAACCGAGCTGGCTTTCACGGACGCGATGGCCTTCGGGTACTCGAAAACGGCCAGCATGTTGTCCAAGTGCTTGTCGTCTTGCGTGCCCACCTTGCGTGCGAATGAATGCACCTGGTCCGGTTTTCCGAGCACTCCGATGACCAAGTCGATGACGTGGCAGGCCAGCTCGAACATGATCCCGCCGGGATACTCGGCCAGTTTGCGTCGCTCACCGTCCGCCACGACTTTGCTCATCAGCGTGTGAATTTCGTAGACCTCACCGAGCCACCCGTTCTTGAGGAACTCGCGGAGCATCAGGACCGCCGGGCTGTACCGAAACATGTAGCCCATCTGCACAACGAGGTGCTTTTTCGCGGCCTCGTCGAGCAACTGTTTGAACTGCGGCAGCGACTCGCCGGCCGGCTTGTCGAGATGAATGTGCTTGCCGGCCGCGATGCACTCGGCGGCCGTGTTGAGCGCGTCGCGAACGCGCGTCTCGACGCCGACCACTTGCAGTCCCGGTGTGTTGAGCAATTCTTCCTTCGACAGGAATTTCAGGCCGCGATAAATCGGATCGCGTTCCGCCTGTTCGCGTAGCTTCGCGTCTGGTTCGGCGACCCCGACAACTTCCCAATCGGCCGACTGTCGATAGACCGACATCTTGCTGGCGTGTGCGTGTCCGACACCGATCTGGCCGTATTTGATTTTCATGTTGACTCCAAAATTAAAATCCGCGCAGTCGGGTCGCTTCGGCGACTCGGTCGAGGGCCAGCAGAAATGCACCACGGCGGAGCGTCGTGCGATGCTCTTCGGCTTTGGCTTTGATCGCTTGGAAACCTTGGACCATGCGACGTTCGAGCCGCTGATTGACTTCGGACAACTCCCAGCGGAACTGCTGGAGATTTTGCACCCACTCGATGTAGCTGACGGTCACGCCGCCGGCATTCGCCAGGATGTCCGGGACGATGTGAATTCCGCGCTGCTCGAAGATTCGATCCGCCTCGAACGTCGTTGGAGCATTCGCGCCTTCGACGATCAATTTCGTTTTGACCGTGTCGGCGTTCTTCTCGGTGAAGACGTCTTCCAGCGCGGCCGGAATCAACACGTCGCATTCGGTCGCCAGCAACTCGGCATTCGAAACGGATTGACCGTCTTTCAAACCCTGAATCGAGCCCGTCGCGGCGTGCAGACGCAGCGCTTCCGCGAGATCGATGCCGTTGCGATCAACGTGTCCGCCAGAGACGTCGCTGATGCCGATGATCTTGGCACCAAGGTCATTCAGCGAAGTTGCGGCGTGTGCCCCGACTTTGCCGAAGCCCTGAATGACAACGGTCGCCCCCTTCAATTCGATGCCAAATGACCCGCAGGCCTCGCGCGTGGCGAAGGCCACGCCCAAGCCTGTCGCCGCCCCGCGGCCTGCCGAACCGCCCAGCGAGACCGGCTTGCCCGTGACGATCGCGGGCGTGTAGCCGTGACGCCGCGAGTATTGGTCCATGATCCAGGCCATCGTTTGCTCGTTGGTCGCGACGTCCGGTGCGGGAATGTCGATATTCGGGCCGATGATTGGGTCGATGATGTCGGTGAACCGCCGCGTCAGCCGTTCGAGTTCCAACTGCGAAAGCGTTTTCGTATCGACCTGGATACCACCCTTCGCTCCACCGAACGGGATATCGACGATCGCCGTCTTCCACGTCATCAGCGATGCCAGCGCACAGACTTCTGAATCGGTGACCTCCGGATGATACCGCAGCCCGCCTTTGAACGGTCCGCGTGAATCGTTGTGCTGGATGCGATAACCGATGAAGACTTGCAGCTTGCCATTGTCGCGGATGATCGGAATTTCAACTCGCAACTGCCGATCCGGCGTGAGCAGAAACGACATCAAACCGTCGTCGAGCTTGAGCGTGGTGGCCGCTTCGGTGACGTAGCGATTGACGGTCTCGAGCGCGTTCATGAGTCCTCCGGGGTGATTGAATCACTCCTTGATCGGTCGCAGGACGCCAGGGAGTCTGGCAAGTGCTCTCGTTCGCGGCAAGCAGTCACTCGCGCAGGAAAAAGCCCGCCTCACGTTGAATGAGCCGGGCTGTTCGAATCGTAGACGAATCACTTCGTGACTCGAATGTTCCGGTCACAGAGTGACCGATCGACTTGGCTGCATTCGCTCGTTAACCAACCTTCATCGCCGCGCCGAGGATCTTGCTGGTGCTGGGACGCATGATGCGGCCATCGACCAATTCTCCCTTTTGCAGTGTCGCGCGGATATCCTTGCCGCTGATCGACCAAGGCTTCTCGTCTTTGTGACGTTCCATCAGATCGACGCGGCCGGCCGACTCGTAGTAGGCCGCGAAGCCGACGTTGACCGTCTTGATCTTCAAATCGCCACCGAGCTTCTTGAAAATCTCTTGAGCATCGAAGTCGCCCCAGATCGCCTCGCCATTGGCATACGGCGCGTCGGCGTGCTTGCGGCCGATGACGATGTGCGTGTAGCCCATGTTCTGGCGGTAGATCCCGTGCATGACCGCTTCTTTGGGCCCACCGTAAAACATCTTGATGTCGAGACCCAGCAACACGACGCGGTCCGGCACGGATTCGTTTCGCGGTCCCCACAGGGATTGATCGCTGTCGCCGTCGCCGAGCGAGCGGTCGGTAATCAGCTTCTCGTAGGTCTGCATCCGAATCTCGGCATTGACGTCGTCCCCTTTGACCTCGCCGATCAACGGGTTCAAGCACGCGCCGGCGTTGAAGCCTTCTCGAAGCAGCGTTTCGAGTCCGTAAACCAGCGCGTACTCGTGAGCACGGTGCAACGGATTGCGTGTTTGAAACGCGACGACGGCGTTCCAGCCTTTCTCGGCGAGTTGCTTGCGAACTTCGCGCGGGGTCAACACGTACTGACCGAACGACGCATTCTTCGGCTGAGGCAGCACGCGAAGCTCGCCGCCGATTAAGTGCGACTTGTCGGCTTCGCCCTTGATGACCATGTCGGCACCAGGATGATCGATGCGGTTCGTCAGATAAACCGATTGCAAATACTTCAGCTTCGGCCAGGCGAACACGTCGTTGACGTCGAGCGTCGCGACCACGTCACCAGCCGGGTTGGTGAGAGCGACCTTCTGTCCCGCCTTGATCGTCTTGGCGAGGTCGGCGGTGATTGGGAAAGAAATCGGAATCGTCCAGGCAAAGAGTTTTCCGTTGTGTTCAATGACCGACTCGTCGAGCACCCGGTTGTACGTCGCCGAGTTCATTGGCCCGGTCAGCGGGCTGAGCGTGCCGTCACCGATACGATAAACGGTCGACAAATCGCCGCTGGAAACGGGGACTTTCGGCAGCGCCGCGGCTTCGGCCAGAAAACTTGCAATTTCGTCGTTCGAGACGGTCCGGCAAACCGGCTCAGACAAACCACCATGCGGGAGAATCAGATCAGCCATTGCGAAAGTCACCTCAAAAATGCGGTCATGTTGGGACCAAGGATTCGCCGGACCGAGCGATCGCTTCCGTCTGCGATCCGCCCAAATCGGCTCGGCAAAATGCGGCGAACAGACCTCAATCCGATCGGGTCGTTGCAACCGCGTCAAAGCGGGCGGACAGTAGGGGAACGCCGCCGCGGACGTCAACCCGATGAAGCGACCGTCCGTTGTCGCTCGTTCGGGATGCTGGAAGACTCCTCGGTGACCTCATCGCTGAAAGCCGCCAGGGCAGAGCGGTTTTCACACTGCACAGAATGATCTCAGAAACTAACCCGAAGAGGTTGTGATTTTTTCGATTCAGCACTTTTTATGGACGACGATTTGGTCAAGCAGACGGTCGATCGTCGATCCTGCGCAATCCTATGAGGTCGTTTTCGAATGAAGTCGTGTCGAATTCATTGAATTGTGAAAAACTCACAAACTCTTCGGGTTAGTTTGCCGTCTCTCGTGTCCAAATTGAAAAACTAGCTCGTCCAAGGAAAGACGGCAGGGCAAGGTTGAACTGCCCGCAGTCAGTCGCTACTTTGCCGCGTTCTTACGCCCGGCCTGGGACAAAGTTTCGTCCAAAAATCTGGCCGACGGCGACCTGAGGCGTTGAGATTTTCGAGGACCATCCGTGACCACCGAGACTCGTAAGATTCCGTCGATCAAGCGACGCAAGACCGCGAACCATCAATCGTTCGCACTAACCGTCGAACAGGCTGCCCCCAGTACCAAGAAATGGTTTGCCGTCGATGCCGACGGACAAGTGGTGGGACGGCTCGCGACCAAGATTGCCACCGTGTTGATGGGCAAACACAAGCCGGATTACACACCGAATGTTGATAGCGGCGATTATGTCGTGGTCGTCAACGTCGATCGCGTGCGATTCACCGGACGGCAAATGAGCCATCCCACGATTCCGTACTACACCACCAAGACGGCCCAAAAGGTGTATCAGCGGTTCACTGGGTTTCCGAGCGGTCGCAAGATCATGACGGCCGCCGATCGGCTCGCCAAAAAACCGGATGACATTCTGATGAACGCTGTCCGACGCATGTTGCCCAAAACAAAGCTCGGCCGGAACATGCTCATGAAGTTGAGATTGTTCAAAGGCCCCACGCACGACCACCAAGCTCAGCAGCCGGCCGAGTTGCCGAAGTTTGTTTAATCATCACTTTGCCGATTCCACAGGCAGAAACTCATCGGATCGAGATTCATGGAAAACGAAGAAACAGCCGTTGAAACCGCTTCTGTCGCGTCCGACTTGGCCGCCGACCTGACCCTTGGGCAATCTGGAGGAGCATCCGTCGCAGTGGCGGAAATACAGCCACGTTTGCCACAGTTGGTGCGTGGTAAGATTGACAAAAATGGTGTCGCAATGGGGACGGGGCGTCGCAAGACGGCGGTCGCTCGAGTACGGCTGAAGGACGGCAATGGCATCGTCACGATCAATGGCCGACCGCTGGCGGAATACTGTGTCAACGAACGAGACCGCAACTCCGTCCTCGCGCCGCTCAAAGCAACCGAACTGATCGGCAAGGTCGATGTCTCGGTTCTCGCTCACGGTGGAGGTCCGACGGGACAAGCGGAAGCCATGATGCTCGGCATTGCTCGCGCGTTGCAGGCCAAAAACCCGCTGCTTCATGGAGCACTGGCAGACGGCGGTTACCTGACTCGTGACAGCCGCATGGTGGAACGAAAAATGTACGGCCACAAGAAATCTCGTCGCAGCTTCCAATTCTCGAAGCGCTGATCGCTTTCGTGGATTGGCTACGAATCATTTCACATTTCGCCCCGTCGGGACTTCCCACGGGGCGAATTTGTTCGTAGTCCCGCTTTCCGGCGGAACGATGAACCACGGAGTCCGCGATGCTCGGACAACTGCTGCTTCCGGAATTGCGTGAGTTGCTCCAACTCAACGACAACGCCGGGCTGCGCGAGTTTCTCGATGCTCTGCATCCCGCCACTTCCGCCGAAGTCTTGAATCAAGTCACGCCGACCGAAGTGTGGTCGGTGCTCGCCAGCGCGCCATTTGAGAAACAGGCGGAAATCTTCGGATACTTCGAGCCGGTTCGGCAGATGCAGTTGGTCGAAAGCGTTGAACGACCGCATCTCTCGAAGCTGATTGAAACGATGGCTCCGGACGATCGCGTGGATCTTCTCAAAGAAATGGACCCGGAGCACGTCGATGCGCTGCTGCCATTGATGGCTCAAGCGGAACGCAACGACATTCGACGATTGCTCTCGTATCCGGATGGTAGCGCTGGTTCGATCATGACGACCGACTACGCTTCGCTGCCGGAGCACATCACTGTCGCCGAAGCTCTCGATCAGCTTCGCCGACAGGCTCCCGATCGTGAGACAATTTACTACATCTACATTCTGGACGACGACCGCAAGCTCGACGGTTTCGTGACCCTGCGCACGCTGATCCTCGCGAGACCGAACGCGAAGCTCGATGAAATCATGGAGCGGGACGTGTTTGCCGTACGCGTCGATGACGATCAGGAAAAAGTCGCACAGGTCATGGCAAAATACGACTTCCTGGCGATCCCGGTGACAGACAATCAAAACCGCCTGGTGGGCATCATCACTCACGACGACGTGATCGACGTCTTGCAGGAAGAGGCGACAGAGGACGTTTACCGTGCGGGTGCCATGTCTCCGCTCGAAGACAGTTACCTCGCCACTCCGGTGACACAAATTCTCTGGAAGCGCGGCGTGTGGCTGGTCGGACTGTTGGCGACGGGCTTTTTGTCGGCGACAGCGCTCAAGCACTTTCGGCCCAATGCCACTGAAGCGGAATGGGCGGTTGCGTTCCTGCCACTGGTGCTGGCTAGCGGCGGCAATAGCGGCTCACAATCGGCGACGCTGGTGATCCGCGCGCTGACAATCGAATCGCTCACGCGAAAGGATTGCATCCGGCTGCTGTGGCGCGAGCTGTTGATGGCCACGCTGCTCGGCCTGGCTCTCATGCTCGAGGCATTCTTGTTAGCAATGTTTCTCGAGCATCCATCGAAGGCGTTGGTCGTTGCAATGACGGTCTTCATTCTGGTTTGGATGGGGTCGATGGCGGGAACTCTGCTGCCGCTGGCCTTCAAGAAGCTCGGCATGGACCCGGCCATGATGTCCAATCCGCTGATCGCCGCCCTCGTCGATATCAGCGGCGGAGTGATCTATTACAGCGTGATGAGAATGATCTTGAGCTAAGCTCAGGCCGAGTCGATTCACCAAAGCGGTGTCACAGAAAAACATCTCAAATATCAGATTGGCATCGATGCCGTACGGCTCACCCGCTCGGAGCGATTCAGGGGAGCGCTGCTTCGAGATCCTCAATGGTCACGTCCGGTGATTCAAAGTCGTTGACGATGTCCGAATCCGATGCGAAGAACCAATCGGCAGAGTTCGATCCGCCGAGAGACGGATCTGGATCGCCCGTGAGGTCGTCTCCCTCGCCGTACACGACAGTTCCGCTATTGAGTTGGTTGTCGGCGTTCTTCTTGACGCCGGTCAGCAGGTTGTTGACTCGCGAGTCAAAGCCGCGGCCACTGGTCCATTCGGCCATGATTTCGGAGAGTTTGATGAGGTCGTCGTCGTAGTTCGTGGTGCCGCCGATGAGGATGTCTTCACCCGCTCCGCCGTTCAGGACGTCGGCTCCATCGCCGCCGATGAGCAGGTCGCGACCGGCACCACCCGACAAGTCATCTTCGCCGTCACCGCCGAGCAGCACGTCATTCCCCTGGCCGCCGACCAACATGTCGAAGCCGTCGCTGCCTTGCAGCGTGACTGATCCCAACGTGAATTCGCCTGCATCCAGGTGGTAATCGTAAATCTCTTCCCCACCATCGACACCTCCACGGAGATACGCTGTCTCCACCGAACTGAGCGTCAGATCTCCAAATTCCAAATCCTCCTCGAAGGCATCGCTTGTGAACAACGTGTTCGTCAGAGTCATGTCGGCTTCACGCTTGGCGACAAGTTGATCGCTGCCGCCGTTACCGACGAGTTGGCCGGTTCCCGTCCATTCGCTGACGGTGAACGTGTCGTTTCCTGCGCCGCCCGTCAGAGTCGCGGCGCTCAGGCCATCCAGCGTCAACGACGCGCCTTTCGTGACATCGAAGTGCTCGTCAGTCAGATTGAACTTGGCTCCATTGACCTTGCTGCTGGCAACCAGTGAGTCGTGGCCGCCGCCGCCGGTCAGAGTCCCCGCGCCCGCCCAGTCGGTGATCGTGAACGTGTTGTCCTCTTCACCGCCGACGAGTTGCGCGATTTCGATGCCCGAAAGCGACAACGCACCGTGTCCCGTGGTCATCAACGACGACTTCGACAAGGCGAAGGCTGCCACGTTGCGCTCCACAACCAGAGAGTCGGTTCCGCCACTACCGCTGAGCGTGGCCGCCCCACTCCATGCGCTGACGTCGAAAGCGTTGTTGCTCGATCCCCCCGTGAGTTTCGCGCTGGTGATCAGGTTCAACGTGAGACTCAATCCGCCCGACTCCACCTCCGTATCGGTCAAGGTGAAGTCGGCATTGTTGGAGACCTCGACGGTATTGCTGCCTGCTCCGCCGTTGAACGTCCCGGGTCCGTTCCAGCCTCTGACGGTGAATGTCGTGTTTCCGTCGCCACCGGTCAGCAGCGCGTCCACGAAGCCGCTCAAGCTGAGATTCATGCCATCGGTCGTCTTCAGGCTCCCATTCGCGAGCGTGAAGTTGGCATTCTTTTCAGCCACGATCGCCGCTCCGCCATCGAGTGCCGTCAGGGACCCTTTCTTCGTCCAGCCACTGACATCGAATTGGCTGAGCGGCCCGCTCACCGTGATGTTGGCCACTTGCACGTTGGCCAGCGTATCCGTGTCGAGGCCCACGAGGCTGTCATTGGCCAGCGTGATGTCTCCGCCCACATCGGCGGTGATCCCGGCTTCGATGAGCTTGTTGTTGATTCCCTCGTCTCCGTCGATTTCATCGTTCCCCAACCCGCCCGTCAGTAAGTCGTCGCCGAGACCGCCAGAGAGGGAATCGTCACCGGCCCCCCCCATCGAGTACGTCCTTTCCGGCCGCACCGTCCAGAAGATCATTCCCTGCGCCGCCAACAAGATTGTCGTCCCCAGCGTCTCCCGACAGCTCATCATCCCCACTCCCGCCAAGCAGCGTGTCCTTGTCGTCGCCGCCGCTGGCTGTCACGTTGAAGTCAATCGCGCTGGCATCCAGCTTGTCATTCTTCGCCCCCCCCTCGAACGAAAAGCTCCCTGAGAAGCCGGCCAGTGACGCATCCACCGTCAGCGCGTCCGCCCGACTGCTCCCCGTGATCGCAATGCTGGCCACATCGGCGAACGTCACCGGCGTGAAGACATCCGTCCCATTCCCTCGCAGCAAGTGCAATTCCCCATCCCCTGTGACCTTCAAAGTGAACGGCCCACCGCTGACCGGTAGTTCCCAATCCCGATTCAACTCCGGCACATTGGCCACAGAGACCTGAATCGTCTGCATCGCCGTCCCTCCGTTCCCATCGTCGGCCTGCACGTCGACGACATACACGTTGTCGCCGTCGGCATCCGTCGGCGTCTCAAAATCCGGAGCCGTCTGGAATGCCAGCACTCCGCCGCTGGTGATGTTGAACTGCGACTGATCGGCTCCGCCCACAATCGAGAAGCTGATCGACTGCGTCGGCAAATCGGCATCTGTGGCCGTCACCGTCAATACGCTCGTGGAGTTCTCCAACGTGCTGGGAACACTGAAGCTCGTGAGGATCGGATTCTCATTCAAGACCGTGACGCTGCGGACGGCAGAGTTCGAGAGCGAGTCGCCGATCCAGTCGGCGTCGTTGTCCGTAGCCGAGACCGAGATCACGTAGTCACCCGGCCCATTGGTGTCGAGGTTGAAGACACCGCTCAGGGCCGTGCTGGCAAAGATCTCGACGCCGTCTTTGGTGACCTGGACGCTCACACTGGCCAGGCCGACGTTATCGGTCACGTCCCAGGTGAAAGGCTGGACGAATCTGGAAAGTTCATTGCCCACCGCACCGCCCAGCGTGATGGTCGGAGCCGTTTCGTCATCGTCGGTGACGACGACGGTCCGCGTCGCCTCGGTGCTTGGCGTGTCGCCGATCCAATCGCTGTCCGTGTCGGTCGCCTGAACGGTCAACACATACGTTCCCAGGCCGAGGCTGTCGAAGTTGAAGCTGCCGGAGGCGTCTGCGGAGCTGAAGAGGATCGTGTCGTCCTGCGTCACGCGGACGGTGACGCCAGACAGGCCGACGTCGTCCGTCACCGACCAGGTCAACACTTGCGGTTGGCCGTCGTGCTCGGAATCGAGTGAGCCGCCCAGCATGATCTCCGGGGCCAGGTCATCGTCGGTGACGACGACGGTGCGAGTGTTCGTGGAGTCGAGGGCATCCCCGTCCCAGTCGCTGTCGTTGTCGGTGGCTGTCACCACGATCGAGAACTCGCCGGGGCCGAAGTGGTCGAAGTTGAAGCTGCCGGAGGCGTCTGCGGAGCTGAAGAGGGTCGAGTCGTCTTTCGTCACGCGGACGGTGACGCCGGCCAGGCCGACGTTGTCCGTCACCGACCAAGTCAACACTTGCAGTTGGCCGTCGTTCTCGGAACCGAGTGAGCCGCCCAGCGTGATCTCTGGGGCCTGGATGTCATCGTCGGTGACGACGACGGTGCGAGTGCTGGAGGTAACGGGGACATCCCCGTTCCAGTCGTTATCGCCGTCGGTGGCTGTCACCACGATCGAGAACTCGCCGGGGCCGAGGTGGTCGAAGTTGAAGCTACCGGAGGCGTCCGCGGAGCTGAAAAGGGTTGTGTCGTCCTTCGTCACATGGACGGTGACGCCAGCCAAGCCGATGTCGTCCGTCGCGGTCCAGGTGAAGACTTGCGGCTGGCTGTCGTTCTCAGAATCGAGTGAGCCGCCCAGCGTGATCTCCGGGGCCTGGACGTCATCGTCGGTGACGACGACGGTGCGAGTGCTGGTGGTGTCGAGGGCGTCCGCGTCCCTGTCGCTATCGCCGTCGGTGGCTGTTACCACGATCGAGAACTCGCCGGGGCCGAGGTGGTCGAAGTTGAAGCTGTCGGTGGGCGCGGTCGAGCGGGCGACTTCCTCGCTGCCCTTGAAGACCAGGACGAGCACGCCGGTCTCAGCGGCTCCGCTCACGTCCCATGTGAACGCCTGCGTTTGCCCGTCGGTCTCCGCTCCCGTCGAACCGCCCAGGACGACGACCGGGGCTTCGGTGTCATCGTCGTGGATCGACACCGATCGGCTCGCGGTGCTGCTCAGCGCATCGCCGACCCAGTCGTTGTCCGTGTCGGTGGCGTGGACGATCATCTCAAAGTCCCCCTCACCGTACTCGTCGAATGCGAAGCTGCCGCTGACGTCGGTGGTGGAGAGAATCTCCACGCCGTCGCGGGTGATGCTCACGCCGACGTCGGTCAGACCCGAGGCGTCGCTCACGTCCCAGGTGAACTGCTGGGGCTGTCCGTCCGACTCGATGTCCTGCGAACCGCCGAGCGCGATCACTGGGGCGTCCGTGTCGTCGTCGGAGACCAGGACGCTGCGGGAGGTCACAACGAGAATTCGGTCTTTCGTATGGTCGTTGTCGTTGTCGAACCCCTCTTCCCGTAGGAGGAAGGAACCGACGCCGTTGCTGTTGAAGTCGAAGCTGCCCGTGGTGTTGTTGGTAAAGAGCAGGAGTTCCTCGTTGGGGCCAGGGTTCTTCCAGATCTGGACCTTGTGGATCCAAAAGCCCGATGGGTCGCTGGCATTCCAGGTGAAGAACTGGTTCTGGCCGTCGTTTTCACTGTCCACCGAGCCGGTCTGCACGATGGTGGGACCGACTGTGTCGTCGTCGATCACGTTGACGGTGCGCACGGCCGAAGTGGTTCGCTTGTCGCCCGTGTAGTCGTTGTCATTGTCCGTGGCCGTGACTTTGATCTCGAAGGTGCCGACCTGCTGGCTGTCAAAGTTGTAGAAGCCGACGGCAGCGGTGAAGGTGGTGAGCGTGGTCCCGTTCCGGGTCACGACCACGCTGACGACCACGCCGGAAGGGTCCGTCACGGTCCATGAGAACTGCTGCGTCTGGCCATCGTTCTGCGTTCCGTTCGAGCCGGTCAAGCTGATGACCGGACCGGCGGAGTCATCATCGGTCACGGTGACCGAGCGGGTCGAGGTGCTGCTCAGGGCGTCATCGGGGCGGTCGACGTCGGTGTCGGTCGCCGAGACAGTGATCTCAAACAGCCCAAGCCCGAGGGTATTGAAGGTAAAGGTGCCGCTGGCAGCGGCGGATGTGAAGACGACAACGCTGTCCTGTGACACGCGAACGATCACATCTCCGAGGGCTACGTTGTCGGTCACGTTCCAGGTGAATTGTTGGGACGCGCCATCGGTCTGGCTGCCGGTGGAGCCACCCAGCGTGATGACCGGGGCGATCGCGTCGTCATCCGTGACGGTGACGGTGCGGGTGGCTGTGGCACTCCTCGAATCGCCGGCCCAGTCATCGTCGCCATCGGTGGCATTGACCGTGAGGACGTACTCGCCCGGCCCCAGATCGTCGAACGCGAAGCTGCCGCTGGCATCGGTGGAGTCAAAGACGTTGTTCCCGTTCTGAGTCACGAGGACACTGACTGTCTCCAGGCCGGATGCGTCGGTCACGTCCCAGATGAACGCTTGCGTCTGAGCGTCCGTTTCCGCGCCCACCGAGCCGCTCAGGGTGATGACCGGGGCGGCTTCATCGTCGTCGGTCACCGTGACCGAGCGAGTCGCGCTGCCCACCAGTGCCCCGGATACGTCCTCGGCACTGACGTCGATCAGGTACTCGCCCGGCCCTTGGTCGTCGAAGGCGAAACTATCGGACACGTCCGTCGAACTGAAAATGACCGTGCCGTTCTTCCGCACACTGACGTCGGCCTGCCCGTTGGAACCGGTCACGTCCCAAGTGAACTCCTGCCCTTGCTCGTCTGTCTCGGTGCTCGTGGAGCCTGCCAGCGTGATGACCGGCGGCGTGGGACCCGCGTTGACGGTCACGCTTCGCGAGACCGACCGGCGCAGCCGATCGCCCGCCCAGTCGAAGTCGTTGTCGTCGGCAACGACGGTGATTCGGAAGAATCCGATACCCTGACCGTCGAAGTTGAAGCTGCCGCTGACCGCATTGGACGTGAAGATCGCCACGCCGTCCTTCTTCACGGTCACGCTGACACCGACGAGGCCGGACGAGTCGCTGGCGTTCCAAGTGAACTCCTGCGTGTCGAGTTCGGTCTGTGTCCCGGTTGATCCGCCAAGGACCACGTTGGGGGCGACAATGTCGTCATCGCTGACCGTGACCGACCGCGTGCTCGTGAAGGTCAACGCATCACCGGTCCAGTCGGCGTCGCTGTCGGTCGCGGTGGCGGTGATCAGGAAGGTGCCCAACTTCTGGCTATCGAAGTTAAAGCTGCCGCTCGTGCTGGAGGAATTCAGAATCGTCACGCCATCCTTGGTCACCATCACACTGACCGCCCCCAGGCCGACATTGTCGGTGATGTTCCAGGTGAACGCCTGCGTTTGCCCGTCGTTTTCCGCGCCCGTCGAGCCGCCTAGTGTGATGACCGGGGCCGCAGAGTCGTCGTCCGTCACGGTCACGGTGCGCGTCGCGCTCGTGCTCAACGTGTCGCCGGTCCAGTCGTTGTCGGCGTCGTCGGCTTCCGTGGTGATCTGGTACTCGCCCGGCCCCAGAGCGTCGAAGTTGAAGGTGCCGGAGGCGCTCGTCGAGGTGAACACGACGTCCGCGCCTTTCGTGACGGTCACGTCCACGGTGCCCAGACCAATGTTGTCCGTCACGCCCCAGGTGAACGACTGAGCCAGCGCGTCGCTCTCGGAACCGCTCGACCCCGTCAGGCTGATGACCGGGGCGGCCGTGTCGTCGTCGGTCACCGTGACGGTGCGCGTCGCGCTGCTCGTCAAGGAGTCATTCGCTCGGTCGGCATCATTGTCCGCGGCGGTCACGTCGATCTGGTAATCGCCCGGTCCCAAGGCGTTGAAGTGGAAGCTGTCGGAGAGGTTCGTCGAGCTGAAAACGGTGGCCCCGTTCTTCGTGACGGTCACGCTCGCAGTTGTCAGCTCGGAGATGTCCGTCACGTCCCAGTCGAACGACTGAGTCTGTCCGTCGGTCTCGGAACCATTCGACCCCGTCAGGTCAATGACCGGGGCCGCAGAGTCGTCGTCGGTCACCGTGACGAGCAGTTCGGCGCTGCTGCTCTGGGAGTCGTTTGGACGGTCGTTGTCCGCATCGGTGGCATCGACTCTGATCTTGAAGGTTCCCAGCCCGTCGCCCGTGAAGTCATACGAGCCGACTGCGGCGCTCGAGCTGAAGACCTGCGTCACGTCGTCCCTGGTCACGACGACCATCAGGTTCGCCAGGCCAGATGTGTCAGCGATGTTCCAGTTGAAGACGCGGCCTAACTGGTCGTCAGTGACGGTCGTTTCCGGGCCATCGAGGTCGATCACAGGTCCAGCGACGTCGTCGTCACTGACAGAGACGGTGCGCGTCATGGCCGGCGTCGGAAGCTGATCATCCACCCTGTCGTTGTCGTTGTCGGTCGCCGCAACCGTCAGTGTGAAGGTGCCGAGACCGAGGGCGTCGAAGTGGAAGTTGCCGCTGGCCACATCGGTGATGTGAACGGTGTTGCTGCCTTGGGTCACTGTGACCAGGTTGCTGGCCAAGCCAGAGGCATCGCTCACGTTCCAGGTGAACTGCTGGGTTTGGCCGTCCGTCTGCGCGCCGCTGGCCCCGTCCACCGAGACTGTCGGGCCGGTGATGTCGTCATCGGTCACGGTCACCGATCGCGTGGCCGTTCTGGTCGACGAGTCGCCGGTCCAGTCGGCGTCGTTGTCGGTCGCGGTGACGCTGATCTGGAAGGTGCCCAGGTTCTGGCTATCGAAGTTGAAGCTGCCGCTAGCAGTGGATGAGGTAAAAACCGGCTCGACTTCGCCGACCTTGGTCACGACAACTTTGACGGAACTCAGGCCGCTGGCGTCCGTCACGTTCCAAGTGAACGCCTGCGTCTGGCCATCGTTCTCCAAGCCCGAAGACCCGCCCAGCGTGATGACCGGGGCTACCATGTCGTCGTCGGTCACGTTGACGGTGCGTGTCGCGGAACTGGTCAAGGCGTCGTTGTTGCGGTCGGCGTCATTGTCTGTGGCAGTCACCTTGATGAAGAATGCGCCCAGGCCAAAACTGTCAAAGTTGAAGCTGCCGCTAGCTCTGGCATTGGAGGAACTGAAGACGATCGCGCCGCTCGCGTCGTTCCGTCTCACCTCAACGCCGACGGCACCCAGGCCAACGTTGTCCGTGACGGACCAGGTGAATGCCTGAGTCTGACCGTCGTTCCTCGTGCCCGTTGACCCGCCGAGCACGATGACCGGCGCGACGGTGTCATCGTCGTCGAGGGTGAGGGCGAGGATCTTCTCAAAGGCGAGGCCCCCCTGGTCCTGGGTACGGACGCGGATGCTGTACGAGGTCTTGTCCAGATTTCCGACCACCTTGAGAGTGTTGCCGTCGATGGCGAAGTACCCGTTGTCGGTGGCACCGTCGCCGGCCACCAGACTGTACGAGTGCGTGTTGCCGGAGTCCGGGTCGGTCGTGGACAGCGTGCCGACGGCGGTTTGCAGTTCAGGGAAGTTCAGAGACGACAGGGCGAGGTTTGTCGGCGCTTCATTGACGTTGCGCACCTTGACGTCGTATTGCTTGACGACGGACTGACTGCTGGCAGTGGCCGTGACCGTCACGAGGTAGTAGTTGTCGCTGTTCGCGTCGGTGGGTGCCTCGAAGTTCGGTGCCGTGAGGAACGCCAAAGCCCCCGTGGCGTCGATCGTGAACCGAGCCGCGTCCGTGCCGCTGAGCGTGAAGGTCGGCGTGCCGGTCAGTCCCGTCGCCGGGACCGTCGTGACTGCGGTCGTGTTTTCATTCACCCGGACAATCGTGCCGCCGAACGGGCTGACATCATGGCTCAACGCCGCCACCGCCGGCGGCGTGACCGTCACGAGCTCGTCTGCGGTCACGTCGATCGTCCCGCCGACCTCATCGCCCACGAACCTCCCCTTGAGCGTGACGACATCGCCGATCACGTCCACGACTGTATCGTTGATGTCATCGACGATTCCGCCGGTCTCGGCCTCCAGGGTCACGTCACCGAATTTGGCGGACACGGCGATGGCGGGGCCAACCTTGACACTGCCGACCGTCAGGTTCCCCGCGGACGTCTTCAGGAAGATGTCGTTGGCATCATGATCGGTGATCGATCTCACCTTGGTCGCGGTCATCGCGCCGCCGGAGAGGATTTGGATCGAGCCGTTGGCCGTGTCCACGGCAGACAGGGTGACGTTGTTGGTTTCAGAGAGGCTGATATGACCGCTGCCGGTCACGCTAACGATGAGTGTGGAGGCGGTCGTGTCTAGCGAGCCGGTGCCTATGTCGATCTGGCCGATGGCTGTTTTCGCCGTCAACTTGACCACGTCACCGACGAGATCGACATCGCTATCGTTAGCACTGTCGGTGCCGTCGTCCAAGATGCTGCCGGTCAGCGCAGTCAGGGTCGCGTCGCCAAATGCTCCGGCGGCGACGAAGCCGACCGTGAGCTTGCCCGTCCGTGCGATCAGGATGACGTCGTTGGCATCCGAGTCGGTCAGCGATCGGACATCCGTGGCAATCATCGCGCCGGAGCTAATGACGATGGTACCGTTGAAGGTGTCCACGTCGGTGAGCGTGACGCCGTTCAACTCGTTGAGGAAGATCGAGCCAGAGCCGGTCACGCTGACATCAAGGCTGGTGGCGGCGGTGTCCAGCGACACGAGGTCCGCGAACTGCCCGACCCCGGTGGCAGCGGTGAGCGTCACCACATCGCCGACGACGTCCGAAGAGTCATTGTTGACGTTTTCGAGGATGCTGCCGGCCGTTGCAGTCAAGTTCACGTCGCCCGCGCTCTTGGCGGTGACGAAACCGACCGTGAGGTGGCCCGTCCGCGCTTTCAGGGTGATGTCGTTCGCATCCGAATCGGCCAGCGATTCGACATCCGTGGCGATCGTCGCGCCGGCGCTGATGTTGATCGCGCCGTTGGCCGTGTCTACATCGGTGAGCGTGACGCCGTCCAACTCGTTGAGGAAGATCGAGCCAGCACCGGTCACGCTGACATCAAGTCTGGTGGCGGCGGTGTCCAGCGTGTCGCTGTCCGAGTCGCCGATGCCGGTCTTCGCCGTCAGGGTCACGACGTTGCCCGCGATGTCGGTGTCGGTGCTGGTGTCACTGTCGCTGGCTTTGTCGCGGATGGCACCGTTCGCGCTGGTGAGCGTCACGTTGCCAATTGTCGAAACGCCGCTCAACTGAGTGCCGCCGACGGACAGCGATCCGAGTTCGATGGTGCCGCTGTTCGTGAACTGAACTGGCAAGCCGCCGCTGCTCGACAGCGCGACGGAGCCTGTGACGTTGTTGAGATTGCTCGCGAGGTTGATGCTTCCGGTGGCCCGCACCCCCAGAGCGCCCGCCGAGAACGCCGCAGTCTGGTCGAGAGTCGTCTGACCGCTTGTGCCGAGGTCGAAGAGGAGCGATCCGGCAGCGCTCACGTTCGCTCCGAGTTGGACCGTGCTGGCCACCGCCGCGTACAACCCGCTGGCGAGCTGCCGCGTGTTGCGAACCATCACCTCAATGGTCCCAGCCGCCGAGGTCAGGTCTGTCATCTTGAGTGTCGGGACCGTGACGTCATCGGTAAGGAAGCGCACATCGAGCGCCACACCCAGGTTGCCGCTGACCTTTTCGATGCCGAACGTCCAGGCGGCTCCGGCCACAAACAGCACGGGGATCTTCGCGGCGCTCGTGCCGATGGCCCTCTGGTCCGCCGTCAGCTCCAACCGTCGGGTCATGATCGAGCCGCCCGACGCAATGATCGAGCCGCCGGACGCAATGATCGAGCCGCTCGACTGGAGGATGTCGCCCCCCGCGTTGTGGATCGTCGTCGTCCCTTCCGGGTTGTCGATGACACCTCGCAACGTGACGTCAAAGTCACCTGCGTTTTTGTTGTGAATTTCGATGTCCGCCCCTGGCGTCGTATCGTAGGTACGCGTCCAGGTCCAACCGGGCGATGTCGCGTCTTCCGTAATGGTCGGTGCCCCGTTGTTGTTGTTGTCGATCTTGTCGATGAACAGGTTCTTGGCCGAGTTGTTGGTGATGGTCACCTTGCCGAACTCGGTGCCGTAGAAAATTTTGGAGGAGCCGTACGTCGAGCCGCTGGATGCTTGAATGTCGATCCTGCCGACGCCGGTGGGAGTGACGTCCTGGACCACGATCGCACTGTCGCCGACCGTGTAGCTGACACCTTGCGCTTGAGTCACCTTGCCGTCCGAATCGACAGTCAAGACCGCTTCGCTGCCCCCCAGGGCAGTGATGTTCGAATAAAGCTGGACGTAGTTGTGGAATTCCTCCGTACCGCTCTTGTCCTCGCGCTTGATGTTGGCACTGGCCACCTTGGAATGTTTTTCATACTGCGTAGTACCCACGACCTCCGGCCGCGAAGCATTCACGGTGACGCTATTGGACGTGAGACGGGAGCCGGTTTCGGTGGCGATCGACGACCAAACCTCCTTGTAGTTATTGGCGTCGGTGCGCAGTGTGCCGTTGCCGTTCCCCGAAGTCTCGGCATGTGCCCGGCTGCGGTTGGACTCTGAGCCCGACTGGATGTTGATCGCCTCGCGGGCCGTGATGAACGAACCGGAGCCGATCTTGACTGCGGTTGTGGTGTCCAGCGTCGCCGTGGAGTCGGCCGAGGGAGTGACTGTGATGCCGGGGATGTTGATAACGCCGTTGGGGAGGTCAATGTCTGCGGGCGCGATGACGAAATTGCCGCCACTGAAGTCCAAGGCACCTACCTTGGGTGTGAACAGCCCGTCGTTGTCATCGTAGGCCCTGAGGGTGAACTTTCTCGCCGTGACATCGGCGTTGCTGCCCACCTCGGCCAGAGTCCTCGAATCGCTCAGAGTCACAATGGTTTTCGCGTCCACTTCGCCGACCTGGCCCGTCTGCTTCACCTCGGATTTGGCCACCAGGCTGGCGTTGTTCGAGGATTCGACTCGGACCTCAGCATCAAGGGCCTGAATCTGAGTGGAGTTTCCAAGGCGAGCGAGGCTGACAGGATTGGTCAGGTTCACGACGGCCTGGCCCAGGATACTGCCGCCCACGTTCTTCATGGTGCTGGTCGCCTTCACGTCGGCGGTAATGTCGAGTCTGTTCTCGCTGTTGAGCACGGGGTGCGCCGTCGCGTTGAAGGCGAAGCTGACGAAGCTGACCTTGGTGCCGGCGGCGAGCACCGTTGGATTGGCGGTGCTCGCGTCGTCGGTCTTGGCTTGCACATCGCTGGCCATATTGGCGGTCGCCTCAACGGAACCCAGACCTGACACGCTCGTCGAGTCCCCGTCGGCGAACGCCTCGGCCTTGTTGTAGGACCCCGCGAAAACGTCGAGTTCCGTCCCCGCCGTCACATGAGCGCCGGCCCCCACGTTCGCGAGCACAGTGACATCCGTGTTCACAGTCGCTTCGGGATTGAGGTCGGTGTCAAACGCGCGGCCGCTGGCGTCGGCGACGGCCTTGACGTACCGGCTCTCGTCTGGATCTTTGCTCCGCTCACTGAAGTTGTGCAGCGCATTCAGGTTGAGGACGTCACCGGCTTGCAACTTGGTTCCGGCCCCCACGGTCGCCGTGACGATGGGATTCCAGTTGGCGAAGGCATGCGGATCGCCCGAGGCGGCGAGTCCGCTCGAGGCGGTGTCGGCGTGGGACGTCACGTTGCCACGCGACTGAGCCACGAAGTACCCGTCGTCGTCGATGGAGATTAAGCCGCTGGAGCCCACGTAGATTTCCACCGTGGGAGCACCCGTTGCGGTCGCCTTGGCACCGGCGTCACCCGAAAAGCCGTTGGCCGAGCCGTCCGCATCGGCGTTGGCCGTGTTCGTGGCAATCGCGGTCACAGCGAAATCCACGGCGGCGTTGACCGAAGCGACGTTGTCGAGGAAGGACCGCGTGATCCCATTGGCGGTCGCATCGGCGGTCACGCCCCCTTTGGACACAACGCCGTTCGCTTCGCCGTCGGCGTCGGCGTGGGCCTCGTTGTTGGACCAGGTGCGCAACGCGACGTGGGTGCCGGCATCGAGTTTGGCACCGGTGCCGGCCCAAGTCTTGGCCGAGGCATTCGACGTGGCTGCGGCCTTCGTGCCGATCAAGGCCCCGAAGCCGCCCGAGGCTGCGTCGGCGTCGGCTTTCGCCTTTCGGTCAGAGATGATGCTGCCACCCGTCGTGTAGTTGTGCAGCGAGCGGATCGTGATCTGACCGGCTGTGCTCGTGACGCTGGCGTTGTTGCCGACGTAGGTCTGGATGTTCGGCTTGACCTCAGCGTCCGCGCTCACCGCGCCGATGGCGAAGAGGCCGCCGATCTTGCTGAACACATCCGCGTCGGCGTCGGTCTCGGACTTGGATTGGATGAGAATGTCGCTGTCAGTCGTCACGCTCGCGTTGTTGCCCAGGTAGGCTCGGATGTTGGTCGATTGCGGGATCGACGCGGTGGCGACGGCACCGTTGCCGGCGAGGAGTCCGCCGCCAGCGGCATCGGCGTCGGCATCGGCGACATGCAGCGTCTCGGTCAGCACGCTGAGTTGCGACGCGCCGGAGATGGTGCCGTCGAAGTGTGCGGTGGTGTCGGCGGCACCGGACGTGGCCGTGGCCAGACTGGTCCCCACGCCCAGCAGCAGGCCAACCGTGAGGGCATCGGCATCGGCGAACGCGTCGTTGTACGACCGCGACGCGATCGTGATTTCGCCTCCGGAACTGAGCGTCGTTCCGCTGCGGACGTAGCTCTGAACGGTCGCCGACGAAGTGGCGGTGGGGACGGCTCCATTGCCGGACACAATGCCGCCACTGGGGGCGTTGGCCCGCGCGGTCGCGTCGTGATCGGTCAGCGCGGCCGGGGTTGTTCCGGTGCTGTAGTTGTGGAACGCCTGCACGCTCAGGTTGCCGGCGCTGGTGCCGGTGGATCTGACCGTCGCGAGGGAGTTCACGAAGGCCGCAATGTTGGGTGTGATCGTGGCGGTGGTCGTGACGACACCGACCGAGACCTTCGCAACGCTGACGGCGGTCATCTGGGCGTCGGCGTCGGCCAGCGATACGGCTCGCACATCCACGCTGCCGGTCACAGAGATATCCGCGCCCGAACCGATAAACGCCTGGATGTTGTCGTCGATTTTGGCCGTACCCTGGCTGACTCCGATCGCCGCTTCCGCAGCCACGTTGACGGAGAGCGATTTCGCCGTGACGTCGTTGTCCGCCGACGCGGTGACGGTCAGGCTGCCGACCGTCAGGCCAATGGTCTGGCCGATCTGAGCGTCCGTGCCAACGTAGGCCTGCGTCGAGCCGGTGATTCTGGCATCGGCCTTTGAGACGCCGATCGAGATGCCGCCAAAGCCACCGCCGGGGCTGTTCGCCAGCAACTCGCGATCGGCCGATGCCTTGATCGTCACATTGGCGGCCTGCGGAATCTTGGCCCCCGCGTCGAGATAGGCGGATTGCGAGCTGCCATCCCCAATCTTGCTGATCTGGTTGTTCGAGTTCCCTGCCAAGCCGGCCGACGCGGTGAGGGCGGTGGCCGTGAGCGTGTCCTGGGTCAGTGTGGCTTGGACTAAGATGTTGCCCGTGGCCGACACGCTCGCCTGGTCATCGACATACGCGCTGGTGAGTTGCGATTGCTTGATCGAAGCAACCGACGCGCCGACGCTGAGCACTCCCGCCACGACGGAACCGGTCGTGCTGGTGATCGTCACCTCGTCGTCAGCGCTGACCGTCACGGAGCCGGTCGTGACGGAACCGGCCTCGACGGTGGCCAGCGAACCGATGAACGCCGTCGTGCCGTGCTGGGTGGTGGAGGTGCTCACCGCGTCGTTGGTCGATGTCCCAGTGCTGTTGTTGCTGCCGCTCAGTACCGGGGTGACGTAGCCCGCGTCTTCGCTGTCGATGCCGACGCCGACGCTCAGGACCGAGATGGAACCGGCGATCCCCAGCCCCCCCACGCTGGCCGCATAGACCTTCGAGGTGATCGACTTGTTGCCGTCGGCCTGCACTTCCAGACTGCCGCCAGCCGTCACTAGCGAATGGGATCCAATAAAGGCACTCACGTCGTTGCGGATCGAGGCCACGTCCACGGCGGCTCCCACCGCGACCAAACCTTCTGACTCGCCGCCGGAGCGGTCCTGGATCGTGGCATCGTCACTGGCCAGCACCGTCACGTCCTGGCTGCTGTCTTCGTAGTCCTCGTTCTGATTGATTTTGGACTTCTTCGTGGAACTCGACGAGCCGATGAAGGCCCGTGTGTCCGCCACCATCAGCGTCATCGTGACCGCCCCGGCGATCCCCGCGAATGTCCCGCCGCCGAATGTGGCGGCCACCGTGTAGACGTCCTCGGTCGATTGGGCTTGAACCAGCGGTTCGCCCTGGGCATCGGTGGTCGAGTCGGTGATGTCCGCCTTGGTCGTGTTCGCGATCTTGACGTAAGCCACCGAGCCGCCCACACCGCCGCCAGCTAAGCCGACTGACAAGCCACCCGCGACCATATCCACGTCGGTCGTGCTGCCGGCTCGAACTTTCAACGAACCATTGGTCTTCACCCTGGCACCGCTGATGTGAGCATGTGTGGAAGAGGAGGTCTCAACGACCGACACCGATCCGGCCAAGGAGTAGCCAGCGGACAACGCCCCGGCTGAGGACACGGAAGCGATCTCTTCGTAGTTCACCGCCAAGACGTCCACACCGGCCAGCCCCTCGACGCTGGTCGTGACGCTGTCGCTGTCGCTGTCGTTGGTGTCGGCGATGAAGGCTCGGACGGTGTTGTTGACGGTCGTGGTGTCCGAAGCCGCCCCGAAGCCAGCCGCCGCACCGCCAGCAAACCCGCCGCTGGAGGAAGTCACGTCGGTACTCTGATGCGCTCGCACCACAACCCATTGCCCCGGTTGACTGGTGCTGTTGACCGTCGAGTCGGTGATGTACGCCTCGGTCGTGTCTTCGAGGGTCGTGACGATCGAGTTCAAGCCCACGCCGAACGTGCCGGCGCTCGCCGTCACGGCAACGGTGTTGATTGTCTCGGTCGTGGTGGCGATCACCGCTAAGCCGCGCAGCGCCTCGGTACTTGACGTGCCCGCGAGATTCCACTTCTTGACGTTGGTTGTCCCACCGTTGCCTCGCGCCGCGACGGTCGAATCGTCGATGAAGGCCCGCGTCGTGTTGCTGGTCTGATTCACGACCACGCTGCCGCCGACGCCGACCGATGCCCCGGCAGCCAACACGCCGGCGAATGCCTCGATCGAGTTGTCCGTGTCGGCCAACAGCGTCAGGTTGTCGTCGGCGGTGACGGTCGAGTTGACGATGGACGTCTCGATGCTGTTATCGAGCAGATTGTTCACCGCCGATCCGGCAGCGCCCGCGGTTCCGGCCGCGGCCAGACCGGCGGCGAGCGTTTCAATTTCGGACGTGGACTGTGCTGAGAGTGCGATACTGCCGTCGGATGTGACGGTCGAGTTGCTGATCTTCGCCGCAAGCGAGTTGGTGATCTCGTTGGACGCCACCGCCACGCCGACCGCGACTGAGCCCGCCACGTTTCCCTGCCCAGAGACGGATCGCAGCGTGGACTGATCGTCCGCCGTGACATTGACCGCGTTCGTGCCGAGGACGTTGCTGGTATCGAAGATGCCGGCGACGGCGCGGTTGCGAATGCGGTTCAGCGAGATCGAGCCCCCCAACGAGAAGGTCCCCGCCCCCGAACCGGCCAGCGTGAGGCTGTCCACCTCGCCGGTGTAGCTGGCTTTGACGTCGATCGTGTTCGCCTTGATCTGACCGGACGAATCTTCGATCACGGCGCGCACGACGTTTTCGCCGGTCGCGGCCGGGTCGTTCGGGTCGCCCCCCCAGGAAGTTGTACGACACCGACGCCCCGACAGCCCCGCCCGTTCCGGTGCCGGAGACCGCTCCGGCGAGGGAATGGATCGTCGATTCATCGCTGGCGTGGACGCGGATCGTCCCTGCGTTGGCACGCACGTTGTTGCCGGAAAGGATCACGGTGTCCACGTCGTCGATCTTGGCTTCGACCGTGTTGCGAATCCAGTTGAGCGCGAACGACCCAGCCATGCTGGCAGTCAGAGCCACACCACTGCCGGCACCGCTGACGGCCAGTGCGGCGATTTGGGCATCCAATCCTGCCGGCAGCGAGTTCGGCTCGGCGAACTGCGAACTGACGTTGATGTCGCCACTGGTCGAGGAGACTGCCGATCCGGCGATTTCCGACCGCACGGTCGTGGCTACGTTGTTGACGGCGAACGCGATCCCGATCGCTCCCGTCCCGATCCCGCCCGCAACCGCGACGTTGCCCGACAACGTGGCGATCGACGACGTGTCTTTAGCCTGGATCGTCACCGTGCCGGCCGCGTTCACGTTCGAGCCGTTGCGAATGCGGGCCGTGACGGTGTTGGAAATCTGGTTGGAGGCGATCGAGCCGGCGACGGCCAGCGCGCTGACGGTGTGGTTGCCCACCGCGACGCCGAGCACCCCGTTAAACGTGCGTGCGGTCTCGGTCGCTTCCACATCGACCGTGCTCCCCGTCGATTGCACGGTCGCGTTGTTGATGGTCGCCGTGACTGAATTTGTGATGTCCGTGACGCCGACCCCCAGCCCCGCTGCCACGGCTCCATTGATCCCAAAGCCACCCGCGCCGATGTTGAGCTGCGACGAGTCTTTCGCCAGCACCTGCACCTGACCCGCAGCCGTGACCGACTGACCGTTGGGAGTGTCCGAGATGTGCGCGTCCACGTTCTCGCGGATGTAGTTGATCGAGACCGCGCCACCGACCACCACGGCCGCTCCAGTCGTTGCGGCTGCTCCGGCCACGGTGACGCTAGTGAACTGGGTGGAAATATTCGCCGTCAGCTCGACGGTCGAGACGCCGAGATCCAAAACCGGCTTGAGACTGTGCCCGCTGCCCGACCCGCTGCCGGTCAGGTTGATCTCGGTTCCGTTGCTGGCGGCCTCGGCCGTCGTTGCCAGTTTCACCTCGGTGTCGCTGACGCGAATCACAAAGTACGTCGTGCCGTCGGTCAGCGCGCCGACCGCCGTGTTGCCGGCCCCCTGGCTGTACACGATTGCGTCGCCCGTCTCGAAGCCGTGCGTCCCCAGCGTGATCGTCTCGCTGGTCGCGTTCACGTTGCTGGAGTTGAACGACGACGTTGCCAGCGGCACAAGATCCGGCGCTTCGTACCCGGCCGAGACAATCACTCGGCCACCCGCGGTGACGGAGGAGTTGTCGATGTACGCCGTCGTGCTCGCGTCATCGTCGCCGCCGGCCACGGACGGATTCTGCGAGCCATGAGCGCCGGTGTTGTAGGAGATCGCGTTCGGGTTCTCTGGATCGAACTCACCGCCGGCGTAGTTGTACGCCAGCGACGCTCCGAAGGCTCCGGTTCCTCCGGCGGTGGTCGCCGCACCCGCTCCGGCGATGACCACCATCGAGGCCATCTTGGCGGCCGTCACCGAGACATCGCCGCCCGCCGTCACGGTCGAACTCGCAATCGAGCCGCCGATGTGCGCATCGACCGTGTTGGCCAGCGAATTCACCGCCACCGAGCCGCCCATCGCGAAACCCTGCGCCCCGGCTCCGCCCATTGCGATCGCCACCAGCAGCGGTGCCGATTGTGCGTCCACTTTGACGGAACCACTGGCCGAAGTGACCCTCGAGCTGTCGATGAACGCGCTGACCGAATTCGAGATCAAGTTGTAGGCGATCGCCGCACCGACCGCGCTGGGGCCGAGCAAAGTCCCGGCCACTCCGCCCGTGATCGACACGATCTGCGAGCGGTCGGTCGCTTGCACGGTCACGCCGCCGGCCCCGTTCACATTCGACCCATTGGTGATGGAGGCCTCGGTGGTGTTCACAATCTGATTGATGCCCAACGAGCCTGCTCCGTTATACGCTCCCTTGAGCGTGCCGACCGCGATGCCTAGCGTCGCTTGGGAAATCTCCGCGACCGAGTCGGCCGACACGTTGACTGTTCCGTCCAGCGCGACGTCCGTGTTGTCGAGAGAGGCGCGCGTCTCGGAGTGGATCTCGTTGTAGCCAACCGCCGCGCCGAGCCCGAACAATCCGCCGACGCCGACCGCGCCCCCGATCGCGTGCATCCGCGAATCGTCGCGCGCATGTACCTTCAAGCTGGCCGTCGTGGCCTCTGACGTCTCGATGATGGTCGTGTCGGTGACGGACGCCTCGGTGCTCCCCTTGATGATGTTGACCGCGATCATGCCGGCCCCGCCGGTCCCCAACGGAACCGCTGCCACACCGACCGATCCAGCGATGGACACGATCCGCGGCTCAAACGACGGGTTGTCCGCCAGCGCCTCGACGGTGAGCGTCCCGGCGGCGAGCACGATGACCGAGTCTTCGATGAACGCGCGCGTCACCGCCGGTTGATTCGGGATCGTCTCGGTGTCGTTCGAGAACCCGACCAGGTTCAGCGCGATGCCCACGCCGTATCCCCCCTTGCCGCCGTAGCCGACCGCACCGGCGATCGACCAGATTTGCGTCGTGTCGCTGGCGATGACGGACGACGCGCCCGTCAGCGTGACGGTTGCGTCGGAGACGTAGGCCTCCGTCGTCGGCAGCACGATGTTCACCGCGACCGAACCGGCGACGTTGGATCCCACCGACAACGCCGACCCGGACCCGCCGGCCGAAATCGCCAGCACCAGCCCGGTCTGTTCGGCCGACACGCTCATCGTGTTGGCCGTGACGGTCGCCCGTTCGATGAACGCTCGCGTGTCATTGTCCACGCCGTTGGAGCTGAACGATCCGGCGATGCCCGTCGTCGGTGCCGAGCCAGGTGCCGTCGCCGACACCGCTCCGGCGAACGCAGCCGTGTTCGTGCGGTTGTCCGCCTCGATGTGCAGCGCGCCCGTGGCCGTGACCGTGCCCACGTCCCGAATGTACGCCTCGGCCGAATCGCGTGTGACGTTGACGACCGCGTCGCCAGAGATGCCAACTCCGGTCGGGGCCTCACCAAATAAAAACGGCAGCGACAATCCGTCGAGCGGGTCAGCGTCCGGCGGGTCGGGCGGTGCCGGTGCCGTCACCGTCGCCGCCAGCGCGATGCCCAGCACCAAGCCGCTGTTCTCCGCCGTGACGTCGATCTTGCCCGCCGCCGTGATGAGCGCGCCGCTTGTGCTCAGGTCCGTGCCGGATTCGGTGCCGATGTACGCGGCGGTATCCCGTTCCAGCACATTGACGATGAACGAAGCACCGGCCGCCGTAGAACCGTTGGCCGGCGTGGACACTCCTTTTACGACTGTGCCAGCCAGATTGAGCAGGAAGGCGTCGTCGGTGGCGGAGACCTTGATATCGCCATCGGCTGTGATCACTGCCCCGCTCGCGATGAACGCGGTCGTCTCGTTCTGAACCAACCCCAACGCCCCACTGCCGTTGATCGCCTTACCGGACGAACTGCCACCCGATGCGACGAACGAAATGTTGCTCGTCTGCGTGTCGGCCTTCACCGTCACGTCGTCTGCATACACCGTCGCCGCGCCGATGCTGGCCTCGGCCGTGTTCTGGTAGCTGATCGACAGCAGCGAGCCGCCGATGGCCGCCTTGTCGCCGCTCGTGCCAAACGGATTCTTATTCAGACCACCCAGAATCTCGAAGAAGAACCGCACCGTGCCCGACAGATTGACCGTCTCGGCGATGTTTTCAGCGCGGACGACGACGTCCTGCTCCGACGTGCGGTAGGTCGCGGCCTGATTGATCTGAGCCCCCGACTCGATGCGGGCGTTGGCGGTGTTGGCGACGTTGACCACGTTGACGGAAAACGCCACCGACACATCCTCGCCGTCCGCCGATGCCTGAGCCCACGAACTGAAGATGCCTTTCTGAATGCCCGCGTTCGCATTGAGTTTCTCAGCGACTGAAGAAGGGATCGCAGTGAAGTACTCACCGAGGGAGTCCTGCGGCTGCGCGAATTCAAAGAAGTCGAATTCGCTGTACGGTTTCTCGGTCAGCGCGATCACGCTGAGCGTCCCGCTGGCGTCCACGGTCGCGCCAGAATCGATGACGGCGGTCGAGTGGTTGTTGAACAGGCCAACCATGATGCCGACCGCGCCCGCATTCTTGCTGCGGATCGGAGCCTTGCCCGCAATCACGCTCACGCCGCCAACCTCGGCCGCCGAGGACAACTGAAACCTTTCCGTGACATGTGACTCGACCGTGACGTCGCCGTGGGCCTGGACGATGGCCGTGCTGCCGATCCGCGCGGTGGCTCGATTCGAGTCCACCGCGACGCCGATCGCCGCCGCCACACTCGTCTTCTCGAGTTGACTCGCTTTGAAACGGCCGAGGAGGTTGAACATAGCCCCGCTCGTTTTGGCCCCGACCACTCGATCGAAGATTTTCGCGAAAAAGCTGTCGCTGATGGTGGACGTCGCACTGGTTTCGTTTTCCAGCGTGTTCGACCGGGCCAGCACGGTGATGTCGCCGTCCGCGCGAACCGTGCCGTCGATCGTGGCCTCGGCTGTGCTCGCCGCCACGTTGACGACGACCGTCAGCGCGAGCAGGTCCGAGCCTGAGCCGCCGCTGCCCGACGTCGAGATGTCCCGCACGTTCACGGCCCGCGCCTTGAAGTCCGAGCCAGCGGTGATCGTCGCTCCCGCCGCCACGTCGGTCGTCGCCGTCGAATACGTCTCGGCCACAACCACGATGAGGTCAAAGCTCACCGGAGACTTTACGAACGCGCCGGAGAAAATCGTCGTCACAAAAGCGTTGGTCTCGTTTTCAGTGCTGGCGTCCAGAGTCACGTTTCCCGCAGCCGTGATCGACACGTCCGTTTCGATACTCACGGTCGCGTCCGCCTGCGACCGCGAGTACGCGATTCCGAAGAGCACCCCCAACACGAACACGTCCGAGCCCGAATTCGCCGTCGCTGTGATCGACACGTCCCCCGACGATACGATCGTGGTCCCCACCCCGACGGTGACGCTGGCGATCGCCGCCACGTCGTTCACGCCGACGAACCCGGAGATACTGGCAAGCGGATCGAGCAGCGTCTCGGCGAGCTCTTCAGCGACACCGATCGTCCACACGTCATCAGCGTTCGGCTCCCCGCCGAACACTTCATCGTTGTCGGCGGTCGCCTCCAGCGTGATGTTGCCGCCCTGTAGAGTCGCTCCTCCGTGGATGTTGATCCGGGCGTACGAACCGCCGCTCAGCCGGAAGTCGATGTCGGACGCCTTCAGCTTGATGTCGCCGGCTGCGAAGAAGCTGCCGTTCTCGACGTGCGTCAGCAGTCGCGCTCCTGCCGGAATGGTGATGTGCGTGCCGCGGATCGTCAGGTCGCCCGAAGCACCTTCTGAGGGCGAGTTGAAATGGTCCAGCCCGGCTCCGATGTTTCGCGTGCTGATCGTTGAGTTCTCTTCAATCGAGACGCTGCTGGCATCCAACGTGATCGACGCCCCGTTGGTCGTGAGCGTGGCGACCGTGATGGTCCCATCACCACTCACGCTCACCGAGCCGGAAGGAGTGGGAATAAAGATCGAATCGGTGGTTTTGGTTCCGTCGATCGTGATCGTTGCCGTCACGCCGGAAGAGATGGACTCCAGCGTGAACGACCCAATGATTGACACCGAGGGATTGTCATCGAAGATGATGCCGTCCTCGCCCCACCCGGCCTGAAACAGGTAGGTGTCGCCGCCACCGTTGCCGAAGAGGAACTCGTCGCCCGGTCCGCCGCCCAGCGTGTTGTCTACCGAGTTGCCGGTCAGCGAATCGTTGCCCTCGCCGCCGGTCACGTTCTCGATGTTCGTTGCGGACGACAGCGTCAGCGAGAGATTGCCGCTCACGACGGTCTGAGACCCAGCCGTTGCCAGGTTGACCGTGATTGCCGCCGTCGTAGCCGAGAAATCGAGATGATCGACACCGCCGCCGGATTCGTTGATCGTGTCGCTACCGAGCGAGTTGTCGGCATCGAAGACGTAAGTGTCGTCGCCCGCGCCACCCGTCAGCGAGTCATTGCCGCCCCTGCCGCTGAGCTGGTTCGCGTTGCCGTCGCCGGTCAGCGAGTCGCCCACGCTGCCGCCGATCACGTTCTCGAACTGGCTCACCCCGGCCATGCCCGTCGCCGTGCCCAAGCTCAAGTCCACGGTGACCGCGCTTGTGTACAGCGAGTAATCGAGCGTGTCGGAGCCGTCGCCACCGTCGAGTGTGCCGGAACTCGCCGCGAAACTGACACCGGCTCCAAACTGGAATACGTCGTCGCCCAACCCGCCAAGCACGCTTTCGACATTGTTGTTGCTGTGCGTCGCGGTGTTCGTGTCGCCCGTCACGGTCACGCTGCCGAGCGTGACCGTCAGGTTCGCGGTGACCGCTGAAAAGTCCATCGTGTCCGTGCCGCCGCCGGACGATTCCGCGATGCTGTCCGTGCCCCAGCCGTCGCCGAAGACGAAGGTGTCATTTCCCGACCCACCCGTGAGCGCGTCGTTGTCCGCTCCTCCCTCGATCCGATCGCCACCGTCGCTGCCCGACATCGAGTCGCCGCCGCCACCGCCGATCAGCGTGTTGGCCAACGTATTGCCGGTGATCGTGTCCGCGCCTGAGCCACCGGTCACGTTTTCAATCGTCGTCGCGGACGACAGCGTCAGCGACAGTTTGCCGACGACCACGACCTGTGAGGTCGCCGTTGCTAGATTGACCGTGATCGCCGCCGCCGTCGCCGAGAAATCGAGCAAGTCCGCGCTGACGCCGGAATCGTTGATCGTGTCGCTGCCAAGAATGGCATCCGCGTCGAACCGGTATGTGTCATTGCCCGCAGCACCGGTCATCAAGTCGTTACCGGGTCCGCCGGTCAGGACGTTGTCCAGTGCGTTGCCGGTGAGCGAGTCATTGCCGCTGCCGCCGATCACGTTCTCGAACGTGTCAGCCATGACCTCGATGTCGCCGTCGGACAACGTCAGCGTCAGCTTGCCAGACGACACCGTCTGAGCCGACGGCGTGGCCAGCGAGACCGTCACCGCGAAACCTGTGGTCGCCGAAAAATCAAACGTGTCGCTCCCTTCGTCGGTCTTCTCGGTAATCAAATCGCTCCCGGCGGCGGCGTCCAAGTCGTACGCGTAGGTGTCATCGCCAGCACCCCCCGCGATCGTGTCATCGCCGCCGCCCCCTTCAAACCGGTTGCTCTGGTCATCGCCGGTGATCAAGTCGTTGCCCACACCGCCGACAACATTCTCAAACCCCACTTGGCCGCTTCCCAGCCCGGTCGCGACGCCGGTGTCGAAATTCACCGTGACCGCCGTCGTGTACGCCGAGTAATCCAGCGTGTCGCTGCCAAACCCGCCGTCAAACGCGCCGCTCGTCCCGGCGAACACCGCGCCGGCCGCGAACACAAACCGATCGTCCCCGTCACCACCCGCGACCGTCTCGACTTGATTGAGGCTCGGCGTGGCGATGTTCGTGCCGTCCGTCACCACACCGGTCGCGGCCGTGACCGTCAGCGACACAGTCACGCCGGAAAAATCCATCGCGTCCGTGCCCTCACCGGACAACTCCGTGACGCTGTCCGTGCCCCAGTCATTCGCGAACAAATAGGTGTCGTCGCCCAATCCACCGACCAAACTGTCGTTGCCCGCCCCGCCCGTCAGCGAGTCGGCCCCATCGCCGCCAATGATCGTGTCGCTGCCGCCGCCGCCATCCAGATCGTTGTCCGCCGAGTTGCCGTTGATTGTGTCCGCGCCCAATCCGCCGATCACGTTCTCGAACGTGTCAGCCACGACCGCAGTGTCGCCGTCGGACAACGTGAGCGTCAGCTTGCCGGACGACACTGCCTGAACCGACTGTGTCGCCAGCGAGATCGTCATCGCGAAACCGGTGGTCGCCGAAAAATCAAACGTGTCACTGCCTTCGTCGGCATTCTCGGTGACCAAATCGCTCCCGGCGGCGGCGTCCAAGTCGTACATGTAGGTGTCATCGCCAACGCCGCCCGCGATCGTGTCGTTGCCAAGACCGCCCGTGATTGAGTCGCCGAACTGACTGCCGACGATCGTGTCATTGCCGTCGCCACCGTCAATCGACACCGAGATCAGCCTCACGAACTCGGAAACGTTGCCGACGTCGCTCAAGTCGATCGAGTCGTTGCCCGACCCGCCGACGACTTCGATTCGCCTCACGTCCGCGCAAGCGACCTCCGTCGTGCCACCGCCCGGATTCAGGCCATTGACCTTGACCTTCCCGTTGTCGTCACGGGTGATCGTGATCGACTCGCCCACACCGGCACCGACTTCGACTTCGACATCAAGCAGCCCATCGACAAAGCTCGACGTGACCGACAGCAGCGAGCGGTCTTCGAGAGTTTGGATCTGAGTCCACTCCTCGAACAACTGCCCGGTGTACTGCATCCAGCGCCGTTCCCGCGTGCGGGCCGCCTCGGCTCGTTTCTTCCGGCTGGAGATGAGCAGCCGATTCCAAAGATTCTTCAACCATTGAGTCGTCATGAATGGGTCCCACTATTGCCTGTTGGGCAGGGGCCCCTGATGGTTAGCCAACTCCTCCCCCCTGCTCCTAGACAAGTACGGAAGAAGTCGGGCAAACTTGAATGTGCGGTTTTATGCGGGCAGAAAAGCAAAGGCGGCGAAGACACAAGTCACCCGAAGAGGTTGTGATTTTTTCGCCACCGCCCCTGTGCCGGTGGTTCAACGGCCTTTGCGCTACTCAAAATTCCAGTAGCGCAAAGGCCGTCAAACCCCTGGAGCAGGCCCTGAGGCGAAAAATCGCAAGCTCAACACGTCATCGAGGACGGGCGCTTCAAAACGCGAGGAATTGGTGCCTGGTGAAGCGTTCGCCCTCGCTGACGCGTCAGGTTACAAGTTGCGCGGGTTCAAAAACCAGCCAACTCTGGCCCTCCATTAGTTGCTCATGCTGGCGCGGCCGCAAAACTGTTAAATTGGGTTCAACTCTCGCCGAGTTCAGGAGTATTGGTTGATGAATGAAGCTGCGGCCTCACGAACTCACGCAAGTCTGCTGTCTCGGCTCAAGCATGAGCCGAACGACGAAGCGGCCTGGCTGGAGTTCGAAGGTCGCTACGCCCCGCGCATCCGCATGTGGTGCCTGCGCTGGGGACTGCAAGACTCCGACGCCCAGGACATGATGCAGATGGTGTTGATGCAACTGGCAGTGAAATTGCGCCGCTTCGCCTACGACCCGACGCGCAGCTTCCGCGCCTGGCTCCGGACGCTTACGCAGCACGCCCTGAGCGACTTTGTCGCTGACCGCCGTCGAACTCGCACCGTGACCAGCAACCAAGACGTCGCCGCTGTGCTGGAGACGGCCGAGGCTCGCCAGGATTTGGAAACGCATCTTCAGGAAGTCTTCGACCTCGAACTTCTCGACGAGGCCTGCCAACGAGTGCGACTGCGAGTCGAGACGCGCACATGGCAGGCGTTCGAGCTGACCGCCATGCAAGGTCTACCCGGCGCGGACGCCGCCGCACAACTCGGCATCAACGTCGCCGCAGCCTTCAAGGCGAAGAACAACGTTCAGAAAATGCTGCGGGAGGAAATCGAGCGTCTGGAGGGAACGCAGTTGGAGTCCAGTCCATTGGCTGTTTGCCGGTAGTACGATCATGATCGCGTGTCCCAACAATGAGCGGCTGGAAGCACTGCTGAGCGACCAGCTCGGCGCGGACGACGAGCAGTCTCTGGGGCAGCACATTGAGCAGTGCCGCCACTGCCAACAACTTCTGGAGGGCATCACTTCCATCACCGAGCGCGCGGCAGAACGGCTGGAAACTTCAACACAGACGGGTGCGTCGGCAGACAGCATGCAAACAGAAAACATGCTGCGTCGGCTGAGTGGCCTTGTCCCGGATGCTCGCGCTATCACGCACGAAGACAGTCTCAAGGCGGAACTCCAGCCGGTCCAACGACCCGATCTCCCTGGCTTTGAAATCCTTGAGGAGCTGGGCCGGGGCGGCATGGGCGTGGTGTACAAGGCTCGGCACTTGCGGCTGGGCCGCATCGTCGCCGTCAAGATGCTCACGGGGGCGGACACGTCTTCGCCCGACCGGCTGGTGCGGTTTCAGGTCGAGGCCGAAGCGGCGGCGCGGCTGCATCAACACGGTGCTGTGCAGGCGTTCGAGGTCGGCACCTACCGCAATCAGCCGTATGTCGTGCTTGAATATGTCGATGGCGGGTCGCTCGCCTCGCGGCTCGACGGCCAGCCGCTGCCAACGCGCGAGGCGGCCCGGCTCGTGCAGTCACTCGCGGAAACCGTGCAGGCCGCGCACGACCTGGGCATCGTGCATCGCGATCTCAAACCGGCCAATGTCTTGCTCGCAAACCCCTCACCCACAACCCCTCTCCCCGCAAGCGGGGAGAAGGGCAAGAGAGAGTGGCTCCGCACTCCCAAGATCCCCGACTTTGGCCTGGCGAAGCTGCTGGACGAGGATGTGCGGCTGACGCAGACCGGGGCACTGCTTGGCACGCCGGTCTACATGTCTCCCGAACAAGCGGGGGGCGATCCGAGTCAGGTCGGCCCACTCTCGGACATCTACTCGTTGGGGGCGATCCTCTACGAGCTGCTAACGGGCCGACCCCCGTTCGTGGGGAGTTCCACCGTTGATATCCTCCAGCAGGTTGCCGAATGCGAACCACTGTCGCCGATCCGGCTGCAACCAAAGTTGCCGCGCGATCTGGACACGATCTGCCTGGCGTGTCTGCAAAAAGATCCGAACCGCCGTCTCTCGTCGGCGGGCGAGTTAGCGGCGGACCTCTCGCGGTTTCTCGCCGACGTTCCGATCCGAGCACGGCGGACGAGCCTCGCCGAGCGAGCCTGGCGCTGGTGCCGACGCAACCCGGCCATCGCCGGTCTCGCGGGAAGCATCCTCGTGTTGCTTGTGATCGGAAGCCTTGTCTCGTTGCTCGCGGCAGTGCGATTCAAAGAACTGGCCCGCCGTGAGTCGTTGACCGCAGGCAACGAGCGCACCGCACGGCGCGAGGCGGAGAGCAACTTGACCGAGGCCGAGCGGCAAGCGGAGCGTGCCGAATCTCAGCTCTACTTCAGCCGAGTCAACAAGGCCCAGCTGCAGTATCGACTCAACCATTTTGGCGAGGCGTTGCGGAGCCTCGAACAGTGCCTGCCTGCACCGGGCCAGCCAGACCGCCGTGGATGGGAGTGGCACTACCTGAATCACGTCTTTCACAGCGAACTCTTGACATTCGCTGGGCATCAATCCGTCGGTCATCCCGCGTGGATCAATTCATTGGCCTTTAGCCCGGACGGACGCCGTCTCGCCGTCGGTTCACGGGCACCAGATTTCCTATCAGTGAGTCCCGGCGCACGCGCAGATCTGAAGGTCTGGGACCTAGCCGACGGGCGGTGTGTGCTCGATCTGTCCGGCACGTCGGAGAAGCTATTGAGCACTCATTGCGTGGAATTCAGTCGCGATGGTGGCCAGTTGCACGCGGTTTCATTCAACTTCAAGGCGGGTCTCGATAAGCGAGCCGCCCTCGCGTGGGACAGCTCCGACGGCCGCCTGTTGTTCGATCGCGCCGCGGCGGGTGGAGTACTCGAACTCAATGCAGGCCGCCTCGTCACCTGTCGTCCAGAGACGTTGGCCTTCGTTGACTTCGCGAGCGGCCATGAGCAGTTTTCCGTCTCGACTCCGGCCATTGCATGGCGTTTTATCGCGACGGACCCGGAGGAACTGGTCACGCTGACTCGACGGGGCGAAATCGCCTTTTGGGACGTGGCCTCGGGTCGGCACCTCCGTAGCGCCGGCCCCATCGCCCTGCCGCCCGGCGATGGTCGAGTTCATGGACTCTTCAGCCCCGACGGCCGGTTGCTGGCTGTGCGTCCGAATGAGAGCGATAAGCTGGAAATCTGGGACACGACCACAGCCCAACGCCTGAACGTCGTACGCGGCGAGAGCACCTTTGAAATCATGGCTTGGGCGTTCAGTCCCGACAGCCGCAAGCTCGCCTTTGGCGGATACGGGGCCACTGCGCACGTTTTGGACACCAAAGACTTCGAGCAGAGTGAACCATTCCGTGGCCACGAGGGGCCAATCTCCGCATTGGCTTTCAGCCCCGACGGTTCGCGGCTGGCCGCTGGTGACTGGGAAGGCACCGTGAAGTTGTGGGACCTGACTCGGCCGGTCGAACATCGGGTTGTCGGCGATCGGGCCTGGACACTGGATATCGCCTTTCGCCGCGAAGGGGACCGCTTGGCCGTTCTCCGCATGGCCATTTTCGGAGAGCCGCAAACGACGCTCACTGATGTCCTGGATACCCACGACGTAGCGACCGGAGAAGTCATCTGGCGGCGAGATATACCCTCACGGCCCCTCGCACGGATCAAGCGCGGTGGGGACGTCGCGTTCGATGATGCAGGCAGGAGAAGGGTTGCGATCGAGACAGCAGACTCCAAACTCATGCACCTTTCCGATGTGTCGAATTCCGATGAACGAGCGGAACTTCGCGGCCATCAGTGGCCGGTTAAGCAAGTCGTTCTTTCCCCGGATGGCCAGTGGGTCTGCTCCACCGCGTGGACTGGTCAGATCCCTGTGGCCAAGCGCACCGGCGAACTGAAGGTCTGGGACGCGACACAAGCTCGCCCGATCTTCGAACACACGGAAATCGGCCGCACCTGCACGGCCCTGGCGGTCAGTTCGACCCGATCGCTTGTCGCGGGTGCCGCGGCACCATCGACGAACGACGAACGTCCGCAACAGTCATCGACTTGTTCCGTGCGAGTCTGGAACTTCGTGACTGGCCAGCAACTGTTCGACCTCGAAACCCAGACCGAGCAGCTCGCCAGTCTGACATTCAGCCGAAACGGTCGCTTGCTCGCTGCGGCATGTCTCGACGGCGGCCTGATGCTCTGGGAGATGGAAACGGGACGGCAGGTCTGGTCCGCGCGCAGCTCACAGCCACATTTCAGCCTGGCATTCAGCCCGGATGGCTTGCGTCTCGCGGTCGCCTCGCGATCCCAGGTCACCCTCTGGGACTCAGCCTCGGGCCACGAGATCCTCGCGCTCAGCATCGTTGGCTCCGCGACCGGCGCGGCTCGTACGCCTCGCATCGTCTTCAGCGACGATTGCAAACAACTCGCCGCCACCCACTCCGACGGCCGCGTCCTGGTCTGGAGTGCCTCGGACCAGTCACATCCGGTCCGTGATGCCAGCGAGTGACTTCAACAAATCACACAGAGTACTGTCGAGGCTGGCGTCCAAGCTTTGATTCGTTTCCCGGAGCACGGTTGTCGTTTTGGCCGGCACGGTACAGCCATCACGCCAGTCTCCCGAAAACTCGCCTCATCATGCAAAACACCGAATGACAGCGGGCCCGGTCGTTTTCGATTTCGACTCACCGGAGCCGACGGTGTTCGTCTCGGCCGGTAACAGTTGGAATCGCCGCGAGACCGTTCAGCCCATCCGTCGTAAACTGGTCAAGGAACTTCGCCGTTGCTTCGTGGAAGCCGGCTTTCAACCCGATCAACCGCTCCACCCAATGCGATACCTCGCACGGTCCACAGTGAGACATTTTGGCCGCAGCGGCTCTGCCGCCCGCGAACCGTCTCCAGTAAGGCAGCCGGTCTGAAATGTTCTACCGGTTATTGCGGGCGGATTGTCAGGCTCCATTTGGGCAAGGTGTCGGAGCGTTGGATGTGAGGAGCGTATTTTTGGAGGGCGGTCTTGGTGAGTGTCACGCCGCGTTCGTAGGT
>SXGT01036018.1_pt1 | contig 47132 bp, 29 predicted proteins | sample 3176221 | NCBI WGS metagenome assembly SXGT01 (sample SAMN11356862, study PRJNA531348) | freshwater metagenome | isolation source: freshwater sample F1-120 | place: China: Fuxian Lake, Yuxi | collected 2017-12-25 | reverse complement strand
GGCACAGGAAACAGGTCCGCGAAGAGTTGCCATTCCAGATCGCTGAGCCCCTCAAACCGTCCTGCCATCGTCTCACCTCGTCGTCATCTTCGATGTCCACGAGGCCACTTTACACCTTCTATACGTTACTGGGATAGGCTCTCGCAACTCGCCGCCGCCGCTGCGCTCCCACTCGTTCGCTGCTGCTCCCCCCGAGGGCCCTGGAGGATCGGATCGGGAGGTGTGGAGTTGTCGCGGGCTGACCGGAGGATCTTAGGGGCGCGTGGTGGTGCGCCCTGACCCTGGTGGACGGGATCGATGGGGGGATCCCGCCGGCCTGCGCCCGGAGGGCTCGGGGCGCGTCAGCGGATGGTGACGTTGGTGGTGCCCTGGAGGTTGCCGCAGCGGGCCGTGACGACGGCGCTGCCGGGCCGCAGGCCGAAGGAGAGCCCCTTGGCGCCAAGCTCGTCGAGGACCAGCAGCGTGCCGGAGTTGGAGCTGGACCACTGGCACAGCTGGGTCATGTCGCTGGTCGAGTCGTCGTCGTAGAGCCCGGTGGCGAAGAGCTGAAGCGTGATGCCCTGCTGGCGGTTGAGGACGGCGTTGACCGGCGAGAGGATGACGGCGCGCGGGGTCGCCTGCCGAACGGTGACCTGCGCCGCCGCCTCCAGGTTCGAGAAGCGCGCGCTCAGGGTCACCTCGCCGGGCCGCAGCGTGTTGACGAGGCCGGGGTTGGGGAGCACGGCGAGGATGGAGGCGTCGGAGCTGGTCCAGACGGCGTTGGCGGTCACGTCGCCCGAGGTGCCGTCATCGAACTGGGCCAGCGCGAAGAAGCGCTGGAAGGCGTCCACGGGCAGCAGCGCGCTGGCCGGCGAGATCTCCAGGCTGATCGCGGCCCGGTTGATGACGAGGACCTGGCGCTGGCCGACGACGCCGTCGAGCGTGGCCGTCACGAGGGTCTGGCCGGGCGCGACGCCGGTCAGGATGCCGGGGGGCTGGGGGAAGTTGTTCACGACGGCGATCCCGGCGTCGCGCGTGGCCCAGACGACCTGCCCGGTCATGTTCTCCCGCACGCTCATGTCGGAGAAGAGGCCGACGGCGAAGAGCTGCACGGAGACCCCCGGCGAGGTCTGGACCTCCTGGGGGGCGATGAAGATCTGCTCCAGGATGGCGTCCAGGACGCGCACGCTCAGCTCGGCCTGCTGGCCCCGGTAGTTGACCTGGATGAGCGCTGACCCGGCGCTGATGCCCGAGACCTGGCCGCGCTGGCCGTTGGCATTGCTGACCTGGGCCAGCTCCGGCGTGGCCGAGACCCAGGTGGCCTCCTGGGTGACGAGCTGGGTGGAGCCGTTGGACAGGACGGCGAAGGCGTTGAGGTTGACGGTGCGGCCCAAGACGACCTGGGCCTGCGGAGGGGCGATGAAGACGGCCGTGACGCTCGCCTCGACCACCGTGATCGCGGCCTCGTCGCTCAGGCCCCCGAAGCGCGCCGTGACGGTGGCCTGCCCCGCGGCCACGCCGGAGGTGTTGCCCCGCTCGCCCGGCGCGTTGGACACGGTGGCGACGGACGAGTCCGAGGTGGACCAGGTGGCCTCCTGCCCGATGGCCCGCAGGCTGTTGTCGGAGTAGACGCCAAAGGCGCCGAGCTGGACCGCGTCGCCCTGGGGCACGGTGACCACCGGCGGCTGGATCTGGATGGCCACCAGCTCGGCGTCCGTGACCACGACCAACGCCTGGATCTCCAGCGCCCCGACCCGGGCCGTGAGGGTCGCCTCGCCCGGCGCGCGGGCCGTGATCAGCCCGCCCTGGGCGCCGTTGGCCACGAGCGCCACGCTGGCGTCCGAGATCGTCCAGACCGCCTCGGGGCTCAGGTTCGTCCGGCTTGAGTCGCTGAAGGTCCCCACCAGGAAGAAGGGCCGCGTCGTCCCGACCGGCAGCCGCATCTGAAGCGGGGACAGCGAGAGCGACACCAGCTGCGCCTCGGTCACCACGAGGGACGCCCTGGCCGTCACCTGCCCGTAGGTCGCCGTCACGAAGGTCTCGCCGGGGATGAAGCCCTGGACGCGGACGATCCCGTTGTCGACCTCGACGGCCGCGATCCGAGGGTCGGCGACGGCCCAGACCGCCTCGGTCGAGACCTCCACGGCCACGTCGTCGCTCAGGACGGCGCTGGCCCGCAGGCGGACGCTGGCCCCGGCGGGCACCTGGGCCGCCGCCGGCGAGATGGTCAGCTGCACCACCTCGGCCTCCGTCACGCGGACCAGCGCGCTCCCCTCGATCCCCTCGGCGAGGGCCTTCACGCGCGTCTCACCCTCGACGAGGCCGGTGATCGTCCCCGAGGCGCCCGGCGTGTTGTCCACCGACGCGATGCGCACGTTCTCGATCTCCCAGCTCACCGACTCGGTCACGTCCAGCAGCGCCCCATTCGAAAAACGCCCCAGCGCCTGGAGCCTCGCCCCGTCCCCCGCCGGCAGCGTGATCACGCTCGGGACGATCTCGATCGCCTCCAGCTGCGCGGGCGTCACCTGCACCTCGGCGCTGGCCGTGAAGTCCCCAAGCTGGGCCGTCACGCGCGCCGCCCCCTGGCTGAAGCCGCCGACGATCCCCGCGCCCTCGCCGCCCGTGGACACCTGAGCAACCATCGGGTTGTCGCTGCGCCAGTCCGCCAGCGCCGTCAGATCGCGAGACTCGCCGTTGTCGTAGATCCCCAGGGCCCTGAGCGGCACCTCGAAGCCCTCGGGGACCTCGACCTCCGCGGGCTCTATCGCGAGGCCGACCAGCGACTCCTCCGCCGCCCGGCCCTCCAGCAGCGCCTGGGCCTGCAGCCCCTCGAAGCGCGCCTCGACGAGCCCCGCGTTCGCAGAGAGCACCCGGAAGCGACCCGGGGAGACGAACTCGGCCAGATCGCGCGGCTCGACGATCCACTCGGCCTCCGCGCTCACGTCCCTGTTGCCCTCGCGCTCAACGACCGTCGCCCGGAACTGCACGATCTCGCCGACGAAGCCCTGCGTCTCGATGGGCGACAGGACCATCATGCGCTCAAAGGGCTCGGGCTCCGGCTGCACCTCCGGCTCGGGCTGCACCTCGGGCTCCGGAAGCACCTCGGGCTCCGGCTGCACCTCGGGGGCCGGCTCGGGCTCGGCGAAGGGATCGGGCGTCGGCTCAGGTTCGTCGCCCTCATCCGCGCGGGCGACGTCGCCGGGGCTGTAATCCCGACCGCAGGCCGGCAACACCGCGGCCAGGGCCATCAACAACGCAAAGAGGGCGAGGGGGGTTCTCATGATCGAATCCTCAAAGGGGTTTGGCAGACAGCCGGGGCCTGTGCCGTCGCACACGACCCCACCTGGACCGGACACTCTGGCGACGCAGATGTTAAGATCAACCGCCCGAAAAGTCGAAGCGCCCTCAGCGCCCCGGCGGCACCACGAAGGCGCGCCATCGCCCGATCTGCACCAGATCCTCGCCCTTGAGCTGGGCGCGATCAACCAGGCGGCCGTTGACCACCGTGCCGCTGATGCTGGACAGATCGTAGACACACAGCCCCAGCGCCTTGTCCCAGACAAAGCGCGCGTGCTGGCGGCTGACGTGCGGGCAGCCTTCGACGACGAGATCGCACTCGGAGCTGCGCCCGACGGTGATCGTCGATTTGGACAGCGGGACGATCCCCTCGGTCGTCATCAACCGCCAGAGTTCCTCAGGGGGTTGCGAGGGGGACCTCGCGTCCAGGAAGGTGAAGCGCTCGCCGCCCACCTCGATCTCATCGCCCGGCACCAGCAGCGCGCTCTGGATGTCCTGGCCGCAGACTCGGGTGCCCCGCGACGAGTTGAAATCTTGAATGATGACGCCGTCTTGCACCACGCTCAGGCGCAGGTGCTTTCGGGACACCCGCTCCGAGGGCGCCCCGACATCGCACCCCGAGGCCCGGCCCACCACCATCACCTCCCGGTCCAGAGCGCGGGACAGCGTCCTCTCCCCCTTGCAGATGACGTCGAGCCTGGGCGCCTCGTTGAGCTCAAGGTTGAGCACGCAACCCTTCTCGGGGTGACTGGACCCCAGCGACAAGGCGCACGACGCGTCCATCACCGCGCGCTTGAGCGGCCTGTGGTTGAGCCACGTCCCCCCGCTGCTCTTGAGATCCACGATCGACACGGCCAGAGGCGCGTGGCGCAGCGCGCAATGCCAGCCGCCCACACCGGCGCCGACAAGGACAAGGTCACACTCGGCGTGCTGGCCGAGCGTAAAGTGCCTATCTTGCGGCAACTCCCATATCTGACCGGTCACCTCGTTCCGAAGCATCGAAGGGCGCGACGAGGCCACCGAGGGCCTCGCGATCCTCTCCGCCTCCCCCCTCAGGAAGGGCTTCGGTTCCGTCAACGAAGATGGGTCTGAAGCGTTGGTCAAAGGTTGGCACCAGGTTCCATCCTGCTAAGGAGCCTATCTGTCCCATTATATGGAACCAGAACATTGACGCAAGATGGAGGCGCTGATGATTATGACTCTCCCGTAATGCCTTACAGAACAGCCGAGACGCACAGGCGACGGGAGGCAGATCACTGGCTCTTCATCGGCGGCTCGGGCCTCGAAGTCGAGGCGCGGCCTGCCCCGGGCCGCGATCTTGAGCGCGAGGCCCGACGGCCCTCCCCCACCGGGGCTCTCCCAATGCCCATCGATATACGCTTTTTTTTCGGCCCCGCCCCTCGCGCCAGAACCCGGCCTGCCTGCAGAGACCTCAGAGATCCGAGCCCTCCAGCAGCGCGTCTGCCATCCGCTCCAGCTTCAGGTTGACCAGATCGCCCCGCAGCCACATCGTCGGCACCTCCCCTGCGCCCTCGTAGGCCGACCAGTCCAGCGGCGGCCGCCAGCTCCGACCGCTTGAGAAGAACTCCTGGAGCGCCTCGTCGATGAAGTCCATCACCGCCTCCTTGCCCTCCGACGGGTCCTGGATGTCGTTGGCCTCCAGATCGATGCGACCCTCGATCGTCAACACCGCCTCCTCCTCCGCGTCCGAGAGCGTCAGCGTCAAGTGCGCCTCGCCGTGGTTGTACGTCCCCGACCACGCCAGCCGCTCCCCAGGCCGCAAGTGCAGCCGGTGGCGCTTGAGCAGCAGCCCCAGCACGGCCTTGACCTCATCCGGGCCGATCGTCACTCTGTCCTTCATCTCGTCCACCTCCCCCTTCCTTGAGCAACCCATTGTGCCACCGAGCCCAGGCCAGCGCCGCCGACCCGCGCGATCTGTCCAGGCCCGATGACTTGCACCAGACGGCGCCTCTTGCCAACCTCAAGGCCGCCGTGCGATGGGAAAGACCACCGCTCCACCGCAGCCCGACCCGCGAAGCGCCAGGAAAGACCGCCAATGCACTGGGAAAAAATCCACGCCGACGTCAACAACGCCCTCGGCACCCCCAAGGGCGTCACCATCTCCGGGCGCGTCGTCGAGGAGCCCGAGCGCGTCGACCCCACCCGCTCGCGACCCACCCGGCAGATCCTCGAAGACGAGATCAAGAACGCCCACCTCCGGCTGCTCTTCCAAGGCCGCGCCCACCCCATCCAGACCGACGATGAGGGCTTCTTCAAGCTCACCCTCGGCCCGGACGACGCCCTCGCCCCCGGCCGCACCCTGGCCATCGTCACCCCCCCCGAGCGCGACGACATCGCCCTGGGCCGCGCCCGGATCACCCTGCTGCCCGAGGACAGCCGCGCCACCGTCATCACCTCCGACGTCGACCTGACCTACCTCAACACCCCCTTCCAGAAGACCTCCGACAAGCTCCAGCTCCTGCGCGAGGACGCCCGCTCGCGCGCCTCCTTCCCCGGCAACGACGCCCTCTACCGCGGCCTGCGCGGCTCACCCGAGGACCTGCGACCCCTCGTCTTCCTCTCCGGCTCCCCGCGCTTCTTCAAGCGCGTCATCGAGGGTAAGCTCCAGATGGACGGCGTCGAACACGACGCCCTGCTCCTGAAGCCCTTCAAGCACATCGCCTGGCGCACCCTCATGGACCTGCGCCCCCACCTCATCCTGCGCGCCCTCAAGGAGCAGGTCGGCTACAAGCTGCGCGCCCTGCTCGACCAGCGCCTCCGCCTGCCCCCCGCCTGCGCCGAGATCCTCATCGGCGACGACTCCGAGGCCGACTTCGTCAGCTACCACCTCTACACCCGCATCCTCCACGACCCCTGGACCCCCGACGCCCTCAGCGCCGAACTCTCGACCCTCGGCGTCTCCGAGATCGCCCGCCTCAAGATCCTCGACGCCGCCGCCAGCGCCTGCGCCCACAACCGCGCCGACCGCCCCGTCCGCTTCATCGGCATCCGACGCACCGGCGCCCTCAACGAGCGCTTCCAGATCGACCCCTGGCGACGCCCCGAGCTCACCCTCTTCGACGACGCCCTCCAGCTCTCGCTCGCCCTCAACCAGCGCGGCCTCATCGACCTCGACCTCGTCGCCAGCGTCCAGCAGGCCATGCTCCAGGCCGGCCTCACCCCCGCAGACCTCCTCGACAGCCTCAACCGCGCCGCCGACGGCGGCATCGACGCGGACCCGGCGACTCGCCTCGCGCTCACCCGCGCTCCGTCGCGCTGACGCGAGCCCGACGACGGCGCGAGGCTCCCCCCACCGCCGACCGCGCCGCCTCAAGCGCACAGGGGGAAGTCTACTGGAGGCAGCTCTGGAGATCGGCGCAAGCCCGCGAGGCCAGACACGAGAGCAGGGTCAGGCCGGCCTGGCCCTCTCGCTCAAGGAAGGCGTCGCAGCGCTCGACGCAGTTGGGGATGTCGCTGCCCAGCCGCAGCTCCTCAAGCAGCCCGCACTCGTCGGCGTGGGCGCAGACCACCCCGCAGATGGGCTGGCAGAGGCAGCCGTCGACGCAGAGGTCGCCGAAGGCGCAGTCGGGGTCGGAGGCGCAGGAGCAGACATCGGCGTCGGGGTTGTCGTCGGCGTCGGGCTGCCCGACGTCGGGTTGGCCGGCATCGGGCTGGCCGACGTCGGGCGGATCGATCTGGCCGGTGATCTGGACGCCGCAGGCCCCCTCGATGCAGATGGCCTGGTAGACGTTGAGATCCAGCTCGAACTCGTCGCAGAGCTCGACGCGGCGGGCCTTGATGACGTCGATCTCGGGGTCGACCGCGACGCTGTTGGCCGCGACGCTCAAGCCAGGGTGGATCTGCACCACCAGACAGTCCACGTCGGCCTCGCAAGACCTCGGGAGCTGCTCGCCCTTGGCCTCCAGGATCGCGTCCAGCTCCTCGCAGCGCACCGCGTCGGCGCGCTCACAGGCCGAGCCGAGCGACACCAGCGCCAGCGCCGCGCAGAGCCACGCGGCCCGACCGACGCCGAGGGCGCGGACCCCACGGCGGCCCACCCCAGCGCGGCGACATCCTAGCAAACCGTTGATATTGCTTGACATATTGAGGCTCATGGGCGGTCGACGGATCATCCGTCGAGCTCTTCGGAGAGGCGCCGCCGCAGGTCGGAGGGCTTGCCGCCGCCGTCCTTCGCGCGCTCGGGGGGGGGATCGGGCGCCGCGGCCCTCTGGCGCAGGTCCTCAAGGCCCTCGCTGGCCTGCCGATCGCGGCTCAGGCGGCGGAAGCGCTCTTCGAGGTCGTCGCGCAGGGGATCTTCAAGGCCGCTGAGCTCGCGGGCGGCGGCGGAGCCGGCCTCCAGGCCGGCGATGCGATCCTCCATGTCGGAGAAAGCCTCGAAGGGGCGCGATGCGCCAAAGACCTCCTCAGGGAACTGTCGGCGCATGTCCTCGTCAAAGACGAAGGCCCGGCGGCCCTCGCCGAAGCGCTCCTCGGCCGGCGCCAGCCGGCGCTCGCGGCGACCGGGCGTGGTCGAGGGGCTCGACGAGAAGGTCGGGAAGGTGTAGCCGCCGGAGGGCGCCGAGGCGGGGCTGTCCGCGCCGGGGCTCGCCGTGCTGGGGAGCGCCCCGCCGGGGATCGTCGTATGGGGGAGCGCCCCGCCGGGGATCGTGGTGCTGGGGATCGTCGTCGGCTCATTGCGGACGTGCGTCGAGATCGAGTGGCGGCGGCTGCGCGTGGCGTCGAGCTTGACCTCCAGGGCGTCCAGGGAGCGGGACAGGTCGGCGACGAAGGTGCGCTGGCGCTCGATCTCGTCGCGCAGCCGGGCGCTGGCGCTCTCGGCGCGCTTCTTCATCACGAGGCACTCGCGGGCCAGCCCCTCGTCGCCGGCCCGCAGCGCCACCATGGCCTTGTCGTCCCACGCGCCCTCCTCCTCGCGGCTGCGCTCGTAGCGCTGGATGAGCTCGGCCTCCTGCCGCTCGACGAGGCGAAGCTGCGCTCTGGCCTCGCGCGTGGACGACTCCATCTCGCCGATGGACTGATCCAGCGCCCGCTCGGGCTCGTCGCTGCGGTGAACCAGATCGTTGATGTTGGCGCGGATCAAGGTGTTGATGCGATCGAGAATGCCCATGCTCCCCCCCATCGGCTCAAGCCGGCACATGATACACGCCGCCCTGCCCACCCTCAAGGCTCCGGCCTCGGATTGCTCGGGGCCGATTGCAGGGGCCCTGCGATCCGTGCTTCAATGGTCCTCGAAGAGATGGGAGGGGACCTTGACGACGCTGGGGCCTTACAAGATCGTCCGATCGCTGGCGATAGGCGGCCAGGCCGAGGTGCTGCTCGGGGAGCTGGAGGGCCCCGGGGGCTTCGTGGTCCAGCACGCCCTGAAGATCCTCAAAGTCCCGCTCGGCGGACGGCGCCCGGTCGACATCCCCGAGGCGCGCAGCCTCATCGCAGAGGCCCGCCTGCTGGCCCAGCTCTCCCACCCCCACACGCTGGCCATCCACGGCCTTCACATCTTCGACGACCGCCTCGTCATGGTCCTGGAGTACGTCGCCGGCCGCAGCCTCGCCATGCTCCTTGAGCGCCTGGGCCGCACCGGCGAGATGCTCCCCGTCGAGCACGCCCTCTGGGTCGCGCGCTGCGTCCTGATGGCCCTCGATCGCGCCCACTCGCTGCGCGATCAGGGCGGCCGCCCCCTGAGCGTCGTTCACCGCGACGTCAACCCCCAGAACATCATCCTGGGCTACGAGGGCCAGATCAAGCTCATCGACTTCGGGATCGCCATCTCCAGGCTCTCCACCCGCGACACCCGCTTCGGGATGGTCAAGGGCAAGCTGGCCTACATGGCCCCCGAGCAGGCCTACGGCGCCGAGGACATCGACCACAGGGCCGACATCTACGCCCTCGGCCTCGTCCTCTACGAGATGGCCACCGGCGTCCAGGCCCTCGGCGGCGACGAGGCCTCGGCCCTCGACCGCGCCCGCAACCCCTCCATCCCCCAGGCCCGCCGCCACAAGGCGCGCCTGCCCCCCACCATCGACGCCATCCTCGCCCGGGCCCTGGCCCGCAAGCCCGAGCGCCGCTTCCAGAGCGCCCGCGAGATGATGGTCGCCGCCAGCGAGCTGCTCCACGGCTTCAACCCCCGCTTCTGCGGCGACGAGATGGGCCCCTTCGTCCGCGCCGTCCTGCGCGACGAGCTCAACGCCGAGCGCGGCCAGCAGGGCCGCCTCAGCACCCAGGTCGTCCACACCGACGACCTCGACGGGGGCCGCTCCGCTGAAGACGACCCCGAGACCGTCCAACCCGAAGAGCTGGACTTCGACCCCGCCACCCTGCGCTTCACCCCCGAGCACGCCGTCCAGGTCGAGGCCCAGATCCAGGCCCGCGCCTACGCCACCCCCGCGAGGCAGCCCCACGACCTCACCCGCAGGATCCCCGCCCACATCTCCCCGGATGAGCCCCCCGCGGCGCAAGCCGCGGTCGACGAGGGCGGCGACCCCTTCTCCGACAACAGGCGCCACCACCTCGGGCTGCGCCGAATCCAGCGGGTCCAGCGCCCGGCCGCCGACCCCTCCCTGCGCCAGAGCCCCGACGAGAGCCTGCTCCCCGAGGACCTCTCTGCCGTGCGCTATCAGCCCGATCTCGCCGCCAGCCGGCACCCCGCCCCCGACCCCAGGCTCGAAGGCGTCGACGACGGCCTCGACCTCGGCGACCTGCTCCGCGCCATCGAGGACATCTACAAGCGCCGCAGCGGCGAGGATCAACCCGGCGAGGAGTCCGCCGGGCGCGGCGATGACAGCACCATGATCTTCAAGCGCACTTGACCAATAAATCAATAATTTAAATGTCTTACAAGACAGTTGACGCGCGCTACCAGCGCCCTTGCCAGAGCAGCGAGGCGCCGCCGGGCGTCGGGGCGATCGCAGGCCCATCGCCCTCCTGCGCGAAGCTGTCGGCCACGATGAGGATCACGCCGGTCATCACGGCGGCCCCGCCGAGGGCGTAGAGGGCGTTGGCGGCCTCGGCCAGCCGCTCGCCGCGCGCCTTGATGTCGACGGCCTCGCGCTCGATGTCGGTGGCGTCAAAGTCGCGCTGGGCGTCGTTGACCATCATGCCCAGGACCCCTCCGCTGACCAGCGCCGCCGCCCCGACCCCTGTCGACACCCAGCCATAGGTCGATATGCCCAAGCCCTCGGGCAGCTCGACCTTCGGCGGGACGTCGTCTATCCGGCCGACGCCGTCTCCCTTGCCGACGATGCCTCCGCCGGCGCCTTCAGAGCCGACGGCGTCTCCGGGGCCCCCACCGACCGCGCCGGTCGGGTGCAGCGTGACTTCGAAGAAGCGCTCCTCTCCATGGGCCAGCGTCACGTCGCGGCGCCAGAGGTTGTACCCCTCCCGGCTCACCTCGACGCGGTGGACGCCGGGCGCGAGGCGATCGGTCATGAAGGGAGTGCGCCCGATCATCGCGCCGTCGACCGTGACGGCGGCCGAGCGCACATTGCTGGAGATCCGCAGCGTCGCCAGCGACGGCGCCTCCCGACCGCCGATGAAGCGCCCCATCTCGTCCTTGAAGAAGCCGATGGTGTCGACCTCGCGCGTGAAGCGCTTTTGCCAGCGCTCCACCGACCGGCCCTTTCGGGCGTCGAAGATCTCGATGGAGATGTCAAAGAGCTCCCCGACCCGCACGAGGCGCCCGTAGATCAGCCTGTCGGCCTCCAGCGACTCGGCCAGCCGGGTCATGCACTGGGGCGTGGGGTCCTCGCAGCCGAAGAGGAGCAGGGACTCGTAGAGCGCGATGTCCTCCTGCTGGACGAGGGTGAAGGCCGCGTTGCCGCGCGCCTCGGCCTTGATGACGCGCGTGATGTCGACGGCCAGGGCGTCGTCGGCGCCCTCGCTGACGACGTTGAGCACCGCGACGCGGTGAGGCCCGGGATCGTCGACCCGATCCTGGGACATCGCCGCCGTGGACAGGAGCATCAAGAAGAGAGAGAGGGCGGCTCGGAGGATCACGGCGACGCTCCACATCAAGGGTTGCAGGATGATCGTCGCACGGCGACCCCAAAAAGCCAAGGGAGGCGCTGAAGTTGAGTCGCGGGCGGCGCGAGAGCCTGGGGGGGGTCAGTAGAGGGTGCCTTCGGGGATCTCGATCTTGCGGGTGCCGGCGAAGGGCTTGTTGCCCTCGCCCTGGCTGTCGGGGCGGTCGCCGCTTGGGGCGTTGGAGCGCCTGGGGTCGCCGTTCGTCGTTGGGTTGGGGGACATGACGATGAACTGGGAGCCGTCGGGGCGGGTCTGGACGGACTCGACGTAGTTCTTGCCTTCAGGCGAGGAGGGATCGCCGCCGCTGGGCTCTCGCGAGGGCTTGCTGGCGCTGCCGGAGGCCAGGCCGCTGGGGCCGCCGCCGCTGGGGTTCTTGATGAAGGGCGGTGGCGGTAGATCGCTGGCGCCGCCGCCGAAGTAGTAGACGCGGGTGGAGTCGCTCGGCTTGCGGGGCTTGGGGATGTAGATCTCGGGTCCCTGGCCGTTCTTGGGGGTGAGCTTGGCGCCGCCGAGGCGCTCTTCGAGGTTGTAGCGGTTGCCGAGGTTCTTTTGATAGAAGCGGATGACCTCCCAGTAGCCGTGGCGGTTCTGGTAGCCGGCCCAGCGGTTGCCGGCGGTGGTGGTGTAGGACTCGACGGGCAGGGGGCTGTTGAAGACCTCGTCGTCGGCGCGGGCCAGGACGCCGTCGCGGTCGAAGGTCCGGTCTGCGGGGGGGCGAGGGGCCTCTTCCGCGACGGCCTCGACCTCGGGGGGGGGCTCGGGGGGCTTGTCCGAGGCGCAGGCTCCCAGCGAGGCCAGGGCCAGGGTTGCGGTCAAGGACCTGATGGAGCGTGGGTGTGGTGCCATGGCGGCGGGGGCTCCTTGCCTCAAGGGCTGGGGAGGGGTCAATCCAGGACCGAGCTCCAGGAGAGCGGGAAGATGGCGCTCGGGGGTCGGTTGAGCTTGAACTTCAGGGTGTTGATCGCGCTGCGGGGGCCGAGCTGACCGACGTTGGTGTTGTTGCCGACCTGGGCGACGAGCTCGAGGTTCTGCTGGAGGTTCTCGGCCTGGAAGCTCTGGATGCCGACGTTGTCGTTCTGCAGCTGGTCGGGGACGTCGGGGGTGCAGGCGGGCTTCTGCGCGATCTCCAGGCCGAAGATGACCGTCCCGGCGGGCAGGTCAAAGAAGGCGCGGCCGGAGTTGAGGCGCAGGTTGGGGCCGCCGTTGTTGGGATTGAACTGATCGTCGCCGCCGTCGAAGCGGCCCAGGACATTGCCGTTCTCGTCGGTCTGGTTGAAGTCGATGCCGTAGACGCGGCCATTGCCGACCGAGCAGGCGGTGCTGTTGGGGACGAAGGTGGGGAAGTAGGCCGTCGAGTCGAAGATCAGGGGCGAGCCGGTGAGCTTCTCGGCGCCGGAGAAGGTGTACTTGAAGTTCAGGACGGCCAGGAAGGCGTCGACGTTGAACTGGTTCTGGACGAAGCGGACCCGCTCGGTGAGGCTGAAGATGGCGTTGCCGGTCTTGCGGCTCTCGATGTCGTCGATGTCGCCGGTGCCGTAGAGGACGACGAGCTCGCCGGCGGCGTTCGTGGCGATGGCCGGGCGCAGGAAGATCGGCTGGCGGACGGTGTCGTCCTGGCCTTGGAAGGCGTCGTGGAAGATCTTGACCGTCCAGTCGGCGGGGTTGGTCGAGCGCAGATCGACGCGCAGCAGCCGCCCGGAGGCGTCGCCGACGAAGGCGCGGGTCAGGACCTTGCCGGGGAAGTCGTTGTGGGCGGCCACGGCGCCCGTGACGGCGGCCCGGAAGGGCTGGTTGGGGTCGTTGTTGTAGGTGGTGAAGCGGCGGATGATCTCGCCGTCGTTCAGATCGATGACGTAGATGGCCTTGCCGACGCTGCCCGGGGTCGAGATGTTCGCGGGCAGGCCGCCGGGGACGATGGCCACGCCGCGCTCGAACTTGTCGCCGTTCTGGCTGGCGCGGACCACGACGCCGAGCGCCACTTCGCCGTAGGCCAGGCCGATGGTGGGCGTGCTGGGCGACATGTCGACGCTGACGCTGCGGAAGAAGTCGTTGTTGCTGACCTGGAGCTTGCGGCGCTCGACCTCGGGGTTGAGCTCCCAGAGGAAGCGCGGGGTGGTCGGCGAGGCGACGCTCAGGGCGAAGTAGGAGCGGCCGCCGCCGCGCAGGCCGGTGACGGCGACCGAATCCCAGACATCGTTGAAGCCCGAGTTGTCGCGGCTCTGGCTGTTGTTGACGGGGTCGACGACGTCGGCCGGGAGCTGGTCGCCGGGGCCGCGGAACATGCGCACGTCGTTGATGACGGGCGAGCCGTCGACGCCGAAGATGTGGGTGGCCTTCTGGAGGTAGATCCTCCGCTGGAGCTCGATGGGGAGGTAGGACCACAGCTCGTCGCCGTTGTCGGACTCGGCGTCGAAGGCGTGAAGGGTGCCGTCGTTGCTGCCGACGTAGACGGTGGTGGTCCGGGGGTTGTTGATGGGGTTGACGAAGTTGGCGAAGCGCGTGTAGCCGGGGATGTTCAGCGACAGCTCAGGGCCGCCGACGATGGTCGGGTTGGAGTGGAAGATGTCGCCCAGGACGCGGCGGTCGGCCAGGCTGGTCGGGCGCCTGTCGGGGGCGCTGCCGTCGAGCAGGTCGACGATCTGGTCAAAGCCGACCCCCTCGATGACGTTGGCCTCGAAGGTGGCGTTGCGGTCGGTGGCGTTGATGAGCGGGTCGAGGGTGGAGATCGCGCGGTTGAGGCGGATCTCCTTCCTGCCGTTCTCGACGATGAAGCCGGTGCTGATCTCCTGGGTCAGGCGGTTGCGATCGAGCAGCGTGGTGAGGACCTTGCGGGTGTTGGGGTCGCGGGTGTTGAGGGCGTCGCCGAAGTTGATCGCGTCCGAGACCCGCAGGGCGCCGTTGACGCACTTGCTCTCGACGCGCTCCAGGCGGCCTCGCCACAGGTGGAAGTCGGGGTCGAGGTCGAAGGCGGAGCTGAACTGGTAGGAGCCGGCGTTGGTGTTGCGCGTGGAGGTGCGGCGGGTGGTGGCGACCTTGGTGCGCGCGGTGGTGCCGTCGACGATCTTGTTGATGATCTTGGTCAGCTCGCGGGTCAGCTCGACCTGGTTGTTGGCGATGTAGGCCGCCGTGTTGTCGTCGGGGTCGTCGTTGGAGTCGGTCCCGCCGACCATGGCCAGCTGGTGGATGCACTCGATGTCTTCCGGCAGGTCCCGGATGTTGTTGACCCCGCGGCAGGGCTTGCGATCGGCCTCGGCCAGGTCAAAGCCGATGACGTGGACGCGGACGTCGTGCGTCACGGTCAGCTCGGCCAGCTCCTCCAGCGAGGTCTTGTAGGGGTAGCCGGCGCAGCGCGCGGTGTTGCGGTCATCCTCGCCCGGTGCGCAGTCGTCGAAGGTCGGCTGGCCGTCGGTCACCAGGATCACGTCGCGGCCGCGGCAGGCGCGGAAGATGTCGTTCTGCACCTGGGGGTCGGTGGCCAGGAAGGTGTTGAGGTCTCTGAAGAGCGCCGCGATGGGCGTCGAGCCGAAGGGGATGAAGTTGAGGATCGCGTTCTCGAGCTGCTCGGAGCGCTGGACGCCCACGCGGGGGCTGCTCAGATCGCCGAAGTCGATCAGCGGCGAGTGGGAGGCCGCGGGGCCGCGCGCCCCGAGGTTCCACAGGTCGGTCTCGGGCAGCCGTGGCGGGTTGGGGTAGCTGAAGGGATCGCCGCTGGTCGGCACCGAGTCAAAGGCCATGAAGCCGAAGCGCACCAGATCGCGGTTGAGGAAGAGCAGGCCCGTCTCGCGCACCTGCCGGGTGTACTTCGGGACGTTGTGCTCGATCGGGTAGCCGTCGTCGAAGCCGGGCGCCAGAGAGCGGCTCTCCCTCTCGCAGTAATAGCCGTCAAAGCGCCCGGTGAAGACCTCCTTGGCGATGACATGGCGAGGCCTGGCCCAGACGCGCGACAGGGGGTTGAAGTTGTCGACGCCGGGGTTGAAGCAGACGGGGACCGTGCCGGTGGAGCGCTCGAACTCCATCGAACCGCTGGTGTCGAGCAGGACCATGACCAGGGGCGGGACGGCATTGCTGACGTCGCTCAGCAGCCGGGTGTTGTTCTGGGCGCTGGCCCCCGAGGGCGAGGCCAGGAGCGCCAGTCCGGCGGCGGTCAGCGCCAGGGCGCCGCGCATGCCAAAGAGGGTGAAGTTGGGGTGTGACATCTCGACCTCCGCGCAGGTTCCTTGGCCAGGTGCCTGTATTTTATTGTCTTTTTTCAAAGTCCGAAGCCCTCATCGCAAATCAGCGGGCCGACGAGCGCGTGAGAAATCGTCCGGCTGGTCGCCGAGCGGACGGCGTCGTCGTAGCGCAGGTTCGCCTCCGGGGTGCCGATGTTCCCGGTGGCCTCGAAGGTGAAGCGCTTGAAGCAGAACTCCTTGGAGAAGCCCGGGGGCCGGGGGCCGTCGCGGGGCTCGGTGAAGACGACGGAGAAGTTCGCCGGGGTGTTCTGCTCGGTCTCGAAGCTCCCCAGGGGGGTGCCGAAGACCTTGCCCTGGGTCAGGAAGTCCGCGCTGGAGAAGGGGTATTCGGGCGAGGAGTTGTCGTTGAACTGGCGTTGGCGCTGGCGCTGGAAGCGGTCCATGTAGTCCCAGAAGGCCTGGCCGTTCTTGCCGACGCGCTGCATGGCGCCCATCATGCCGACCTCGGCGGTGTAGATGGCCTGCTTGGAGAAGCGGGCGTTGTTGGCCTGGCGCAGTTCGAAGGTGGTGTGCTTGAGGCCCACCAGGCCCAGGCCGGTCAGGGCCAGGATGATGAGCAGGGCCATGATCAGGGCGCTGCCCTGCTGGTCGGGGCGGCGCCGGAGCGCGGCGAGGCGCGTGGAGGTCGAGGTCGTCATCACGGGGTGCCTCCACGGACGTTGGCGAAGGTGAGGTTGGGCAGCTCGACCATGGTGGTCATGGTCACGACGTGGGCCGCCGAGGAGAGGTCGCTGTCGATGTCGAAGCTGGTCAGGGGGCTGTAGACGGTCCCGCCGCGCTGTCCGACGGCGCGGGTCCTGGGGATGTGGGCGTTGGTGACGTCCTCGCGGGGGGTGCGGGCGCTGAGCGAGATCTGGACGGCGCGCACGCGGTGCCACATCGACAGGCGCTCGACGCTGTTGTCGACGAAGGTGTACTCCAGGCTGCCGGCGTCGTCGCCGGCCTGATCGGTGGCGATGACCGGGGTCCGGCCGCCGAGCTTGTCGCCGAAGGCCATCACCTGAAGGTCGACCGCGTACTCCAGCACCGCGACGATGTTCTGCCGGGTGCCGTTGTTGATCCGCAGCGGCTGGCCGGAGCGGGCGTCGAGCTCGACGCGCACGAGGTTGGTCTTGCGCTCGTCGTGGGTGTCCTGCTGGAGCTGGTACTGGATGACGTTGAGCAGGGCCATCTCGTAGGTCTGGCCCGAGACGCCTTCGAGGCCGCAGCCCAGGTTGCCGTCGCGCACCTGGATGCCGCTGACGGTCACGTTGGGCTGGCCGCCGTTGAAGCTGGCCGCGGAGATGACGCCGAACTGGGAGGAGCTGTCCACGTCGCTGATCCGCACCAGTCGGCCGGGGATGAAGAGGTTCTGGAAGACGACCTGGTTCTCCGAGGTGTTGCCATTGCCGAGCACCCGCGCGGTCGTGACCGCGTTGAGGATGGCCGTGCCGCCGTTGATGCCGTCGAGCAGGAAGAGGTCCGGCGCGTCGAAGCTGCCGATGATCGTGGCGCTGTCGGGCTCGATGTTGATGTTGTCGTTCGGGGAGATGCGCCCGAAGACGTGGGCGCCGTTGTCGCTGTCCTCGTAGGAGAAGGCCCGCACGGGGACCCCGACGCTCGGCTTGGGGCACACGAGCGGATCGACCGCCGCCGCGGGCGTCGCCAGGTAGCCGGACCGGCGGATGTCGCGCGCCATGAAGTCCAGCGCGAAGCGCAGGTTGCCCTGCGTGTCGACGACCATGTCCTGGGTGTAGAAGATGTTGGACATGCTGGTCATGAAGGTGAAGGTCGAGATCATTACGATCGCGATGAGCACCACGGAGATGAGCAGCTCGACGATCGTGAAGCCCGACCGGCGGAGGCGACGTGCGCGCATTGTTTGAGCCTTGTTGAGCATCGGTCCTCTCCTCCTCGGGCCTAGAGGTTGTGCCGCTTGATGGCGAAGGGCACGTGGACGACGTTGATCCGAGGGTTCGGCAGGTTCATGTCGCCGTTGATGTAGAGGATGTTGTTGAGCCCCTGGCCGCCGTTGGCGCAGGCCACGGGCTGGTTCAGCGGCGCCCCGAGCCAGGGCGCCTCGTTGTCCGAAGGCCACACCACGCGGACCTGCCCGACGATCACCTCCCGGTCCGTGTTGTCCATGAAGTTCATCCGGGTGTCGATGCAGAACTTGGCGTTCATCAAGGCGTTCTCGGACACGCTGGCCCCGTTGGCCAGCGGCGCGTTCGGGTTCCTCGGCAGCCCCTCGTGGTTGACCGGGAAGCCCCCGAAGAGGTTGAAGTAGGCATTGCGGCTCGTCTCCGTCCCGGTGAAGAGCACCGGGGTGCGGTTGGCGTCCAGCGGCCCGGCGATGTTGCTCCACATCGCCCCTTCGGTCCGCATCTGCTCGACGACCATCTCGCCGAGCTCAAGCGCCACCGTCGTGTCCCTGGCCATGGTCGTCCCCTGCACGAAGGAGACCTGCATCGCCATCATCGCCACGAGCCCGATGGCCAGGATCGCCACCGCGATCAACACCTCCAGGAGCGTAAAACCTCGCCGTCCCTGTCGCCTGAGCCTCATTGGACCATCCTCACTTCGCCGCTGAAGTTCATCGTAATGATGTGGTCGACGCCCAGGTGCGAGGGGCAACTCCCGGTCATCCGGAAGCACCGATCCGGGCAATCCCTGTTGACGAAGGCCACCTTGAGGCACAGCGTCCCCATGTTGTCGCAGTGCTTCGGCCACGCCACCGAGTCGCCCGACTCCTCGTAGCCCACCCCCGTGCAGTCCGAGCCGCTCCGGTCGTTCGAGGGGATGAGCCCGAAGTTGTTGGCCACGTTCGTCCCCGGCCCGCCCATGTCCAGCACTCGCCCGTCGGGCTTGATGCACAGGCGCACCGGCATCCTCGGGGCCACCTTGACGATCTGGACGTTGTGCGTCGGGTAGAAGGTCCCCACGTCGAAGCTCAAGGCCGGCGACGGCGTCGCACCGCGCGTCCGACACTGGTTGTCGGCCGACTGGACGACCTCGATCGAGCCCTTCTGCGCGCCCTGACCCCCGTCGCCCTCCGTCACCGTCAAGATCAAGGCCCGGTTCGTCGTCCCCGCCAGGTGCCTCAGGCCCCGAAGCTGCTGCGTGATGTCCCGCGCCGCGCCGAGCGAGACCCGCTCCGTGTAGTAGTCGATCCCTGAAGGGATGGAGATCGCGACCAGGATCGCGATGATGGCCACCGTCACCATCAGCTCCACCAAGGTGAATCCCCGCGCCTCCCTCATCGCTCCCCTCCCCTCGCTCCATGACACGCCTTCACTTCGCCTCTGCACACCAAGCAAGATCCACGCCCACCCCTCACGCCCACGGCAACCCCGCCTCCACGGCCACCCCCGCCCGCCGACCCTCACCTGGCTATGAAAACATTTCAACTTCTCACACCTCTTTGCAGCCGCGACGACGACGACCGACCCCTGCAAGACCGCCCGCGATTGTGCTAGGCTTGCTCCCCCAACCCACGGCGACTGCCGGCGGGCCAGCCACGCGCGGTCAAGACGACCCCCTCAACCCGGCGACGAAGCGCTTGATCACCCCAGGCCAACCCACCTCGCCAGAGCCCGCCTGCAAAGGCAGACCGAGGCCCTTCAGACACACCCTCAGGATCGTCGCCACCCTCGCGGCGCTGGCCCCCTCCATCCCCTCGACGGCGATGGCCCAGAGCGCCGTCGAGGTCCTGGCCGACGGCGCCGTCCGCCTCTTCGAACTTAGAACCATCGACGGCGCAGAGCGCATCCCCGCCCGAAAGGTCACTCAACTCCTCGGCCTGCGCGTCACCCACGCCCCCGACGCGACCGTCAACGGCCCCGACCTCACCCGCAGCGACGACGACGCCCTCACCGTCGAGGCCCTCGCCCGCCTGCGCCTCGACACCGACCTCGGCCTCGAGGACACCCTGGCCCTGCGCCTCGATGACCCCTCGCGCCAGTTCATCGCCGCCGACCTCCAGATCGCCTGCCTGCGCCTCAAGAACATCGCCGGCGCCCTCGACCTCTCCCTCGGCCGCGACCTGATCGCCAACCCCGCCGCCTCGCTCGCCCTCGACGGCCTCCAGATCGACCTGCGCTCCCGATCCGGCCTCTCCCTCTCCACCTACGCCGGCGCCCCCACCCTGCCCCAGCGACGCCTGACCGTCGAGCCCGCCTTCGGCGCCCCCTGGACCGACGCACAGGCCCCCGCCTTCGACGACTCGCCCCTGGCCCTCGGCGCCGCGCTCGCCCTGCGACAAAGGCGCCTGTCCGCCTCCATCGCCCTCCACCGCGCCCTCTCCCTCTCCGACGACCCCAGGCTGGACACCCCCGACGACCTCCAGCCCGACAACCTCACCTCCCACCCCCTCATCGAAGACCGCCTCGGCGCCGCCCTCCACGCCCGCCCCTTCGACCCCGTCGAGATCAGCGCCAGCGCCGCCCTGGACCTCACCCTCAACCAGCTCCAGCGCGCCCACGTCGAGCTGCTCGCCCACACACCGCTGGACCTCACCCTCGGCCTGCGCGCCGAGCGCTCCTCCCCCACCTTCCCCCTCGGCAGCGTCTTCATCGCCTTCGGCGCGCAGCCCACCGAGGCGCTCGCCGCCACCGCCGCCGCCGACATCGAGCCCGGCGCCGGGCACCTCGCCCTCGACGCCTCCCTCGGCGTCCGCGCCCGCGGCGGCGACCCCGACGCCCTCTCCACCCTGACCGGCGACGGCGCCGTCCGCGACCTCGACGCCAGCCTGCGCGCCCGCTGGCGCCTCGACGCCCCACAGCGCTACTGGCTGGCCGGCTTCGAAGCCTACGCCTTCGCCCGCGCCAACCCCGGCGACGCCGAAAGCCTCCTCCTGGCCGAGATCGGCGGCCGCCTCCAGATCACCCGCAAGACCTCCTGGGTCCGCGCTCGCCTCCTGACCGTCTCCGCCGAGCGCGACGAACAACCCCTGATGAGCGGCGCCAGCGCCGCTGCCCAGATCGCCTTCGGCGCCATCATCACCCGACAAGGCCGCCTCGAAGCCAGCGCCGAGTACGCCTCCACGCCGGCCTTCCTCCACGCCCTGAGCGCCTTCTTCACCTACAGCCTCGACGCCACGCTGCTGGAGTAAGCCATCAACACCCCACCGACCAGCCCCCGCGAGCGCACTCCGAAGACGCCCCAACGCCGCGCCGCGCACCCCGCCGCGCCCGGCCCCTCGGCGCTCTGCGATCATGTCACACGCCTCCACGCCGAGCGCCGCCGCGCCGCTCCAGCCCAGGCCCTCTTCGCGCTCGCCGGCGCCCTGCTCGTCGCCTTGCTCATCGCCCCCGTGCTGGCCCAGGACCCGCGCCCCGGCGCCCCGCTCGACCCCGACCCGGGCGACCCGCCCTCGATCCTGCCGCGCGCAACGCCCGGCTCGCTCCTGCCCAGAGGCTTCGGCAGCCTCGACCCCGCCGACCTCGACCCAGCAGGGCGCGCCGCCCTCTACGGCTTCCCCGATCCCGACGCCAGCGGCGACGACCGCCCCGCCCTTCCCCCCGATCACCGCCACGACTACCTGCGCAGACACGGCGCGATCGCCCGGCTCGACGGCGCCCCCTGCCAGGCCTGCCACACCGAGCGCCAGTGCCTCGACTGCCACTCGGGCGCGCTGCCCCCCGAGGCCAACCACCCGCCCGGCTTCATCGCCTTTCACGCGATCGAGGCGGCGCGCGACGCCAGCGCGTGCGTCGCCTGCCACGGCGCCCAGACCTTCTGCAAGAACTGCCACGACGGCGTCCGGGTCGGCACCCGCGGCCCCGCCGCGCCCGTCCCCGGCCTGCGCTACCACCCGGCCAGCTGGCTCGGCGCCGTCCCCGGCCCCGATCACGCCATCGCCGCCCGACGCGACCTCTGGTCCTGCACGAGCTGCCACACCGAGCGCGACTGCGTCGACTGCCACACCAACGTCAACCCCCACCCCCCAGGCTGGGCCGCCACCTGCCGATCCCTGATCGACAGCAACCCCCGCGCCTGCGTCGCCTGCCACGTCGACACGGCGCGCCTGCGCGCCATCTGCCGCTGACGCGAGATCGACGGGATCGAGGCCGCAAGCCCCCCCGGCCTCCCGATGTCGGGCGCCTGACGAGCGCCTGCCGGCTCAGAGGTAGAAATACCGGGTGTAGTCCTTGACCATCCTGTAGGTGGTGAAGCGCCCCACGAGCGTCTTCATCGCCAGCCGCACCCGGCGGATCCAGCGGCGCGGGCGGCCGTCGGCGTCGCGATCGTAGTAGAGGGGCAGGACCTGCTCCTGGAGGGCGCTGTAGAGCGCGTCGGCGTCGCGGTCGTCCTGACGATCAGGATCGACGGGCGCCGTCGCGTCGCCGATGGCGAAGCCGTTGGAGCCGTCGAAGCCCTCGGGCCACCAGCCGTCCAGCACCGAGAGGTTCAAGCCGCCGTGGATGGCGACCTTCTGCCCGCTGGTGCCGCTGGCCTCGCGCGGCTTGCGCGGGTTGTTGAGCCACAGATCCACGCCGCTGACCAGCTGCCGACCCATGATCATGTCGTAATCCTCAAGCACCACGACCCGACCGAGGAAGTCCGGCAGCTCCGAGATCTCCACGAGGCGCCGGATGAGCGCCTGACCCCCCGTGTCCTTCGGGTGCGCCTTGCCCGCGAACACGATCTGAACGGGGCGCTCGGCGTCGTTGAGCAAGGCCGCGGCCCTATCCAGATCCCGGAAGAGCAGATCGGCCCTCTTGTAGGTCGCAAAGCGCCGCGCGAAGCCTATCGTCAGCACCTCCGGATCAAAGGCCGGCGCCCCCTGGGTCTCGCCCCCGGACAGGAGCCTCGACGCCCGCCGACCCCAACGATCTCCAATAAAATCAACAAGCTGGCGCTTCAGATCGCGGCGCATCGCCCAGATCTGGGCGTCGGTCAGGCCGTCGACCAGATCGAGCCAGAGCTCGGGATCATCCTGGCGCTCCATCCAGTCGGCGGGCAGGTGGGGGTCGAGGTGATCGCGCGCGATGGGCGAGCACCACGTCTGGAGGTGGATCCCGTTGGTGACGTGCCCGATGGGCACATCCGAGGCCGCCCTGTCCCCCCACATCGCGGCCCACATCTGCCGGCTCACCTCGCCGTGGACCATGCTGACCCCGTTGGCCGACCGCGTCAGCCTCAGCGCCACGACCGTCATGCACAGCGGCTCGTCGCTCTCCCCCTCGTCTTCGTCCTCGACGACGACCGGCGCGGCCTTCAACCCTCGGCTGGCCCGGGCCTCCAGGCTCGGCGCGGCCCCATTGCCCTCGACGGCCAGATCGCCGCCGGCCAGATCGCCGTCGACCTCCTCGCCGTCGACCTCCTCGCCGTCGGCCTCCTCGCCGGGGATCTCCGACGCCTGGACGGGCTCCGGCAGATCGAGGGACACCTGCGCGGCGACCTCCCCGACCCTGCCCAGCGCCATCAGCCCATCGAGCGACAACCCCAGCGCCTCGCCCATCCACCCGAGGCGGCGCTCGACCAGATCGGCGTCGAAGCGATCGTGGCCGGCGGGCACCGGCGTGTGGGTGGTGAAGATCGAGCGCGCGATGACGGCGGCGCGGGCCGCCTCCAGGCTCTCGCCCGCGGCCACGCGCTCGCGCAGGAGCTCCAGGGACAAGAAGGCGCAATGGCCCTCGTTCAGGTGCCAGACCGCCGGATCGAGGCCCAGCGCGCGGATTGCCCGCACGCCGCCGATCCCCAGCAGGATCTCCTGCACGATCCGAAGGTCCGTGCCGCCGCCGTAGAGGTGATCGGTGATGGTCCGGGCGCGCGCGTCGTTCTCGGGCAGGTCGGTGTCCAGCAGGTAGAGCGGCACGCGGCCGACGTCGACGCGCCAGATCCGCGCCTTGAGCGCGTGCCGGCCCACCGGCATGGTGACGACGACCAGGGAGCCGGCCTTGTCCCGCACGAGGCGGCCAGGGAAGGTGGACATGTCCAGCGGCGGGTAGGTGGCCTGCTGCGAGCCCTCCTCATCGATGCGCTGCTGGAAGTAGCCCTGGCGATAGATCAGGCCCAGGGCGACGAAGGGCAACCCCAGGTCCGAGGCCGCCTTGACGTGATCTCCCGCCAGGACGCCCAGCCCGCCGCTGTAGATCGGCAATGAAGCGTGCAGGCCGAACTCCGCCGAGAAGTAGGCCACGGGGCCGGCCGCCCCGCCGAGCCCGACGGACCCTGAGCGCTTGAACCAGCAGTCCTCGGCCGCGATGTAGGCCTTGAAGTCGGCCACGACGGCGGCGGCCTCCTCCATGAGCCCCTTGGAGGACAGGGCGGCGGCGATCACGGCGAGGTCGGCGTCCTCGGGGGTGTCAAAGGTCCCGTCGGGGTGGAGGGCCTTGATGGTGGCCAGAGCGCTCTGGTGGCTCTCGCCCCAGGCCGCCGGGTCGAGGCGCTCGAAGAGGCGCTGCGCCCGTGGGGTCCAGGACCACCAGAGGTTCCTCGCCACGTCCACGAAACCCTGGGCGATCTGCACGGCGTCGTTCTTCATCGCATCCTCGTTCTGGGCGCTCGCCCTCGGGCTGGCTTGAGCCTGGGTGTGCCGGCGGGCGTTTCGACCGAGTCTCATAAACTCTCCGGCCCGCTCGTTCAAGGACAATCCTCGCCGCTCGACGAGCGCCCCACGCTCCTCGCACCCCTGCGGGGGCTCGTCGGGTGGGGCTTGGATGCGCAGGGGGGCTGCGCCCTGTCGGTCGCAGGCCAGCGCACGACCGATGTCGACACCTGGGGGCGTGAAAACCTCAATCCATAGGCCCACTTCGACGCGGTGATCCGCCCCTGCGATTCTCTGTCACCCTTGCGCTGGCCTGCGCCCAGCGGGCGCAGCCCACCCGGGCATCCAAGCCCCACCCGACGAGCCCGTCCCCCCTTGTGGGGGGCGGTGCGAGGAGCGTGGGGCGATCGTGGAGCATCGGGCGGCCCGAACGTGACCTGTGTGGCGTCGTCACCTTCACCGAGCGAATCTGCCGACGAGGGAAGTTTCCCTCCGACGCGCTTGCATGGGGTCGGAGAAAGGTGTAACGGCGAGGGCTGCAACGGCCTGACGCGCACGTCGACTAGGGAGAGGGCGATGAACGATCTCAAGTCCATGAAGAAGAAAGAGCTCGATAAGCTGGCCAAGAAGCTCGACATCTCCGACCGGAAGTCGCTCGACAAGGAGGCGCTCATCGAGGCCATCGCCGCCGCGCAGGGGGCCGCCTCGGCCGAGGCGCCCGCAGCGGCCGAGGCGCCCGCAGCGGCCGTCGAGGGCAAGGGGGCCAAGGCGAAGAAGAAGGGCAAGGGCGACAAGGGCAAGGGGTCCAAGGCTGGCAAGGCGAAGCGGCCCGGAAAGGTCGCCGAGGCGGCTGAGGTCGCCGAGGTCGCCGAGGTCGCCGATGAGGCCGAGGAGGAGCACGAGCGCCACCCCTTCGAGGACGACACGCCGCTGCTGCCGCCGCTGGAGCTCGGCGGCATCCCGGTGGGCTACGGCCGCGAGCACCTCTCGCTGATGATCCAGGATCCGACGAGCCTCTTCACCTACTGGTCCGTGGCGCGCGGGGAGGGCGAGGTGGCCTTCGAGGGAGGCCGGGCGCAGGTGCGGCTCTACGATGTGACGGAGGATCAGGAGGCGCTGGTGAGGACCGACGAGGTCGAGGCGTCGGCGGGTCGGTGGTTCTTCCATGGGCTCGCGCCGGATCGGCGCTACAGGGCCGAGTTTGGCGCGCTGACGGGGGGGGCCTTCGTGGCTCGCCTCAAGAGCGGCGTGGGCCAGACCCCGCCGGACCAGCCCAGCCGCATCGAGGACGCGGTCTTTGCGACGATCGAGGTCGTCGAGGTGCTGGCGGACCGATCCGAGGATCTGCGCCAGGACGCCCCGCTGCGGCCCGTCCACCCCGATCGGTACGCCAGCGCCAGCGAGCGCGAGCACGCCCAGGTGAGCGGCGTGGCGGCGCGCACGGGGGCGGCAGGCCCGGGGGCGGCCGCGGTCGAGCCGCTGTGGCTTGAGCCCGGGCAGGAGCCTGTCTACCACGGTCAGGAGCAGCAGCGCGGCCGGATATGGGGCTCCGTCAGCTCGTGGCCGCTGTCCGGCGGTCCGAGCTCGTGGTCCATCGCCTCTACCACTTGAAGGAGTGAGCATGGCCCTCGACGGTTATCTGGCGCTGATCCTCCACGCGCACCTGCCCTTCGTCCGACACCCTGAGTACCCTGAGTTTCTTGAGGAGGACTGGCTCTTTGAGGCCATCACGGAGACCTACCTGCCCTTGCTGGAGGTCTACGAGCGGCTCTGGGACGACGGGATCGACTTCCGCATCAGCATGACCTTGAGCCCGCCGCTGATGGCGATGCTCAACGACGGGCTGCTGCAGGAGCGCTACGCCGCGCGCCTCTCCAGCCTCATCGCCCTGGCCAGCAAGGAGTGCCTGCGCCACAAGAACGACCCCCACCTGCTCTACCTCGCCGGCTTCTACCTGGAGCTGCTTGAGCGACGACGGGCGCAGTACGAGGGGATCTACGGGCGCGATCTGACGGGGGCCTTCCGGAAGTTCATCGAGCGCGGGCGCCTGGAGGCGCTGACCTGCGGGGCCACGCACGGCTTCCTGCCGCTGATGCAGGACTACCCGGAGTCGGTCAAGGCGCAGGTCGAGGTCGCCGCGCGCTACCACGAGGACTGCTTCGGGCGCCGCCCCACGGGCATCTGGTTGCCCGAGTGCGCCTACTTCCCGGGGCTGGACAAGACCTTGCGCGATGCCGGCCTGCGCTACTTCGTCGGCGAGTCCCACGCCGTCGAGTTCGCCGTCCCGCGCCCGAAGGCCGGGGTCTTCGCCCCGATCTACACCCCCTCGGGCGTGGCCGTCTTCGCCCGCGATCAGCTCTCCAGCGCCCAGGTCTGGTCCTCCAAGCTGGGCTACCCCGGCGACCCCGTCTACCGCGAGTTCTACAGGGACATCGGCTACGACGCCCCCCTGGACTACATCAGGCGCTGGATCCAGCCCAACGGCCTGCGCAAGAACACCGGCATCAAGTACCACAGGGTCACTGGCCCGACGGACACCAAGCAGCTCTACGAGCCCTGGGCCGCCAAGGAGCGGGCGGCCTTCCACGCCACCCACTTCACCGACAGTCGGCGCTGGCAACTCCATGATCTCCATCGGGATCTCGGCAGACCCGCGCTGGTCGTGGCGCCCTTCGACGCCGAGCTCTTCGGCCACTGGTGGTTCGAGGGGCCGATCTGGATCGAGCACGTCCTGCGGCAGGTCAGCTGCGACCACCCCACCTACGGCCTGACGACCCCCATCGAGTACCTGACCGACCACCCGACCCAGCAGGTCGCGCAGCCGCCGATGTCGACCTGGGGCGAGCTGGGCTTCGCCAAGGTCTGGCTCAACACCGAGAACGACTGGATCTACCCTCACCTGCACGCCATCGCCGAGCGCATGACGGAGCTGGCCGAGCGCTTCACCGACCCGAGCGACCTGGAGCGGCGCGCGCTCAAGCAGGCCGCCCGCGAGCTGCTGCTGGCCCAGTCCTCGGACTGGCCCTTCATCCTGACCAAGCAGACCAGCGTCGATTACGCCGTCAAGCGCCTCAAGGACCACATCGTGCGCTTCAACCGGCTCTACGAGCAGCTGACCGGCTTCGGCGTCCAGCCCGAGATGCTCGAAGCCATCGAGCTGCGCGACACCATCTTCCCCGACATCGACTACACCATCTGGCGTCGCTGACCCCGCCGCTCGGGGTCCTGCGGAACCACGCTCGAGCCACTTCCATGTTGGGCCACCCGGAAGCCCAGGATGGAAGTGGTTCAGACGTGGTTCCGCATCAGATCTCCGAGCGCGCCAGCGCGTACATCTCGTCGAGCTCCGTCGAGAAGAGGTCCTGGACGGGCGGAAAGCGGAAGCCGCTCTGGGGGTCGAGGTCGAAGGGCATCAGCCGGAAGCTGATCGCGAAGCGCTCGCGCTTCCACTGCGCCCGGCACAGCATCCGGACGAACTTGGCGATGTGGTCGGCGAACGCGATGCGGTTGCCCTGGTAGATCTCCTGGACCGAGGGCCACAGGCGCTCGAAGATGTCGCGGGGCTCCAGGGCGCGCTGGACGAAGTAATCCATGAGCTGATCCAGGACGAGGAAGGGCATCAGGTCGTCCTCGTCGGTCTGGACCTGATCCAGCGGCCGGAGCTCGGCGCTGGCGGCCTTGGCCATGACCTTGTCGATGCCGGGCAGGTCGTGCCTGGCCCGCGCCCACGACAGCCAGAGCTGGATGAGGCTCTTGGGGATGTCGGAGATGGGCGAGAGGCCGCCGCTGGTGTCGCCGTCCATGGTCGCGTAGCCGACGGCGGCCTCGGACTTGTTGCTGGTGGCCAGCAGCACGAAGCCGCGCACGTTGGCCACCAGCCAGATGATCGCGCTGCGGGCGCGGGCCTGGACGTTCTGGAGCGCGATATCTTCGGAGGGCACCTCCCAGCTGAGGGCCTGGCCCAGCATCGCCTGCCCGGTGGTCCTGATCTCGGCGACCGTCTCGTCGATGTCGCCGTCGAGGAACTCCGCGCCGCAGTCGGCCGCCACGGCGCGCGCCGCGTCGCGGGTCAGCTGGCTGGAGTTGACCGTCGCCATGTAGGCGCAGACAAAGCGTTTTCGAACGACCTCCCGGAGCGCCTCGGGGCTCAGGGTCGGGTTGTCGTAGCGGAACATCCGGGCCACGATCACGGCCACCATCGCCGAGTCGCGGCCGCCGGAGAGGGCCAGGCAGTAGCCCCGGATGCCGGTCTTGCGCAGGTAGTCCCGCAGGCCCATGCACAGGGCCAGCTCGATCTCCAGGTTGCTCATCTCCTCGTGGCGGATGGGGCCGGAGACGAGCCCCGCCTCGACGAGGTGCTCCAGGCTGCGGTCGACGGGGCCCTTGAGGGCCGGGATCCAGTAGGGGCCGCTGGAGGTGGGCATCTGCTGGGACTCGAAGTCGCCGGGGATCACGACGAGCTGGGGCGCGGGGCCGAACTCGCCCCGGGTGTGGGCCATGACCTGCTGGCGCCAGGAGCCGTTCTCCATCCGGCGCTGCCGCAGCTGCCCGAGGTCCTGCACGACGTCGATGACGTCGACGTCGCTGCCGAAGGAGAAGCGGCGGCCCTCGCGCTCGACGTGGCCCTCGCAGGTGATGAAGGCGCTGCCGTCAAAGACGAGCCGGGTGGCGTCGCAGCCGGCCAGGCTCGTGTAGACGTAGATGCAGTGGTCCTCCAGGCTGATCTGCTCGCACATCCGGCGCCGCACCGCGTGCTTGCCGACCGTGAACCACGAGGCCGAGGGGTTGACGAGGACCTCGGCGCCGGCGATGGCGCGGCGCGATCCCGGCCGCATCCCCATCCAGCCGTCCTCGCAGATCTCCATCGCCAGCGTGGTCGTGTCGCCCAGCCGGTAGAGCAGGTTGCCGATGGGGATGGGCGGGCCGCCCTCGGGGTCGGGGAAGAGGGCGACGCGGCCCGCCAGCCAGGGCTGATACCAGCGCGACTCGTACTCGACGTCGCCCGTGGCCAGGTTCTCCTTGCAGCTCATGCCGTGGATCGTGCCCTCGAAGACCAGGGCCATGGCGTTGTAGACGACCCCTTCGAAGAGCACCGGCAGGCCGACGCACACGGCCACCTCGCGGGCCCGCTCGGCCACCCGCCGCAGCACCGCCCAGGAGCGCCGCAGCGTGCCGGCCCTCAGGAGCCTGTCCCCCAGGCTGTACCCGGGGATGCACATCTCGGGCAGCACCAGCAGGCGAGCGCCTCGCCGGCTGGCCTCGTCGATGGCCTCGCCGATGCGCTGGAAGTTGCCCTCCCAGTCGCCGACGGTCTGGTTGAGCGTGGCCGACGCCACGTGGATCTGGGCCCCTCGGGTCATGAAAGCTCTCCGCGGTTTCTCGCCTGTCGATGCCACCTACATGGTGGTCATGATGGCGAAGAGGAATTGGTCCATGTGGACCTGGACGACGCGCGCGACGGGGTGATCGGTGGTGATGGTGACCCGGGTGCGGTCGACGCGCAGCTCTCTGACCTCGAACTCGATCATGGAGTCCTGCATCTGCGCCAGTCCCTTGACGCCGTGGAGGTGGTGGGCCCAGTCCTCCTCGACGATCCCGGAGATCTCCTCTTCGAGGAGGATGTCGAAGTCCTTGAGGTGGACCATCTCGGTCTGCTCAAGGCGCATGTAGAAGGTGCCGTTGGGGTCGATGACGAAGTTCATCACGTGGTCGGGGACGATCTCGGCCAGCGGGCAGTGCAGCTCGCGCAGCTTGTCGCGGGCCCGGTCGGCGGGCGTCCGCTCGGCGTCCTCCTCCTCGCGGGAGGTCACGAACTGCAGCCACGCGCCGCCGACGGGCCGCATGGCGGCCAGCAGCTCCCCGACGTAGTCGGCGCCGAGCCGCTCGGTCAGGAGCCCCAGGATCTGATCGCGGATGCCCTCGTTCTGGGGCGTCCCGATCTCAGGCGAGGTGAGCAGCTGCTCGAGTTCGGCGGTGGTGGCCGCCTCGAGGGCCTCGCGGGAGGCCTTGAGGTCCATCTCCGCGTCCTGCGGCTGGGTCTCCTTGCCCTCAAGCACGGCGTCGATGCGCTTCTCGAGTTGAATGTTCTGTTCCATGTCCTCACCCGCCCGGGTGCGCTGGCGCCCCTCCCGTCGGCGACCAGCCCGCCGAGGAACAAGCGCCCGCAGTCCGCTCTACATTCACCGATCGGCGCCCAGGCTTCAACCCGGCCGCGTCGCATTCTTGTCTAAGGCGCGCGATCCCTGCTAAGAGTCGATGAGGCACAGCAACAAGCTACGAGGTCAACTGACGTGGCGATGTTCAAATTTCGCAAGCTGGACGCCGTCGGGCGGCTCAAGTCCGGCGACTGGTCCTCCGAGCTTGACAAGGACGGGCTGATCAAGAAGGCCCTCGGCCCCAAGGGCAGCATCGACGTCGAGGAGCTGCTCGATCTCCTGATGGTGCGCGACACCGACGTGCGCAAGGCCGCCCTGGTCCGCATCCATCAGGTCGGCGACCCCTTCATCGTCGACGCCTTCTTGCGCCGCGTCAGCGAGCTGGCCCCCCAGATGGTCACCGGCCTGGCCCGCGTGCTGGTCAAGGTGCTGCCCGAGGGCTACCACCAGCGGCTCGCGCCCCACCTCTTGAGCGAGGACGTCCAGGTCCGGCAGGCCGCCGAGGAGCTCTTCACCTCCAGCCGGCTCGACAAGGCTCTGATCACCGTCGCCGACCTCTGGCTCGACCCCCGCGTCAAGATCGCCGAGCGCCTCATGGAGCGCATCCAGCAGGACGTCCAGGTCAGCGGCACCCTCGACGTCTGGCGCCCCCTGATCGAGCGCGCCACCGAGCACCCCTCGCCCGAGGTCCGCCGCTTCGCCTTCCTGGCCCAGGCCAACCCCAACGACGACACCTACTTCGAGAAGATGGTCTCCGTCGTGGGCCGCGAGACCGAGCGCAACCAGGAGGTCCTGTGGCAGATCCTCGGGCGCCTGGCCCAGAGCAGGACGATCAAGCTTCAGAACAAGCTCGTCCCCCTGCTCGGCGCGGACTCCACCCACGTCCGACAGGCCGCCGTGCGCGTCCTGGACATGCTGGAGAACCCCGGACCCGTCATCCAGGCCTTCCTGCACGACGCCAGGCGCCTGTCGGCCTGGGGCCAGGAGCGCGCCTTCGAATCCCTCGGCCCCATCATCAACAAGATCATGGACCCGGTGCTGGAGCTGATGCGCTCGCCCGACCACGAGGTCCGCATCCTGGCCGTCTCGCTGGCCGTCGGCCAGGGCAATGACGCGCGGCTCAAGAAGCCCCTGCTCGACGCCCTGGAGACGGACGACTGGTGGACCCGCACCCGGATCATCTCCACCCTGGGCCGCATGGCCGACCCCTCGACCTACAGCCGCATGGCCGCCCTGCTCAACGAGCGCGACACCGTCCTGGTCGTCGCCGACGCGCTGGCCACCGCCGCCAACAGGCACCTCGAGGCCGGCGACCGCTCGGGCTTCGAGGCCGCCCTTGCCCCCCTCAAGGCCCTCGTCCTGGGCCAGAGCGTCCTTGAGGGCAGCGACAAGACCGACACCACCGACCTGCGCCGCGAGATCGTCTGGGTCCTGAGGAAGGTCAAAGATCAGGACGTCCTCAAGCTCCTCATCAAGCTTTGCAAGGAGGACCGCGACGCGCGGGTCGCCTCGGCCGCCCTCGACGCCGCCGAGGCGCTCAGCGAGGAGCAGGCCTGGCCCATCCCCAACCGCGGCCCCATCCAGGAGGGCATCTACCTCTCGCTGCTCTCCGAGGTCCGCCTCTCGCCTCTGGAGGACATCATGATGTTCGCCCGCGAGCGCGGCGCCTCGGATCTCTACGTGGTCGTCGACAAGCCCCCCTTGATGCGGCTGCGCGGCGAGCTCGTCCCCGTCAGCGACCAGGTCGCCGACGCAGACCACACCGCCTGCCTCGTGCGCGAGCTGCTCAACAGCGACCAGGCCGCCCAGGTCGCCAGCCAGGGCAACCTGGGCTACTGCCACGAGATCCAGGGCGCCGGCCGCTACCGAGCCAGCATCTTCGTCGACAGCCGAGGGGTCAACGCCGCCTTCCGCATCATCCCGCGCGATCTGCCCACCCTCGACTCCGTCGGGCTGCCGGCCCACTTCGCCGAGGTCTCCTACTGGAAGGGCGGCCTGGTCCTGGTCTGCGCGCCCCAGGGCGAGGGGCGCACGACCACCCTGGCCGCGCTCGTCAACCACTGCAACATGTACCGGGGGGCGCACATCATCAGCCTGGAGCGCCCGATGGAGTTCATCCACAGCGACCGGCGCAGCACCATCAACCAGCGCGAGGTCGGCGACCACGCCGCCTCCATGGCCCGCGCCCTGCACGGCGCGCTGCGCCAGGACCCCGACGTCATCGTCATCGACCCGCTGGCCGACGCCGAGACCTTCAAGCTGGCCCTGCGGGCGGCCAGCACCGGCACGCTGGTGCTGGCCAGCTACCGCTCCGGCACCGTCGAGGCCGCCCTGGACCGCATCGTCGAGAGCTTCCCCCCGGAAGCGAGGCAGCGCACCCTGAGCGAGCTCTCCTCGGCCTTCAAGGCCATCATCGTCCAGGGCCTCATGCCCCGCGCCAACGGCCAGGGCATGGCCGCGGCCTTCGAAATCGTCGTGGCCAACGCCGACACCCGCGCCGCGATCCGCGCCGGCAACCACGCCGGCCTGCGGAGCCTGATCGACAAGGGCAAGAAGCAAGGCATGCAGTCCTTTGACGACGCCCTGACCTCCATGCTCAGCTTCGGGATCATCACCCCTGAGGCCGCCTACCGCCGCGCACACCACAAAGAGCGCTTCGAACACCACGCACGCCGACGCACCGCGACCGAAGAGCGCGCCTGAGAGCGATACAAGGAGCCGCCATGGCCAACCACGACGACGAAAAACCCAGACCCGCCGCGCTCGGGGTCCCCAGATCCTCCTCAAGCGCCAGCATCCTCCGGCGCCCCCTCACCCGCCCGGCTCCTCCGGACGAGCGCGACCAGGGCAGCGACGACGAGGACGCCGCGCCCCCGCCCGCCATGACCGCCGAGGAGGAGGCCATGATCGAGCAGCTCATGGCCGCCAGCCTCGGCAACACCTCAACCCTCCCGACCGGGCAGGATGAGTGGATCCCCGACCAGGAGGACGCCTCGCGGCGCTCCTCCAGCAAGCTCTTCGGCGCCGCCGGCGCCTCCTGGAAGCGCTCGATCAGCACCGCCGCCGCCAGAGCCCCGGAGCCCGCCGCCGCCGTCTCCCTGCCCGCCCGACGCCCGGCGTCCGAACCCGTCGCCCTGCCCTCTCGACGGCCACCGACCCCCGAGCCGGCCCCCCTCCCCGAGCCGCCCAGGCGCAGCCCGCCGACCTCGGCCAGCGCCGACGACTTCGACCTCATCGACGATCAGGACGTCTTCCCCGATCCCTCCTCCCACGGGCTCGACGACGACGACGACGACAGCGACCTGCTCTCCCCCCCGCGCCGAGGCCGCGACGAGCGCGAGGACCTCTTTGACGAGCTGCTCTCCCTCGACGGGGGCCTCGATGACCTCGGCGAGGCCGCCCCACACGAGCACGCCGACCCCGACAACTACGGCATGATCGACTTCGACGAGGCGCCCATGGCCCTCTCCCCCTTCGATCCGCCGCCCAGGAACGCCGCCGCCCAGGAACGCCGCGACCCCTACGCCCTCGATGACCTCTCCCCCGTCCCCTTGGCGATCCCCCCCTCCCGCGACGACCCCTACGATCCCTACGCCCTCGACCCCGACTACAGCGGGATCAGCGGCACCGACGACCGCGTCCCCTCTGCGATGTCTCTTGAACTCGACGTCGACGACTACGACCTCGACGATGACCTGGCGCTCGCCAACGAGAAGGACGAGCTCGACGCCTACCTCCCCGACGACTTCTCCGACGGGGGCCTGGACGACTCGCACGACCTTGACCCCGTCAACGAGCCCAAGGGGTCCGAGCATCATTACCCCCGCGAGGTCGAGCGCCCGCCCCGGGCTGAAAACCCCGCCCTGGCCTCGACCGCCTACGGCGACGACTTCGACAGCTTCGGCCCCGCCTCCTACGAAGAGCCCTCCCGCTCCCCCGACGGCCAAGGCCCGCGATCCCAGGACGGCCAAGGCCCGCGCTCCATCGACGCCGCCTCCGTCGACTTCGCCGTCAGCGAGGCCCTCGACGACGCCCTCGGGGAGCGCCTCGTGGCCTTCGAAGCCCACCTGCTCAAGCGCCTTGAGCGCCGCACCGAGGGCGTCGTCAAGTCCCAAGAGATCGCCCAGATCGCCGCCCTGCCCGCCGACTGGGGCACGCGCTCACCTCAATCCCGCTCGACCACCACCAGCGAGGGCCAGCGCCGCCTGAACTTCTTCCTCGACCTGATGAAGCGCCGCAATGCCGACGGCCTCCACTTCCACGTCGGCGCCGCGCCCATGCTCCGCGTCGGCGACAAGATCGAAGGCCTCCGCTTCCGCACCATCCGCGAGCAGGACTGGCAGCGCTGCATACAGCCCGTCTGCCCCCCCGGCAAGTGGCCCCAGTTCGAAGGCACCGGCGACGTGGACTTCATCTACGAAACCGACAAGGGCCGCTACCACGTCAGCCTCTTCCGCCAACGCAAGGGCGGCGGCGCCGTCTTCAAGCGCATCCCCGACACCACCATGGACTTCAAGGCCCTCGGCCTTCCCGACCACCTCGAGCGCCTCGCCGATCTCCCCGGCGGCCTCTGCCTCTTCTGCGGACCTTACGGCAGCGGCACCTCAACCACCATCGCCGCCCTCATCGACCTGATCAACCAGCGACACGCCCACCGCATCATCACCCTCGAAGACCCCATCGGCTTCGTCCACGTCCCCCAGAAGGCCATCATCCACCAGCGCGAGATCGGCGTCCACGCCCGCTCCTTCTCCGAGGCCATGATCGCCGTCCAGCGCGAGAACCCCAACGTCGTCGTCATCGGCGAGCTGCTCGACAAGGAGACCACCCGCCTCGCCCTGGAGGCCGCGCGCGCCGGCATCCTCGTCTTCGCCGTCCTCCACGAGCTGACCGCCAGAGCCGCCATCCAGCACCTCCTGCAGCTCTTCCCCGAGAACGAGCGACCGCGCACCCTCAACAGGATCGCCGACACCCTGCGCACCATCGTCTGTCAACAGCTCATGCCCCGAAAGACCGGCAACGTCAGCCCCGCCATCGAGGTCCTCATCAACACCTTCGCCACCTCTCGCCTCATCCGCGAGGGCGACCTCGACGGCCTCAACACCCTCATCGACCAGAGCGACGACCTCGGCATGATCCGCATGGACCGCTCGCTGGCCAGCCTCGTCGAGCGGCAGGTCATCTCCGAAGAGTCCGCCATGGCCCGCGCCGTCGACCCCGCCCACCTCCACCGCCTCCTCTACCCCGAGATCGCTCGCCCCGTCGCCCCCGAGGACGACGACGAGTTCGACGAGAGCGTCGACGAGAGCGCCGAGGACGCCGCCAAGGACCCACAGGACGCCTAGCTCCGGGCTCGCGCCCGGCGCTACAAGGCCAGGGACGCCCCTTCGGGGCTGGCCACTGGGTGTCGGCAGGTGTGGGGCGCGTCCCTCGCGTCGAGATCACAAGCGAAGTTCAAGGGCTTGAAGGCAAACATCGCACGATCTTGAGAGGGTCTGTCGCCTGGAGGTTGACAGCCCGTCGCCAGCCCCGAAGGGGCGAGACGCCGTCGGCACGAGACGCCGAGACATCGTCGATACGATCGATGACGCCGTCGGCACGATAGCCGCCCCGGGCGACGATGGCGGCCCCTTGGGCCGTCGAGGGAGCCCGGGGCGCCCTCGCCCCAGCTCAACGGTAGACGCTCTTCTTGGAGATCCGGCCCCCGAAGGGCGACTGCTGCACCTTCTGCGCCGGCGGCTTGGCCAGGTGGAACTGGTACCACGTCTCCTTCCAGCCGCTCATCTTCATCTTCTTGTTGTTCTGGAGGTTGAGCAGGTTCTCCTCCACGCGCTCGTCCTTGCAATGCTCCTTGGCCCGGTTGAGCACCGCGATGGCACCCTCCCTGTCGCTGTTTTTCCACAAGCACCACGCGTAGATAGACCACAAGAGCGCCTCCTTCTTGTTGGCCTTGACCGCCGCCTCGAAGGTCGCCTTCATCTCATCGTACTTCTTCTTGCGGAAGTGGGTCACCGCCAGCATCGCCTGCGCCATCCAGTTGCGCAGGAAGGCGTTGCGCAGGTAGGGCTCGGCCCCGTCGAACTCCTTGACCGCGTAGAGCAGCGTGCCCACCTGGGCGTTGATCTGCGACTCGACCAGGAACTGCCAGCGCTTGTACTTGTAGCCCTCCTTGATGATCTTGACCGAGCCCATGATCGCGTCCTTGAGCTGCTTCTCGGTCGGCGGCTTGCCCAGCCTCATCAGCGACTCCTGCGCCCTGGTCATCTCAACCTGCGCGCGGCTCATCACCGCCTCGACCTGCTTGAGCGTCCGACGCACCAGCACCAGGTAGACCGCCACCAGCGCGATGAGCGCCGGCAGGATCCCATACCAGCCGTTGAAGTCCCCGCCTCCCAGCATGAAGCTGAAGACGAGCATGGTCAGGATGCTGACCCCGAGGGCAATGGCGAGGTTGATCATGGGTGTGCTTCTTCGTCTTGTGGTGAACTCTTCAACAAGGAGATGGCCGACTCAGTCCAGCCCCGGCGCCGGGAAGCCCGCGCACAAGCCCTCGACCTCCGCGCGCACCGACTCCTCCACCGCGGGATCGCCGATGTGGCGCACCACCCGGCCTATCCACCCGGCCAGCAGCGCCATCTCGCCCTCCCTCATGCCCCTCGACGTGATCGCCGGCGTCCCGATCCTGATCCCCGACGGGTCAAAGGGCTTGCGCGGATCGTAGGGGATCGTGTTGTAATTGCACACGATCCCCGCCCGCTCCAGCGCTTGGGCCGCCGGCTTGCCCGGCACCCCCAGCGGCGTCAGATCCACCAGCGCCAGGTGGTTGTCGCTCCCCCCCGTCACCAGCCGGAAGCCCTCCGACAGCAGCCCCTCGCACAGCGCGCGGCTGTTGGACACCACCTGCGCTGCGTAGTCCCGGAAGCTCTCCGTCGAGGCCTCCGCCAGCGCCACCGCCAACCCCGCCGTCGTGTGGTTGTGGGGTCCGCCCTGCAAGCCCGGGAAGACCGCCTTGTTGATCGCCCCCGCGTGCGCCGCCTTGCACAGGATCATCCCCCCGCGCGGCCCGCGCAGCGTCTTGTGCGTCGTCGTCGTGACCGCGTCGGCCAACGGCACCGGGCTCGGGTGGACTCCCCCCACCACCAGCCCCGCGATGTGCGCAATGTCGCACATGAGCCTGGCCCCCACCTCCGCCGCGATCTCCGCGAAGATCTCGAAGTCGATCACCCTCGGGTAGGCCGTCGCGCCGGCGATGATCATCGCCGGACGCAGCTCCCGCGCCATGCGACGCACCTCGTCGTAATCGATCAGCTCATCCTGGCGCCGCACCGTGTACTGGTGCGCCTCGTAGAACTGGCCCGTCACGCTCACCGGCCACCCGTGCGTCAGGTGACCCCCGTGCGGCAACCCCATCCCCAGCACGCGATCGCCCGGCTTGCAAAAGGCCGCGTACACCGCGAGGTTCGCCGGCGAGCCGCTGTAGGGCTGCACGTTGGCGTGCTCGGCCCCGAAGAGCGCCTTGGCCCGATCGATCGCCAGCTGCTCCAGCCGATCGATGACCCCCTGCCCCTGGTAGTAGCGCTTGCCCGCGTAACCCTCGCTGTACTTGTTCGTCAACACCGTCCCGGTCGCCTCAAGGACCGCCTTGCTGACGTAGTTCTCCGACGGGATCAGCCGCATCGTCCGAGCCTGCCGGACCTCCTCCTCTCGGATCAGCCCCGCCACCTCAGGATCCACCGCCTCCAACGCCCTCAGCTCGCCCATCCCATCGCCTCCCTCCGGTCGCGTCCTCGCCCCGACCACCCTCGCCAGGCTGCCCCGCTCCGCGCCCGATCAGGGCCGATGAAGTAGCGCACAACCCACAGGGAGTGCAAGCGCGCGCCTCTTGCGGCACTATCGACCCCGCGACGCTCCCCCCGGACCCTCGCGCGCCCCGATGCGCCGATCGCCGCCAGGACCCCATGCCAGCCCCCGCCACAGCAAACCGCACCCCGCTCCTGCTCGCCGCGCTGGCCGCCCTCTCCACCCTGATCGCCGCCCTCGCCTTCCTCCTGCCCGCCCTCTCCCTGCCCCCCGACCTCCACCGCGCCGCCGCCCTGGCCGCCGCCGCCGCCACCCCCGGCGACCTCGTCATCGTCCACGGCGTCGACGACCTCCCAGCCCTCTACCGCGACCTGGATCTCCACCCCGACGCCGATCTCCACCCCGACGCCGATCTCCACGCCAGCGACCAGGACGCCAAGGCTCCCCCCCACGACGCCGCCCTCATCGCCCTCGGCCCCTCACCGCCCCTCACCGCCATCCTCGACGCACTCGCCGCGCCCGACGACGGCTCACCCCCCGCCTTCAAGCGCCTCATCGTCGCCTCCCTCTCCCCGCCTGCTGACCCCCCCGAGGGCCTGGAGCGCATCGAGTCCCGCCGCGTCGCCACCGCCACCGTCCAGATCCTCCACGCCAACCCACCCCCGACTCGCCGACTCCGGGCGCGCGCCGAGGACGCCTTCGCCGCCATCGAGCGCGTCGATACCCTCCGCCCACAACACCGCCAACCCTGCCCCCGCGACGGCTCCCGCTTCACCTGCTCCCACGCCGACGGCCTCGACGCCCTCCGCCTCCCCCCTGTCGGCGACCCCTGCCGCGGCCTCCTCATCAACACCTCCGAGGGCATCGGCGCCTCCATCACCCTCACCCAGCCCCAGGCCGACCGGCTCACCCTCCGCGCCTCCTCCACCCACACGCCCACCCCCCTCTACCTCACCCAGGGCACCACGCAGCCCCTCGTCACCCTGAGCGCCGAACCCGCCACCTTCGACCTTGCCCCCTCCGGCGACACCCTCCAGATCGAGCTCCTCCCCACCGCCGACGCCCGACAGATCTGCCTCGATCTCGACTGGTCCGACGCCCAGCCCCCCCCCGACGCCCTCGACCCGATCGCATGGCGCGCCTGCGCCGCCGCCACCCGCGCCGCCGCCCTGCGCCGCGATCCCTGGCCCCACGCGCTGCGCTACGCCCTGCGCGGCCGCATGGGCCTGCCCTGTCTCCAACCCTGACGCCTCACCCCGTCCTCGTGGGGCAAGAAGACCCCGTCGGGAACAGAAGACCCCGTCGGGAACAGAAGACCCCGTCGGGAACAGAAGACCCCGTCGGGAACAGAAGACCCCGTCGGGAACAGAAGACCCCGTCGGGAACAATCGATCGCGACGGGTTGCCTCCGATGAACGGACACGCGGTCCTTCCGGGGACCGACGATCAAAGGGCAAGACGATCCCAACGGGTTGGCTTCGATGGGTAGACACGTTGATCACGGCGGGTCGGCGTTGTTGATTGGACACACGGTCCTTCCGGGGACCGACGGGTTTGCCGCTGTCGCGGCTGCACGCCGCGGCTACTCTGTTTCGCCCCTCCGGGGCTCTAAAGTGCTGTCCCCCCTCGTGATATTGAAGGGCGTGGTGATTTGCAGCCCCGAGGCGCCAGACAACAACCGCTCGATTGGGGTTGTCGGTCCGTTGTCTCATCCCCCCCGCCCCAAAGGGGCGGCTCGGTAGATAGAGCCCCGGAGGGGCGAAACAGAGTAGCCGCGCGGTGCAGCCGCGACAGCGGCAAACCCGTCGGTCCCCGGAAGGACCGCACGCCCACCCAACAACGCCGACCCACCGTGATCGACGTGCCCACCCAACAATGCCAACCCGCCGTGATCGACGTGCCCACCCAACAACGCCGACTCAACGATCTCGACGTGACCGCCATCGAAGCCACATCACCCCACCGCCCACTCCAGCGCCAGGGCGACGTCCTCCAACACCTGCGACAGGACCTCCTGCGCAAACCCCTCCCGCACGATCTCGGCCCGGACGACGACGGCCCCCGCCGAGTCGAGGGTGTAGGAGGCCGCGCCCGCGTAGCGGCTCTGGCGCAGCAGCTCCTCGACGCTCCGTGTGGTCCGCTCCAGCGTCGCCGCGAGCCGCACCCGGCGGCCCGTCAGGCTCAGGATGACCTTCGCCCGCGCCCGCTGCCCGAAGGCGTCCTTGTAGGCCAGCCGCAGCGCCCAGGAGTCCGAACTCAGATCGTCGCAGGGGATCTGCATCGCGTCGAGCAGCCCGCGGATCGTGTCCGCGTCGACCCCCTCCGCCCCCGGCCGCGCCTCCAGCCCGCCCTCGCCCCCTTCCCGCGACGAGAGCCCGACGCCGACGCACAGCCGCGCGATCCGCGCCGACGCCGCCCCCACCGACAAGCGCGCCCGCGCCGCCGCCGCCGACAGGACCTTGTCCCCCAGGGGCGAGTCGAGCAGCTCCAGCACCCAGAGCGCCTGCGCGTCGGCAGGGGCGGGCAGCGCGCCGCCGGCCAGCTCGTCGCCGAGCAGCTCGCCGTAGCGCCCCAGGAGCTTGTCGGCCCGAGCGGCCTCCAGACCCGAGAGCCACCTGAGCGCCCCCGGCGCGCACAGCCCCACCAGATCGAAGACCTCGCCGGGCGCCGCCGCCGCCACGGCCTCCAGCGCGGCGCTCAGGTGCGCCATCTGCTCGGGATCGTCAGGATCGAGGGCGTCCAGCTCCGCGAAGAGGAAGTCCGACACGTCCCCCGTGAAGGTCGCCCCCCACCGCAGCGCCAGCGCCAGCCCCGCCCGACGCCCCAGCGGCTCGTCCCAGACCGCCAGCATCGCGTCCTGAGACTCCGCCCGACCCAGGATCTTGAGCCACCGCTCCAGGCCCTTGTCCCCCATCGGCGCCACCGCCGCCGCCGCCATCAGGGGCGCGATCTCCTCGGCCTTCTCCAGCTCGCGCGTCGCCCCCAGCACGGCGCCGAGCGCCTCCCGCCGCGCGCCCGTCGCCCCCCCCAGCAGCGCCTCCATCCACTCCGCCTGCACCTCGCCGATCACCGCCATTCGCCCACCTCGCCTTCAAGCCCGCTCGCCGCCACCAGGGCCACCCCGCCCGCGCCATCGCCAGCGCCAAGGGCGCCCCTCAGAGGGCCGGCATCGTAGCCGAAGGCGACCGCGAACTCCACCGCTCAAGGCCCTCGTTCAAGGGCAACAGCCACGAGGAGCTACCGACCTGAGACACGCTGTCTAGGGCTTGGGTTCGGAGGGGGTCTTTGGGGTGGGCTGGACCTGGACCTGGAGATCGACCTTGCGCCACTGCCGGGGCTCGTGCTGGGGGTTGACGGCCTGATCGTGATTGGCGGTTCCAGGGAACACCTCATGGCCCTCGCCTACGGCCGTCGACTGGATCGTCGCGGCGCTCCCCGCCCCGCGCAGGGCCTGCTCGACGAAGTGGATCCGGCGCCGGGCGAGCTGCTGGTTGTAGTCGCGGGTGCCCTCGGTGCTGGCGTGACCGACCGCCGAGATGGCGCCGCCCTGGCCCTGGGCGAGCTTGACGGCGAAGGTCTGGAGCTTGGCCTGCTCGCCGGACTCGAGGACGCTGGCGCCTGCGGTCTTGAACGAGGGCTGATCGTGGTGGAAGAACACGGTGATGGGCTCGATCCGGGGCAGCTCGCGGACCAAGGTGTCTTCGAGTTGCACGTTGGGTTGCCTCTCGAACGTGATCTCCCGGGTGTCATCTCGCGGATCGAGGGTGCCATCGAGCCGCTTGGGCGGCGGAGGATCCTCGCCGTCGCCGTGCTTGGGAGGTGTCGGGGGCGGATCGTCGATGCCCGTTCCTTTCGTGCCCAGACGGAGGCGACTGCGCAGGCGGCCGGTGGCGTCGAAGGCGCGGGCGATGATCTGGAGGAGTTCTTCGGGATCGGCATCGACCAGCTCGTTGCTCAAGACGCCGAGATCCTCGACGCCTTCGCGGGCGAGGTTTTCGGCGTCCCGACCGATTTTGGCCGAGTGGTGCTTGGAAGAGCGCACGTGGGCCTGGAAGGCGTTGTTGGCATCGTCGAAGGTCAGCTCGGCGCCCTGGATGATGCATTGCTGGCAGAAGGCCGTGCAGTCGCGCAGATCGGCCAGGGCCGCGTCGCGCGCTGCGCCAAGCTGAGGGGTGAGGCCAGCGGCAGTGATGTCTTCGGAGGGGGTGCCGCCGAAGTACTGGACGGCCACCTGGTCATTCTGCTGGGCGATCGCCTCGTGGGTGGCGGCCCAGGCTTCCATGGTCTTGGTCTTGTTGCTGAGGCTGGCCTGGAGGGCAAAGGCCTTCTGAGCCAGATCCTGAGCGTTCTGGGCGAGGGATTGATGGGTCGTGGAGAGTTCGGCCTCCTCTTGATCCAGGGCCTGACGGGCTTGCTCGCCGGTCTGGATCCAGGACGCGGCTTCCTGCTGGTGGGTGCCGAGCGCGCCCTGGGCCGATTGAGCGCTCGCCTTGGCCTCCTGAAGCTGCCCGATCCCCTTGTCCTTGTGCGCATTGCCTTGTTCGGGGTTGCCTTGAGAGAGTTGAGCCAGCCCGGCTCTGGCCTGAACCACGGCGCGGGCCAGACCCTCGGGCAACAGCTCCTGGGGCACGGCGCCGACCAGCTCGACGAACTCCCTCATCTTCGCCAGGGCCTGCTGGGCGTCCTGCTGTCCTTTCTGGACCTTCCCGTCGTCGGCCTGGAGCTTGGAGAGCTCTGCGCTGGCCTGATTCTGAACCAGGATCTTGATGTGAAGCTGTCGCTCGGCGGCGTCGAGCTGGTCTTGCATGTTCTGACCCGAGGCGATCGTCTCGCTGGCCTTGAGCGACAACTCCGCAGCCTCCTCTCTTTGCGCCTGGATCTGGGGCATCAAGAGTTCGACCTGCTGGGACTGGCCTGAGATGGCGTTGAGTTCCTGGGCCTCTTTGTCCATCTGGGTCGGGTGATGGGGGGCGCCGGGGAGATCCTGAAACTTGGGCGGCTCCAGGAGGGAAGCCAGCCCGAGGATCGCTGGCGCCGCGATCGGCGCGGAGAACAGCATCATGCCCGTGCCCTTGTTGAAGCCCTTCTGGAGCAGCGCGGCGCGCTTCTGAGCCTCTTCCCAACGACGGAGCCGGGGCACGACCGGCGCGTTCGCTGGGGGCTTATCGCCTTCGATGAGGGCTTTGAGGATGCTTGCCAGAGTGTCTTTGCCACCCTCAAGGGGCTCCTTTTTGTTGCCCCCCTTGGCCTCGCCGGACGATCCATCGACCTCTGTGGCCTTGCCCTCAGGGGCGCCGGAGTCGGCCCCCCCGTCCGTCTTCGATTTGTTGCCCAACCCTTCGGAGACTCCATCCACGGCGAGCCCGATGGCGCCGGAGACTGTGTCCTTGGCCTCGTCCTTGAGCGTCTTGAGGCTGTTGTTGATATGGCGAGCGTCGGCGTCGCTGGTCAGGCCACTCAGCGTGCGGCTGGTGGTGGCGTAGAGACCCAGGACGGGCTTCACCAGCCCGATACCGTCGCCGATGATCACCAAAGCCAGACCGATCGCATGGGCAGGGGGAGCGACCAACCCAACCGACTCCAGGACGCCACCGACGATGTTGCACACGTTGCCCACCAGACCAAGATGGTCCGCTGCGAGGTGGAGGACATCTGCAAGCTGGCCCCAGGGATCATCGTCCCATGCCTCTGTCTCACCCAGCCCCTTGACTCGCTGCGCGTGCTCATCCCAGTCGAAAGTGATCATCCCGACTGCGCCGTCTCCGATCGCCAGCATTGCACCCACACCAGGGATGGATTTGCCCGCGATCTTCACGCCCGCCTTCGCCGCAGCCCCGGAGAGGGCGTCAATGACCCCGTCCTTCGCGCCCTCTTGAATCCCGTTGAGTTTCGCATCCAGCACGCCCTTAAAGCGCGCTTGCGAGAAGGCCTCACCGTATTTGCCGTAGTCGCCCGCGCCTTTCCCCAGAGAGGTCTGCCCCCACCCCTCATGCAACACGAACTGCACCGGGATCGTTGAGGACATGGCCGCTGTGGTCGCCCCGGCGATCATCGCGTTGTTTCGTCCCACGACGGAGCCCAGATCTCTGTCTAAAGACGGGGGCGAGGACGGCGCGGCGCCTTCAGCTTCAGGGATGTAACGCATGGTCGCAAAGGGCGATCCAGCCTTGGCACCCGCAGGGGTCTTCTCCCCACCCGGCTTCGCCTCACCCTTCTGCCCACCGCGCCCCGCGCCCTCCTTCTGCTTCTTGTCGGCCTCCTTCGCCTTCTGCGAGGCCTCCTCTTGCTTGTCCCCTTGCCTGGCCTGCTCCGAAGCCTGCCCTTGGCCTTGGGCTTCTTGAGCAGCATCGCTCCCCTGCCCACCCTTGCCTTTGCGGCCCCCGCGCGCTCCGGTCTTCTTCTGCGCCTCGATCCCCTGCGCCTGCCCGCTGGCCTGCGCCTCGGCGCGCTCCTGCGGCGCCTTGTGACCCCGCGTCTTGTCGCCCGACCGATGCTCCACAGCCCCCTCTTGATCCTCGACGCCCTGATCCCGACCGCGCCCGCGACTCTTGAGTTCCCTTTGCTCGATCTGGGTGGCCATGGGTGCCTCCATCCGCTCGATATGCTTCGTGTTTCTCGTTGAAAACCAGACTGTTGAAGATCAGGTCGCGGTGGCGATCGCCGCGCCGTCAACCGAAGACCAGGCGCCCCATCTCCCGATAGACCCGACGCCCCGCCTCGTAGAGCAGCTCCGTGTCCACCGCGCTCCCGCGCTCGGCCGCCATGAACGCCGCCCTGAGCACCGCGTCCTTGATGTAGCCCCCGCTCATCTCGAACTCCCGCCCCAGCCGCTTGAAATCGACGGCGTCCGCTCGCGGCGTCGCCCGCGGCAGGAGCCCCTCCCACAACTGCGCCCTGAGCGCCTCGTCCGGGAAGGGCAGCTCGATGTGAAACCGGATGCGCCGCTTGAACGCGTCGTCGATCGAACCCTCCAGGTTCGTCGTCAACAGCACCACCCCCTCGAAGGACTCCATCGCCTGAAGCAGGTAGTTGACGTTCATGTTCGCGTACCGATCCACCGAGGTCTTCACCTCCGTCCGCTTCCCGAACAAGCTGTCCGCCTCGTCGAACAACAGCACCGCCTGGTTGCGCCGCGCCTCCTCAAAGATCCTCGCCAGGTGCTTCTCCGTCTCCCCGATGTACTTCGAGACGATCTGCGACAGATCCACCCGGTACAGCTCCTGATCCAGCTCGCGGGCGATGATCCCGGCCACCATCGTCTTGCCCGTCCCCGGCGGCCCGTGCATCAGCGCGCTGAGCGAGCGCCCATAGGGCAGCTTCTGGCGAAACCCCCAGTCGTCGAAGACCTGCTGGCGGTAGCGCGCGAAGGTCAACACCTCCATCAGGCTCTCCAGAGTCCCCTGCCCCAGCACGATGTCCGACCAGGTCTGCGTCGTCTCCACGCGCTCGGCCAGCACCGACAGGCTCCGCTGCGCCTGCCGCCCCGCCGCCTCCGAGAGCCACGCCGCCGCCTGCCCTTCCTCCGCGCCGCCCACCACCCGATGCTGCACCTCCACCACGGCGGCCTCGATCGCCCGACGCCCCAGCGGGTGCCGCCCGGCGATCGCCTCCACCGCGCTCGCCTTGATCGCGATCCCCGCCGACCCCAGCGCCGCCCGCCAGATCTCGCCCCGCTGCCCCCGGCTCAACCCCGGAAGCTCGACCAGCACTCGCCCCGGCAGCGCCTCCGTCCACTCCGCTTGCGCCGACGTCGCCGTCACCACAAAACCATCCTCGAAGCCTGACAACACCCCAAGCCCCGCGCGCAGCACCTCCTCCTCGCCCCCCTCCAATTCCACATGAAGCACCGCCCCATGCAGCCGAGCCTCCCGAACCGCCCCCACCCAGGCCTTGCGCTGCGCCTGCACCGACATCCCCCCAAACCGCGCCCCCTCGATCGTCAGCACCGTCCGCCCCAGCAAGGTCCCAAGCGCCCTCACCGTCGCCTCGCCCTCTCCGCTCGTCGTCCCCACCAGCACCCCTCGCGCCCGCGATCCTGCCCCCACCAGATGCCCCAGACGCTCCAACAGAGCCCGATCGTGCCCCGCCCCAGGCCCCGCCTCCGACGGCGGCGTCCAACGCGCCACCTCCACCAGCGACGGGTCCGGCACACAATGCCCATCCAGCGCCAGCATCACCCCGTCCGCCAGGCTCAAGCCGCACTCCGGCTCCGTCCAACCGCTGGCCGACTCCACCTCCACGAGCCCGAAGCGCCTCAACGGCGCCATCGGGTGCAACTTCAGCCGCCCCAGAGACCACAGCGGCCCCTCGGCCCCGAACACCCGACCCATCGCCATCGCACCGTCCACCCGTCCGGTGAACCCAGGGTCGATCCGCCCCAACCACACCACCGCCAGCAGCCCCATCTCCACGGCCCCAAGCCCGAAGACCCTCGACAACTCCTCACCCCCCCCACACCCCAACACCCTCGCCACCAGCCCCGCGCACAGCACCTCCCGACAACTCTCCAAGCCCTCATGCTCGGCGCTCGACCCCTCGCCTTCGACACCGCACACCATCAAACGACGCCACTGCGCCCTCACCGGCACCTGCTCCACACGCCGCTGCGCCACGAGCGCCTCAAACGCCCTCTCCCACGCCTCAAGGTCACCCCGTTCCTCCGCCGCGCGCATCCTCGTCACGTGCACTCGACACAGGATCATGGGGTCACTCTGGCGGGTCTCGTGGGCACTCAGCGGGATGATCGACATGGTGGGCTCCTCCTTGGTCAGGGCCTCATCGCGTTTGCGAGTCTCCTTGTCGGCCACACGCTCTGCCTTGTTGCGTCCTCCAACAATTTTTTTTCAGCGGGGCAAAGAGGGCCCTTCAAAGCCATCTTGTGGAGGGCAGGCGTCGAGCCCGGGGCTTGGCAGTGGCGAGGGTCACTGACCCCACGGGGGACAGAGAGGGGAGTGTGCGGGACAGGGGGGGAGTGTGCGGGATGGGGGGTCGAATGCGGCGCCTTGCCACCGATCCCCAGCCGGGCTAGATAAGTGTTCCGAATGCGGCAACAGTCTCACCACCCAAGAGGGGTCAGCGCGTGACCATTGCCCGGAAAGGGCTCGGCGGCTTTGAGAAAGAGCCGCACCGATTCCATCAGGGCTTCGATGCTACCCCATCGGT
>SXGT01091446.1_pt1 | contig 47133 bp, 37 predicted proteins | sample 3176221 | NCBI WGS metagenome assembly SXGT01 (sample SAMN11356862, study PRJNA531348) | freshwater metagenome | isolation source: freshwater sample F1-120 | place: China: Fuxian Lake, Yuxi | collected 2017-12-25 | reverse complement strand
TTGCGGGCGCTCCCCGGGGCGCGCCCGCGTATCGTGCCGCCATGGACCGCCCACTCGTCCCCGCGTCCTTGTCCCTGTTCCTGTCCCTGTTCCTGCTCGGCGGTCTCGCCGCGCAAGCGCCGTCGATCGAGTGGCAGATCGACCTCGTCGCCGCGCAAAAGCTCGCGGCCGAACAGAAGGCGCCGCTGTTCGTGGTGTTCCGCTGCGAACGTTGAAAGGACTGCAGCGACTTCTACGGCCAGTTGGGCCGCGCCTCCGCTGAACTCGCCGCCGCCGCCGCGCCGTACGTCGCGGTGCGCGTCACCGACATGAGCAATGTCGACCTGAACGTGATCCGGTTCGACTTCGATCTGACCTTCGCCGCGGTGCTGATGCACGCCGACGGCACGATCTACCACCGCTACGGCAGCCGCGGTGCCGAAGGCGCCGATCACTACCTGAGCCAGTCGTCGCTAGCGGCCCTGCTGCGCGACGCGCTGCCCGACCATCGCGCCTACGACAAGGCGCCGTCACCGCCGAAGAAGCGGCCGCCACAGCCGGTGCTCGAACTGCCGGTGCTGAAACGCCAGGTCGCCGCCGGCCAACGCCTCGACTGCGTGCACTGCCACACCATCAACGACGCCACCTTCGCCGACGCCTTCGACCGCAAGACGTGGCGCCGCGACGACGCCTACGTGTTCCCGGACCCGGCCCAGGTCGGGCTCGCCCTCGACCGCGAAAGCCAGGCCAAGGTCACCGCGGTGACCGCCGGCTCGCCGGCGGCGACGGCGGGGCTGCGCGCCGGCGACGAAGTGATCTCGCTCGGCGTGCAGCGGCGCGTGCGCACGCAGAGCGACGTGCAGTGGGCGCTGCACGAGGCCCCGTTCGGCGCCAACCGGCTGCCGGTCCGCTTCGCGCGCGACGGCAAGGAACACGACGCGACCTTCGCTCTCGCCAACGGCTGGAAGCGCTGCGCGCCCGAGCAGTACTCGTGGCGGCCGTTCCAATGGAACCTGACGCCGTCGTGCGGCTTCGGCGGCCCGTCGCTCGACGCCGCCGCGCGGGCGAAGCTCGGCCTCCAGCAAGCACCGTTCGCGATGCGCGTGCAGTACGTGGTCGACTGGGGCGAACGCGCGGCGCGCGGCCACGCCGCCGCCGCGGCCGGCCTCAAGAAGGGCGACATCGTGGTCGGTTTCGCCGGCAAGCGCGACTTCGTCGACTTCCAGCATCTGCACGCCTGGGTCGGGCTGACGCTGACCGCCGGTGTCGAGACCGAGATCGTGGTGTGGCGCCAGGGCAAGGAGCAGGTTCTCCGCTACCGCCTGCCCGAGTGAACGGGCGCGGCCTCCGCTGCCAGCGCGGCGCTCGATGATGATGTCGCCGCGCCGCGCGCGCTTTCGCTCGCGTCGTTACGGCCAACCAAGGGCTGGCTAGTTCGCCGCGGAGACCATCAAGAACATGACCCGCAGCGCCCAACTCGCGGCATTCCTCTGCCTGACTCCCTACACCCTGGCGCAAGCCAACTTCGTCGCGCCATCCGGGGAGACCGTTCTCAACACGGACTTCACGCAGGTGGTGACGACCACCGGCACGGTGAACGTGACCGGCGGCGTGTTCATCTTCAATTCAGTGACGATCCCGGCGGGCTGCACCGTGCGCGGCATCGGCAGCAAGCCGATGATCTGGGTTGCCAACTCGATCACGATCGACGGCGAACTCAGCGTGAACGGCAGCGACGGCAATCACGTCCTGACGCTGTCGAGCGCGAACATCCCCATTCCCGGCGGCATCGGCGGCGCCGCCGGCGGCACCGGCGGGCAGGGCAGCCCGCAATTCACCATGCAGTCCCTCGCCGGGCGCAGCGGCAATGGTCCCGGCAACACTCCCGGCCTTGGCGGCGGCGGTGGCATTCTCTCGATCCTGGCTGCTTGTGGTCGCGGATCCGGTGGCGGCGGCGGCGCCTTTGCCACGGCCGGCGATCCGTGGTTCAAGACCCCGCAAGGAACCGGGACGTCGTTCGTGCAGCGCCTGGGCATTGGCGGCTTTGGCTGCCTCGGCGCCACCGGCGCGGCCTCGCGCACGCTGCTTGGCGGCGGCCCCGGTGGGCTGATGTTCTTCGACGCGCGCGCTGACGACGACTTCTTCGGCATCGGCTACGACGTGGCTTCGCAGACGTGGATCACCGGCGATCTCACCAGTCTCGTCGGCGGTTCCGGCGGTGGTGGCGGCGGCGATCTCTCCTACGACAACCTGTTGCCGAGCCCTGGCTGGATCAACGACGACCAGGGCGGCGGTGGTGGCGGCGGCGGCGGCTGCCTCATCCTCTACTCGCACAACAACCTCATCGTCGGCCCCGCCGGCAAGGTGACCGCGAACGGCGGCCACGGCGGCGGCGGCGGCTGGGCTGGTTCGAGCCAGCGTGGCGGCGGCGGCGGCGGCGGCTCGGGCGGCTTGTTGATCCTGGCCGCCAGCGGACAGATCGACCTGCACGTGAAGGGCGAGACGTACGCCAACAACAACTATGACTTCGTGTTGTCCGCCGACGGCGGCGTCTCGCGGACCGGGACCTACGGAAACGTCGTGATCGTCCGCAAGTATGGAAACAACGGATTCCTGCCACTGTCGGCCGCCCAGATCGACGCCGTCCCCACGGGCGGCTACGGCGGCATGGGCATCGTGCAACTTTTCTCGCGCCCGGGCACCAATGTCGACGGCACCAACACGATCCTCGACGACAACATCAACGTGTTCCGCAACGGCGTGGCCCTTTCCGGCAGCGAGAAGCGCCGCTACCTCGCGTGGCGCGGGTACGAGAATGCGCAAGGCGTGCGCGTCGACGACACCGGTCTGGTGATCAACATCCAGGGCAACGAGGGCGACATCCGGCCCTCCCCGTTCTTGCTCCCGCTGTTCTGAGTTTGGTGGCTCGCCGTTCGGCGAGCGGCGTCAGCAAAGAACGCCTGTTGCCCGACTCTGGAGCCACTTCGTGGCCGTGCCCGAGGATCGAGACGAGAGGCCGGTGCAACGCGGGATCCGCCCCCCACCACCACCCCGGCGCCGGCGGCTGCAAGATCTGGTCACGTTCGTCCGCGTCCACGCAACGTGAAGGCATGCACCACGTGCACACCATTGCCTTCCGTCCGCTCCTCGCCCTGGCCTTGTTCCTGGCCCCGAGCCTGCCTTGCCAGGGGCCGGTGACCCTGCTCGCCGACGTGGAGGCGGCGGCGCCGAACAATCCAGGTTCGTTCTACGAGCCGCGCCATCTGTCGGGAGTCACCTGGAACTCCTACCTGTGGTTCGCCGCGGACGGCGACGGGTACGGGGCCGAATTGTGGCGCACGAACGGGGCCGTGGGCGACGCGACCCTGGTGCGCGACCTCGTGCCGGACGGCGGCAGCGACCCGCACCTGTTCGGGGTGCTCGGCGGCTGGTTGGTGTTCGTCGCCGATGACGGCGTCTCCGGCCGCGAATTGTGGCGCACCGACGGCACCAGTGCCGGCACGCAGCTGCTGCTCGACATCACGCCGGGCGCCTCCGGCACGTTCGGCAGCGACGTGCCGTTCGTGCGCATGAACAACCTCTACTACTTCCTCGCCGCCGGCAAGCTGTGGCGGACCGACGGCACGCCGGGCAACACGTTCCAGGTCAGTCCGACGCCGGTGTTCGCCGAACAGCTGTTCGCCGGCCCAAGCCACCTGTGGATGCCGGTCGACACCGGCAGCGGCGGCGAACTGTGGGCCAGCGATGGTTCCTCCGGGGTCTATCTCGCGGCAACGGTGCCGACCGCCGTCACCGAACTGGTTCCGCTGGCCGGCATCCAGGCGGTGTTCGCGTGCGACGACGGCGCGGCGGGCCGGGAACTCTGGCGCTGCAACGGCACGCAGGGTGGCACGCAGATGCTGCTCGACATCGACGCCGGCAGCGGCAGCAGCTATCCGACGGATTTCGCCGCGCTGAACGGCCTCGCGGTGTTCGGCGCGACCAGCGGCGGCGCCACGCGGTTGTGGCGCAGCGATGGCACCGTGGCCGGCACGCTCGCGCTCGATCCGGCGGTGGGTCCGCGGTCGCCGCAGAACCTGGCCACCTGCGGCAATCGCGTGTGGTTTGCCGCGCACAAGAGCAGCGGCACCAATGTCGGCTGGGAAGTGTGGTCGACCGATGGCACCGTCGCCGGCACGCAGTTCATCTACGACGTGTGGCCGGGTTCGCCGTCCAGCGGGGCAGGCGGCTTCGCCTGGGACGGTTCGCAATGGACATACTTCAGCGCCCACGACGGCAGCACCGGCTACGAGTTGTGGCGCAGTGACGGCACGACGACGCAGCGCTGCAGCGACATCGTCGTCGGCTACGGCAACGGCAGCCCGACCGTGCTCGGGTTCGTCGGTGTCTACTGCGTGTTCGCGGGAGTGCTCGACGGCAACGTCGAACTGTTCGCCAGCCAGGGCACCGGCAGCCACCTGGTGCGCGACATCCGTCGCGGCAGCAACGGCGACAGCGATCCCCGGCGCATCGTGCCGCAGATCGACGGACGCTTCTTCTTCACGGCGCAGCGTGGCCCGAACGCGGGACCCGGCGCCCTCGGCCGCGAGCCGCACTTCAGCAGCGGTGCGCAAGGCAGCGCGCAGATGCTGGTCGACGCCGCCGGCGGTTCTTCGAGCGGCGGCGGCGTGCACACGCGCGCGGCGTCGTTCGGCCAGTACACGTGGTTCAACACGGTGCCCGGCAGCGTGCTGTGGCGCACGGCGGGAACCGTGCCGAGCACGAATTCGATTCCGGGCGTCCAGGTGACGTTCACCGACCTGGTGACGTTCGCCGGCCGCGTCTTCTTCGACGGCTACACGCCGGCCCTCGGTGAAGAGCTGTACGCGTGGAACGATGCGCTCGGCGCGCCGGTGCTGGTGAAGGACGTGTTTCCGGGCAACGGCGGCACCATCACCAACCTCTGCGTCGTCGGCAACCGCCTGTTCTTCGCGGCGCAGGAAGCGAGCGGCAACAACCTGTGGATCACCGACGGCACCACCGCCGGCACGCAGCAGGTGTGGCAGAACACGCTCGGCGGCAACCTCTTCAACCTGCGCGCCGTCGGCCGCCGGCTCATGTTCGACCTGGGTTCGAGCCCCGGCGCCATGCTGGCCAGCGACGGCACCGCGGGTGGCACCACCGTCGTCGGCATCGTCGGCCAGAACCACGAGAAGGTCGCAGTCGGCAATCGCCTGTTCTTCGCCGGGGAACCGAACGGAGCGGGCACCGGACTCGAACTCTGCGTCACCGACGGCGTGACGATCACGCTCGTCAAGGACATCAAGCCCGGCAGCGACTCGTCGAACCCCTACGCGCTGTGCGCGTTCGGCAACGGCGTGCTGTTCGTCGCCGACAACGGCGTGCACGGCTTCGAACTGTGGAAGAGCGACGGCACCACCGCCGGCACGCAGCTGGTCGTCGACTTGTTGCCCGGTCCCGCGTCGGGTTGTCCGCGCCACGACGGCGGCGGCAACGGCTATGCCGGGTTCGTGCACGCCGAGCCCGCGGCGGCGCGGGCCGTGTTCGCCGGCACCAACGGCAACGGCGGCATGGAGCTGTGGCGCACCGACGGCACCGCCATCGGGACGGTGCTGCACGGGGAGCTGCAGCCGGGTGCACTTGGTTCGTTCCCGGCCCGGCCGGTGCGCGCCGGCGCGCAGCTCGTGTTCGCAGCCACGCAGACCGAAGCGCCTGCCAGCCCGACCGGACGCGAGCTGTTCGCGATGCCGACGATGGCGGCGGCGGCCCCGATCGGGACGCCGTGCGCCGCATCGCTGGCGACGGCACCGCTCGCCGCGGCGATCGGCGCGCCGTCCCTCGGCAACGGTGCGTTCTCGCTGACGATCGATGCGGCACCTTCGTCGATCGCCCTCGTCGTCATCGGGGATCCGATCGAAATCGCGCTGGGGTCGTGCGAAGTGCGTGTCGCCAACTTCGCCACGCCGCTGGCTCTGCTGACGGGAACCAACGGCCTCGCCAACCAGCCGCTGCCGATCCCGGCGTCCGGCGCGTTCGCAGGTCTGCGCCTGTCGGCGCAATGGGTCGTGCTGCAGGGCGGCCCCTTCCTCGACTTCGCCTCGCTCAGCAACGGCGTCGACCTCGTGCTGCAGGCCCAGTGACATGCGCCGCACGCGATTGACGGGATCCGGCGACTCGACGAAGGTGCACCCGGCCACGTGAACGATCCGACGACAACGCTCTTGCCCGAAGCCCTCGAAGAACGCGCCGCGGTCGCGTTCCTCGAGCGGTTCGTCGCCGATGCCCTCGCCGGGAGCACGCAGTCGCTGGCCTGCTATCTCGCGATGTTCCCGCCGTTCGAGGACCGCATCGCCCGCGAGTGGTTGCAGCTGCGTGGCCTGGCCCGGCCCGAGGTGCCCGCACCGTCGGGCGACGGGCTCGGCAGCGGCGGCGGCCACAAGGCGACGCTGGGCCCCTACCACCTGCTGTCCGAACTCGGCCGTGGCGCGCAAGGAGTAGTCTACCTCGCCGAGGACCCACGGCTCGGTCGTCGCGTCGCGCTGAAGGTGTTGCAGCAGGACGTGCGCTCGTTGTCGGGCGCAGCGTTGTTGCGGTTGCAACGCGAAGCCGAGGCCATCGCGCGCTTGGAACACGAGGGCGTCGCCCATGTCTACGAACACGGCCACGACGCCGACGCGGCATGGATCGCGATGCAGTACGTTCCGGGTGGCAGCGTGCAGGACCAGATGCGGGGTCGGGCCGGCCCGCCGCGCGATGCCGCGGCCATTGCGTCGGTGGTGCGCCTGGCCGAACGCGCGGCACGGGCGCTGGCAGCCGCACACGGAGCCGGCATCCTGCACCGCGACATCAAGCCGGCGAACCTGTTGTTGAAGGCCGCCGACGAGCCGGTGCTGGTCGATTTCGGTCTCGCCGCGGACGAACGCGCCGCCACGCCGACGATCACCGCGCCCGGTTCGGTGTTCGGCACGGTCGGCTATCTCGCGCCGGAGCGCCTGGCCGGCGCTGCCGCCGACGCCCGCAGCGACGTGTATTCGCTCGGGGCCGTGCTGTTCGAACTGCTCACGGGCCGGCGGCCGTACGAAGCCGACGTGATGGCGCACGAACTGAAGGCGCTGGCCGACGGCGCCACGCCGGACGTGCGCACGAGCAACCCGAGCGTGCCCGCCGACCTCGCCGTGGTCGTCGCTACCGCGATCGCCAAGGTGCCGCTCGACCGCTACGCGACCGCCGCCGCGTTCGCCGACGACCTCGCCCGCGTGCTCGCCCTGCGGCCGATCGCGGCGCGGCCGGCAAGCCCGTTGCTGCGGTTGCAGCGGTGGGCGCAGCGCAATCCCGGACTGGCTCGCAGCCTCGGCGCGCTGGTGCTCGCTGTCGCGACCGGCCTCATCGCGACCACGTGGTTGTGGCGGCAGAGCGATCGTGCCCTCGCCGACGTCAAGCGCCTCGCCGACCTCAAGCTCGCGCGCGAACTGGTGGCGCGCGCCGACGACCTGTGGCCGGCCCGGCCGGAACGGCTCGCGGCGATGCGCTCCTGGCACGCCGAGTTCGACGTGCTGCACGAACGGCTGCCGGCGCACCGTGACCGGCGCACGGCGCTTGGCGACGGCGAAGCCGATGCCGCGGTCCTGTGGGAGCGGGAGCAACTCGACCTGCTGCTCGGCGTGCATTCCCAGCTCGCAATCACGGCCACCGCGGTCGACGCGCGCATGGCGACCGCCACCACCCTGGTGCAGCGCACGCTCGCGGAGCCGGCCGCGGTCTGGCGCGACGCCAGCGCGCGCATCGCCGCGAACCCGCGCTACCGCGGCCTGCAACTGAAGCCCCAGCTCGGGCTCGTGCCGCTCGGACCCGATCCGCACAGTGGCCTCGAGGAGTTCGCGCACGTGCTGTCGGGCTCCGTGCCAGAACGCGCCGCCGATGGTGCCCTGCGCGCGTCCGACGACGGCGGCATCGTGCTGGTGCTGGTGCCCGGTGGCCCGGCGCTGCTCGGTGCGGACCGGGAAGCGCCGCCAGACGGTCGGCCCGCCAATGTCGATCCGGAGACTCCCAAGGAGCAGGAGCCGAGTTATGCGCTCGCGCTGCAACCGTTCTTCCTGGCCCGCTTCGAGATGACGCAGGCGCAGTGGCAGCGGCACACCGGCGGCAATCCGGCGACGTACCAGATCGGCGGTGGCCTCACCACGATCGCGAGCGTGCGGCACCCGATCGAACTGGTCACGTGGACCGACTGCGATCGCGTCCTGCAGCAGCTCGACCTTTGCCTACCCACCGAGGCCCAGTGGGAGTTCGCTTACCGCGCCGGCACCAGCTCGCCGTATCCGTATGGTCCGGATGCGAAGAGCCTCGCCACGCACGAGAATCTCGCCGACGTGACGGCGCGCGAGCGCGGCTCCAATCGCCGGCTGCGCTTCATCGACTGGCTCGACGACGGCTGGCTGGTGCACGCACCGGTGGGTTCGTTGCGGCCGAATGGCTGGGGCTTCCACGACATGGGCGGCAACGTGAAGGAATGGTGCGCCGATTCGTGGGAGGACTACCCGGCAGCAGCCCCGCGGCCGGGCGACGGGCTGCGACGCGGCAAGTACGACGAGTACCGCATCGTGCGCGGCGGCAGCTTCTCGAGCTGGACCGACGACGCCCGCGCAGCGGCGCGCATGGGAGTGCAGAAGAACACCAGCGGCGCCGAGGCCGGAGTGCGACCGGCGCGGCGCATCGAGTGACGCGGCGGGCGCCGCGAGCGCAGCTCACTCGGCGCAAAGGCGCAGCAGCGGATCACCCTGCAGGCGATCGCGCAGCCGCTGCCAACGTTTGCGGCACGCGTCCTCGCCGATGCCAAGCAGGGCACCCGCTTCGCCGTGCGTCAGGCCTTCGATGCCGAGCGCGACCAGCAGCTTGCGATCCTCGACATCGAGTTCGTCGATGCGCGCACGGCACGTTCGCGCCGACTCGTCGTTCGCGACGCGTCGGCTGATCGTCGTCACGCTGTCGAGCACGGACGGCAGGCGCGAATCGCCGCCGAGCCGCCGTCGCGGGCCGAGCGGATCGCGGCCGAGTTCGCGCAGCGCCTCGAGCCAAACGCGGTTGGCGAAGCCGAGCAACCACTGGCGGAAGGTGCCGCGCCCCGGGTCGTAGTCGGCTGCCCGTTGGCAGGCACGCACGCCCACTTCCTGCACGAGATCCTCCGGATCGATGCGCTGCCGCAGCTCGCGCCCGATGCGGCAGCCAGCCCACGCGAACAACAGCGGTGCGGTCTGCGCGAATTGGGTCGCGAAGCGCGCGCGGGCGTCATCGTCGGGTGCCGGATCGGAGACCACGCGCCGAGGATACCCGGCGTGCGCGAACTGCGCCCGGCCAGCACCGCCATGCAGGTCGGTGCGTGTCGTGTACGACCCGAGGCCAACCTTGTGCTTGCCGCGTCATCGGCGCTACACCACCATGCCGCGATGCGCTGGCCACCTGCGTCGCTCGTGCCGCTCTACCTGCTGGCGCAGGCAATCCTGATCGTCGGATGGTGGCTGTGGCTGTGGTGGTCGCCGCCAGCACGCGCCCTGTTCGTGGTCGACGACTGGCCCGAGGCCACGCTGCTCGCCTTCGCGCTGCCTGACGTCGTCGTGCTGGTGCTCGGTTCGCTGCTCGCGGCGGCGGCGGTGCGAAGCAAGCACCCGGCGGGTCGACCGCTGCTGTGGTTGCTCGCGGGAGCGACGCTCTACGCGACGCTGTGGTGTGTCGGCACCAACCTCGTCACCGGCTCCGGCTGGTTGTCGACCGCCCTGATGGCGGCGGCCTCGGCGGGGATGGGTTGGGCGGTGACCGCGCGCGACCCGGAGCCGCGATGATCGGCTTTCGCGTCGCCAACGAAGCCAGCACGGCGCGGCACATCGCCGCGACGTTGCTGCAGACGGCAGCGTTCTGGTTCACCTTCCTGTGGTTGCTGCCCGAACTCGTGTCCGCATTGGGCAGCAAGTTCGCCCTGCCGCGGCTCGGCGTCGAACGCGTCGGCGGAACGCCCGTCGCGATCGCCTTGTTCGTCGCCGCCAGCGCTCTTGGCCTCTCCACCGGCATCATGATGGCGGTGCTTGGTCGCGGCACGCCGTTGCCGATGTGCACGGCGCGCGAGTTCGTGACCTCCGGTCCGTACCGATGGCTGCGCAACCCGATGGCGCTGGCTGGCATCACCCAGGGCTTCGCGGTCGGGCTGTGGCGCGACGACGTTCTCGTCGTGCTCTACGCGCTGGCCGGTGCGGTGCTGTGGCATGGCGTTGCGCGTCCGCCCGAGGAACGCGATCTCGTCCGGCGCTTCGGGGCGCCGTTCGTCGCCTACCGCGAGCGCGTCGGACTGTGGCTGCCGCGCATGCCGCGCCCGATCGAGGGCTGCCTCGCCGTGCTGTGCGCCGTCGGCGCCGCCGGGTGGTTCGCCGGCGATGGCACCTCCGCCACGGCACTGTTCGTCGCCAGTCCGTTCGCCCTGCTCGGCCTGCTGCTGGCGGCCTTGCTGGGTTCGCGCGCGCTGCGAACGTCATGACGCCGGCGCGCGGCGCCGTTCAGCGCGTGGCCTCGGCGTGCAGGCGGGTGACGACCGGCCGCACGACCTCGGCCCAATGCCGGTAGCCCTGTTCGTTGAGGTGCAGGGCATCGGCGCCAAACCAGCGGGGATCCGGCTCGCCTGCCGCGGTGACCATGCTCGGGGCCGATGTGGTGCCGGCCCTGGTAGACCGCGAAGCCGATCGACAACGGGCCGACCTTGCGCGGCCCGTGCTCGGGTCGGTAGGTCACGAACACGTCGTCGCGCGCAACCCAACTGCCGTCCTCGGCGCGCAGCCCTGGCCACGCCGCGGCATTCTCGGGCGCCCTACGGCAGATTCGTCGCCGCCGGCAATCGCGTCTACTTCGCCGCGACGACCGCAGCAACCGGTCGGGGCGCGAAGTTGGCGCTACACTGCTGCCAGGCACGCCCCTTGCACATGGCGGGCCGTGCGGCATTGGTCCCGCACCCATGCCGCCAGTCGCTACCCAGACGTAACCATGTCGCCCTTCGTCCGCGTGCTGTTGCCCGTTCTCGCTTCGGCCCTCGCTCTCGCCGCCCAGGAACTGCGACGCGTGGCGCCGCCCGCCCTGTCGGTCGGCTGCCACGATCCGATCCGGCAGAAGGTCGTGCTGCCCAGCACCCTGCTCTATGGATTCGAGTGGGACGGCACCGTGCTGCGACAGACTCCGGACGGCCCCGCTCCGAATCCGGCGAGCTGCTACGTCGAACCTGGCAACGGGCGGCTGCTGGCGTTCGTCGACGACGATCCGTTCGGCACGTCGGCGCAGACGTTCGTGGTCTGGCAACGCATCGGCATGGCCTGGAGCGTGCTACCGACGACCGGCGGTCCCGCCCGGTGCTGGGGTGCGGCACTCGTGCACGATGAGGTGCGCAACGAGCTGGTGGTGTTCGGTGGCTTCAACGGCATCACGGGTCTGCCCCGCAACGAAACCTGGACGTTCGACGGAGTAGCGTGGACGCAACGCACACCGACTACTTCGCCATCGGCGCGCTACGCGGCGAGCCTCGCCTGCGACACCGCGCGACAGCGCGTCGTGCTGTTCGGCGGCACCGACGGACCTGGTTCGCCGACCGACACCTGGGAGTGGAACGGTTCCAACTGGACCCAGGTCGTCACGACCACGTCGCCACCACCGCAGTTCGCCACGCCGATGGTGTTCGACGCCGCGCGCAACCGGACCATGTTGGTCACCAACGCGGGAGTGTGGACCTACAACGGCGTCCAGTGGGCGATCGGCGCTGTGCCGCCGTGGGCTCCAGGAGTCGCCGCCGCGGGCCTCGTCTACGACGCCACGCGCGCGGAGGTGCTGCTGACGGGACTGCGCGAGCCCAACGCCTTCCGCGCCGAGCTGTGGAGCTGGAACGGCACGGCGTGGTCGCTGCGCACGAACCTCGGCCAATTGCCGACCAGCGTGCCGAGCGCCGTCTGCACCACCGGCTCGGCGACGGTGCATCGTTTCGACGGCGACTACGCGGCGATCGCCGGCCAACTGTGGGAATGGAACGGCGCTAGCTGGACGCTGCTCGCCGCCAACGGTCCGCCAGGGCGATTGAGCACGGTGCTGTGGAACCAGGCCGGCTCGACGTTCCTGTTCGGTGGCGTCGACCGCCTCACCGGCATCGTGCGCGGCGACCTGTGGCGTTGGGACGGTAGCAACTGGACCCAGCTCACGCCGACCGGAGCCACGCCGCCGCTGCGCCAGGGCGCGGCCGTGGTGTTCGATCCGATCCGGCAACAGGCCGTGCTGTTCGGCGGCGCCGACCAGAACGACGTCCCCTATGCCGACGCGTGGACGTTCGACGGCGTGGCGTGGACGCCGATCGCCGGTGGCCCCCCGAGCCGCGGCTACCACTCGATGGCGTGGGATCCCATCGGCCAACGCGTCGTCGTGCACGGGGGCCTCGGCGTCGGTCCCTTTGGTCCGGTGCAGCTCGGCGACACCTGGGCGTGGAACGGCACGACCTGGCAACTGCTCGCCAACGCGCCGAACGCCCCACAGGGCGTGATCGCCTTCGACGCCGCGCGCAACGCCCTCGGGCTGGTCCACCTCGACCTGTTCTTCGCGCCGACGCTGTTCGAGTTCACCGGCTCCGGTTGGGCACCGCTGCCGGTGACCGGGCCTGCGGGAGGCCCGGTGCCGTGGCTGCTGTACGGGTTCGCCGTGACCGGGCCGAGCGGGCGCCTGACGATCCTCGACCACGGCACGACCTGGGGCGCGGTCGAGTTGCTGACGGCGCCTGCTGCCGCGACTGCGCTCGGCACGGCGTGCACGAGCACTGCCCCGCGGCTGTTCGGCGCGGCGTTGCCGCGCGTCGGCGAGGCGACGTTCGAACTCGAAGTGACCCGCGTCGCGAACGGCGGCTTGGTCGCGCTGGCCGGCGCGGCCACGGGCGCCAACCTGCCGTTCGGCGGCTGCACGCTGCTGGTCAACCCTGGCGAAGCGAGCGCGGTGCTGGCCGCGAGCGCGACCGGCGTCGCGCGGTTCGTGTTGCCGATCCCGAACCAGGCGGCGCTGCTCGGCGAGGACTTCTTCTTCCAGGCGGCCACGCTCGACACCAGCGCACCGGCGGGCTTCACGCTGAGTGCCGGACTGCGGCTCGACCTCGGCCGCTGACGCGCGCGTGCGTCAGCTCGCCGGAGCCTCAGGGCGCCGCCGTGGCCCCGCGGGTCCAGACGGCCAGGTGCAGGCGCGCGGGACCGGTCGATCCCTCGAGTTGCACCGGGAACGCGGTGGCGCCGCCGAGCAGGGTCTTGACCCAACTCTGCGAATCTTCGTCCCACCGTGAGTCGTCCGCCTCGTCGAAATCGATCACGTGACCCTGCGCCGGCAGTTCGAACGGAACCCGGCGCACGTAGTCGCGCAGCAGCCGGTTCTGTTCGGTGACGTTGCCGTGCGTCGCCACCTCACGCAACGGGTCTGCCCACTCGAGCAGGTCGGCGATGTCGCGGTCGGCCTGCCGAGTGACGGGAACGAACCTGCGTGCCTTGGGATCCGGCTGTTCGTAGAGCTTGTAGAGCACTTCGACGGTCGTGGTCATGGGCATCTCCTAGGAACGGAACTCGGGTGCGAGGGGACGGGGTGACGGCAACAGCGGATCGTCGCGCAAGGAAACCGCGACGATCTCGCCGAACCAACGCGCCATCTGGCTGTGGTCCATGCCGCCGGTGAAATGGTCGATGCCGGCGAGCACGACATCGGCTGGAACGACGACCGTGTTGGGGCGACACAGGTACGCGGCCCGCGTCCGGCTCCGGCGATCCCAGTGCACCGCCGCGAACACCTGCGCGCCGCCGACGAAGGTGCGCAGCAATGGCCCCCAGAATCCCGGGTTGAGGCCGTGGCGCAGGAACACCAGCACGGCCTCGGCGAAGCAGAAGTAGTTCGCGCCGTCCGGTGCGCCGTGGAACGCCAGGGCGTCGCTCGGATCCACGGCGCCGAGTCGATCGAGCCGGAGTTCGCCACCGACGAAGCTCGCGAACGCCCGCTCGCAGGCCCGTAGTCGCGCCAGCGGACGCTGCTGTTGGCCACCCTCGTCCCGTTCGTCCTGGTCGAGCGACTCCGGCTCGAATGCCCTCCGCAGGGCGCGCCGGAACACGCGCTCGGCGTTCTTGGCCGTGGCGATCCAGAACTTGTCCTCGACCCCGGGCTCGAACGGCAGCCCACGCAACGAGAACGCCGCCCGCTGCAGGCTGCGCAGGATCAGCACCTGGGTGAACACCACGATTTCGTTGGCGACGCCCGCTTCGCCGCGCAGCAGAAACTCGTCGGGATCGCTCCATTGGTCGAAGGTGCACAGGGCCTTGGCCCGATCCAGCCGCGCGGCCAGATCGGTACCAGGATCAGACTGCCTCGACCCAATGTGTTCGCGTCGCCGTTCGAATCGCCCCGGCGGCACAGGCGTGCTCGGACTCGTTTGGTTGCTCATCGTTCCGTACTCCTGGCGCAGCGGAAGCCGCGCAGATGGCTGAAGTGGGTCGGACCGAAGTCCGCAAGCAGCGTCTGGCCGACATGGGCCTTGGGGTTGACGTGCTGGACGTGCATCGCGTGGCCGCACACCACGCGTTTGTCGCTGCGCACGAAGGTACCGGCCGGGCCACGATCCACGCCCGCGGAACCGGTCCACTCCTCGACGTTGCCGAACAATTCGAACACGCCCTCGGGGCTGCAACTCGCCGGGTCGGCGTCGACGACGGCGGCATGGAGCAACCACAGCGCGAAGCCGTCGCTGCGCGACTGCGTGCCGGTCCACGGCGCGGCGACGTTGCCGTGCATGCCCACGTCCCCCCAGGGATAGCGCCGCGGCGACGGCCCGGGCCCGTGCGCGGCCAGCAGCCACTCGGCCACCGTCGGCAGTCGCTTGCCCGCCCATTCGGCGTACGCAACCGCGTCGTCGAAGCTGACGTGCACGATTGGCATCCGGTCGTGGCGCGGCTCGAGCCGTTCGCTGCCCCACGGCATGCTCCGGCCGGTGGCCTGGCAGAACGCGCGGTACTCGGCGACCGTCACCTCGCAGCGGTCGATCCAGAAGCCCGGCACGGCCGTGCGTCTGCCCGCGAGCCCGCTCGGCGCGGCGCTGGGCGGCAGCTGCAAGTCCCCACCGGCAATGCGCACCATGCCATCGAGTTGCTGCGCGACGGGCCGCACGACGAACTCGAACTCGTAGGCGCGCGCGGCGGCGACGAAGCGGTCGAACTCGCGACGTTCACCGGCGGCCGTGGCGACTTCGAACCGGACGGGGCCCGCCGGCAGTCGCACGGGTGCGCCGACCTGCAGCGCGGACAGGACGACGGGCCCGGGCAAGCTGGACAACCCGTCGATCGAACGCAGCGCGATCGAACCGGGGACGCTTGCACCGGCACCGTCGACGAGCCGCACGGCAACCTGGGCCTGGAAGGCGTCGATCGGCCGCGCCGCCGCCACACGGACGTCGTCGACGAAGATCGCGGCGGCCCGCGACCACAGGAACATGCCGCGCAGCCAGGTCTCCCGCTCGTCGGTGGCGACCGCAGCCGCGCCTGCGCCCGGCTTTGGCGCCAACGCCTCGGCACTGCTGGCGAGCAACCGATCGCGGTACTCGAGCAGTCGCCGCCGCACCCCCTGCGCCTCGACGCCGTCGTCGCCGCCGGTCGCGATCCAGGCCGCGGCGAGCTGCGCTTCCGTCACGAGTTCGAAGTCGTCGGCCGCGAGCAGCGGCGCCAGTGTCTGGCGCAGCGTGTCACGTCCTGCCGCCGCGGCCCACTGCGACTGCAAGAGGATGCCAACACCCGCCGCCACCACGCAACCGAGGGCCACCCTCAAGCTGCGACGGCGCGCCCGCATGCCCTGGGCGAACCGCGCGCGCCAGGTGGGCGGTTGCTGCAGGATCGCTTCGTGACCGAGGAAGCGGCGCAGGTCGTCGCGCAGCGCCGCGGCGGTCGGGTACCGCGCGGTCGGGTCCTGGGCCATCGCCGCCATGCAGATCGTTTCCAGGTCGCGCGGCGTGCGCTGGTTCCACGCCCGCACCGTCCGCGGCACCCTGCGCTTGAGGCTCTCGATCACCTCGAACGAGGTCTGGCCTTCGTACGGACGCTGCAGCGTGAGCAGTTCGTACAGCACGACGCCGAGCGAGTACACGTCGGTGCGGTGGTCGACGGGCAGGTCGGCGACGCGAGCCTGCTCCGGACTCATGTAGTGCCAGGTGCCGGCGATGCTGCCTGGTTCCGTCAACGCGCCGAACCGCTCGTCGCGCGCGATGCCGAAGTCGACGACCAGCACCCTGCCCTGGTGGTCGAGCAGCAGGTTCCCCGGCTTGACGTCGCGGTGCACGATGCCGCGTTCGTGGGCAGTGTGCAGGGCGTCCGCCGCGTCGGCACACAGCTGCGCAACGGCAGCGAACCAGTGTCCCGAGCTGAAGTCGGGCAGCAGCCGTTTCTCGTTCGGCTTGCGATCGCGCTGGCGGCGCAACTCGACGTCGAGGCCGTGCCCGTCAACGTACTGCATCGCGAACCAGTGCATCACCCCCGTGGTGCCGTCGCTCAGCACGGGCACGATGTGCGGGTGCGACAGGCTGGCGATCGCACGCGACTCGCGGTGGAACCGCTCGAGCGTCGCATCCGACGTGCCGCCGTCGAGCACGACCTTGACCGCGACGTTGCGGTCCAGGGACGGCTGGCGCGCCAGCCAGACCGTGCCGCTGCCCCCGGAACCGATCGGCCGCACGAGCTCGAACTCGCCGAGTTTCGTCGGCAAGGTCGGCGTCGCGGCCGGAGGCGTCTCGAGAAACCCGGGGCCCGGTTGGTCGGCGAGCAGTTCGCGGACCTCCGCCATCAAGTCCTGATCACCACCACACGTCTCGAGCAACACGCGCTCACGGCGCAGGGGATCGGCTTCGGCCCTGGCGGCCTCGAACGCAGCGCGCAAGCGACGGAAGCGGTCGTTCACGGCTGGAGTTTCCGCTTGAGCCAGTGCTTCGCGAAGTTCCAGTGGTTGTCGCCAGTGCGCTCGCTGATGCCGAGGATCCGCGTGGTCTCCTCATTCGTCTGCCCACCGAAGAACCGCAGCTGGACGTACTCCGCGAGCAGGGGGTCGTGTTCCGCCAACGCTTCGATGGCCTCGTGCACACCGAACAGGTCGCCGCCACAGCTTGCTTCGAGCTGGTGCACGACCAGGTCGAGTGGCTCGTCGGCTGCTCCACCACCGCGCTTGGCAGCCGCCCGGTGCTTCTTGTGGTCGAGCAGGATGCTGCGCATCGTCGCCGCAGCCGAACGCATGAAGTGGACCTCGTCGTTCCACGAGCGTGGCCGCCCTCCGAAGAACTTCATGAACAGCTCGTTGACCAAGGCGGTCGGCTGCATCGTGTGGCCGACCTCCCGCTTGGCGATGCTGCCGGCAATGCGCCGCAGTTCCGCCGCCAGGGCGGCGAACAAGCGCGCTCCTTCCTCGTGCGACAGCGGATGCTCCGGTAGCTCGGACATGGCAGGCCCCGATCGCGGCACTGTAGCCGACGGCTCCCCACCGACCGCACCGATCGCGACCGACTTGCGGTAGGGCGAGGCAGGCGCGGGTGAAGGTTGCGGAGTGGGTTGCATGGGGCAACTGACGGCGAGGGCTGGAACGAAGGCTCAACACGTGAAAAACAGGGGGGCGCCGGCTCGCCTCCGGCACCCCCCCGACTCTCCTCGCTTCCCCTTCTCGGGCGCACCGGCGCAAGCGGGTGCACGCAGGAAGCAGGCGCGATCGTCCCACGGGAAAAACGACGTTTGGCGCCGGCAGGCGCAAGCAATTCCGGAATCCCGTGCCGTCGGGACCGGAGCCGGCCGGTCACCAGGTGACGCGGTCGGGATCGCCCAGGTCGATCGGCGCATCGGGGGCGATGTCGGCCACCCCATCCAGCTTGCGCAGGCGCCGGACCGCGGCCGGGGTGGCATCACCGATGACGCAGCCGATCTCGCCGAGCACCTCGCGGACCACGAACCCGTGCTTGCCCAGGTCAGCCACCAGGGCGGCGAGCGGACGCTTGCCGTCGGCAGTCACGGTCCAGCGAGGTTGTTTCGGCATGGGGTTCGTGGCGGATGGTGCAGGCTACCGCAGGCTCATGGAGCCTGCACGAGGCCCGCGCCGACGTGCGCGACGGGCTGTGCCAGTCGGCGCGCGCGCGCCTGCAACTGGCGCCACAGGGCCATGCCGCGCAAGGCGGGATTGCTCTGCGCAAAGAGCGCGGCGCAACCGGCCACGTGCGGCGTCGCCATGCTGGTGCCGGAGATCGTGTGGTAGCGACGCGGCCGCGGCCACGACGAGAACACGTCACGACCGGGTGCGGCGATCTCGATCTTGCCGCGGCACGAGAAGTTCGACCGCACCAGGTTCGGGTCGACCGAGGCCACCGACAGGATCGTCGGCGAGTTCGCCGGCGCACCGGTCGGACCGCCGGTGTTGCCAGCCGCGGCGACGATCAGCAAGCCGTGGCGCAACGCTGCGGCTCCGGCGGCTGTGTACGCGGCCTGGACCGGAGTCTGTGCGCCGAGCGACATCGAGATGACTTCGCAGCGGTTCGCAATCGCCCAGTTCATGCCAGCGAGCACCGTCGCGCTGCTACCGCTACCGGCGTTGGTCAGCACCTTGCCGACGTAGATGCGCGTGCCGTAGCCGATGCCGTAGCGCGGCGTGGTCCCGGCCGGCGACCGCGGCCCGCAGGCCGTTCCGATGCAGTGCGTGCCGTGGCCGTTCAGGTCCTGCACCGGCTGGCCGACGAACGAACGCGAGACGATCGGGCGACCGGCGAAGTCCGGATGGCCGAGATCGAAGCCGGTGTCGAGCACGGCAACCTTGATGCCGGCACCGCTGCGCAGGCTCAACGGCACCCGGGTTGCACGCAGCCCCCAGGTCGCACCGAGCGCTTCGGCCTCGGCTTCGTCGCCTTCGGGTTCGGCCACCGCCGCACCACCGCCCATCTCGCGAGCGATCGTCTGCGACGCACTGAGGAAGCCGCGCAGGTAGTCGCTGCCGTCGGCGAACACGAAGTACTCGGGCTCGACGGCCTCGATGGGTCCGGAACCGTCTTCGGCGGTGACGCCAGCGGTCGACAGGCCCTGGGACTCCGCGGCCTTCGCGCCGAGCAGTGCCACGCCGAGTTCGGCGAAACCGACCGCATCGGCGTCGCCGATGTCCTCCATCGCCATCGCCTGCGCGTCGAAGTCGCGCGAGTCGGCGATGCGCATGCCCCCGGTCTTCAGTGCCTTCATGCCCTCTTCGGCGGCCCCTTCGCGATAGGTCACGAGGTAGCGCCCCGTCTGCATCGAGTCGTCGCCGCGGGCGAGTGCGTCGAGCAGCATCTTCTCGATGCTGCACGATGCCGAGAAATCCTGAACGTCCTTCTTCTTGCTGGCCATGACAGTCTCCGTGTGTGTGCGTTCCATGCGATGCCGGGATGCGCGGGCGTTGCACACGAGCCCCGCCGTCCTTCGCGCCGCCATGTGCGGCCGGCGTCGTCAAGAACGACAGAACGGGCGCCGCGGCGCAGCGCGCACGCGCGTTTCGGCGCGCCCGTTCCGGTAGCACACGACGTGCAGGAGAGTCAGTGCACGTCGCCGCCAAGGTGTTCCTCGGCGCCGAGGACGCGTCAACGACGTTCGCGATCCCGGCGACGGCGCGCGTCGGCAGTCGCTGACTCCGCAACCGCGACTCAGGGCACGGAAGCTCGCACTGCGTTGCTGACCGCGAATCCCGTTGGCACGGAAGCATCGAATGCCCAGTACTGCGCGAACAACTCGGTGCCGCTCGGCGGCGGCGTCGCGAGCGCGAAGGGAAACGACGTCGCACCCGAGCCGTTGGCGACCAGCAGGAACAAGAGCTCAGGCGCCGGGACCAGCGTGCCGCCGAACAACGGCTGATTCACCGCCGCGAGCCCGATCACCAGCACCCCCAACCCGCCGCCAGGCGCTCCCGCGACGGCGAGGTTGTTCGTCGACCCACCGAGCATCGAGCCGGTGCCAACCAACGACGGGATGCCGCCGGCGCCGGCGAGTCCCTGACCAAGATCGGTCCAGGTCGCCGTCGGTTCGACCGTGAGCCGCACGTCGTCGAAGTTCACTTCGATGCCCGGTGCCGCGTTGCGATTGCCGAGGCGGATGCGCAGCGGCAACCCGGCCTGCGGATGCACGGCCGGCACATCGACGACCAGCGTCGTGGTGAGAAACCCGGCTTCCGGCGGCAACACCGCACCGCTGTCGACACCGATCGTCACGCCGCCGGCTTGCAGCGCGACGCGATAGCCGGGGAAGCCGCCAAACAAGAACGGCGCCGCGACGTCGTTGCCGATGTTGCCGATGGCGACCGTCAACACGTAGCGCCGGTTGGTCTGCAGCACGGCGCCGAGAACCTGCTGCAGCCCCGCTTCGCTGTTGGCGAACTGCAACTGGTTGGCGGGGTTGTCCATCAGGAACACCACCCCGACCTGCGCACCTTCGGGCGGCGGCACCGTGTAGAGCGTCGTCGTCGCGGGATGCAGCACGCCGATCGTGCGCGCGCCGAAGTTCAAGGCGCCGTAGCCGGACCAGCCCGGTGGCGGCGCGTTCGTGGCAAAGGTGCCGGCGGCGATCGCCGGCTGTTCGAATCCGTGGTTGGCGATGGCGATCGGCACGGCCTGCGCAGTCGCCGAAGCCACGCCGAGGGCGAACGCCGCGAACCGCAACGTCGTCGTTGCGCGTGGGGTCAGAGGGTGCATGACCTTCACCAGCGAAACCAGGTGCGTGATTCCCATGCGAAATCTCGATTCCTGGGCGGCGCGGCGCCATGCACCCAGATGCCATGGTCGGCGTGCGGCCGATGGCTTGCGATCGTAGCGAAAGTCGCGCACGTCGGACGGAATGGCGAAGGGAACGCGCCGACCGGCGACCACGGCGACACCTGGGCGACCGTCGCTGCGCCCCAGCACCGGGCCAGCACCCCGCTCGAGGTCATCGTGAGCAACGGCCTCGCGTGGCGCCTCGGCAACGTCTGACCGACCGACGGAACGCAGCCACGGTTCGAACGGCTAGAACGAGCCGATCTGCAGGGTCAGCGCGTTGGAGCTGGTGATCGCCGCGATCTGCCCCACCGCACCGAGTTCGAACGCGACCACGTATTGGTGCAGCGCGAGGCCGACGAGGCCGGCGTTGGCGGGAATCGCGAGCTGTGTCTGCACGCGTCCGGCGACCGGCAGCAGCAACTCGACCGCATCCGGAGTCACGAGGCCCTGGCAACCGGGCAGGGCCTCGACCAGCACCCACGGCAACGGAACTGCGACCTGGTTGAAACCGGTGACCGCGACCACGAAACCGTTCGCCGGCATGCCGCTCGCTTCGGCGCGGAACGTCGCCCCGAGCCACGGCAACGCCGTCGCGGTGTGCGAGTTCAAGCCACCGCTGCCTGTGCAGCCAGCACCGAACGGCACAGCGCTCGCCGGGCACGTCGTCGTCAAGCGCGCCACCGACGTCGAGACCTGGTCACCCGCGGTCATGAACGGGCCGGTGACCACGACGTCGTCGTTCGTGAGGCGCGCGATGTCGAGGGCGTAGGAATCGAAGCCGGCGCCGACCGCCGTCCACGTGGCGCCATTCCAGCGCGCGATGCGATTCGCGGGTTGGCCGCCTGCCTGAAGGAAGTAGCCAATGGCGAGCACGTCGCCGTTCGGCAACCCGAGCACGTTGGCGACGGTGCCGTTGAACGCGCTGCCGACCGTCGACCACGCGAGGCCGTTCCAGCGCCAGACGCCGGCGTAATCGCTGGCCAGCAGATCCCCGTTCGGCAGCAGCGAGAGGCCGTACGCGCGGCTGCCGGGATACGCGATCGACGTCCACGTCGTGCCGTCCCAGCGCGCGATGCGATTCACCGGTGCAGCACCGATCGCAGTGAACTCGCCGGACGCGATGATGTCACCGTTCGGCAGCACCAGCAGGTCGGTCACCAGATGGTTGGTCGCCGCGCCGAGTGGTTGCCAGACACTGCCGTTCCAGCGAACGATGGTTGTCGGGAACTGGTTGTAGGCGCGGGCCGCCGCGAGCAGTTGTCCGTTCGGCAGCGTTGCCAGCGCGCTGACGAAGCCGCCCACGCCAGCGCCGAGGGCCGACCACGCGGTGCCGTTCCATCGTGCGACGTAGTTGGCGGCGACACCATCGATCTGCGTGAACGAGCCACCGGCGACGATGTCACCGTTCGGCAACGCCGTCACCGCGGACAGACTGCCGTTCGCGCCCGAACCGAGGGCGGACCAGTTCGCGCCGTTCCACCGCGCGATGCCTTTGGCGAGCGTGGCGCCAGCGCGCTGGAAATTGCCGACGACGACCATGCCACCATCGGGCAACGCGCACACGCCGCCGACCCAATTGTCGAACCCGGTGCCGATCGGAGCGAACGTGCCGTTCCAGGTGGCGAGGCTGACGCCGCCGCCGATCCGGAAGGTCCCACCCAGGACCACGCTGCCGTTGGCCTCCGTGCGGAGCGTGTTCACGAGCCCCATCGTCGTGATCGACGTCCAGGTGCCGTTGAAAAGCGACAGCAGCCCCTGGCCATACGGCAACCAGCCGTGGGCGAGCAGGTCGCCGTTCGGCAGGAACGTCAGCGCGTTCGTCGTGATGTTCGCCTGCGGCATCGGCGTCCAGGTGGCGCCGTTCCAGCGTTGGATGATGCCATTGAAGCCGGCAGCGACGAGGTCGCCGTTCGGCGCCACCGCGATGGCCCGCACGATGGGGCCGACGCCATTGCCCAGCAGCGCCCACGACGAGCCGTTCCAGCTCGCGACGCCGTTGGCCACAAGCCCGCCGGCCGTCCAGAAGCCACCGCCGACGACAGCTTCGCCCGTCGCGAGTTGCACGAGTGCGGCACCCGGGGCACTGAGCCCCGAACCACACGCCGACCAGTTCGCGCCGTCCCACTGCGCGATGCGACTCGCCGGGATCCCGCCCGCGGCGAGGAACGAACCCGTGGCGACGAGGATGCCGTTCGGCCCGAGACACAAGGCAACCACTTCGGCGTCGAAGCCGCTGCCGAGCGGCGACCACGCGTTGCCGTTCCAGCGGGCGATGCGGGCCGCCGCCACTCCACCGGCCTGCGTGAACGAACCCGCCGCGACGAGTTCGCCCGTCGGCAGGATGGCCAGCGCGCGCACAGCGCCATTCGTGCCGACGCCGAGGCTCGACCAGGTGCCGGTCGCGTGGTCGAAGCTGGCGATGTTCGCACAGAAGACATCGCCGGCGACCGTGAAGCTGCCGCCAACCACCAGTTGCGCGGGCAACGGACCGGCACCGTCGGGATCCCACGTCGCGGTGGCGAAGACCTCGCCAAGCACACCGGGCACCGCTTCGCCCGGCAGCCATGCATTGGCGCATTGGGCTCGCAGCGACGTGCCGATGGCGCCCACGGAAATGGCGATCGAGACGAACCAGGAAGGTACGCGCATGGAACTGGTCCTTGCCCCTTGGGCAGTGAATGCGTGGCGCCCCCATGGAACCACGACGACGGCCGCGTGCCCAGGCCCGATCCGTTTTGCACATCGCCGCTGCCGCATCGGCCCCGTCGAGCACTTCGGTCCTGGGGCACACGTCGTTCCCGAACGCCGTCGCCAGCCTGGCGAGTGCCTGCGTCGTGTCGCCACGCACGTGTTCGGGAAGTGGATAGTGCGCGACGAGCCCGGTCTCCGTCGGCATGAACGGCATCGTCTCGAGCACGCTCACCAGCGTGATCCGCATGCCGAGGCGCCGCGCCACCGCCGCAGTCGGAGCGAACGCGCGCTTGGACTCTTCGGAGAGGTCCGTCGCCAGCACGATGTGAGGCACGGCCGCAGGCTTGCCAACCGTGGCCGCGGCAGCGGCGGGCGCTGGCGGCGGGCAGCACTGTGTACGTCGCCGGTCGACCTAGCCATGCGCACTCCGGCGTAGCCTGCGGTTTTGGGTAGCATGCTGGAGCCCCGAGCCCTCGGCCCACCATGCTCAAGACCGCCCTCGCCGTCCTCGCCTTCCTGCTGTCGTTCGCCCGCCCGGCCGCCGCCCAGGATCTCTGGGACATGACCCAGGTGCGCGACTTCTACTTCACGTTCGCGCAGCCGACCTGGTGGCAGGACCTGCAGAACTCACAGTCCACCGGCCTCGACATTCCGGCCACGCTGGTCGTCGACGGCATCACCTACCCGAGCGTCGGCATCCGGATGCGCAGCTCGAGTTCGTCGATGGTCGCGGGCAACAAGAAGCCGTTCAACCTGACGATGGACGCGTTCGTCCAGAACCAGGCGATCTACGGCTTCTCGACGCTCAACCTCAACAACGGCGCGGTCGACCCGACCCTGACCCGCGAGACCATCAGCTACCGCGTGATGCGCGACTTCATCCCGTCGCCACGCACCGCCTACTTCCGACTGCACCTGAACGGCACCTATTGGGGCCTCTACATCCTGGTCGAGCAGCCGAACAAGGACTTCGTGCGCACGTGGTTCAGCAGCGACGAAGGCGATCGCTACAAGGGCGACCGCCCCGGGGCAGCGGCGGTGGGCACGTCACGACTCAACTGGCTCGGCAGCACGCCCGGCCTCTACTTCAACAGCTACGAAGCGAAGACGCCGACGCACCCGAACGTCTGGACCGACCTCGTCAACCTGATCGACAAGCTCAACAACACGCCGACTGCGAACTTCAAGACCGTGATTGAGCAGGTGCTCAACGTCGACCGGGCGCTCTGGTACATGGCGTTGATGAACATGCTGGTCAACTCCGACGACTACATGGGGGCCGGCCACAACTACTACATGTACTTCGATCCGACCGACGGGCGCATGAACATGATCCCGTGGGATCTCAACGAGTCGTTCGGGGTGCACGGACCGGCGACCAACCCCTGGAACTACCCGATCCTGCAGAACGCCACGTCGTCGTCGTACCCGCTGGTGCAGAAGCTGCTCGCGGTGCCGGAGTGGCGCGAGCTGTACTTCGCGCACTACCGCACCGCCAAGAACCGCTGGATGGACTGGACCAATGTGCTGCAGCCGCTCAACGCGCAGTACCAAAGCCTGATCCTCCCGCACGTGCAGACGGACCCGAATCTGCTCTACCCGGCGTACTTCAATCCGTCGTTCACGGGCAGCGTCTTCATGTCGTTCCACTACGTGCACGGCCTGCAGCAGGTCGCGCTGAATCGCCGCGCGTTCCTCGACACCCAGATCGACCTGACCAAGCCCGAGCCGCAGATCACGCAGGTCACGGCGTTGCAGCCGCTGGCCCTGCCGGGCCAGCCGTTCTGGGTCACTGCCCGCGTGGTCGGCACGCCGGCCATCGCCGCCGTGGAGCTGCGCGCGTCGGTCGCCGGACCGTTCACGCCGACGCCGATGTTCGACGACGGGTTGCACAACGATGGCGCCGCCGGCGACGGCATCTGGGGCGCGTCGTTCACGGCACCCGGGCCGCTGCAGCTGATGCGCTACTACGTGCACGCCCGCAACACCAGCAACACCGTGCAGGTGTTCCCGCCGGAAGCCGAACACGTCTTCCTGTCGGTGCGCAGCGAAGGTGGCACGCCGTTCGGTCCGCTGCGAGTGTCCGAACTGCTGGCCGACAACGAGACGATCGACGTCGATGAAGCCAACGAGTTCGAGGACTGGATCGAAGTGCACAACACCGGCGCCGTGCCGTACGACCTGACCGGGCACTACCTGTCCGACGATCCGGCGCTCGTCACCAAGTGGCAGTTCCCGAACGGCACCATGGTGCCCGCCGGCGGCTACGTGCGCGTCTGGTGCGACGAAGAGCCGCTCGACGGTCCGTTGCACGCCAACTTCAAGTTGAGCAAGGACGGCGAGTGGGTCGTGCTGTCCGACACCATCGCGAACAACAAGCGCTACCTCGACGGCTACCGCTTCATCCTGCAGAAGGCCGATCGCAGCTACGGCCGCATGCCGGCGGCCGGGCCCGACCAGTGGTACCTGTGGACGCCGACCGCGAACGCGCCGCCGGTGCAGGCCGGCACCGGCCGGCGCTACGACGCCCGCCGCACCGGCAGCCCGCTCGACTTCGACCTGCTGCTGTTCGGCACGCCGCAGGTGGCGCAGACGATCACGTTCCGGGTCGACGGCGGCGTACCAAACAGCTTCGCGATCCTCGCGTTCGGCCCCGGGCCGGGGAAGCTCGACCTCGGCACGCTCGGCATCGTCGGCATCGACCTTGCCGGCGCCGTCGCGTTCGGACTGCCGCTCGATGCGGCGGGCATCGGCGGCTTGAGCCTCGTCGTGCCGCCGGGAACCGCGGGTGCTGCGCTCTGGTGCCAGGCGCTCAATGTCGACATCAGCAACGCGCTGACGCTGATCATCGCCCCGTAGGCTGCTGCCGTGTCGTTGTCCGGGCGGTCAGCGACATGCGATGGATCGGCACCTTCTAGCGCGTCGCGACTCGACGACGACCGCGTCAGCTGAGCACCGGCCGCCGGTAGACGATCCAGTAGACCGCACCGACGAGGCCCGCACCGCCGACCAGGTTGCCGAGCGTCACCGGCACGAGGTTGCGCACGAAGCCGTCCCAGCCGAGTGCGACGCCGGTGCCGGGCACGTCCAGGAACAGGGCGAGCGGCACGAAGTACATGTTCGCGATGCTGTGCTCGAACCCCGCGGCGACGAACGTCGCCAGGCCGTGCGCACGCGCCGCCGTCGCGCACCGGTCGAGCCGGCAACAATTCGAAGGAAGGCCCTCCGGTTGCGGCCTCCGCATGCGGTTCAGAAGGCAGACCTATCCCCGTCGCCCTACCGAGAACCACAATGAACGCAGAAGCCAACACCGTCCGCTCCCTCCTCCGCACCACCTGCCTCGTCGGCCTCGCCATCGGCAGCGCAGTGGCCCAAGACGCCCGCGCCGCCCACGAACCCATGTTCGGTGCCTCCGGCGGGATCCCGCCCGGCGGCGTCGTGCGACTCGACGGCGGCATGCCGCCGATCGTCGGCGGTACTGCGAGCTGGGGCCTGATGGCGCCCGGGTTCACGTTTGGCATCACCGGCATCAGCACGAACGTGTGGCCCGCCTGGCACCCGTTCGCGGATCCGCTGGCGTTGTATCTCGATCCGCTGGCCTTGCTCGGCACGATGCCGCTGCCGCTCTCCCCCCTGGGCCTCGGCTCGATGACGTTGCCGATCCCGCCGGATCCGGCGCTGACCGGTCTCGACCTCGCGCTGCAGGCCCTCGTGCTGGCCCCCACCGGCCAGGTCGCCGCCAGCAACCTCGTCGTCACCAACATCGGTGTGACCGCGGGGACCGGCGAAGCGGTGTTCGGGTTCGACTTCGGCCCCTACAGCATCCCGCCGGCGACCACGTGGCCCAGCAACCAGGCCCCCGGCCCGATCGTCGAAAACGCGAGCCCTGTCCCCAAGAACTACACCGTATCGATGACCCGCGCCCCGGGTGGCGGCGCCCTGGTGATCAAGGACCAGGCCGGGGTCGTCAAGGCGACGATCCAGCCGAACCAGACGTCCTTCTCGATGACGATCCCGGTGCCGGGCACCGGCAAGCTGTTCCTCGCCAACACCAGCGGCAACGCCCCGGTGAACAACGTGACGTGGGACCTCCGGGTGAACTGAGGCCGCGGCCGGGTCGTTGCCAGCATCTTGTCACAAGGTGATTCGCACTGTCCCCGTCCGTTATCCGGACCAAGACAGGGGCGCCGACTTCCGGCGCCAATCACCATGCAAGCACGTTCCCTGGCCGCAGTCGTAGCCATCACCTCCCTCCTGACGCCCGCGGTAGCCCAGATCCGCTGGACCCCGCGCTTCGATGAGGCGATGCAGGTTGCCAAGGCCGAGAACAAGGTCGTCCTGTTCGCCTTCAACCTCGCCGGGGAACGCGCCAACGACGAGATGGTCGCGGACCACTACAAGGACCCGGTCCTCGGCAAGCTGTCGCAGTTCTCGGTCAATGTGTTCTGTTCGATCGCGACCGAACCCCGGGTGCCCGGGGTGACGCCCGCCCAGCATCAGGCCGCCGAGCAGCAGGCGCGGCTGCAGGTGCTCAAGATCGGTCCGGGCGAGGACGTCATCGCGCCGCAGCATGTGTTCGTCGGCCCGGACGGCACCGTGTTGAGCGCCGTTTCGTACCGCATCACCAAGGGCGAGCTGGAATGGGCCTGGGTGGACGCGATCAGGAAGGTCGATCCCAAGTTCGCGTGGGAACTGAGCACGGCCGCACGCGCACCGACGCGGCTCAGCTTCGGCGCGGTGGAACGTGGCGAGAATGGCAAGCCGCCGACCAAGGAAGAGGTGGCCGAGGCGCTCAAGGAAGTCAGGAAGTCCCGCCGCGGTGCGTTCGGCAACCTGGCGGAGATCGAGCTGCTGATGAGGAGCGACCATCCCGATGCGATCGGCTTCATTGACTCCACCTTGAAGGGGCTGCAGGCGAACTGGGTCACAGGCGCGCTCGACACGATGGGCATGATCTCGCCGAAGGCCTACCACACCGTGATCGGCGGCTATCTGACCAACCGCGATGAGTCCGTTCGTTTCGCCGCTGCCGGCGCACTCGAACGCATCGCCGAGCCCAAGGCCTTCGCGGCGCTGGCCAAGCAATACAAGCTGGAGAAGGACGACAAGGTGCGCGGTCGCCTGCTGCGAGCGATGGCGAGCAGTGGCCCCGCGCAGAAGGAGACCCTGGCGCAGATCGACAAGCTGATGGCGAAGGAGCCGAATGTTGAAGTGCGCGCGCAAGCGTTGCTGGCGCTGTCCCAGGTCGACGACAAGGCGAAGGTGCAGGAAGGCCTGCGTTCTGCACTGCGCGATCCGTCGTCCAAGGTGCGATCGACGGCGGCGTTCGTGCTCGCCTCACGCCGCGATGCGGAGTTCGCCTTGACGCTCGAAGAGGCCGCGGCGCGCGAAGAGGCGCTGGACACGAAGGCGTGGCTCGAAGCCGCGGCCAAGGTGGTGCGCGGCGGCGATGGAGCGGAGTTCAAGAACTTCCTGCAGCGCGAGCTTGGCGAAGTGGTGCCAGCCGCCGGACTGTCGGGCCTGATGGGCGGCGGGCGGGGCGGTGGTGGTGGTGGGCGGAACGGCGGCGGCGACTGAGCGGCCTGGTCGCAGGCAGTCCGGCGACGGGCCTTGCGCCCGTTCGCGAATGTGACGAATCTTCCGGCGGAGACCACCACCGTGGGCGACCGCTCGCGCTGGCCGTTTGCTGCCACCATGCACACGTTCCTGCTCGGCACTGGCGTTACCGCGTTGCTTCTCGCCACCATGGCCCCGGCCCAGGGCGGCGGCCCACCTGCCGATCGCACCGCGCGCATGCTCGAGCGCTTCGATGCCAACAAGGACGGCAAGCTCAGCAAGGACGAGGTCACCGACGAGCGCATGTGGACGCGCCTCGTCGCTGCCGACAAGGACGGCGACGGCATCGTCAGCAAGGAAGAGATGGCGGCCATGCCCGCCAACACCCCTGCGCGCGGCGGTCGCGGCCAAGGCGGCGGACGCGACGGCGGCGGCGAGCAGGCCTTCAAGTTCCTGGCCGAGAAGTACGACGCCGACAAGAACGGCGAAGTCAGCAAGCAGGAGTACGCGCGCGACGCCGCGACCTTCACCCGCCTCGATCGCAACCAGGACGGCGTGCTGACTGCGGCGGATTGGCAGGTCGAGAGCAGCACCCCGCGGCACGGCGGCGGCGATCGCAACCGGAGCACCGGGCCGCAGGCCGGCACCGCGGCACCGGACTTCGAACTGACGCTGGTCAGCGACGCCGAGAAGAAGGTCAAGCTGTCGAGCTTCCGCGGCAACAAACCCGTGGCGCTGATCTTCGGCAGTTGTACTTGAGGCCCGTTCGTCGCTTCAGCTGGTCAGCTGAAGAGCCTGCACACCAAGTTCGGCGACCGCGTCGAGTTCCTGTTCGTGTATTGCCGTGAGGCCCACCCGATCGACGGCGCGTCCCCGAGCACCAAAACCCTGGTGGAAGATCCGGTCACGAACGCCGAGCGCCGCGACGTTGCCAAGAAGTTCGTCGCCGAGATCGGTTTTGCGATGCCGGCGCTGCTCGACCAGGTCGACGACGCGGTGAGCAAGGCCTATGCCTCGCACCCGGACCGGCTCTACCTGATCGGCAAGGACGGCAAGATCGCCTATGCCGGCGCGCGCGGCCCGTTCGGCTTCAAGCCGGACGAACTCGAGAAGGCCATCGAGGTTGCCCTGGCGCCCGCGAAGCCGGCCGAACGGCGCGAGTACTGAGAGACTGGTCCGCTCGCCAACCGGACGAGGCGGGCGCGCAGATGCTCCGAACGGCATCCGATCGCGCCCGTGGCCGCGTGTCCCTCTTCCCAGCGAGCGGACAATGCAGGACGCTCGACACGAACCGCGACCGCTCGGCCACCTGCGGGCGGTTGTTTCGCATGCACGACCTTCCCGCCTTGTCGCCGTTGCTGCTCGCCATCGCCGGCTGGTTGCCGGTGGCTTCGGCACGAGGTCAGGAGCCCGGCTTGCGGGCCGCAGTTCCGGAGGAAGCGATCGTCGTCGTCGAGATGGCCGATCCGGTGGCGGCGACCCGCAGCCTGCTGCAGGCAGTGGGCGGCATTCCGCCGGGGTTGAAGGAACGCATGGGTGTCGCCGCCTGGACCGGGCTCGCCGCGATGTGGATCGCGGTCGATGGCGATCCGGAGGCGTTCGCGACGCAAGTTTCGGGCGGCGGGGCCGTGCTGGCGCTGGTTCCAGACGGCCGGAAACCACAAGCCGTCCTGCTGCTGCGACCGCACGACGTGCCGGCCACGGAGCGTTGGTGCACGAAGTTCGCCGGCAAGCTGCCGCGGCAGGTCGTCGATGGCGTGCTGGTGCTCAGCGCTGACCAGCAACTCGTCGCCGCGACCGCCGCGCGGGTGGCCCGGGCAAAGGGCCGCTGGGCCGACATCGATTTCGGTCCCGCCGCAGCGATGCGCGGGGCGATCGACGTGGCGGCGATCCGGCGCGGCCTCGGCAACAAGGCGCCGACGTTCGCGTCGCTCGAAGCCGGCGCGAAGTTCCTGCTGTTGCCGTTCGCGCCCGTGGTGACGGACGCAGCGATGGTCACGTTCGCGGTGCGCGGCGGCGACCGGCTCGTGGTCACGGCGACCACGGCGAACTCGGTGCGCACGACGCCGCTGTCGGCGATGTTGCCCGCCGCCGGCCAGGCCACGGAAGTGCCGCTGCCGGCCGACGGGCTCGCGTCGCTCCGCCTGGATCGCAGCCTGCGCACGCTGCTGCAGCAACCGGAGCGATTGCTGAAACCCGCCGAGGTGCTCTCCGTGCAGGGCTTCCTGTCGATCGCCGACGCCATCGATGGCCCCCACTCGTCATTCGTCGACGACCTGGTCGGCGGCCTGGGCGAACCGTTCACGCTGCTGCTGTTGCCGATCACGCCGCCGGTGGACGGACCGCCGTCGCGGTTGCAGTTGCCGGGCCTTGCGCTGGTGGCGCGCATCCACGATCCGAAGGCGGAGAAGGTGCTGTTCCGCGTTGCCGAGGCGTTCGGGCTGATCGCGAACACCGAACGCTCGCAGCGGGGCCAGTCGCCCTTTCCACTGCGCCTGCGTCGCAGCGAAGCGGGCCGCGGGCTCGTCGGCGAGCCGCTGCCGTGGCGTGGTCCCGGTGCGCCCCCCATCGAGCAGGGACTGTCGCCGACGCTGTGGTGCGAGAACGGCCACGCGGTGCTCGCCAGCACCTACGACGCCGCGATGGCGGCCCTCGCGGCCGTGCGGCAAGCGGGCACGACGCCAACGGAACCCATGGGCGACCGCCTCGTGTTGCGTGGTCCGGCGATCGGCGCCGCGATCGCTGCCAGCCGACCGGTGTTCGAACTCGGGCGCGTGCTCGACGAAGGCGAGGAACCGGCCACCGCAACGCAGTTCTTCGACGTGCTCGACATCGTCGCCAACGCGCTGCACGAAGTGACGTTCGCGGTGCAGTGTGCGGCGACGACGACCACGGTGGAGCTCAGCGTGGAGCGGGCGCGATGAACGATCTGCTCACACCCTGGCAACCGACGGCAACGGACCCCTTCGACCTGGTCAAGGTCGGGCACCTGCTGCGCCGCGCCGGGTTTGGCGGCTCGTTGACGCAGCGACGGCAGCTCGAACAGGCCGGCGTCACCGCGGCGATCGCACAGCTTGCCGGGGTTGCGACGCCAGCACCGCCCGACGAGACGCTGCTGCAGGACGCGATCGCGTTCGGCGACATCGAGCGCGTGCGCGCCTTCCGCGTGTGGCTGGCACAGAACGCGCAGCAGCCGCTGACGCAGCGGGTGAGCTACTTCTGGCACGGCCACTTCGCGACGAGCAACACGAAGCTGAACGATCCGCGCGCGATGGCGCTGCAACTGGCGACGTTCGATCGACTCGGACTCGCGCGCTTCGACGAGCTGCTGGCCGCGCTGTGCCGCGATCCGGCGCTGCTGCGCTGGCTCGACAACGACGTCAACACCAAGGCGAAGCCGAACGAGAACTTCGCGCGCGAGCTGTTCGAGTTGTTCGCGCTGGGACGCGGCAACTACAGCGAAGCCGACATCCGCGAAGCGGCGCGCTGCTTCACCGGCTGGCATGTGCGCGATGGCCAGTTCTTCTTCCACGCGCGCCTGCACGACGATGGCGACAAGGTCCTGTTCGGCAAGAGTGGCCGGCTGACCGGCGACGACGTGGTCGCGGCCACGGTCGCGCGGCGCGAGTCGGCCGAGTTCCTCGCCGATCGCTGGCTGCGCTTCTTCGTGCATCCCGAACCGGAGCGGGCCGAGATCGATGCGTTGGCCGCGGTCTACGAGCAGACCGGCCGCGACGTGCGCGCGACGTTGACGACATTGTTGGCCAGCAAGCTGTTCTTCGCACCGCGGGCGCTGCGGGCGAAGGTGAAGAGCCCGGCCGATTTCGTGCTCGGTTTCGTGCGGGCGCTCGGCGCGCGCGCGGCCCCGGTCGAACTCGCCGCGACGATGGCGTCGCTCGGCGAGACCTGGTGCGAACCGCCGTCGGTCGAAGGCTGGCATGGCGAACGGGCGTGGCTGTCGCCGGCGTCGTGGTTGCTGCGCGTGAACTTCGTCGCCGATCTGCTCAGCGGGCGCACCGGCAAGCTGGCGCCGGATCCCGAACGTTCCTTCAAACGCGCCGAGAAGCCGGCCGAGTTCGCGCGCATCGCCGCGCTGCTGCTGCTCGACGGGGCGCTGCGCAAGGAAGATGCGGAGCGGCTCGCCGACGTCGCCGCCGCGCACGGTGCCGACACCAGGGCGGCGGCGCACGCGGTGCTGCACGCTGCAGCATGCTTGCCCGAATACCAACTCGCGTGAGGCCACGATGACCCGACTCAACCGCCGCTCGTTCCTGCAGTGCGCCACGGCGATCCCGCTGTGGTGGAGCGTGCGTGGTGCGGGCGCGTGGTTGCCGACGGCCGGCGAGCGCACCTTGCTGGTCCTGGAACTGGTCGGCGGCAACGACGGCCTCAACACGGTGATCCCGAGCGGCGACGCGGCCTACACGCGGCTGCGGCCGAAGTTGTCGGCGGTGCAGAATGGGGCGCGCGAGCTGGCCGACGGCACGCGCCTGCATCCCGCACTCGCGCAACTGCATGCCATGGTGGGCGCCGGCAAGGCGACGGTGCTGCACGGCGTCGGTTATGCGAACCCGGACCGTTCGCACTTCCGCAGTCGCGACATCTGGCACGTCGGCGATCCGGCGCACCAGCGCGTGGCGGCGGCGACCACCGGCTGGCTCGGCCGCGCGGCCGATGCGCTCGCGCAGGCGAATGCCGGCGACGGCGTGCCGGCGGCGGCGATCGGCGGGCTGGAAGTGCCGCTGCTGCTGAAGGGCCACCGCGTGCGCGTGCCGAGCTTGCGCCGCGTCGAGGACTTCCAGTGGTTGGCGCTGCAGCGGCGCGAAGCGCTGGCGGCAACGTCGCCGACGCGAGCAGTGGTGGCAGGTGCGGCGACGCCGTCCGCTGACGATCTGCGGGCGTTCGCGGCAGCGATGTCGCAACGGGCCGTGCAGCTCGCCGGTGGCCTCGAGAGCGCACTCGCGCGTTACCAGCCGACGGCGGACTACCCCGACAGTGGCCTCGGTCGCCAACTGCGGCTGGCGGCGCAACTGGTGGTCTCCGGTTTTGGCACGCGGCTCCTGCACCTGGGCTTCACCGGCTTCGACACGCACGCGCGGCAGTTGCCGACGCACGCCGGGCTGTTGGCAGAACTCGACGCGGCGCTCGCCGCGTTCGTCACCGACCTCGAAGCGCACGGGCACGGCGACAAGGTTGCGATCCTCGTGCACAGCGAGTTCGGGCGCCGCGCTGCCGAGAACGCCAGCCAAGGCACCGACCACGGCGCCGCGGCGCCGGCGTTCGTGCTGCTCGGTGGCGCGCGCGGCGGCGTCGTCGGCACGCCGCCCGATCTGGCCAGGCTCGACGACGGCGATCCGATCGCGACCGTCGACTTCCGTTCGGTCTATCGCGACCTGCTCGTCTGGCTCGGCATCGACAGCAAGGCGGTGCTCGGCGGCGAGCATGCCTCCGCGAATCTGTGGGCGTGACCAGGCTGCCGCGGCGAAGCGCAGCGGTGGCTACGCCGCAGCCACCGAACCACAGCAAGCACAGGCCACCGGAAGTTCCGCCATCGAGCTGGACCGCGAAGTTCGCGTTGCCGCTGACGACGGGCACCGGAGCCGCGATGCCGACGCAGGTGTCTCCGAACGGCGCCGTGCCGCCCGGTTCCGCTACTTAGGAATGTAGGTGTACTCGGCGGCGACACCCAGCGGCATGCTGAGTCCCCAGTAGGCCAGCAGGAACAGCGTCCAGCCGACGAGGAAGCACAGCGAATACGGCAGCATGATCGAGATCAGCGTGCCGACGCCGGTCTTCTTGTAGTACTTCGCGGTGAACGTGACGATCAGCGGGAAGTACGGGTTGAGCGGCGTGATGATGTTCGTCGTCGAGTCGCCGATCCGGTAGGCGGCCTGCGTCAGTTCGGGCGAGATTTTGAGCTGCATCAGCATCGGCACGAAGATCGGCGCCAGCAGCGTCCACTTCGCCGACGACGAACCCATCAACAGGTTGACCGTCGCGCAGCAGAGGATCATGCCCACGACCGTGATCCCGGTCGGCAGGCCGAGGCTCTTCAGGCCGTTGGCGCCGCTGATCGCGATCAGCTTGCCGAGGTTGCTGGTGTTGAACGCGTAGATGAACAGTGCCGCGCAGAACGCCATCACCATGTAGTAGCCCATGGTGTTCATCGTCTTCGCCATCGCCTGTACGACGTCGCGGTGGTTCTTGAACGTCCTGGTGATGCAGCCGTGCACGACGCCCGGCACGAAGAACAGCAACAGGATCAGCGGCACGATCGAGCGCATCAGCGGCGGCTGCTTCTCGGTCAGCGAACCGGTCGGACCGCGGAACGGCGAGTCGGCGGGCCAGCACGCCCAGGCCAGCAGGCCAAGGCCGACGAGCATCGACAGCAGGCCCCAGTTGAGCCCCTTCTTCTCCAGCGCCGTCAGCGGTTCCATCTTCGGCATGTCGGCCGGATCGCCGTCGACCGTGATGCTGCGGCGCAGGCGCGGCTCGATCACCTTGTCGGTCAGGAACCAGCCGATCAACACCACGACCGCGGCCGAAGCGCACGTGAAGTAGTAGTTGCAGAGCGGGTTGACCGTCTTGCCGACATCGACGATGCGAGCGCCCGCTTCGGTGAGCCCGGCCAGGATGTTGTCGAGCGCGGTCGGCACGTAGCTGGCGCCAAAGCCGCCCGAAACTGCGCAGAATCCCGCGGCAATGCCGGCGATCGGGTGACGACCAGCGGCATAGAAGATCACGGCGCCGAGCGGGATCACCAGCACGTAGCCAGCATCAACTGCGACGAGGCTCAGCAGCCCGACGGCGATCACGACCGGCGTCAGCAGCGCCTTCGGCGTGAACGCGAGCAGTCGCTTCAGCGCGGCGTTGATGAAGCCCGAACGGTCGGCGATGCCAAGGCCAAGCATCGCCACCAACACGACGCCGAGCGGCGCGAAGTTGACGAACTCGCGGACCATCGACGTCAGGAACGTTACCAGCGCCGTGCCGGTGAGCTGGTTGGTGACGAGCTGCTCGTCGAAGCTGCCGTCGGCCTTCGGAATCCGCACCGCGGTTCCCGCCAGCAACCATGACAGCACCCAGGTCGCGAGCAGTGCCAGCACGAACAGCGCCGCCGGATCCGGCAGCTTGTTGCCGACCTTCTCGATGAGGTCGAGGGCACGATCAGAGAAACGCTTCTTGGCGGGTGCCGGTACGGAGCTCATGGGTTCGTTCGTTGGGAGAATGGTGCCGTCGCGCGGCGAACGGTATCGGTGTCCCCCTCGCACGCGCCACGTCGCCGGGCAAACAATCGCCGGCGACGACATGGGGAATGGCGAACGGTCCGGTCCTTCCGGACGCGGCGCCCTCGACCAGCCGGTCGGCGCCATCGCTGGCTAGGCCGGCCTTGCGCCTTCATGGGTGGTTAGGAACGGTGCGAAAGCAGCGCATCCAAAGTGACCATGACGGAGGGCATGCCCACGTTACCCACGACGACGAGAATCGGCGGCCTTGGCACGAGAAGGCCACCACGTCGTCCAAGCGGCGGCGCCGCCAACCGGCGCGCATCGAACCTGCTATCCTCCCGCCTCCCCTTGCGAGGAATCGGAGCGATGCGGAACAAGCAAGTCTGTCGGATGGCACTCGTCGGCATGTTGCTGACCCTGCCCGGATGCCAACTCACGTTCCTGAACTTCGTGATGCCAGCAACCTCGCCCGTCGGCCAGGTGTTCGCAGTCTCGGTCCAGTTCAGCAACAACGCGCAACTCGGCTCCGCCGGCTGCGTGCTGCAGTTGCCGCTCGGTTTCACCGTGGCCGGCATCAGTGGCAACGCGCAGCCTGCCACGCGCGACGATCCGACCCTGCTGTCGCTCTACACGGCCGAGCCAGGCGCGTACCTCGCCAGTTGGTCCCGGAACGGCGCGCAGCTGCCCGGCACCCACATCTTCACGGCCTTCGTGCAAGCACCGGTGACGCCGACCGTGGCCTCCATCAAAGTGGCCCTGGCGAGCAGCACTGGCCTCCCTGGCATCTGGCAGGCAGCGTCGCCCGCTGCAGTGACGGCCTTCGCGACGATCACGGCGGCGACGCACGCGCGGGTGATCAACATCGTGGCGGTACCCGCCGAACCGTTTGCCGTGGATGCCATCGGTGTGCAGCTCGCGTCGACTTCCTACTCCTCGGCGGTCGCCATCGCGGATCTGGATGGGGACGGCAACGACGACCTGATCAACAACACGTCGGCGTGGTTGCGCACCGGCACGACGTGGACGGAGTCCAATGCGGGCCTGTTCGGAAGCTCGTCGCTTCCCGCGCCGAGGGTCGCGGCCGGGGACTTCGACGGCGACGGTTGGCAGGACATCGTCAACGCCGGCGGCTACGTGTTCTGGGGCAACGGCGGGTCGCAGTGGACAAGCTCGCCGGGCCTGTTCAACGGTTGGAGCGTGGCCGCAGGCGACATCAACGCGGACGGTCGCGATGACATCGCGTATGGCGACACCCAAGGCAATCTCCGGGCGCTCCTCGGCAGCAGCAGCCGCACCTTCACCAATGCCAGCAACGGTCTGCCCAGCCCGGGTGGAAACAATGGAAGCCCTGAGCTGCAGTTGGCCGACGTCACCGGCGACGGTTGGCTCGACATCGTCGCCAAGGAAGGCGTATGGGCTGGCGACGGCCAGGGCAATTGGACGCCGGGCTCCGGCCTCGTGGGCATGTTGGGAGGCGGCGTCGCCGTTGGTGATCTCGACGCCGACGGCCAACCCGAACTCATCTACGCGAACTACTGGACGGGAGTCGCCGTGATGGGCCGTGTCGGTGCCAACGCATGGACTGCGGCGAGCGTCACCGGCATTCCCGCGCGGCCGGCAAGCAGCGTCGCCGTGCTCGACTTCGATCGCGATGGTTGGCTCGATCTGGCGATCGCGTGGTCCGACCAGGATTACGGAGTACAACTGCTGCGCAATCTCGGCGGCCTGTCGTTCGCCGTGGTCGCCAACTCCGGACTGCCGGAGCTGACGTCCACCGCTGCCCTGGATCTCGCGGTCGGCGACATCAACGGCGACTCGTGGCCCGACCTGGCTGCCGCGATCCAACTCGAACGGCTGGTGGTCTGGCAGAACTGGCTCGGCGGCGTGTCCAACTTCGGCAGCCCGTGCGCGGCCTCGTTGCCCGCGGCACCGACGATCACCGCCACCAGCGCACCGACGATCGGCAACGCGGCGTTCGCGCTGCGCGTATCGGGCGGCCTGCCGGGTGTGGTCGGTGCCAGCTGGCTCGGCGTGAGTGCGAGGACATGGAACGGCGTGCCCGTGCTGCCGCTCGACATGGCCTTCATCGGCGCGCCTGGCTGCACCTTCTGGACAGGCCCGGAGCTGCTGGCCTTCGGTGTGTTCGACGCATCGGGTCACATGCTGCGACCAGTGCCGATCCCGCCGAGCCCCGCGTTGCTGCGGTTGACGTTCTTCGGCCAAGGTGCGGCCGTCGACGGTGCGAATCCAGCCGGGCTCGCGGTGACGGGCGGACTCGCGTTCCGCATCCAATAGCCGGCGCGCGCCCATCACTGGCGTGCACACCGCACGACCGACGCAACCAGGCCCGCTGCGAGTTTGTCGGAACGTGGCGTGCGCTGGCCGTAACAGTCGGCTGCGTGCGGACGAAGACGTGCCGTTCGCAGGAGTGACGTGGCGCAGACCATCACCGTGGCCGCGGCCAGGCTGGGCGACGCGTCGACCGAGGCGCTCTGGCCTCAGCGAAGCTCCGGCAGCCGCTGAGACGATCTCGCCGTCGCCCTCGATCTACCCGATCCGGAACGTGATGACGTTGGTCGTGCAGCTGTTCAGCGTGGGCGTGCTCGTGCCGGACTCGAGGCCGAAGGTCAAGCCCTGACCGGCCATCGTCGTGCTCACCGGGAGCGACAATGGAATCGGGATGGTCACCGCCGCCGCCCCGGCCGGATTCGTCTGGCCGATGTAGTACGGGAACCACGGCTGCGCCAATCCGAAGTTGAGGGTGCCGAACGGGCCGAGCTGCAGTGACGAACTCCCTGCCGAGGTACCGAGGAGCAGGAAGGCGAACTGATCCACGTCGGCGCCGGTGATCGCCAGCGTGAGGTTGGTGCCGGCGGCACCGTTACCCGTGGAATCGAGGGTCGCGCACTGCGCGCGGAGGGCGGTGCCACCGAGCACGGCGGCAACGAGGATCGTGAGTTTGAGCATGGTGTACCCAGCAGCCTGGCCCTGGCGCGCAGCGGCAAGGAACCACCACGCACCGATGCCGGCATGGTAACTGCATCGGCACCAGAAGGCACCAGGGCCGCGGCCCGGTAGCGTCGCCTGTCCGGATCCCGGTAGCATTCCCCTCCCCCGATGCGATCACTGACGCCAGTTCTCGCAGTTGCCCTGCTGGCTGTTGCTGCACGTTCGCAGGCAACGCACGTCGTTGGCCCGAACGGCTTCGCACAGATCAACGCCGCCTTGGCGGTCGCCGCCCCCGGGGATGTGCTCGTTGTCGATCCGGGAATCTACGAGCCGTTCGCGGTGACGTTCGGCGTGACGATCCGGGCGGCTACGCCCGGCACCGTCCTGGTCAACGTCGCGATCGTCGGAGCCTTGGTCTCGAGCACGGTCACGCTGGCCGCGAACGAAACTGTGCACCTGGTCGATCTGTCGATCCGCGTGCTGACGATCAGCGGCGGCACGACGACGCTCGATGGCTGCACGCTGACAGCGTACCAGTTCTGGGGAACGACGGCGGTCTCGCTCGCCAACGGCATCTTGCACTGCCACGCGTGCACCTTCCTCGGCGGGCAGGGTTCACCGGGACTGCGGGCCGGACTCGCGGCGGTCAATGCCACGGTCTCTGCAGTCGACAGCAGCTTCACCGGCGCCAATGCCGGCCATCCACTGAATGGTCCACCCGCCGGCGCGGCGGTCGTTCTGCAGAACTCGACGTTGCAGGGCAGCCGGCTCACGGCGTTGGGCGGGTCGGGCACGGTCGCCCTGGCCTACCCTCCACAACCGGCTCTGCGCGCGACCACCAGCATCGTGTGGACCAGCGACTCGACGCTGACGGGAGGCGCCTACCCGAATGGCACTCGAGTCTGTCCCGTCGACGCGAACGCCGGGCGTCTCGCTCGATGCACCCTCGTGCCCACCTGTCCGGCCGGCATCCCGAGCGGTCTGTTGTTGGGAGTCCACCGCGTGGCGGCACCGCAGGCTGCCGGAACCCTTGGGCTCGAGTTCCAGACCGATGCGAACGGGTATGTCGCCATCTTCGCCAGCAATTCGCTCGGCACCTCGCCACTGCCGGCACTGGAGCAGCCGCTGCTGCTGGACGCCGCGAACGCGTTCCCGGTTGCGTTCCTGCTCGCCGATGCCTCGGGCCAGGCCGCTGTGACCTGGACCATTCCGGCGGGCATCACCCACGCCGCGTGGTGGTTTCAGGGCGTCAGTGGCCCGACCTTCCCGCTGCAACTCAGCCCGGTAGTCGGCGGCATCGTGCGGTAGCGATTGCCCTGCGTCGGAGCAGAACGCGATCGAGGCCACGGCTTGCCGGCACACTTCGTCCCGGCAGCCGGTTCGGCGTGCCGGTTCAGGGACGTTGCGTCGACGCCGCGAGCCGCGCCCGCTTGCTCTCGTTCCAGGCCGCGATTCCACCTTCGTATTCGGAGACGTTGGTGAAGCACGCCGTCGCCAGCATGCGAATGCCGCGCGCGGCAACATCGCAATTCACGCCGCGGCCGTAGAGCACGACCTTGCGCGTCTTGCTGCCGGCGCTCTTGTCGGCGACGGCCTTGGCGAAGTCGAAGGTGTCGATCGGCACGTTGCGGGCGCCAGGGATGTGGTCGCGGTCGAACTCGACCTTCGGCAGCACGTCGATGAGCACGAAGCCTTCCGTGCCCTTGCGCATGCTCTGCAGCTATTCCGTGTTGATGGTCTTTCTCATTCGGTGACCGTAGGTGCCCGCCGACCAGGGGCCGCATCGCAAGCGCACGGATTGCCAAACAAAACGCGCCATCGCCGGCGGGACGCGGGCCCGATCACCTACATCAGCGTGACGCGGAGCGCGTTCGAGCCCATGACGCAGTTGAGGCCGGTGCAGGTGTGGGCCGCCTGGACGCACACTTGCAGCCCGACGAACTGGGGCGCGTTGGGGATCGGCGTCGCGTAGACGAACACTCCGCCTTGCAGTGTGCCGGGGACCACGACGATCGGATTGACGTAGAGGGCGCAGACCGCCTGGCTGATGCACAAGCCCGTGCTCGCGTTCGTGAACACGATCGGCGACGGCAGGCAGGTTCCCACCATCAAGGCACCCACGATCGGCGTCCCGACGCACAGGCTGGTCGAGGTGATGCCGAACCCGGCATTGCCGATGGTCGGCTGCCCCGAGCATTGCGCCACCGATACGCCCCATGGCGTCGAGAACCCGCAGCCCGAACCCATAGGAAACGAATGGGGCACACACTGTGCGACTGCCGGTGCTGCCGCGACGATCCCGAGAAGGCAAGACGCGAAGGCGCGAAGGTTCATGGCGCGGATGGTATGGGGATACGTGTTGGCCCGGAAGCCGGCCCCCCGAACCGGCGCGTCCTGCCGTGGCGGACCGGGCGGCATGGTGACGGAACGATGGTCGCGGATGCAGTCGTTGCACGCGCCGCCGCTGGTGGCCCCGGTCGGTCGGCCACGCGATCCAGTCCGCGCACCCGCGGGACGCCTCACAGGATCGTCACCTGCATGGCGTCAGTCAGGATCGGATCCGGCACGGTCGCGACCGAGCACACCGCCTGGAACCAAAGCTCGGCACCGGCGAAGCCGGGCGGGATCGGGAACGGCAGCGCCGCGACACCGAAGCCGGACGCCGGCAGGACGCCGAGGAACGAACCGGGCGACAGGTCGATCAGGATGAACTGCGGCGGCACGCCGAACGGGATCGGGAACGGTGACGGCGCCAGCGACACGCCGACGAACGCGGTGATCGGCGCGAAGATCGACGGCGACACCGACAGTCCCCAACCGGCGTTGCCAGAAAGCGGCAGGTTGGCGACGCCGGCGGCGGCCGCCGTCCACGGCGTGTTCCAGCGCAGGTCGACGGTGCTGAGGGTTGGACCGGACTCGAGCTGCCGCATCGCGGCCTGTACGTCGACGCCCGACGGCGTGCCCCAGCCGCCGGCGGGAGGCGCGGTGACGACGGTGGTGAAGCCCGCCATCGTCGAACGCAGCGGCGTGCCGAACGCGGCGAACCCGGTGCCGACCGTCGCGATGGTGCCGGTGTCCGCGTCCCACGCGATGCCGCGCCGAGCGCCGCCGCCGCCGAGCGCGGTCACCGCGCCGGTCGCGGCGTTGACGGTGTAGAGCGCTCCCGCGCCGCCATCGCAGGCGCAGTAGATCAGTCCGGTGGTCGCGTCGTAGTCCATCGCGGCGACGCTGGCCGGAATGGTCGCCAGGGTCGTCACCGGACTGACCTGGTACGAAAACGCCCCGAAGCTGATGTTCACCGTCACGATCGTCGTCGTGCCGCCAGCGACAACGGCGATCGTCGTGCTCGGGTAGCTCTGCGTGTAGACGACCGCGGTCGCGGTGCCCGGAGGCATGCCGAAGAGAGTCGGCACGATGCTGAGGCCGGTGAACGTGTGGTAGACGGCGAGTTGCGGATAGCCCGCCGGCTGGCCGGCGATGGTCATCAGGATGTACGGCTCGCTCGCGGGGCTCACGCCGAGGGACGTTGGCGCCAGCGAACTGATGCGCCGGATCGTGCCGGGGTAGGCCGGAATCGAAGCGACGACGACGTCAGCGATCACGGTGGTGCCGGCCATCGTGACGCGGTGCAGATCGAGACTGTCGGCGCTGCTGCTCACCACCTCGCCGACGTAGACGACCGTGCCGGTCGCCTCGCACAGCGTGACGCTGGCAGCGCCCGCGGTCGGCAGCCCGGTGCCGCCGGAAATGACGCCGATGCCCGTGAGGCCTCCGCTCAGTCCGGAGACGGCAACCGAAGGCACGGCACCGGTCGGATGGTGCAGCCAGAGGCCGGCGGGACCGGAGGTGGTCGGGCTCAGGTGGTGCGAGCTGATCCACCAACCTGGCGGCAGTTGGCCGGGCGACGCGTCGGCGAGCAGGCCGACGAGCAGCGGCAGGGTCAGCGACGAAAGGAAGCGACGCGCGGTGTGCGGGTTCATGATCGATCTCGTGGCAGGTGGTCCTGGACGGCGTCGGGGGCGCCCGGCCGGCCAGCGTTCAGAGGACCGTGCGGACCGGCCGCCACCGGAACGGAAACCGGCCGAATCGGCGTGGCGGCAGCGCACGACAAGGTCGACAACCAGACGGCAGCGAGCAGGGCGATGCCGGCCGTCGTCGCCCAGTCGGCACCCTGATCGTAGGTTCGGGGCTCGCGGCGATGCTCGTCACGAACAACCGGCTGATCGAACAAGAGCGGAACGGCAACGGCGCCACGGCGGACGTGAAGCCCGTTCCGGTCGTTGCCGGCGAACGCCTGAGAGCCTGATCGATCGAAGCGCTCGAACGGCGGACCGCACGCTCAGCGCACGACTTCCAGCGCGATCGCGTTGGAGGTGAATACCTCCGTGCCGTTGACCACGAAGGCCTGCTGGAAGTAGAGCATCAGCCCGTTGGGGAAACCGTCAGGCAACGGGATGTCGATGGGCAGCGTCGGCGCGACGCCGAACAGCAGGACGTCGAGCGTCGGCACCAGCGTGAAGCCGAGCACGGCGGCATGGCCGCCGAACAACCCGACGATCAGCGCATTGGCGTCGTAGACCGGCGGATGGTTGCTGCCGACGAGCGTCAGCGTGTCCATGCCGGACGAATACCCGCCAAAGCCCAGCGTCGGCGGCGTCGCCGGTGATGGCGCGCTGGCGTTGCCGAGGTCGGTCACGAAGTGCACGCCCTCGTAGTCCGGCAGGGCGATGGTCTGCGCGCGCATGCAGCGCGCCATTTCCGGGTGGTACCGCATCCGGATGTTGCCGAGCCCGGCAGGCGCGCAGTGGATGCAGTACGACATCAACGTGCTCTGCCCGAAACCCACGCCGGCGCAGCTGATCCCGCCGCCGCTTGGATCGATACCGCAGTTGTCGATCGGCACGTCGTCCGCGAGGTTGCTCGGAGTGCCGAGCACGTCGATCTTGAAGTCGTGCGAGTGGCCGACACCGAAGCTGTGCCCGATCTCGTGGCCAGCGCCGTAGAGCTGGAAGAAGGGCGAGGCGCGCGGTTCGTTGGGATTGCCGTAGCTGATCGCGCCCATTCCGGTCGAGATCGAGAAGCCGCCATGCGACGTGCCGACGCCGCGGGCGCCGACGGCACAACCCATCTGCACGCCGCTCATCAGATGGAACAAGTCCGCGGCGACGGGCGCGAGGCCCAGACCCGGGCCCAGGTTGAACCGCGGCCCGGCAAACGCCAGGTCCTGCGTGCCCCACTTGTGCTGGAACTCATAGAACACGTCCACACAGCAGGCGCCAGCCGTCCCCCCGAGGGGGAGGTCCTGCGCGACCCAGGGATCCGCTGCCGTGGTCCACATTCCCAGGTACTGCAAATCCACGACGACGCGCACGTCGAGCCGCAGCGCCTGCGCCACCGTGCCGAGCACGAAGCGCGCATACACCTCCGCGGCCGGCAGGTTGCCGAAGCGTTGGAAGAACTGGTAGTCAGTCTCGACCACCGCCCGACACCGCCGCAACTGCGCGACGTTCGGATCCGGGCACTGGTAGCTCCACGGCGCGGGCAGCAGCCCCGAAAAACAAGAACTGAACACGGGTGGCAACGTCGGTGGTTCGACGATCAGGTCGCCGCATTGCCAACCACCGAGCTGGTTCTTGATGGCGTCGTCGACGAGGAGCATCCGATGGTTGGTCCAGCTGCCGGCCACCGGAAAGCTGGACACGTGGAACAGCTTGTTGCTCGTCCGGATCCAACCCCACACGCCAACCGCCGAGAACGCGATGCACGCGTCGGACCCCACGATGCCCGGGATGTTGCCCCACCACAGCGACATCGTGGTCGGCAACGGCGCCCCCGGCGTGCCCGGCGGCGCTCCATTGAGCGACACGAACCTGGGCGCCACGTCATCGATGCGCGTCAACTCGAGGTCGATCACGCCGCCACCGGGGATCGCCAGGCCTTGCAGCCGCACGCAGCGATGGTTCTGCAGCAACTGCACGCGGGCCCGATCCGCCGCGTTGGGCAGGAAGCAGTGCGCGGCGAGCGTCGGATGCTGGACCTTGGTCTGCAGCGGAAAGGCCATGGCGACGTGGTAGCCAGGGAAGCACCACGGCTCCGGCGCCACCTGCGGCGACGCGACAGCCGGATTGCCGATGGCAACCGACACGGCCAACAACCACACGCGGGCACCCATCCTCGCATCCTGCCGCACCTGGACGAGCGCGTCCAGGTGGCCAACCACCCTCTCGGCGCGCAGTCATCGCACATTCGCCCCGATTCCTCGCCTCCAACTGAACAATGGCACGGTTCGATCGTGAACCGCACGAGTGGATGCCCTCTACCAGACCTGGCGACCGCGGCTGCTCCGCTTCTGCACCCAGCTGCTTCGCCACGCCCACGATGCGGAGGAAGTCGTGCACGACGTATTCGCGAAGTTGCTGACGACGAAGGATCGCTACCAGCTCGACGAACAGCCCGAAGTGCTGCTGTTCCGGCTCGCCCGCAACCGCTGCATCGACCTGCGGCGCAAGCACCGTCCTGAGTCGCGCGCGGACATGGTGGTCCAAGCTCCGGATGCGACCGGCCACCGCGATCTCGCGGAGGCGATCGACCAATTGCCGCTGCCCCATCGCGAGGCGCTGCTGCTCACCGCCATCGACGGACTTGGCTACCGCGAGGCGGCGGCGATCCTCGACGTTTCGCTCGGCACCGTGGCCGCACATCGGTACGCCGCGGTCGCCGAGCTGCAACGGAGGCTGCGATGAAGGACGACGAACCACTGATCCCGCTGGTCGGCGTGCGCCGCGTGCCGCACCGCCTGATGCGTGTGCTGTTCTGGGTTGGCATCGGCGTTGCCGCGATCGCCATGGCGATGCTGCTCTACGGACTGCTCGCCGGCGAACTGGCGCGCGTCTGGCCGCAGGCGTCGGTCGGTTTCTTCGTCGCCATCTATGCGTGCGCCACGGCGCTGCTGGCCGCTCGCAGTGACCGGAAGCCGAGCGTGCCGGCGCCGCTGTTGTGGAAGCACGTGCAGCCGCGGCCACCACTGCCGATGGGCTGGTTCGTCATGGTCTTCGCGTTGGTCGTCGTGGTGATCGGCATCGCCAGCGGCTGGGAACGCGCCCTGCGCGTGGGCGTGCCGGGCACGGGCATCCTGGCTGGCGCCTTGGCCTACGCCGCGTTCTACCAGCGGCAGATGCATCGGCAGGCCACGGTGCTGTTCGCGCTCTATGCCGATGGTGTGCTGGACGCAGAGACCACGGCGGCGATCGACGATGCCCGCCAGAAGGACCCTGCGTTCGACACCGCCGTGCGCGAACACCAGCGCGTGTGCAGTCTGGTGGCGTCGCAGCTGCGCGGGTAGCCGGTGGCGCCGCCGCGGCTCAGAACACGCGCCGCTCTTCCTTCTTCGCCGGCGCCAGCGCGACCTCGATCGCCTGCTCGAGTTCGGCTGGGCGCCACCGGGCGCGGGCCCGGCGCGGCTAGGCGCAACCTTCCATCTCGAGGATGGAGTAGCCCTGACGCTGGATGGCGGCAATGACGCCGGGCGAAGCGGTCTCCGTGTGGCAGAGGCGGCATTCCTTGGCCGTCAGCTTCTGGCCTGCCTGACCCTTCTGTTGCAGGTAGGCGCGGCCGAACTGGTAGACGGTCTCCGCATTCGTCACCTCGCCGGGCACCAGGATGTCAAAGTGCATCAGTGAGCCGTCCTTCTTGGTCATCCGTAGCGAAAACTCGTGCGCGGCGCCCGGGTACCAGGCCGCCATCACTCGGCCTGCACGCGCCCGTCCAGCAACCGCACGCAACGGCTGGCCCGCGCCGCCATCGCCGGATCGTGAGTCACCACCACCAACGTCCGCCCCTCGCGCCACAACCCCTCGAGCAGCGCCGTGACCTCGGCACCCGAACGCGAATCGAGGTTGCCGGTCGGCTCGTCCGCGA
>SXGT01604976.1_pt1 | contig 47175 bp, 36 predicted proteins | sample 3176221 | NCBI WGS metagenome assembly SXGT01 (sample SAMN11356862, study PRJNA531348) | freshwater metagenome | isolation source: freshwater sample F1-120 | place: China: Fuxian Lake, Yuxi | collected 2017-12-25 | reverse complement strand
CGGCCACTCCGGCGGCCCCGGCCACTCCGGCGGCCCCGGCCACTCCGACCGCCCCGGCGGCCCCGGCCACTCCGGCGGCCCCGGCCACTCCGGCCCCCCCGCGCACCGAGCTACGGTCCGCCAACGAGCCTTTGGCCCCGGGCGCGCGGGCCGCGGAGAAGAAGGACGACGCCCGCGACAAGAAGACCGAGGATCGGACGGGCTGGGAGAAGCTCGGCGAGCGGATGGTCGACGGCAAGGTGGACAAGGACGTCATCCCCGTCGGGCGCGCCGAGGGCAAGTTCACGCGCGTGATGGTGGTCGTCGAGCACTCCTCGCTCGAGATGTTCGACATGGAGATCACCTTCGGCGACGGCTCGAAGTTCAACGTCCCGACGCGCCAGGTGTTCGAGAAGAACACCAAGAGCCGCGTCATCGATCTGCCGGGCGACAAGCGCGTCATCAAGCAGGTCGCGTTCAAGTACGGGAACCTGCCGGGCGGCGGCCGCGCCCAGGTCGAGCTCTGGGCAAAGTAGAGAGAGCACCTGCCGGCAGGCGTCACCTGCCGGCAGCCGTCACCGGCGCGTGACCGTCGCCCCGCCGGAGACTTCGGCGGGCGAACGGTGGAGGAGGTCATGCGCCGCCACCCCATGGAGTCAACTTGAGAGCCATATCGACGCGTCTGCCTCTTCTCCTCGCCGTCCCGGTCCTTCTCCACGTCGCGCCTGCGCGCGCCGCCGACCCGCCCTCCGACCCGAAGGGGGCTCCGCCGCCGGACGCCAAGGCGCTCGTCGCTGGCCAGAAGGCCGCCGACGCACCCACCCTCGACAAGGGACTCGACGGGACCTCCGCGAGCGTATCCGCCGGAGGTCTCCTCGCCACGGGAAACTCGCGTCTCCTCGCCGTGACGCTGAACGGGGGGTACGACACCCGCTTCGACGGCAACGGCATCGGTGCATGGGTCCTCGGGAACTACGGGCGCGGTGCGGCTTCCGGCAAGCCGGTGGCGGTCACGGCCGAGAACATCCAGGGTCGACTCCGCTACGACCGCTATCTCCGCGACGAGCTCGCGGTGTTCGTCCTGAACACGGGCCGCCACGATCGCTTTCAGGGGATCGACTTCCGCTACAACCTCGATCCCGGCGCCAAGTACCTGTTCTTGAAGCAGGCCACGAACACCCTCTGGGTGGAGTTCGGTTACGATCTGCAGCACGACATCCGTCGCAACGGGGACCGCGTCGTCCGCGACGCGGCCGGCGCACCGACGCTGAACCCTGCTGGCGGAGTTGTCGTGCTCGACAAGACCCGGACGGACCACTCGTCGCGTCTGTTCGTGGGCTACAAGCATTCGTTCAACAAGGAGGTGACCCTCTCCACGGGGCTCGAGTACCTGCAGAGCTTCGTCGACACGACGCGGTACCGCCTCAATTACGATGCGCTCGTCGCGGCCAAGGTAGGCGGCGGACTGGCGCTCGGTTTCGGTCTCTCCGCGCGGTACGACCACGATCCGCTGCCGGGCAAGGAGGGCCTCGACACCGCGACGACGGCGAGCCTCATCTACGCGTTCAGCGACGTGCCCGAACCGCCGAAGCCGAAGACATGCCCGTGCCCGGAGGAGGCACCGCCGCCGCCGCCTGCGGCCCCGCCTGTGCCCCCGCCGCCCGCCACGTCGCCCACCACGGCGCCCGTCGCGCCGCCGCGGCCAGCACCTCCCTCGTCAAGTCCCACTCCCACTCCCTGAGGCAAGCGCATATCGCCGCGTCGCGGGACAGCGCGAGCGCTTCCAGTCAGTAGAACCGCCCGCACGGGATCGCGTCTCGTCGGATGACGTGCCCCGTGGTGGGAGCGTCGTCCGTCCAGAAGAACGGCTTCATCCACGCGGGGGCCGTGGCGGGTCGCGGGCCGCCCGCCTGGTGAGGCGGCGATCCACCATCGCGCGTTGTGGGGCGCCGCAGACGGTCGCATTCCTCGCGCCCGGCGGCCACGGGGAGCCGGCACGGGTATCGCAACGGCCTCCCATCCCGGAGAACTCCATGGCGCTCGACCTCGTGAAAAGGACCCGCTGGCTCGCGATCCTGGCGATGCTCGCCGGCGCGGCGGCCACGGGCTGCGTCGCCGACTCCGGGCGTGGCGACGCCGAGGCCGTCGCCACCGACGACATCACGCAGGTGTCGCACACGAAGGTGAAGCGGCAGTCCATCGGCAACTGCTGGATCTACGCGACGTCGAGCTGGCTGGAGGCGCTCGATCGGGCCGCGACGGGCCAGGAGAAGGACACCTCGGAGTCGTGGCTGACCTACTGGCACTGGTTCGAGCAGCTCGCGACCGGCGGGACGCCCACGAAGATCTCGACGGGCGGCACCTACGGAACCGCCGCCGCGCTCCTCTCGCGCTACGGCGTGGTCCTCGAAGGGGACTTCATCGCGGGCGACGTCGAGGCCGAGATGTCCTCGCGGCAGTCGAGCGCGCTTCACGCCGTCGAGATGTGGCTCGAGAGCGGGCCGCTCAAGGACGCCGTCGCGCGCCGCGACAGGCGCGCGATCCGCGCCGAGCTCGACAAGGCCTGGGAGCTCGAGCCCGCCGTGATCGCGCGCATCGACGCGGTCTTCGGCGAGGGTGTGACCCGCACGCTCGATCGATCGCCCGAGACCGCCGCGCTCGCCGCAGCGAACCGGATCGTCACGCCGAAGACCTTCCCCGTCCAGCTCCTCGACCCCGAGACGAAGCAGAAGGTGAACGTCACCCTCGCGGACGCCCTCGGGACGCCCGCGGGCTTTTCGCGGCGGGCGGGCAAGTTCGCGTGGAACGAGCTCGACTATCCGCGTGACGCGACGGCGCGCCGCGCGTTCTGGAAGCGCGTCCAGCGCGCGCTCCACGACAACCAGCCGGTCATCGCCTCGTGGAAGGTCGACTTCAACGCGCTCGACGCCCGCGCGGTCTTCTCGATGGACGAGCTGAGGCGCCGCGGTCCGGGCCGGCAGGGCGGGCACATGACGGTCATGCACGACTACCAGGCCGACGTCCCGGGCGTCGGCCGCCTCATGGCCGGCGTGCCGGCGACGCCGGAGCAGATGAGCGCGGCGCTGGCCGACGGCACGGTCATCCAGTTCGTGCGCGTGAAGAACTCGTGGGGGGGCATCCGGCCCGATCGCTGGACCGACGCCGCCGTCCCCGGCTACCACGACCTCGACATGTTCTACCTCGACGGGCCGATCAAGGAGTGCCCGGAGGACCACGGGACGGACGCGTCCCTCTGCACGCGCGACGTCACGCCGCTCTGGGACGTGGTGCTCCCGGCGGGGTACTGAGGCCCGCGCGCCGTGGCTGCAGGCGTGGGCCTACACCCTGGCGGCGCGCGGTCGGCTTCATGCCGGGAGGCTGCCATCGCGGCGCTCCTGGATCGTCATGCTCGTCGTTCCGCTGGGTGTCGCCCTCGTCGCCGCCGGAGCGCCTCCTCGACGCTCGAGAAGGCGGGCGGCACGTGCGTCGGCTCGCCGTCGGCGCCGTGGTGACGGTCGGCGCAACTGCCCAGGGAGCCGACGCTGCTGTCGGGGACCGAGGAGTGGCTCGGGTGCGGATACCTCGTGACGCGAGGCGCTCCAGGCGATGCACCTTCATGCTCGTCGTGCTTGTCGCGCTCGCATCGGGCTGTCGTCGAGGCGCACCTGCGGGACGAGAGGACGCCGCGGGGCAGGTCGGCCTCGCGACACCCGTGGACGCGGGCGCTTCGCCGCTCACCGTTCGAAACGGTCGCGTGCTGCGCCATGGGATGGCGCGGATCGAAGACCGCCAGCTCGTCATCCGGATGACCGACCTGGCCGGCCCCTGCCACGCGCTCCTCGAAGCCCCGTGGAAGGCGACGCTCTCCATCGTGATCCCGCCCGGGCCGAGCGGTCGGTTCTTCGCGGGCTCACCGGTCGGCGCCTGGTCCTACGGCATCGTGGACGGGGAGCGGCTCGACTACTCGGCCGGCGACGCCATCGTCGCGATCGAGCCGTTCACGCGCACGATGGGCGCACGCGTGCGTGGCACGGTCGACCTACCGCGCGGCGGCGGAGCGTTCGAGGCCGAGCTCTGCGCGCTGGGTTCCGTCCCCGACACGCTCCCCGAGACGGTCCCCAACGACCCCGTCAGCGGAACGCTCGACGGCCATCGGTTCACCGTCACGAAGGCGCTCATCCAGCTCGCGGGCCGTGCGGACGAACCGGCCCGCCTGGAGGACCTTCGGCTCTTCCAGGACAACGTGACGTGCGCCGACCTCGGCACGGCGAAGAGGCCGGGGCTCGACTTTCACTTCATCGGCGGTGCGGGTTCACGGAGGCCCCTCGCCGGCTCCGCACAGCCCGCATGGGCGTCGGCCATCCACGTTCCCGGCGAGCGCCATCACCTCGTCGGGCGGATGCCTGCCTGGATCCGCTTCGACAGCCTCGCCTTCGAACCGCACAAGAAGGTCCGCGGCACGCTCGCCGTCGAGCAGATCGTCGACACCAAGCCGATCGCGCGCGTGGGCGGCCGCTTCGAGGCCGAGGTGTGTCCGCGCTGACCCTCGCCACCGGTCCGTCTACCCGCGGCGGCGCGCGGGCGGTATCCTCCCCCGATGAACGGACTCGGGCGACCGAGGTGCCGCCGCGCGGCTTCCGGCCGCTGACCTACGGCAGGCACACCCGCTGGCAGTCCCTGCATCCAGGGCAGCTTGCGCCGCAGCCGCACCTCTGCGCGATGAGCGGACACCGGCCGCCGTCGAGGCAGGGCGCGACGCAGACCGGGGTGAGGGCGTCGTAGAGGCACTTCTCGCCCGCGGGGCAGCCGATGATCTTGCAGGGATCGGCGACGCCGGGCGCGCATGCCTTCGCGCAGTCGACCGGCGCGACGAAGTTGTTCCCGTTGCCGCCGCACCCGCCGTAGACGAACGGCTGGCAGCGCCCGGTCACCGCGTCGAACCACCACCTGGGGATCGCCGCGGTGCAGGGGCCGACCACCTTGGGGAGCGCACACGTCGGGACGGCGGCGTCGGGCCGCGTGGCGTCGTCGGAGACCGCGTCGGAGGAGCCGTCGCCGGGCGTGCCCGCGTCGGGGGTGCCGGCCTCGGGGATGGAGAGGCCGCCCTCGTCCGGAGGGGGCGCCGCGTCGAGGGGGTCCGCCACGGGAGGAGCGACCGCCCCGCTGCACGCGGCCCCGACGGCCACCGCGAGGACGAAGGCGAGCGTTCTCGACGTGGATCTCACAGCTCGATTGTGAGATCTACCGGGCCTCCAGTCAACACGCCGGCTTCCTCGTCGGCTGCGGATGCCGATCACGCGTCCCGCCCGCGTCCCGCTCCGCGAGTTCCCGACCTCACGCGGCGGCACGACCTGTTCTGCGGGCGCCGGCGCCGTTCCGGTCGCATCGACCGGCGCCTCGTGTACGATCGGGTCGATGATGCGTCGGTTCGTCGCGGCAGTAGCGGTCGGCATCGCCGGGTGCGGCGATCCGGAGCGCGGGCTCACGTCGCCGCGGGACTCCGGCGCGGGGGTGACCCTCGAGGACCTCGACGGGGGAACGGCGGCCCAGCCTGACAGCGGGTGTCCGCCGTCACGCGCGATCGCGCCTGGCGAGGTGCCGAAGGGGTACCTCCCCGCGAGAAAGGTCACGCTCGCGCGCGCGGTCGACGGCGACACGGCGAACTTCAACTTCCCCGACGGCGGCGGCGAGCAGACCAGCCGGTTTCTCTACGTGAACACGGAGGAGTCGAGCGGCGCCGACGCGACGGATTTCGGGGTGAAGGCGAAAGGGGTCGTGGAGGCGTACCTGAAGGCCGCGAAGGAGATCGTCGTCCTGGTGCGGGAGGACACCGCGAAGCCGGGCAAGCCGGACCTCGATCCCTACAATCGGTGGCTGTCGCTCGTCTTCATCGACGGCGATCTCTTCGAGACCAGGCTCGTCCGTGAAGGGTGGTCGCCCTACTACACCGTCTTCGGCTGCGCGCCCGAGCCGCTCCACTCCGTCCTCCTCCACGCCGAGGCCGAGGCGAACGCGAGCGATCGCGGCATCTGGGCCTCCGCGCACCCGACCAGCTACGCCGTCACGGCCAGCGCGTGGCTCGGAAGGAGCGGCTGCCGCCCCAACCCGTTCCTCGCGCCCTACTGCAAGTGAGCGCCCGGGAGGCCACGTGTTCCCCGGCGCACCTACCACTTGTAGAAGGGGCGGCTCACGCAGGAGCTCACCCGCTCCTTTCATCCACGTGCGGTCCGAGGGGCGTTACGGCGTAACGGCGAAGGTTACGCGTTGACGTTCGAAGGCCAGGTTCGGCCTCGCGACCTTCCCCCGCCACCAAGGAAACCCTCATGTCCAGCCGCCTTTTCCCCCTGCTTCTCGCCCTCCTCACGAGCTCGCTCGTCCTCACCGGATGCGCCATCGGCTCCGGCGCCCCCACGCCCGGCGAGGGGACCGAGGATGTCGCACAGCCGCCGGAGGCGACGGAGGCCGCCGAGGTCCTCGATCCGTCGACCCCGGTCGCTGAGCGCGCCCGGGTGGACGTCGTCGACTCCGAGGCGCGGTGTTTGCGTGAGGATCAGCGCTCCCTCGATGTCGGGAGGTATGCGCACCCCGAGCTCGCGCAGATCCCGCAGCGGCCCATCGGCCCCTGCCCGATCCAGTAGCCGGACGCGGGCGCCTTCACGGCGAGCCGTCGACCCACGTGTGCGCCCTCCGTCGCGGGCCCACGGGAACGGTGCTCGCGGTGGCCGGGGGGCGGTCTCGTCGGCAACCGTGAGGTTGTCCGCGTCCGTGACCGTCCCCTCGATCGCGCCGGAAAGTGACGGCTCGTTGTGCCCGTCGGAGGCGCACGCCGCCGGAGGCTGCCGTGAGACCGATGCCCGTTCGCTCTGCGACCGAAAGCGGTATGGTCCGGGGCCCATGATCGGCACCACGCTCGGCCGCTTCCGCGTCGTCGCGCTCCTTGGCGCCGGGGGGATGGGGGAGGTCTACGAGGCCGAGGACGCGACGCTCGCGCGGCGCGTGGCCCTCAAGGTCCTGCCGTCGGGGGTTGCCGCCGATCCGGCGCGGCGCGCTCGCTTCCTGCGCGAGGCGAGGGCCGCCGCGAAGCTCGGCCACCCGGGCATCGTCGCGGTCCACGAGGCCGTCGAGATCGACGGGAAGCTCGTGCTCGTGATGGAGCTCGTGCGCGGGACCACGCTCGACAGCCTCGTGCCCGCCGGGGGGATGTCGCTTCGCGAGGTCCTGGGCCACGCGATCCCCCTGACGTCGGCCGTCGCGGGGGCCCACGTCGAGGGGATCGTGCACAGGGATCTCAAGCCGAACAACGTCATGGTGACCGGCGACGGGCGGCTGAAGGTCCTCGACTTCGGCATCGCCCGCCACGCCGCCTCGGGCGAGGGGGACGCGGGGTCCACGGCGACCGAGACCGCGGAGGGTACGGTCCTCGGGACGGTGGCCACCGGCGCGGCGCCGACTACGTGCTGCAGGAGCCCGACACGGATGGCAACCCCGCGGCCGTCATCCTCGTCAACCGCCGCTTCGGGACCACCGGCGTCTCGCGCGCGCGCGATCCGGGGCACCTCGCGCTCCACTACTCGGCGGGCCGGTGGGCCGTGCGCGGCTGGTCGAACTCGGGCGAGGCGATGCCCGAAGGGGCGATGCTGACCGTGGCGGTCCGGTGATCGGCGGCGTCACGGACAGCGCAGCCTGCACGCCGCCACTCCATCGAACCTGCAGAAATTCGTCCCGAACAGCACGCTGTCCGGCCCGCGGCACGCGAACCGGCATCCTCCTGCCTTCGCGCTCGCTTCGAGCTGGTACTTCTCGCAGCTCCCCCCGCCGCACTGCGCGCCCTCGACCGTGCACGCTTCGAGCACGTAGTCCGCCGGACACGCGACCTCGCGCGCGCTCGCGGCGGAGTTGGGTTTCCTGCCCTCCCCGGAGTCGACCCGCTGTCGCACCTCGACCGCCGGCTTCCCCGTGCGCACCCGCTCCACGAGGCGCACGCTCTGCTGGCGCGGGACGACAGGCGCGCTCCCGTCGCGCGGCGTGAAGACGAGGGTCTCCTCGCGCGCCTGCACCTCGCAGAACGCGGACTCGCCCTTCGGGCGCCATGAGATCGGCACGTCGAGGCTGCCCTGCGCGGGGATCGCGTACGTGTTGCCGTCGTGCTCCGCGTACACGTCGACGGACGCGCGGTTCACGACGTGGACGAGCCGCTGTCCGGCCTTTCCGTAGGGTACGTCGCCGAAGTCGACGAGGGACGGCGAGACGTCCGGCGCCGGGAGCGCGAAGCGGCACACGTCCCGCACCGGGTAGAGCGCGTACGCGATCGGCACGGGGTTCTTCACGCGGAACGCGAGCGGGCGGGGCGTGCTGGCGCCGAGCTGGGCCTCGATCCCCTCGACCTCGAGGCCGCCGGCCTGGGTCTGGGTGACGCCCGCCGACGCGTGCGCGATCCGCTCCCTGAACAGCTGGAGCGCGGTCCCGTGGACCTCGCCCGACCGCAGCGTGACCTCGTACGAGAGCATGCCGCCCGTCTTCACGCTGCCGACGAAGTGCGTCGCGCCGCCGCACGCGCACGCGTCGTTCTCGTAGGTCACGGCGTCCGCGGCGCGGAAGAACTGGGGATCCTTGTCGCGGACGAACGCGATCGCGACGAGCCGGAGGCGCACCTGGCTCCCCTCCGCGCCCGCCGCGAGGTACGGCGCGAGATCCGCGTCGAGCGACACCAGGGTCTGGTCGACGGCGAGGCCCACGTAGGAGAAGTCGATCGTGGACGCGTCGACGTCGGCGGACGCGGGGGCGCGGGCCTCCGCGCACGCGGTCGGGACGAGCTTGTGGAGGCCGGAGGCCTCGCGCTCGACGCCTCGGCCCGGCGCGAGGCTGCTCGTCGCGTCGAGCAAAAGGTCGTGGCGCACGCTAGAGAAGACGCGCGACGCGGCGAGGAGGCCCTCGGCGCGGCGGCACTCGAGCGCGGGGAGGCCGCCGCACGATCCCGACACGGCCGAGGGGATCTCGGGAGCTCGTCCGGGGCAGGCGGCGAGGAGGAGCGGGAGCAGGAGCGGGAGCGGGCTCGGGCTCGGGCTCGGGCTCATGCGGGTCATGGCTTCCAGGTCACCGACGCACGACGCGCGCGGCGGTCCTTGTCCTCGTGGCCGTCGTCGTTGAAGTAGAGCGCGCCCTGCGCGAGCTCGAGCACGACGTCCATCGACGGCGGGCCCTCGAGCGGGAGCAGCGGCCACGCCTGCGTCGTCTTCCCGGCCGGCCCGAGGTCGACGGCGTCGAGGACGACCTCGTCCTTCGCGGCGCGCGCCACGACGGCGACCACTCCCGACGCCCGCGCCTCGAGCGCGATCGCGTGCGCCGCACCATCGCCTCCCAGGCGGATGCGCGCGGGCGGGGCCGCGAGCTGAGCCTTCCTGTCGAACTCCACGATCATCGCGCCGAACGCGTCGCCGGGCCGCTCGACGCCCATCGGCGCCTCCTCGATCCAGCCCACCATCACGCCGCCGGGCGTGAGCGCGAGCCGCGGGCTCCGTGAGTGGGCAGCGCTCGCGAGCGTCCGCGTCTCGCCGGCTGCGCGCTTCGCGTCGCCCGGGCGGAGCTGCGCGACGTACACATCCCCGAAGCCGTCCTGCGGGCTCTCCCGGGTGTCGCTCCACGCGAGCCACACGTGGTCGTCCTGCCGGAGGAGCGCCACGTCCGTCTTGTCGCCCGGCGCCGTCGTGATGCGCTCCTCGCGCGCGATCCGCTGGAGATCAGGCCCGACCTTGGTCGCGTACACCTCGCCGTTCTTGTTCCTCCCGTCGACCCACGCGACGATCCAGCCGCCGGGCACCTGCGCGAGGGCGACGTCGCTCGCGTCCCCCTTCGTGGTGGTGAGCTGCGCGTCGCTCGCGCGCTTCCCGCGCTTGTCGAGCCGGGTGACGTGCACCTCCGGATCGCCGTTCTCGCGCGCGACCCACGACAGGAGCGCGCCGTCCTCGAGCTTCTCCGCGGGCGCGAGCGCCACGCCGCCCACCGTGAGCGCGCGCGTCGAGACGACCTGCTTCTCGAGCACGGCCCCCTTCCTGTCCACGAGGCGCGTCGTCAGGGTGGCCGCCTTCGCGCCGGGCTTCCTCGGGTCCTCGAGCGCGCCGCCCTCGAGCGTCGCCACGAGGGTGGCGTCACCGAAGGGGATGGCCGCGATGTCCGTGACCGTCTCGCCCGCGGAGAGGGTGACGATCGCCTCGGCGCGCGCCGCGTCGTCCGGGATACGGAGCACCGTGGCCACCGGCTCGCGGGGGCGCGCGCCCGCGTCCGCGTCGGCGAAGGCGGCGACCTCGAGCGCGCTGACACGGGAGGGGGAGTCGCCTCGCGCCGACAGCACGGCACACCGGTCGGCGGCGCAGCGGAGGCTCCACGCGAGCCCGAACGGGCCGTCCTCGTCCCGCAGCACCTGCTCCTCGACGAGCTCCCCCGTCGCCGACAGCCGCGAGATCACGGGCGCGAGCGCCCCCGAGCACGCGCCCCGCTCGTCCGGCGCGCACAGCCGCCGATCGGCCAGGAAGTCGAATCCGCGGGCGGTCGCCAGGAGCTCGAAGGTGCCGCGCCCCGCCACGTCGGCCGCGAACGGCTTCGTCTCGCGCGCGCCGTCCTCGTTGAAGCGTGCGACATACACATGTCGCGACTGGAGGGTCCGCTTCCGTCGCTCCTCCCACGCGAGCCCGACTCCCGCGGGGCCCACCGCGAGCCCGAGCAGCGTCGACCCGCCGGGCGTCTCGGCGGCCTTGCGAGGAGGCGAGGCCTTTCCGAAATCGTCGAGCGTGGCGGTCATGACCTGGGGATCTGCGTCGGATCGATCCGTCCACGCGAAGAGCCAGCCGCGGCCCGTGCGGACGAGCTCGATGTCGCCCGAGAGCGCCGTGCGCGCGACCGTGACGGCGGGGGCCTTCTCGTTGCCCTCCGCGTCGAGCCGCAGGAGCACGAGGGAGGGCCGCGGGTCGGCCTTCGCGTCCGGCTTCGCTTCGACCTTCGCGTCCGGCTTCTGCGCGCCCGGATCGGGGCTCTTCACGACGGCGATCGCCGCCCCCCCCTGCGTCGCGACGGCCTGCCAGCCCGTGACGTTGCGCGCGACCTTCGCGGGCACGCCGCGCATCTTGCCCGCCCCGTCGATCGCAGCGGCGAGCACGTTCGCATCGCCGCCGCGCGTCTCCTCCGCCCACACCACGAGGCCGCCGCGCTCCGTGGGGATAACCTCGACCCAGACCACGTCGTTCGGCGTGCGCGCCAGCTCGACCGGCGCGCCGCGCGGCTTGCCGTCGGCGCCGGCCACGAGGATCGACAACGCCTCACCGCGGTCTGCGAGGTAGGTCCAGGCGAGGGCGGTACCGCCCGCCGAGCCGCCGACCTCTCGCATCACGAGGCTGTTCGTGTCGACCGGGACGTTGGCGACGATGAGGGCGCCCCCAGGCGGTCGCCCCCGGCCGTCGAGCGGCACCGTGACGAGCGCACGCGCGCCGTTCTCCGGCGGCAGCACGTACCCCGCGAGCCCACGGTCCCTCTCCACCACCCAGAACGGCCCGAGCGTCCCCGAGGGCACCGACGCGAGAAAGTGGGCGCGCGGCCCCGAGAGCGCCGCGTCGCCCGCGTCGCGCGGCTTCGTGACGTCGACGTCGTGGCCCGGCGGCACGATCGCGACCTTGCAGGCGCCGAAGGCCGAGAGGCCGGCGAGAGCGACGACGAGCCAGCGACGCAGCATCGGAAGGGGGACTACCATAGGCGGGGGACGGCGGACAGCGGACGGCGGACACCCGGATCTCACGGCGTGGCCTCGCCCGCGCGTAGACCTCACCCTCCGACCGCCCTCCGCGTCACCTCACGAGACGCGCAGCAGCCTTCCCGTGTTCCGCCGCTCCCACTCGATCGCGCGCTCGAAGTTCCGGAATTCGCGCTCCCGCGCGACGAAGGCCGCCGGGTGTAGCACACGCCGCCCGCCCTCTTGGCGCGCCGGCGGGAACAGGTGGTGCAGCATCTCGTGGTACACGACGAACGCCACGAAGTACCGGGGCACCCACGCGCGATCGAGCGCGGGGTGGATGCGGATCACGCGCTCGTGCCCGCTGTAGCTGCCGAGGCGGATGGCCTTGCGCGGCCGCCCGGCCGCGCCCGTCCGCCGCGCACGTTTGCCCCAGGTGATGAGCGCGCTCACGCCGCCACCGAAGTAGCGCGCGGAGAGGTCGGTGAAGATGGCCAGCAGATCGTGGTGCTTGCCCTTCGTGTGGAGCGGCACCTTGCGCGGCCGTCGGCGCGCGAGGCGGTAGCCGTTCTCGTCGATGTAGAGCCCGACCCGGACGCTGGCCTCGCGGTCGCCCCGCGTGATGTAGCGGACCAGCGCCTCCATGACCTTGGGGGGCGCGTCGAGGAACATGTGGTGGAGACGCACGCGGAGGACGCCGCTTCGCTGCGTGTGCGAGATGATGGACTGGCGGTTGTCCGTGATGGAGAGGACGACCTGCCCGGGGTGGGCGGCCATGAGGCGCCGCTCTAGGGCCTGCCTGGCGCCCTCGTGGATGAAGAGGCTCGGAGCCGCCGACGGGAACACCAGCGCGAGGCGCTCGGCGACCTTGTCCGGGATGCGAATGGCCGCCGACGCGAGGGGGCGTGCGACCGCCAGCCCACCTCTGCGGGGGGACCACAAGTTCGCCAGCCGTACCGCGCTCCGGGCCATCGCCGAGTACCTCTATTTCGGGGGTATGGGATGGGTGGTGGGTTGTCAAGGAAGGGTAATTATGCGTATAATTACCGATAGTTATATGTGTAGGCCGGCGCCCCCATCGGGGGTGGTTGGAGGTGCGTACCACATGCTTTCGTGGCCCTACGCGAAAGTGCTGGACGCCGGGGGGGATTGCCCACAGGGGGTGGGGACAAGGTGTGGCTAGCGCTGGATGACGGAGTCGTCGGAGATGCACGGCCCGAACGCACCCCCCTCGCACACCTGATGGCCGTCGAAGCATGCCGTGACCCCCTGGCCCCAGTGCTGGACGGCGCGGCACCAGCGCGTCGTGCCCTCGATGCAGCGGGGATCGTGGGTCCGGACGGCCGTCGGGCCGTCGATGCACCCCGTCGCGAGGGACGCGGTCGTCGTCTCGGCCTGGAGGGCGACGGCGCAGGCTGACAGGCGCCCGCCCTCGCAGCGCCGCTCGCCCTTGGCGCAGAGGAAGCCGTCGTCGGTTCGAGCCACCTCGGCGACGCACCGGGTGGTGGCTCCGTCGTCACAGGCGCAGCCGGCCGGGTCGGTCGCGCAGTCGGTGGCGCGCGTCGAGAGATCGAGGATCCGCGGCGCGGGCTCGGAGCGTGAGGAACAGGCCGCGAGCACGGGCAGGAGGACGAGGAGGGGGAGGCGCGTCACACCTCGGAAACGGGTTCGCCGTGAGGTGACTGAAGCCCGTCTCCGCGGTCCCATGACCGGCGTCCGCCGTTCGCCGTCACGGGACCGGCCCGGCCCACACCTCGCGCCCGAGGCGCGGCGCCTCGTCCCACGCGGCCGGATCCGTCACAACCTCGCCCACGTGGACGTGGACGACCCGGGCGCGCGGCGGAAACGGGGAAGATGCACGCATCTCCGCCACGATGGCGCGTAACGCCTCCTCCGACGGATCACTTCCGTAGAGCCCGAGCGCGCGCCACGCGTGGCCCCAGCCATCCTGCGTCGCCGGGCGGTGGACGCGTATCTCGTCTCGCCCGTCCGACTCGATGCGGAGCGTGAGCGCCGGCAGCGTGGGCCCCACCTGCCAGGCGAACGTCGGGTAGCAGGCAAACGGGTAGGCCTGCATCTGTCCGCGCGCGCCCGCCCCGATCGCGGGCGCGAGGAGGAGCGCGCCTGTCAGGGTCGTCGCCGCGAGCCACCCGCGCCGCGCGGTCCGCGGCCGCGGGCCCAGGTGCGCGTCACCGAGGATCGCGCGTGCGTCCACGAGGCACGCGTACGTCCCCCACAGGCTGAGGAAGGGGATGAGGAAGAACACCTCCGACGAGACGTGGAACACGACGCCCGCGAGTGCGAGCCAGATCCTGGCGCGGCGCACGTGCACGAGCAGGGGGAACCCGAGCTCGAACGCGAGCACGAACGCGCCGCCCGCCGTGAGCAGCCACGGATGCTGGTCGAGCCGGAGCGCAGGGACGTGGGCGTGCTCGTACCACTTCGAGTGGAGGAGGTTCCGGAGGTTCTCCGCCGACGCCCACGCCAGGCCGCTCGTCGCGAGCTTGTGCGCGCCGGGGAAGAAGTAGACGCACGCGAGGAGCGACCGCGCGACGACGAGCGGCGCTCCGTAGTCGGCGGCGAGCGCCCCCCGGGGTCGGTCGCGCAGCATCGCGTCGAGGGAGAGCGCGTCCGCGCAGGGCGACGCGAGGAGCACCGCGGTGAACCACAACAGGTGCATGTCGTGCACGACGGGCGCCCCGAGCTGGGCGAGCGCGAAGAGGTACCCACCCGCCCCGAGCGCGATCACCAGCGCGGGCCGCGTCAGGAAGCCGAGCACGACGGCGACGCACGCGGCCACGAACGCGGTGCTCGCGTGGCGCACGAGCGCGGGGTCGATCGGCGCGTGCGCGAGGAACCACCCGAGCCCCTCTGGCGCCGCGAGGACCGCGCGCGGCGTGGCCGCGATGGCGAGCGCCTTGTCGCGCTCCGGCGACACGAGGAGCACGCACGCCACCGAGATCCGGAAGAGCGCGAGGTTCGCGGCGTGCTCGCGCGACGTCGGTTCCCCCTCAGGCGGCGGCCGCGGCGAGCCAGCGTGCGAGCGGCGCGGCTCCGCTCGCGGCGGTTGCCCTCTCCTTCACGCCGCCCTCCCCACGTCGGTCCTGTAGCGCTCCGGCTCGAAGTCCCCGAACGTCCCGAACGAGAAGCGATCCGGCCGATCCTGCACGTACTCGAGGAAGGGTCGCAGGCTCCGCTCGTTGTGCCGCGTGAAGGTCTTCGAGTGGCCGATGAGCACGAATGGCAACGGCTGGTCCGGGTGGCCGTACCGGCGCTCCACGCGGAGCAACCCGTCGATGAGCTGCCGGCCCGTGCACTGGTTGAAGTCCATCTTCCACGGGTGGCGGCGAACCAGCTTGGAGACGACGCGCTTGGCCTTTCCGAACGGGCCGGACCGGTCCTTCGGGGCGCCCCCCCCGCCGCTCATCGGATCGACCATGCCCTCCGGAGTCGGCAGCGGGTTCAGCCGCTGGGCGATGACGCGGTACACGCGGTTCGCCGTCAGAAACGTCCAGATGGGCTTCTCCTCGGTGTAGATCGGGAACTCGAAGATCTTGCCGTCGGGATCGCGCCGGCACACGTCGGCCTCGGCGACCGGCCAGGGGACGAGGTCCGAGTGCGCGCCCGTGTAGTCGAACCGCACCAGGTCGTCGTACCTGCCATACTTCCAGACCGACGTATCGATGCGGATGCCGCTCTCCACGAGCGCGCGCACGATGTTCGGTGAGGGGTGCATCGACCAGTTCGCCGCGCGGAAGGCGTAGCACTCGTAGTCGGGCTTGCGGGGGCGCAGGGTGTCCTCGAGGAAGCGCTTGCCGAGGCCGATCATCTCCTTGAGCCGGTCGTAGCCGAGGCTCGCCAGATCGTACTCGCGAAAGTCCTGCTTCCAGTACCCCCCGGCCTCGTCCCACGTGGCGTTGAAGTAGGAGGAGTGCACGTGGAGCTGCACGTCGTGGCCCGTCGTGACGGCGCGCTCGAGCTGGCGCCGGATGTCGTGGAAGAAGAAGCGGTCGTTCCCCGTCTGCTCGGCGTACTCCTTGAACTTCAGGATCTCGCCGATGTCGGCCATGATCGTGAGCCTGGCGCCGTGGCGGTCGAACTGGTCGAGCATGCGCGTCGTCGGCTCGACGACGAGCTCCCGCGGCGACCCCATCCCGCTCCCGTGGATCTCGTAGTCGGACGTGAAGAGCACCTTGTACATGGATCCCTGATCGTACCACGGGTACGTCGCGGGCGCGGGTCGGCGCCGGTCGGGGCGTCCTCTCTCAGCTCTCAGCCCGCTGCGCCCGAGAATCGCGGCTGGCCCGTGGCCTCGAGGACGGCGAGCCACAGCGCCCCCGTCGTGTCCACGATCCGCTTGCCCTCGAGCACCGCCTCGAGTGGCACATGGGTGAACACGCGGTGCGCACGCCCCACTAGCACGTCGGTGCGGCCCGCCATCGCCGCGTGCACGGCGTGCCGCGCGAGCGTGTCCGCCAGCGCGGCGTCCAGCGCGTTCGCGGGGACGCCCCGGATCATGTACGACGGGTCCACGTACTTCAGCGCGAAGGCGAGGTTCTGCGCCGCGAGGTGGGCGTGGATCCCGTCGCGCAGGAAGTGGCCGACGTCGACCAGCTCGTAGCGGATGTTGCCCGAGGCGTCGCGCGCCGCACCGGCCGCGTCGAGCAGCCGCGCGGCGCACCCCTCCGCGACGACGACGACCGCGTGGCCGCGCGCGCGGAGGCGGGCCACGAGCCACGCGTAGAACCCACCCTCGCCTTCCAGGGAGAGGGGCGCCTCGGGGATGAGGCAGGCGTTCACGTCGCGACTCGCCACCGTCGCGTGGGCGGCGATGAACCCTGCGTCTCGGCCCATGAGCTTGACGAGGCCGACGCCGTTCCGCGTCGCGATCGCCTCGGTGTGGGCCGCCGCGATGGCCTGGCGCGCGATCTCGCACGCGGTCTCGAAGCCGAACGTCTGGTCCACGTGGAGGATGTCGTTGTCGATCGTCTTCGGGATGCCGATCACGGCGACCTTCGCGCCGCGCCGCGCGAGCGCCCCGCTGATCGCGTGGAGGGCGCGCATCGTACCGTCCCCGCCGATCCCGAAGAGGACGTCGACCTTGCGATCCAGGAGGGTGCGGGCCATCTCCTCGGGATCCTGGGGACCGCGTGAGGTCCCGAGGCTCGTGCCTCCGAACAGGTGGATGGCGCGCGCCGCCTCGGGGTCGAGGGCGACCGGCGGCACGCCGCTCGTCGTGAGCCCCTCGAATCCGTACCGGAAGCCGGTGACGCGGCGAACGCCATAGCGGTGGTGGAGCTCGAGGACCAGCGATCGGATCACGTTGTTGAGCCCCGGGGCGAGGCCACCGCAGGTGACGATGGCGGCGTGGGTCCGGGCGGGATCGAAGTAGAGGCGCGCCCGAGGCCCGGCCTTCTCGAACGTGGCGGGAGGGGGCTCCGCGCGCTGGCTGGACACCTCGATCTCGGCCAGCACGCGCACGTCGTCGTCCACCCAGCGTGGGATGCCCTCTGTCGAGGTCGTGGCGAGCTGGAGCGGGCTCGCGTGCGTGGCGGGTCCGAGGCGGCGAACCGCGAAGGTGTCGAGGCGGCTCATCGTGCCGGTCCGGGGCGTTCCGCCCTCACTCCGCGTCCGCGCTTACCACGGTGGCGGGCGGCTGCCAGGCCGGGCCATGCCAGAGGATGCCGAGGCGCGTGCGCCACGACCGTGCGCGCGCGACGTCCTTCGCGATGGCCCAGTACTCGTGGAAGGCGATGACGAACGGGTTGAACGTCTCGATGTTCTTCGTGAGCCCGAAGCGCACGCGCGCGCGCTCGGGCGCGAACGTGCCGAACATGCGATCCCAGATGATGAAGATGCCCGCGTAGTTCTTGTCGAGGTACTCCGGGTTCGAGCCGTGGTGCACGCGGTGGTGGGAGGGCGTGTTCATGATCCACTCGACGGGCGCCGGGAGCTTGCCGATCACCTCGGTGTGGATCCAGTACTGGTACACGAGGTTGATGCCGCCCGAGATCATCACCATGCTCGGCTCGACCCCGACGAAGCCCCACACGGGAAAGAACACGAGCCCCATGTACGGTGTCCACGGCTGCCGGAGCGCCGTCGACAGGTTGTAGTGCTGGCTCGAGTGGTGGTTGACGTGGCACGCCCAGAGGAAGCGGTTCTCGTGCTCGACGCGATGGTAGAGGTAGAACGAGAGATCCCAGCCGAGGATCGCCACGGTCCAACCGAGGACGCCGTGCCCGACGTCGACCACGCGGTGCGCCCACGTCCACTTCGTGATCGCGAAGATGCCCCAGTTGATGAAGAACACGAAGAAGAGCGAGCCGAGCCCCATCGCGAGGCTCGCCCACGTGTCCTTGCGCTCGTAGCCGATGACGTCCCGCTTCTCGCGCCGCCACCTGCGGAGGATCCACCTCTCCCCGAACAGGGTCACGAGGAACAGGGGGATCGCATAGATCGTCGGCTCGGGGTACTCCGGCATGACGCTGGGGAGTGTAGCATCACGCCCCGAACATCGCGCGCGCGAGGAGGCGGTGAAAATGGTGCACCCCTCGCTCGTGCAGCGGCGCGTACCTTCCGCGCCCGTACGCGCGTGAGGCGAGGCCCGCCTGGACGGCGAGCACGATCGCCTGGTCCTCGCGCTCGACCTGGTCCAGATCGCCGCCCGCCCCCACGTCGCGGAGCGAGAGGTCCCAGGCGAAGGAGACGTAACGCACGAGGGTACGCGCCACCGCGACGGGCGTGACGACGTTCACGGACAGCCCCCACGGGTAGAAGTTGAGCATCGTCCCCGGGAAGAGCCACGCCCAGTACGCCGCGACCCGCCGCCCGTGCTCCGGCGCGCCCGCGGGCGGGTCGAACACGGGGGCAGGGTCGCCCTCCCGGGCGAAGCCGATCTGGAGCGTGCCCCACGGGAAGAGCTCCGTGTAGTATGCACCCAGATCCAGCGCGCGCGAGAGCGCAGGGTGGACGAACGGCACGTGCATCCCCTCGAGGTAGTTGTCGCAGTAGAGCGCCCACGACGCGTCCAGCGCCCAGTCCTTCGACGCCTCCGGCACGAACCGCAGCGCGTCGAACGGCAGCCAGCCGAGGCGAGCGCGGAGGGGGCCCATCCACGCGTCGAACCCGAGGTCGCCCTCGGCTCGCGCGAACAGGGCCGGGCCGAGGGCGCCGTGCGCGATGGGCGCGAGATCGTCCGAGGCGGAAGGAAAGGCCTGCGCGCCCTCGAAACCGGGAGCATGCCGCATGAGCCCGTCCAGGCCGAAGCGGCGTCCGTGGTACGGGCACGCGATCGTGCGCGTCGACGCGGGCGCGTCGCACAGGCGCGCACCGCGGTGGGTGCACACGTTCGCGAAGCAGCGCGTCGCGCCCGCCTCGTGCGTGAACAGGAGCGGCTGATCGAGCGCGCCCGGCAGCAGCGTCGCGGGCGTGAAGGGCGCCGCCGGTTCCGTGCGCTCCATCGCGAAGTGCCAGCCGGGTTGGAAGGCGCGCTCGATCGCGAGCCGGAACGCGTCGGCGGTGGTGTAGAGCTCGCGGGGCGGCGTGGCCGCCACCGCGAGGTCCGGCGAGATGGTGAACGGCTCCACCGCCCCGCTCTCCGGCGCTCTTACTTCAATCCCCCGCCGCACACGTTGGAGAATCCGCCGCCGCCGCACGTGTCGCCCGGGGCGGTGCACACGCCGCAGTTGAGGAGGCCGCCGCAGCCGTCCGCCGCGGGGCCGCAGTTGAAGCCGAGGATCGCGCACGTCTTGGGCAGGCAGCTCGGCGCCTGGCACTTGCCGCCGACGCACGTGAAGGTCGGGGGGCACGTGCCGCAGTCGAGGAGACCGCCGCACGTGTCGCCGGCGGCACCGCAATCCAGGCCCTGCTGCACGCACGTCTTCGGCCCGCAGGCGCCGCCGCCGCACTTGCTCGGGCCTGCGCCGCCGCAGATCTGGCCGGGGATGAGGCACGGTCCGCAGTCGAGGATGCCTCCGCACCCGTCGCCGACGGGCCCGCAGTTGACGCCCAGGCCCACGCACGTCTTCTTCACGCACGACGGCGCGCCGCACTGGAACGGGACGCCTCCTCCGCCGCAGGTCTCGGGCGGCGCGCACGGTCCGCAGTCGATGACACCACCGCAACCGTCACCCGCCAGGCCGCAACCGGCGGGCGGCGTCAGCATCGCGCACGTCTTCGGGGTGCACGTGGGGGGGGGCGGCACGTCGGCCTGGACGCACGACGCGAGGTCGAACAGCATGAAGGCGAGGACCTTCTCCTGCGCCGTGAGGGGGGTCGTCGAGCACTCGCCCGGGAACACCACACCCGTCGTGGACCCGGTGGTCACGTGGAAGTCGCTGAAGAGGACGCGCCCGCACTGCTTGTCCGCGGGCTGGCCCCACTCGGTGTTGAACGTGTAGTGCATGATCGCCGTGGCCGGCGAGACGCCCTTGAGCCACGTCTGCGCGGGCACGAGCGCCGGGGTGTCGACGTCGCGCCGCGCCTCGTTGAGCGTGATGCGCGGCGGCGTGACCGTGGACAGCGCGTTGACCATGGGCAGGCCGAGCCAGGTGGCGAACGAGGCGCCCTTGGGGAAGCTCGTGTCCACCTCCGCCACGAACGAGCCGTACGCCGCCGTGTCGGGCACCCACTTCGCCGTGCTCGACCAGGGGAGCATGTCGTACAGCCAGACGTAGCTGTAGTGCGTGCCGTACACGCGGCCGCCCTTGTTCGCGTAGTTGGTGACGCGCTGCTTGTCGGCGGCCGCCTTGTTCTGGCGGCTCGCGACGCAGCCGAAGATGACCATGTCGTGCTTGTCGAGCTCGGCCTGGTTGCCGTACAGCGCCGCGGCGCTCGTCCGCGTGCAGCCGCCCGTCGTGGGCGCGACCGCGCCGTTGTCCTGGTAGAGGTGGACCCTGCCGTTGCAAGTCGACGTCGTGAACTCGCTGTCCGAGATGCCGACCTTCCGGAGCACGCACTCGAGCCCGTCGACCGAGCCCGTCGAGATGGCGATGAGCGGCAGGTCGCCCTCGGTCTTGTTCTTTGGGAGGCGCGTCAGCGCCGTCGGGAGCGCCGTGTTGACGCACGCCGGGACGTTCGGGATGACGACCTGGCGCCGGAACTTCCCGAGCTGGACGACCAACGGGATGTTCACGCCCACCGGCATGTTCTTCAGGACGAACTTGCCGTCGGGACCCGTCTTCACGCTCACGAGGGGCTTGCCGAGGGCCGCCGCGCCGCACTGGTCGCAGGTGACGCCCGCCGGAAGGGGCCCGACGACGTCGTTGGGGACGTAGACGAGCGCGCCGAAGATCGGGAGGTTCTCGGCGGGGCTCAGCACCGTGCCGCTCACGGTGGTGTCTCCCATGGCGGGACACATGACCTGCTGCAGGCAGAGGCCCACGCAGGGCGGGAGGAGGCTACCGCCGCAGTTGTTCGGCGAGCCCGCGCCGCCGCAGATCTGGGGCGGCGTGCACGAGCCGCACGACGGGGTGAGGCCCCCGCACCCGTCGGCGATCGGCCCGCAGTCCTTGCCCGCGAGCGCGCACGTCGTCGGGACGCAGCCGGCGGTGCCGCCGCAGACGCTCGGCGTCCCGCCGCCACCACACGTCTGCGGCGCGGTGCACGAGCCGCACGACGGGATGAGGCCTCCGCAGCCGTCCGCCGCCGGCCCGCAGTCGGCGCCCACGGCCGCGCACGTCGTCGGGACACACGAACCGCCGTCGGGCGCCGTCGTGGTGGAGCCATCGCCGCACTTGCTCGGACCACCGCCGCCGCAGAACTCGGGCGCCTTGCACGAGCCGCAGGACGGGATGAGGCCGCCACACCCGTCCGGCGCCGGGCCGCAGCTGATGCCCTGACCCACGCAGGTCTTCGGGATGCACGGGCTACGGCCGCACGTGCTCGGCTTGCCGCCGCCGCCGCAGACCTCGGGCAGGGTGCACGTCCCGCAGTCGACCGTGCCGCCGCACCCGTCTCCCACGGGCCCGCAGTTCGCGTCGGCCTCGGCGCACGTGCGCGGCTTGCAGCCGCCGCCGCCGCCCTCCTGGAGGAACGCGGGCGGCGGCTCCACCAGAGGCCCCCCATCCGGAACCTCGACCATGGGAGCGAAGACGCTCTCCTCGGACGTACCACACGCGAAGACGGTGATGCCGCCGATGAAAACCAAGGCTACTGCCGTTGCTCCCGAGTAGCGCATGGCCACCTCCAGCACGCGTGAGAAATGGGTACAAATGCTAACGTTACCCGCAGAGCCGGGACGGTCAAACAACTTCAGCAGATAAGTCAGCTGGGCGGGCTGATCGTGTTCCGCTCGCTGCGGCGTCCGTACCGGCGTCGCCGGCGGACGAGGCCCAGGGCCGTCAGCGCCAGGACGCTCCACGCTGGCCCGCGACCTGCGTTCGCGGCGGGCAGGTCGGGCCCGACCGAGCACCCTCTTCGGCCCGGGTCCGGCGCGGCACCGGCGGCCGCGCCGGCGTCGGCGCTCGCGTCGTCGCTCGCAGGCGTGCCGGCGTCGTCCCCGGCATCCTCACCCGCCCACGCGGGCCGCGGGTAGCCGCCGGCGGCGGCCGCCTCGATCGCCGCGCCCACGATGAAGTCCCGGAAGGCGTCCGTGCGCGTGTAGATCGCGTCGGTGCAGCGGCTCCCTGTCTCGCTCGCGCGCGACAGGACGCCGAACGTGACCGGTCGTCCGTCCGTGAAGCTCTGCTGATCGTAGGCGCTCGATCCCGAGTCGCCCGTGCACAGGCCGTCCCCCGCGAGGAACTCGCGTGCGGTCATGTCGTACGTCGAGGGCTTGCAGTCGTTGGTCGGGTCCCCGGGGACGCAGCGGAGCGGGATGTTCTCCCGCGTGCGGCGCGTGCCCTCGTCGGTCTGACCGGGGCCGGTGATGCCGTAGCCGACGGCGGCGATGCGCGTGCCGTAGCGGGTGTGGTCGCTCATGGGCGGATCGATGGCGGGCGTGGCGGGCGTGGCGACGTCGGGGGACACGTTGCGGTCGAGCATGAGGAGCGCGATGTCGTTGCCGCAGAACATCGGGTCCGCGGGCTCGAACAGCCTGGCTCCCCGGAAGACGGACTTCGCACCCCGGGTCGTCCGGTCGGTGGTGACCTGGAACGTCGTGGCGGCGGGCGACTTGCCGAACTTCTCGACCTTGCAGTCGATGACCTCGTTCGGGGTCGGCGCGAAGCAGTGTCGGGCCGAGAGGACGAGGTTGGGAGCGATCAGCGTGCCCGAGCAGGTGTCGTTCCGATCGTAGACGGCCACGGCGAACGTGTGGGTCCCGTCCTCGACGCCGCCCTGGATGGCGCTGGAGGTCCGGTGCGCGCGCTCGCGCGTCGCGTCGGGGGAGCACGCGGGGACGCCGACGGCGCACGAGACGGCGAGCGCGGCCGCGAGCGTGTGGAGGAACCGCACGGCCACGGCCTAGCACGCGTGGCGCGGACGCGCACGCTCACGCCCGCGAGAGGGGCGAGAGCAGCCCGACGAGCGCGCGAACGCGGGGCGTGAGCGCCACGCGGACCGGCGCGTGCGGCGCCGTGAAGGGCCCGAGCCAGCGCTCCGGCTCCCGCTCGAGGACCCCGCGGAGCTCGAAGAGGGCCAGGTCCGTGACGCCCGCCGACGCGGCGACCGCGACGTCGACGGCGAGCTCGTCCGGTGACCGGTAGCACGGCTCGTCGCGGAGCGCGCCCGGGCCGACCGTTCCGAGCGAGAGCCCCGCTCGGAGTCCCCACCGCGTGCGCGCGCGGGACGCGAGGAACGACAGGACGGACACCGCATCCTCGCGGCGCAGGCTCCGCCGCGACCACCCCTCGATCATCGACGTGTAGGCCATCACCGTGATCGTCCTGCACGCGTCCACCTCGGGCATCCCCAGGAGCCGCGAGAACACCTGCCGGCGCCGCCCCCGCGGCGAGTCGAAGAGGACCATGGGCGCGACCGCCGAGAGCACCTCGACGCCGTCGTCGGCGAGGAGGCGCATGCTCGTCTCGAGCGCGCACCCGCGTGGGCCGGGCGCGAGCGACGCCAGGGTCACCAGCGCCCGCACGGATCGCGCGGGACCGCCGGCCGCGGCCCACTCCCCGATGCGGGCCACGACGTCGATCGGCGGCTCGAGGTCGTAGAGCACCGGGTACGCCCCGAGGCCGGCGGCGGCCACGCACGCACGGAGCTCGGGCACGAACGGCGCGAAAGCCTGTGCATTGTACACGCTCGCCCAGCGGCCCTCGCGGTCCGCGATCATCGGCCACAGCGTCACGGGGATCTCCGAGGCGGCGAGCGCGCGGAGCGTCTCCGGCAGCCCGTCGAGCGTCCATGGCCGCACCGCGAGCACGACCTCGAGGCGGTACCGCGCGAGGAGCGCGAGCGTCGCGTGCGTCGTGAGCTCGGTCTGATCGAGCATCTCCACGTAGACGCGGCGACGATTCCGGATAGCCTCGCCGGCATGAAGATCCTGTACGGCGTCGTGGGCGAGGGTATGGGTCATGCGATGCGGTCCCGGGTCGTGCTCGATCACCTCCTCGGAGAGAAGCACGATCTCCACATCATAGCCTCGGGGCGCGCGACGGACTTCCTCCAGAAGCGCTTCGCCGACGTGAGCCAGATCCACGGCCTCCACATGATCTACGAGGACAACCGCGTCCGTCTGGGCAAGACGCTCTGGTCGAACGTGCTCACGGGCGCGAAGGGGATCCCGAAGAACATCGCCGCCTACTTCGACCTCATCCACGAGTTCCGCCCCGACGTCGTCATCGCCGACTTCGAGTCGTGGACGTACCTGTACGCGCAGCTACACCGGCGTCCGGTCCTGTCGCTCGACAACATGCAGATCATCAACCGCTGCACGCACGACGAGGCGATCCTCGACGGCTACCACGCCGAGTTCGAGCTGACACGCGGGTTCATCAAGACAAAGCTCCCGTTCTGCGACGCGTACTTCATCACGACGTTCTTCTACCCGCCGCTCCGCCGGGCGAAGACGCGCCTCTTCCCCCCGATCCTGCGCCCCGAGATCCTCGCCGCGAGGCCGTCACGAGGCGACCACCTCCTCGTGTACCAGACGGCCGAGAAGAACGAGGGGCTGGTCGCCACGCTGAAGAAGACGGGCCTCGAGTGCCGCATCTATGGCATGAAGCGGGGCATCTCGGAGGAGGTGGTCGACGGGAACCTTCGCTATCAGCCCTTCGGCGAGCAGCGCTTCGTCGACGACATGGCCTCCTGCCGCGGCGTCATCGCCGGCGGGGGCTTCACCACGATGGGCGAGGCCGTCTACATGCACAAGCCCATGCTCGCGGTGCCCCTCGAGCGGCAGTTCGAGCAGGTGCTCAACGCGCGCTACCTGGCGCGCCTGGGCTACGGCCACTTCGCGGAGTCGCTGGACGATCCTGCGAGCGTGCTCGACTTCGTGAGGGACCTCCCGCGCTGCGAGGACGCGCTGGCGTCGTATGCGCAGGACGGGAACGCGCTCTTGGTCCGCGCGGTGGACGAGTTCCTGGACAGGGCGGCGTCCGGGCTGGCGTGAGGGGCAGGGGTCTACGCCCCCTGGAGAAACCCGCGCAACGCCGCGTTGAACGGCCCCGGCGCCTCCATGCTCGGCAGGTGGCCCGAGGGGAGCCGCACCTCGCGCGCGCCCGCGATCCGGGCGATCAGCACGCGACCGACCTCCGCGTTGTAAGGCAGATCCTCCTCGCCGGTGACCACCAGCGTGGGCACGCCGATCTCCTCGAGCCGGTCGCACGGCGGCGGATCCGCGAACGCCACGGGGTTCTCGTGCGTCCAGTGGAACGCCGAGTAGTCGGCGAGGATCTCGTCGAGGCGCCGCCCGAGGTCGGCGCGCCTTCGCGCGGCGCCGAACCACGATCCTCGTCGCCAGATCGCCTTGGCCGCGTCGATGCCCTCCTCGCGCGCCGCGCGCTTGACGGCGGCGAACAGGTCGTGGATCTCCTCCGGGAACCGCATGCCGCCGAGCCCCGACGTGCAGACCAGCACCAGCGAGGAGACGCGGTCGGGGTGCTCCAGCGCGAGCTCGAGCGCCTGGTGCGCGCCGATCGAGTGCCCGACGACGCACGCGGGGCCGAGCCCGAGCGCCGACAGGAGCGCCGCCGCGTCGTCAGCGTGGCGGTAGCGCGTGCCGTCGGGGAGCGCGCTCCGCCCGAAGCCGCGCGGATCGAGGCGCACCAGGCGGTGCGCGTCTGCGAGGGCGCGCTGGTCGTCCCACATGCGGTGATCCAGCGTGAATCCGGGGATGAAGAGGACGGGCGGGCCACGCCCCTCGACCGCCGCGTAGAGCTCGGTTCCACCGACGGCGATGCGCCCGCCGTCCACGATCACCTGTCCAGCGGCACGACCGCGAGCGGCTTCACCGCCTCTCGCGCGCGCCGCGGGTCGGACGGATGGAGCGAAGCGGCCGCGTGACCCCGCGGCGGGTCTGGCCGCGCGCTGCCCGAGGGTCGGGACCGGCCTGCGCGCGCCTTCATGCGCGCATCGTCGGCGACTTCCCGACCGCTGGCAAGGCCCCGGGTCCCGTCCGGGCTCCTCGTCGGCAACGCACCCGGAGAGCGTGACCGAGGCCCCCCGGCGCCAGGACCGATCTCGCCGTCACGGCACCGCGGCGACGAGCGCCTGGAGGACCGGCTCCCATCCAGGCGCTGCCCCGCCCGGCGTACGCAACGACAGGCGCTGCTCGAGGTGGAGGAACCGCCCCGAGTCACCCGTCGCGATCGTGCACGCATCGGCGGAGGCCGCGGTGGCGCGCGCCTGCACGTTGGCGCCGCCGCACAGGTTGCAGCCAGAGACGGGGTAGCCCGCGCCGCACAGCCCGACGGTGGGCCCGAGCGGCGTGAGCGCGTCGGCGAAGGCGCGGACGAAGCCTGACGCGGGCCACGCGGTCGGCGTGGCGGAGGCGCTGACGAGCGCGTCCGGGCAGGAGGCGCTGTTGCCGTGGAGCTGCGCGAAGACGAGCGCTGGATCGCGGGTGGACAGTGCGACGTGCGTCGCATGGAACGGCGTGCTCACGGAGTGTGCGACGTCGGAGATCTTGTAAGGCGCAGCCGCCGCGGAGCAGGCGGTCGTCGTGCCGCTGCACGGCGACGGATCCACGTTCGCGCATCGGTGGGCTCCCGACACGAGGAGCCACCGCGCGTTCGCGCGGACGAAGATGTCCACGGCCTCGGTGCCGGTGTTCGTGTCGAAGACGGGGTGCGGCGCCTCCATCACGAGCGGCCGCGAGGCCCCCGGCCGGAAGGCGTACGTGCCCCAGAAGCGTGAGGGAGCAGGCGCCCCCGCGGCGTCCAGCTCGGCCACGACGCGGATCACGGATGCGCCATCGGGGACGGTCACCAGCCTGTAGCCGGCGGGCAGACGGCAAGCCGCCACGTCGTCCCCCGCGAGCGCGAGGACGGCGTCCTTCGCGAACGCGTCGCGATCGGACGCCGTGGGCACGACGAACGCGCCGGACGCGGAGCCGCCGATCGCCTTCATGCGCGTCACGATCGCCGCGACGAGGTCGGTCAGCGTCGAGGCCAGCGGCGCGGGTGGGCACGTGACCGGCCCCGTCTCTTCGCTCCGAACGTCCGCGCGGTCGGTGTCAGGAGCCGCGTCGGACGCCTCGTCGCGGGTCCCATCCGATCCGGCGTCACGGCCGGCCGATGCGGTGCCCTCCGGATCCGCCAGAGCCGGAGACCCACCTGGAATCGCGGCCGTTCCCGTGCCGCAGGAGACCAGGGCGAGCGCGAGGACGAACGGTGCGCGGGGGCCTTTCATCCGTGGCCGATGGTATCACCCATCCGCGCGCTCCGCGCGACAGCGGCGTCCCGGCTGGGCGGGTTGCACCGCCCCGCGTGCGACGCCTGGGGCGCGCTTCAGTCCCGGCCCGATCGCCCGCCGGCATCCGTCGAAGGCAGAGCCGCCAACCCGCCGCTCGACGTGACGTCATCCCCTTGACGGTGCCCCGCCGTCCGCGCGCGTTGCCACGATCGGCGCGTCCTCCTCGCCTGGCGCGGCCCTTGCTCCCTCGCCCTCTGCCATGCAGACACGTTCGAGCAGGTTCGTCGCGGCGGGTGTCCCGCTCTTCTCTCTCGTCGCCCTCGTGTGGTCGTGCAGCTCGGAGAACCCGGGCATGCTCGGTCACTGGTCCTCGGGCCCCGGCGCGATGGACCGATGCGCCATCCCGCAGGAGGGGTGTCCGTGCGCGACCCCGGGCGAGTCTCGGTCGTGCGGCAAGATCAAGGAGCGCTACGACGACTACGTCGCCTGCTCGATGGGCACCCAGACGTGCATCGGCACGGCGTGGGGACCCTGCGTGGGCGACGCCGTCGCGTACAAGAGCGTCAAGCCGCTCGGCGCCTCGATCCACACGCTCGCACTCGCCGACGCGGGCACGTGTGTCGACATGAACATCTGCTCGCCCGACTGCTTCAGCTTCGAGAAGGACAACTCCTTCAACCACGACGCGGGGCCCGACGGCCCGCTCGTCCCGACCGACGCGGGCGGGTTCGTCCTCGCGGGCGAGATCCAGCCCTGCACCGGGCTCCAGTGCAAGGTCTCCACGAGCTGCGCGCCGGGCTCGGAGACGAAGATCACCGGTGTCGTGCGCGATCCTGCGGGGCTGAACCCCGTCTACAACGCGCTCGTCTTCATACCGAACGATCCCGTGGCGCCGCTGCCCACGATCCCCGACGGCGCCGCGGCGGACAGCTGCGGCGGCGCGGGGACGCTGCCCGTCTCGGTCGCGTCGGCCTTCACCGGCGCGGACGGCTCGTTCACCCTGAGGAATGTCCCGAACGGCGTGTCCATGCGGATCGTCATCCAGGCGGGCAAGTGGCGCCGCGACTTCATGTACACGGTGCCCACCGCCTGCACCACGACCTCGTTCGAGGCGACGCCCGCCCAGAAGGACCTGATGCGCTTCCCGCGCACCGAGCGGCGCGGGGCGACCGGCGAGGGCCACATCCCGAAGATGGCGATCGTGAGCGCCTCGTGCGAGCCGATGGACTGCATGATGCGACGCATCGGCGTCGCCGACACCGAGTTCGGAAACTACAGCCAGGCGGGTGGCGCGAACATCCCGACCGCGGGTGCGGTCCCGTACACCGAGCGCCGCATCCACCTGTTCCGCGCGAACGGTCAGAAGGCCGCCTTCGGCACCAACGTCGTCGACACGCCGCCGCGGCGCGAGCTGCTCGGCGTCCCCCCCACCGCCGGCGCGACGAGCCCGCCGCGCGTCATGGGCTACGACATGGTCTTCCTCCCTTGCGATTGCGGCAACGAGTACAACGGGACTCCGGCATCCGAGCGGCAGAGCGTGGCGGACTATGCGGATCGGGGCGGCCGCGTCATGGCCTCCCACTGGGGCCGCGAGTGGATCGAGCACGCGCCCGCCGCGAGCCAGATCCCCACGACCGCCACCTGGCGCGTCTCCGGAAGCCTGGACTTCTTCGGGTACCCTTTCACCGGCGCGAGCAACCCGGAGGGCGCAGCGTTCAGGCAGTGGCTCCTCGTCGCGGGCGCGATCGTGCCGCCCGCCCAGTCCTTCCCGACGAGCCGCGGCACCGGGCGACAGGACGTCACCTACGTGAACACGGCCACGAGCCGCCTCTGGCTGTACGGCTCCTTCTCCAACGTGGTCGCACCGGCGGCCCCGCCGGCGCCGCCCACGGCCGGCGCGCCCGGGATCGCGGCGGACTACACGTTCGACACGCCCGTCGGCGCGTCGGCGAAGTTCGGTCGCGTGATGTTCACGTCGATGCACCTCTCCGATCCCAGCTGGGGACCGTCGCGCACCACGTTCCCGGCCGCGTGCAACACGTCGCCGACACTCGCGCCACAGGAGAAGGCGATGGAGTTCCTCCTGAACAACCTCGGGGCGTGTGTGACGTCGCTGCCCCCGGCAGGCGTCCTCTACAACAACGAGGCTCTGTTCCGCCGGGAGTTCAGCGCTTCTTGCCCGCTCCACCTCCGCCCCGTGTGGCACCTGTTCCAGTGGCAATCGATCACGCCCGACGACTCGAGCATCGTCTTCGTCGGATCGACGGCCGAGACTGCGGCGGACCTGGACCTCGCGTCACAGTTGACCCTGGCGACGGCGCGGGGCCCCTCCGCGGGCACGTGGGTGGGGCTCGACGTCGAGAGCAAGCTCGCGGCCGCCGGCCAGACGTCCCAGTCCTTTCTCCGGGTGGACATGACCCTGAAGCCGTCCACGAACAAGTTCTTCACGCCGACGTTGATCGCATGGCGCGTGAGCTACGACTGCGAGTCGGCGGAGTGACGCAGAACGAGCCGAACGCGCTCAGCCCAGCGCGCTCGCGACCGCGCCGATGATCCCCGGCTCTGTCCCGCAGCATCCGCCGATCACGCGCGCGCCGAGGGCGGACCACGCGCGCGCGGCTTCGACGTACCTGGGCGCCGCCTCTTCGGGCTCCTCGCCGTAGACGTTCGCGTAGACGCCGAACGGGACGCCCGACGCCGCGAGCGCCTCCGCGTAGGGGCGTGTCAGGTCGAGCTGCGTGCAGTTGACGAGCACGATCGCGGCCCCCTCCGCGTGCGCCCGGCGTGCGCCCTCGGCCAGGGCGTCGGGCGTCAGGAGGGCGCCGTCGTAGCCGGGCGTGAGCGAGATCCAGACCTCGAGGCCCGTCTCCGCGCACGCGCGGACCGCGCACGTGGCCTCGTCAACGCTGGCGAAGGTCTCGCACAGGAGGCGATCGGCCCCCGCTTCCGCGAGGGCGCGCGCGGCGAGGCCGTGCTCGCGGAGGTAGGTCTCGCGGGGGTGTGCGAGATCCGGTCGGTAGCAGTCCTCGAGCGGGCCGACGCTGCCGGCGACCGTGTGCCCCCTCGGCACGGCGGCCCGCGCGAGCGCGACGGCCTCCCTGGCGAACGCGCGGAAGGCGTCGCCGAGGACGCGCGGCTGGCACCGGAACGTGCACGCCGTGTGCACGGTCGCGCCCGCGGCCGCGTAGTCCGCGTGGATCTCGGCGACGAGCCCGGGCCGCGCGCGGATCGCCACGGCGCTCCACCACGGGGTGGGAAGCTCGAGCCCTCGCCGCTCGATCTCCGTGCCCATCGCGCCGTCGAGGACGATCATTCGAGAGCAGCCTACCACCCCTGCTTCGTGCTACTTGGGCGAGCGACGATGCCGTTTCCCGATCCGCCCGACCCGCTGCCGCCCACGCCCACGGTCGAGATCGACGCGAAGCTCGCCCGCCTCACGGAGAACAAGCACGCGTGGCTCGCGGTCCCGATCCCCCAGCGCATCGCGTACCTCGAGAGGATCCAGGCCGGCCTGCGCGAGGTGGCCGAGGGCTGGGTCGCGAACGGCGCGAAGCTGAAGGGCCTCGCCCCCGGCGATCCCCTCGTCGGCGAGGAGTGGCTCGCCGGCCCGATGACGACGGCGCGGAACGTCCGCGTGCTCATCGAGGCGCTCCGGGCGAACGGCCAGCCCAAGCACGGCGGCATCGAGACGCGCGGGACGGGTCAGCACGTCGTGCGCGTCTTCCCCCTCACGCTCATGGATCGCCTGATGCTCTCCGGCTACACGGCCGAGATCTGGATCGAGCCGGACAAGGCACCCACGCAGGGCGCCGTGTACCGGGAGCGACCTCAGCAGGGCAAGGTCGCGCTCGTGCTCGGCGGTGGCAACGTGTCGTCCATTCCGCCGATGGATGTACTCTACAAGTTGTTCGTCGAGGACGAGGTCGTCCTCCTCAAGATGAACCCGGTGAACGAGCACGTCGGGCCGCGCATCGAGGCGGCGTTCCGATCGCTCGTGGACGACGGCTTCCTGGCCGTGGTCTACGGCGGGGCCGACGTCGGCGCCTACGCGGCAGGTCACTCCCAGGTCGACACGCTCCACGTCACGGGCTCCGACCGCACGTACGACGCGATCGTGTGGGGCTCGGATCCAGAGGAGCGAGCGCGCCGCAAGGCCGCGAACGACCCCGTGAACAAGAGGCCCTTCTCTGCCGAGCTCGGCTGCGTCACGCCGATCCTCGTGGTTCCAGGCTCCTGGAGCGACCTCGACATCGAGTACCAGGCGCGCCACGTCGCCGGCATGATCACCCAGAACGCGAGCTTCAACTGCAACGCCGCGAAGGTCCTCGTGATGGCGAGGACGTGGCTCCACAGGCTCCCGTTCCTCGAGGCGCTCCACGACGAGCTCCGGAAGGCGCCGCCCCGCAAGGCCTACTACCCCGGCGCCCAGGGCCGGTACGAGGCCTTCCTGTCGGCGTACCCGAACGCGATCAAGCTCGGCGCGGCCGCCGAGGGGGTTGTGCCGTGGACGGTCCTCCCGGGCGTGCCCGCGAACGGAAGCGAGTACGCCCTCTGCAACGAGGCGTTCTGCGGCGTCGTGGCCGAGGTCACCCTCGACCTCGACCAGGCGGGCGTCATGCCGACGCCGACGGGCTTCCTGGAGGAGGCCGTGCGCTTCGCCAACGAGGCCTGCTGGGGCAGCCTGTCGACGACGATCCTGATCGATCGCGACACCGCCATCGAATGCGCGTACGAGCTCGACAAGGCGATCGACGCGCTCCGTTACGGCGGCATCGGCGTGAACTGCTGGCCCGGCGTGCTCTACGGTCTCTGCACCACGACGTGGGGCGCGTACCCCGGGCACCCGCCGACGGACATCCGCTCGGGCGTGGGCGTGGTCCACAACGGGCTCCTCTTCGATCACCCGCAGAAGTCGGTCGTCCACGCGCCGTTCAGGCCGCGCCCCGCCCCGCCGTACGTCGGCGGCGTGAAGCACCTCGAGGAGCTCGGTCGGAGGTCCTTCGAGTGGGAGCTGGCGCCGACGTGGAAGAACTTCCTCCGCCTCGCGTGGACAGGATTGAAGGGGTAGACGTTTCCGGTATCCTCGGCGACCATGGCGAACCGCACCTTCGCGATCGGAGACATCCACGGCGGGCTCGAGGAGCTCGTGACGGTGCTCGACAAGTTCCCCCCCGCCGACGCGCACGACACGCTCGTGCTCCTGGGCGACTACCTCGACCGCGGGCCGAAGTCCGCGGAGGTGATCCGGTACATCCGCGCGGATCTGAAGCGGCGCTTCCCGGGGAAGCTCGTCGTGCTGCGCGGCAACCACGAGGACGGGTGGCTGCGCGTGGCGTCCGGGGGCTGGCCGCACTTCGTGCTCCCGCCCTCGAACGGGTGCCTGGCCACGCTGCGCAGCTTCGAGGGCCGCGTGGTCGACGGCGAGATGCCCAGCTTCGACGAGATCAAGCGCATGCGAGAGGCCTCGTTCCTCCCGCCCGACGTCATCGACTGGATGAACTCGCTCCCGCACTGGTACGAGGACGAGCACGCGATCTACGTGCACGCCGGCCTCATCGAGGCGCAGGGTCAGTGGCTCCACCCGCGGGACACGCCCAACCCGGCGGTGCTCCTGTGGGTGCGCACGATGCGCTTCTTCGAGGCCTACGACGGCAAGCGCTGCGTGTGCGGCCACACGACGACGGACAACCTCCCGCCGGAGCTGTCGACGTTCACGCCCGAGGACCCGCTCGACATGTGGGTGAACGGCAGCGTGGTCGTCATCGACACCGGCTGCGGGAAGGGCGGCTTCCTCACCGGTCTCGAGCTGCCCGCCATGAAGGTGTACGAGTCGCGGTAGCGATCACTCGGACGGAAACAGCTCCGAGAGCGAGAGGAACCGTTCGAAGCGGGACACTTCCTGCTGCGACTCCAGGTACTCGGCGACGCTGACCTCGAAGGCCTGGGCGAACGACTCCTCGATCACGCCGGCCACGACATCGCGCCGCCGGCTCTTGAGGCGCGTCATGCCCCCGAGGAGGGCGGAGCGCGTGGCCTCGCTCGCGAGCCGCTCCTCCACGGTACGTGTCGCGCTCTCGAGGTCGGTGTCCATCGTCTGCAGCCGGTTCGTGGGCACGATGAACCCGAGCGACGCGTCGTTGCGCGCCTGTACCCAGGGCTGGCACTCCGCGCAGAACAGAGGCGACTGAAACGACCCCGTGTGCAGCACCTCGGCGCAGCAGCAGAAGCACAGCTCCACGGCGGTGTTGAAGTCGTAGCTCGGCCAGCCGACGCGGATGGACGCGGTGGGCGACGGGCGGAGCGAGTCGAGGCGGCACGCGCACTTCTGCTGGCGCTCGACCCGATCGTCGCGCGGATCCGTGAACATGCCGGCGAGCTCGCCGCAGCGGCGGCACACGTGCATGTCCCTCGTCACCTCGCGCGCCGGGAAGCGCGTATCGAGATCTCGCGGCGGCTCGCTCAGCCGCTTCGGGTGTGACGAGCCGGTCTGTCTCACGTGCTCCGGACGGTAGCAGCCCGTCCGCGCCGCGACAACGGTCGTCCGCGTGCGCTACCTTCGGCGCATGACCTTCGACCCGAACGCGCCCGCGGCCGAGTCCGCCGGTATCTACGGCCTGCCCCACACCGAAGCGGAGGCGCGCCTCGTGTACCTCCCCGTGCCCTGGGAGGCGACGACGTCGTACGGAGGCGGCACGTCGAAGGGGCCGGCGGCCATCCTCGCGGCGAGCCGGCAGGTGGACCTCCACGACCTCGACGTCCCGCGCCCGTACGAGCCCGGGCTGTACCTCCTGCCCGAGGACCCACGCGTGCACGCGTGGAACGACGCGGCGAAGTCTCACGCGGCGCGCGTCATCGACGCCGCGGTGCACGGCGGAGGCGACGACGCTGGGCTGTCGGCCGCGCGCGCAGAGGTGGACCGGCTCGGCGCCCTCCTGAACCGGTACGTGGAGGAGGAGACCGCGCGGCTCCTCGCGGCGGGCAAGATCGTGGGCGTGATCGGGGGCGATCACGCGGTGCCGCTCGGCGGCATGCGGGCCGTCGCGCGCCGCCTCGGCTCCTTCGGCGTGCTCCACTTCGACGCGCACTCGGACACGCGGCTCGCCTACGAGGGGTTCGCGTTCTCGCACGCCTCGATCATGCGGAACGTCCTCGACACGATCCCGGAGGTGACGAGGATGGTGCAGGTCGGCATTCGCGACGTCTGCGAGGAGGAGGTGGCGTACGTGGCCGGCCAGGGGGCGCGTGTGCGCGTCTTCCACGACCGGGACGTCGCGCGTGCGCGGATGCTCGGCGAGCCGTTCGATGCGATCGCGAGGCGGATCGTCGAGGCGCTCCCGGACCGCGTGTGGATCTCCTTCGACATCGACGGCCTCGACCCGCGCTTCTGCCCCCACACCGGGACCCCCGTGCCGGGCGGCCTCGATCTCGCGGAGGCGGTGCACGTGATGGTCCGCCTCGTGGAGGCCGGCAAGCGCGTGATCGGCTTCGATCTCTCCGAGGTCGCGCCGGACCTCGCGAACCCGCGCGACGAGTGGGACGCGAACGTGGGCGCGCGCCTCCTCTACAAGATGAGCGGCCTCACGCTGGCGAGCCAGGGGCTCCGGGTGCTCGCGTAGTGCGCCTTCCACCGCAGGCGACGTGTTTCACCGGGCCATCGTCGCGACGGCGGGCGGCAAGCGCGGCTGGAACGCCGCGCGTCAGGCCGGCGGAGCTCAGTTGCACTGCGGCTCGTACGGGATCGTCTCGCTGACCATCACCGCGTTCGAGCGGATGTCCGTCGGATCCTTCCGCACGCAGCTCTTGCCCGCCGTCTTGCACGCGGCGGAGGAGGAGATGACCGTCGTGGTCGCGCCGTCGCAGAGGTAAGCGCCGAGCTTGGGATCGTTCTCGTTGCAGTACCAGCCCTTCGGCTTGTTGGAGCACGACACCGGCGTGCACGTCTTCGGCTGCGCGCCCTTGCTGCAGGCCAGGTCGACCTTCTCGCGGCACGCGAAGTCCCACTCGATCGTGCAGCACCAGGGGTCCACCGCGCAGATGGCCGCGGTGCACGAGTTGCACGCAGCGCCGAGGGGCTTCCCCTCCTGACACTCCGTGTGCATCCCGGTGGCGCCGGGGCAGGGGAGGCTGGGCAACGTCGCCGTCGTCGTCGTACCGCACCGCGCGAGCGGGTTCGAGCACGGCAGGCACGCGCCGTACGTCGCGCCGAACTTCTTGCAGTACATGTGCATCTTGTGGTCGCTCGCGCCGAACACCTTGTCGAGGAGCAGCGCCGCGCCGATGGATCCGAGCGGGCCGAACATGTCCCCCGCGACCTTGTCGATGTCGATGGGCGTGCAGTCCGGGTCCGACTTGCACGGCACGCACACGCCGCACGACTTGTCGAGCAGCTCGACCGACGCGCACGCGTGCATCGGGTACTTGATGTTCGCGTCCTTGATCAAGCTGAGGCCCGTGAGGTCGCGCAGCGTCTTGCCGACGTTGTAGTCGAGGCTCACGCTCGCGCAGTTGGTGTCGTTCGAGCACAGCTGCGTGTAGCGCCCGAACGGATCCGGCAGGACGAACACGCCCTTGGCGATGTCCTCGCAGCCGGCGGCGGGGGCGGCGCAGGTGCCCTTGCCGCCGTTGACGGCGAGCTTGCACTTCGTCGTCCCCTCGCAGCCGCCGCAGTCCGCGTCCGAGGCGCACGTGCCGGCGGGGTTGTTGGGCAGGCCGCAGATCTTGCCGCACACGCCGTGCTCGAGATCGCACGACGTGCCGCTCCCGCACGGCTTGTCCTTCGAGCACTGGGCGCACACGCCGCGGTTGCAGACGCGCGCCTCCTTGCCCGGCGCCCCGCAGGCGCCGCAGTCCGCGTCCGATTTGCACACGGCGGGGCACTTCGGGTTGCACGCGTAGCCGGCCGGGCCGAGCACGCACACCTCGGCGCCCGTGCAGTTCGTGAGGTCGTTGGGCAGGCACCCGACGCACTTCTTCGACGCGTCGTCGCAGACCTTGTGCGTGGGATCGCAGGCCGCGCAGTCCGCGTTCGACTTGCACGAGATCGAAGGGTTCGTCGGATCGGCGCCGCAGGTCACGCCGTTGGGCACGCAGTCGCCGAACTGCGTGCAGTACTGGCCCGACGGGCACGTCTTGCCGCCCGCGAGCGCGCCGCACGCGACGCAGCGCTTCTCGTCCTTGTTGCAGGTCGTCTTGCTGCCCGGGCAACCCGCGCAGTTCGCGTCGGTGCGGCAGCTGTTGACGAGGCAGAGGGGCTTCTCGCCGCTGCCTCCGCCGCCGCCATCCCCCGGGCCGAAGTTCCCGAAGTTGGGATCGTTCGACGCCGCGTCGTCGCCGCAGCCCGGCAGCAGGACGGCGATCGCAGCCGCAGACACGAGAGCCCCGATCACCAGTCCGCGGAAGGAGGTCATGGGCGGCATTTTACTTCATTGTCGAAGCGGATCACGGAGGCATCGGGTGGATCCGCCGCAATCCATCACCATCCGCAATTTCACCGGAAAATAACAGGGAGTGGTTATCCCACACTTCGGCACAACTCGTGCGAGGCCTCTCACCGCCATGCATACCAGAGCCGCCCTCGTCGCCCTCGTCGCCCTCGCATCCTCGTCCGCCGTCGCCTGCACGCACGAGGTCGGCGACGACGCGAGCGAGGAGTCCGAGCTGACGAGCAACACCGCGCTCGCCCGCGAGCTTTCGTTCCAGGGCAAGGTGTTCGTGCGCGCCGGCGCCTCCGACCAGGAGGTCGAGAGCGCGGTGAAGTCGCAGACGCAGACCGCGTTCGGTCCGCTCCGCACGTCGGAGATCGCGGTCAACAGCCGCGAGCTCAAGGGGGTGGATCCGGGGACGTTCCGCAAGCGGCCGGTGAAGGTCGTCGACCCCACCGTCTCGCTCGACGCCGCCACCGACATGCTCGAGGTGACGTACACCTACAAGGACGACGCGGTGGTCGCGAAGCGCTACGCGAGGAGGACGAGAGCACCCATCGCGCTCATGAGCCCGGACTACCGGCAGCACGCCGAGCGCGTGCTGCGCGAGTGCACGCCGAACGACGCGCACGCCCGCGAATTCTCCGGGACGCTCTGGTACGTGTTCGAGCCCAGCGTCCCCTCCTGCAGGACCGCCATGGAGACCGAGGCGCGCAAGATCGACAGCGACCGGCTGCGGCTGCGTGACGCGCGCACGCAGGTCCCGAAGTCCGAGGTCAGCCGCCTCTACCTGCCCGTGACGGCGAAGCTCGGCGCGGACAAGACGAACAAGGGCCAGAGCTACCCCGAGTACGATCGCCTGTACACGGGCGGCGTCGAGCCGGGGAAGCTCGTCATCGGGCTCGTCTACGGCATGCTCGACCACGACCGCACCGGCGGGCCCGAGACGGACTACGGCTACTCCCAGTACCTCGACAACTACCGCGAGGTGATGACCGAGCTCCCCGCGCTGAAGATCACGAAGATCGAGCCCCAGGCCAGCCTCGACAACATCCGCCTGGCGTCGGGCAAACAGGTCTCGCTGGACCTCCGGGGCCTCATCGACCTCGAGGACGGCGGCGGGCCGGCAAACCTCTCGTACACGGAGAAGGGCGAGCTGAAGAAGCTCGCGGGGCAGGTCCTCTACAAGCACTGGATCACCGCCGAGGCGCCCGTGAAGGTGAAGATCGGCACGGCCGCCGAGAAGACGGTGACGATCAAGATCCTCAGCTACTTCGGCGCGGAGAGCGACTCCGCGCCGCACAAGGTGGCCATCAAGAACAGCGACGTCTTCATCTACAACGGGCACTCGTACATCGGGTTCGGGCCCCTCGACCCGAGCCGCTTCACGGCGGCGGACTTTCCCCCGAGCTACCAGATCCTCTTCGTCGACGGCTGCGTCTCGTACAACTACTACGAGAAGGACTACATCCCGCTGAAGTCGGGCGGCACGCGGAACCTCGACCTCATCACGAACGGCCTCGAGGCGCCCTCCTACCGATCCGGCTACGCGCTCGGCCGCTTCGTCGCGACCCTGGTGAACGGCAAGCAGGCGAGCTACCGCGAGCTCCTCACGTCGGCATCCTCGACCGAGGCCCTGCGCGTGGTCGATGGCGAGGTCGACAACAAGTGGTCGCCCACCGCGACGCCGATCCTCGTGCGGAAGTGAGGTAGACGCGGGTCTGTTTCGCCGGGTATGAAGGGAGTTTGTCGGCCTCGCGCAAGATCCGCGACCGGAACGTCCTGGTCGTGTACGCCGCGGTCCTCCTCGTGGGGATCGCGTACGGCGCTTCGACCGGCGTGCTGTCGATCCATCTGAAGGGATACGGGTTCGGCAAGGGCGAGATGGGCGGGCTCGCCGCCGCGTTCGCCACGGGCATCGTGGCGACCTCGCTCCCCGCGGGCTGGCTCGTGCGGCACCTGACGGCGAAGCGCACGCTCCTGTTCGCGCTGCTCGGCTACGCGATCACGACCGGGACGTTCCCGATGTTCCACACGTTCGTGCCCTGCGCGATCTCGCGGTTCCTCGACGGCGGGCTCAGCGTGTGCGTCTGGGTCGCGTGCGAGACCGTGCTGCTCGAGCGAGCGCGGGACGACGAGAAGGCGTACGTGATGAGCCTCTACGCGATGTGTTTCGCCGGCGGCTACATCGTCGGGCCGCTCGTCGCGAGGCCGCTCGTCGACGGTCGTCCGACCGGGCTCGCGTTCTGGCTCGCGAGCGCCCTCGCCCTGGCGTCTGCGGCCGTCGTGCAGTCGCAGCTCGAGCGGGCGAACGGCCAGCGCACGTCGGCCAGCGGAGAGCGGCCAGCGGACGCGGAACGTCGGCCAGCGGACGTCGGGCAGCCGGGCGAGGACAGCCGACCGCCGCTCTCCGGCGGCGACATCCTCTGGCGCATCAAGAACAGCTGCTTCGCCACCTTCGGCTACGGGTACTTCCAGGCGTCCGTCGTCCTGTTCCTGCCCCTCTTCCTCATCGAGAAGCGCGGGGTCCCCGAGAACGACACGATCCTCATCACCGCGTTCTTCGCCGCGGGCATGCTCCTCTTCACGAGCCTCGCGGGCCGCATCGGGGACAGGCTCGGGCACCTCTACTTGATGCGCGTGCTCGCGACGGTCGGCACCGTGATGATCTTGAGCTTCGTCTTCCTCACGAAGTTCTGGCTCATGTGCGGCGCCGTCTTCGTGGCGGGCGCGACGCTGGCGTCGATCTCGCCGGTCTCGCTCGCGCTCCTCGGCGTCGTGACGCCGAAGCGGGATCTCGCGCGTGGGAACGCGATCTACAACGCCTTCTACGCCGGGGGCATGCTCCTCGGCCCGCCCACGTCGAGCTTCCTCTTCACCACGCAGGGCGGCGAGGCGATGCTCTATCACCTCGCGGCGCTCTGGTGCGCCTTCGTCCTGTTCACCCTCGTGTTCATGCGCGACGACCCCGCGGCCGCGCGCCGCGCCGCCGCGCGTCGGGCGGCGCTCCCGGGTTGATGCGGGGCGGGAGATCCGCGGCGCTGGCGGCCGTGGCTCCCGTCTCCTATCCTGCAGCCATGCGAAGCGCGCGCGCGACGTGGTCGTTCCTGGGGCTCGCGCTCGCGGCGTGCGCGGGCTCGCCACCCCCCGCGACCCCGAAGGCAAGGCTCGACGAGACCGTCCCGGCGAACTCCGCGTTCGAGAAGCCTCCCGTGCGGGCGGCTCCGTCCGGCGAGGACGTCCCCGCGGAAGCGCCGCCGCCACCGCCCGCCGCCCCACCGCCGCCCGTGACGCCCGCTCTCCAGGCCGCACAGAACGTGGCTCCGGCCCAGCCCCTCGTCCCGGCTTCACGTGGCCCGAAGGTCTCGACGCAGGAGTGCGGGAAGCTCTTCGATCGCTACATCGAGCTCGCCGTCGGCTCGAACCCCGAGCTCGCCGCGGTCACCAGGGACATGATCTCGCAGGCGCGGGCGGGCGCCTCCGCGCAGAAGGGCGACCCGTGCGTCACCGAACCGCCGACGCGTGCACAATACACGTGTGGGATGGGCGCGAAGACGACCGCGCAGTGGGAGACGTGCCTGAAGTGACGCGGCTCTCCCGGCGCCGCCTCGCGCTAGGAGCGCTCGCGGCGTGTGCCTCGTCGCCGCTGGCGCCGCGCGCGCGCCTGGCCCGCGCGCAGGTGAGCCAGGAGCTGCTCCGTGCGCGCGAGACCACGATCGAGGGACGTCGGGTCACCTTCTTCGTGCCGAAGGACCGGGCGGAGGGCGAGCGGCTCCCCTTCGCCGTGCTGCTCCACGGGCTGGGCGAGACGGGCGATCCGCGCATGGGCGCGTGGGCATGGGCGGAGCGGTACGGCCTCGTCTCCGCGTACGAGCGCCTCCACCGCGCCCCCGTCGCGCGCACGATGGAGCGCAGGGATCTCACCGACGAGACGCTGCAGGACGTGAACAAGCTCCTCGACGCCAAGCCCATGCGGAGCATGGCGTTCGTGTGCCCGCACATGCCCAACATCCAGACCGCGCCCGAGGCGCGCGGGTACGCGGACTTCCTGCAGAGGCTCCTCCCCGTCGCGCGGAAGGAGGCCCACCTGACGGAGGATCCGACGAAGACCTGCCTCGCCGGGTGCTCCCTCGGATCGTTCGTGGGCATCGAGGCGTTCCTGAAACACCCCGGGTCGTGGGGAGGCTACGCGGGCGTCCAGACGGCCGTGTTCGACACGTCCGCGGACGCCCTCGCGGGGCGCCTCGAGAGGGTCGCCGACGACGGCGCGAAGGATCTCTTCTTCTCGACCAGCACCCTCGATCACTACCGCAAGTCGACGGAGGCCATCGTCGCCGGCCTCGGTCGGCGCGGCGTGCCCTGTACGTTCCGGCTCTCCCCCGGCCCGCACGATCAGCCGTGGCTGCGCGAGGTGGGCACGCTCGAGATGCTGCTCTGGATGGACCGGCGCGCCGGGATGTGGGTCACGGGCGCGTCTTCGCCCTGATCGCGGGCGTGACCCGGGGTGCGATCTTCATGGTACGTTCGCGTGGTCTCCGTGAGCGAGAACCCCCTCCTCCAGATCGCCACGCCGATCCCGTGGAGCGAGATCCGCCCGGCGCACGTGGTGCCGGCCGTGACGGAGCTCCTGGCGCGGACGCGCGCGGCGCTCGACGCGATCCGGACGGCGCCCTTGTCCTGGGACGGCGTCCCGGGCGCGCTCGATCTCGCGACGCTGGGTCTCGATCACGCGATGGGCCTCGCCTCGAACCTCGAGAGCGTCATGAACGACGCGGCGATCCGCGAGGCGTACGGCGCGGTCCAGGGGCCGACGAGCGAGCTCTACGCGAGCATCCTCACCGACGCTGCCCTCTTCGCGCGGATGAAAACGTACGCCATGACGGACGAGGCGCGCTCGCTCGACGGCCCCCGACGCCGCTACCTCGACAAGACCCTCGCGGACTTCTGCCGCAACGGCGCCGAGCTCGACGCCCGTGGGAAGGAGGAGCTCACCGCAATCGACGTCGAGCTCACGAAGATCACGCTCCAGTTCGGGGAGCACGTGCTCGACGCGACGAACGCCTTCGAGCTTCTCGTCCCCGAGGAGCGCCTCCGGGGCCTCCCGCCCGGGGCCCTCGCGCAGGCCGTGGCCAGCGCGCGCACGAAAGGGAAGACGGGCGCGCGCCTCACGCTCTCCGCGCCGTCGTACCTCCCCGTGATGATGTACGTGGCCGATCGAGGCATCCGCGAGGCGATGTACCGAGCGAACGTCACGAGGGCGTCCAGGGAGAACGCCCCCCTCGTGTCGCGCATCCTGTCGCTTCGCCAGCGCAAGGGTCGCCTCCTCGGCTTCGCGAGCTTTGCGGAGCTGGTCCTCGACGATCGCATGGCGCGCTCCCCCGCCGACGCGATGGGGTTCGTGAGGCGGCTCGAGGTCGCGCTCGGCGACGCCTACCGGCGCGAGAACGAGGAGCTGCTCGCGTTCGTGGGGAGCTCGCCCGGGGGCGAGGACCTCGGGAGCCTCGAGCCGTGGGACATCGCCTACTTCTCGGAGCGCCTCCGCCGGGATCGGTACGCCCTCGACGAGGAGACGCTCCGCCCGTACTTCCCGCTGCATCGCGTCCAGGAGGGTCTCTTCTCGATCGCGCGGGCCCTCTTTGGCGTGACCATCGATCGCGCGCATGACGGGTCCGTCTGGCACCCGGACGTGACGGCCTGGACCGTCCGCGACGCGTCGGGCGCCCGGCTCGGGAGCTTCTACCTGGACCTCTTCCCGCGTGAGGCGAAGAAGGACGGCGCGTGGATGGCCGGCCTCGTCGATCGCCTCCACGGGACGCCCCGCGAGCGCGAGAACGTCGCCCTCATCGTGGCGAACCTCACGCCTCCCGTGAACGGCCGGCCGGCGCTCCTCACGCACCGCGAGGTCGAGACGCTCTTCCACGAGTTCGGCCACATGATGCATCACGTCCTCTCGGACGTGCCGGTCCGGAGCCTCTCGGGCACCCGCGTGCTCGCCGACTTCGTGGAGCTTCCGTCGAAGATCATGGAGAACTGGTGCTGGGAGCCCGACGCCCTTCGCCTGTTCGCGGCCCACCACGAGACGGGCGAGCCCATTCCGTCCTCGCTCGTGGACAGGATGCAGCGCGCGCGCACGTTCCGGGCCGCGAACGCGATGATGCGCCAGCTCGGCTTCTCGACCGTGGACCTGCTGCTCCACACGACGTTCGATCCCGAGCAAGGGGACGTGCTGGCGTTCGCGCGCGAGGCCTTCCAGCGGTTCTCGCCGACGGTCCTGCCCGAGGACTACGCGATGATCGCCTCGTTCTCCCACCTCTTCGGCGGCGCGTACGGGTACGCGGCGGGGTACTACTCCTACCAGTGGGCGGAGTACCTCGACGCGGACGCGTACACGGAGTTCGCCGCGCGCGGTGTGCTCGACGGCGCCACGGGCGCGCGGTTCCGCGACGAGATCCTTGCGCGCGGCGACGGCGAGGATCCCCGGGTGCTGTACCGGAGGTTCCTCGGGCGGGAGCCGAAGGTGGACGCGATGCTCGCGCGGCTCGGCGTGCCCGCTACTCGTTGTTGATCCACCCCAGCATCGCGTCGATGTACCCCTGCTTCCCGGCAGCCGGCACCTGATACGGGTGCGTCCCCCCGCCCGTCGGGGCGACGATGATGTTGCTCAGGGGCTTGTTCGCGCGGTTGACCTGGGTCAGCGCCTGGGCGCACGCGGCGGTGTTGTCCTTGTTGACCTTCTGCATGTCGAGCGCGCCCGTGGCCTGCGGGCTCTGGCCGGCGTGGCAGCTGAGGCACGTGTTGGCCTGGATCGCGGGCACCGCGCTCGTCACGTAGGTCGCGGCGGACTTGCAGCCTCCACCGCCCGTGCCCGCGTCCTCGATCGCGGCCACCTCCAGCTTCTCGAAGCCGATCGCGAGCTTGTTCGTGTCCGCCCAGTCGAACAGGAACATCGTCCCCGTGCCCATCTGCGCCGACTTCCCCGCGGGGACCTTCATGTCGACGATCGACAGCGAGTCGACGGGATCCTGCACCTTGTCCTTGCCCTTCGGCACGACGTAGAAGATGGGGTGCTTCGCGCGCACGCCGGTGCCCGCGGGCGCGACCAGCGTGAGCTTGGAGAACGTGATGATGTTCCCCGAGCGCGTCGCGTTCCACGTGACCTTCGTCCCGCTGACGCCCACCCCGGCCTTCGACACGTCCTGCGTGTTCGCGCCGATCACGAGGTCGAACGCGTCCGTCGTCGGAATCGCCTTCGACTTCAGGATCTCGGCCTCGAGCACCAGCCACCGGATCACGCCGTCGCCCACGGCCTTGTTGGGCCCGTCGAGGGCGGGTCCGGCGTGCGCGCCCCTGAGGTAGATCTTGCTCTGGTACGGATCCTCCGTGACGGCGCCCGGGAACGCCTTGATCGCGAGGTACGGATCGGGTCCCTTGAGCCACGGGTAGGGTCCGTTCGACTGGTCGCCGTGGCAGCTCTTGCCGCACAGCCGCAGGAGGTCCGGCTCGACGAGGCGGAACGCCGCCTCCGCGCGCGTCGCGAGCGACGCACCCTCGCCCGCGTCGACGTAGTACGAGCCGTAACCCCTTGGCGTGTACGCGCCTCCCTCCTCCTCGCAGCTCGCGAAGCCCGCGATCACGGACGGGGCGCACACCATCGCGAGGAGGCCAGAGCGGAGGCGCGACATCCAGCGCTCAATATAGCCAGGGGCCGGAACATGTGCGAGACGAGATCCACGTGACCGCAAACCTTGCAGCGCCCGACGGGCCCCCCGACGCACGGCCGCCCGTCGCGATCACCGTCGGTGCCGTCCTGCGCGAGCGGCCCTTCGCGCTCTACCAGGGCGCCCGGGTCCTGTCCTTGCTCGCGGTGCAGATGCAGGGCGTCGCCATGGCGTGGCAGCTGTACAGGATCACGCACGATCCGCTGTCGCTCGGCCTCCTCGGCTTGAGCCAGTTCGTGCCGCAGATCTCGCTCTCGCTCGTGACCGGCCTCGTCGCCGACCGGGTGGACCGGCGCGGGATCCTCGTGTGCACGCACCTGCTCGTGCTCCTGTCGTCGCTCGCGCTCCTCGCGCTGTTCGCCTCGGACGTCCGATCGCCGTCGATCGTGTACGCCGTCTCCGGCGCGATCGGCGTGGCGCGGGCGTTCGGCGCTCCGGCGGGTCAGGCGCTCGCGCCGACGCTCGTACCGCGGGCGCTGTTTCCGAAGGCGGTCGCGCTCGCGTCGTCGGCGTGGCAGCTCTCGCTCGTCGTCGGCCCCTCGGCTGGCGGTCTTCTGTTCGCGTGGACGGACGGCCCCCGACCCGTCTACATCGTGTCCGCGGTGGCGATGGCCGCGTCGCTCGTGCTGCTCTTCGCGATCCCCCGACCGGCGGCCACGCCCGACCCGAAGGCGCTCTCGCTGCGCGCCGTGTTCGAGGGGCTGTCCTACGTCTTCTCGAACAAGGCGGTGCTCGGATCGATGTCCCTCGACCTGTTCGCGGTCCTGCTCGGCGGCTCGGTCGCGCTCCTGCCAGCGTTCGCGAAGGACACGCTGCACGCCGGGCCGTTCGCGTTCGGGGTCCTGCGGAGCGCGCCCGCGCTCGGCGCGGCGTCGATGGCGCTCTTCCTCGCCTACCGGCCGATGCGGCGGCGCGCCGGGCCCCGGATGCTGGTGGCCGTGTTCGTCTTCGGGCTGTCGACGATCGTGTTCGGGCTGTCGACGAGCATCCCCCTCAGCGTGGCGGCCCTCTTCGTCGCTGGCGCCGCCGACATGATCAGCGTCGTGGTGCGCCTCACGCTGGTCCAGCTCCGCACGCCGGACGAGATGCGCGGTCGCGTCGCCGCCGTGAGCACCGTGTTCATCGGCGCCTCGAACGAGCTGGGCGAGTTCGAGTCCGGCGTCGCCGCGGCATGGCTGGGCACCGTCGGGGCCGTCGTCGTGGGTGGCGTCGGGACGTGCGTCGTCGTGCTCCTCTGGGCCCTGCTGTTCCCGGCACTCCGCCGGATCGACCGCGCCGAGGAGGATGGCGTCGCGTGATCCCGTTGTGATAGTCTGGCCCGCCGTGGCCGCGGATGACGAGAGTCTCGAGGAGCACCTCGCCAGGCCGCAGCCCTGGGAGGCGATCGTGCGCCTCTTCCTCGCCGTGGGCGACGAGCTCGTCTCCGCCCGCGAGGCGCGCCCCGACGTCGGGCTCGACGACGTGCGGATCTCGAAGGAGGGCCAGATCCGCCTGCGCCAGCTCGTCCGCGAACAGGAGGAGGCGCGCGGCGCTCCCGTGGAGGCCGACGCCTTCAGCTTCTCGCTCGCGCTGTACGAGGCCCTCTACGGAGAGCCGCCGTTCGAGGCCGACTCCCCGGAGGCGTTCGCGGCCGCGGTCGCGAAGGGGCCGCGCGAGCGGCCCGCCGACACGCTGGTCCCCGCGCGGATCCACGCCGTGGTCGCGCGCGGTCTCAGGGGGGAGAGCGCGAAGGATCGCTACGTCGACCTCGGCGACATGCTCGACGACCTGGGGGCCGCGCTCGATCTCGCCGACAAGCCGGAGAAGCGCCGGCCACCTCCTTTCGCCCTCCCCATCGTGCTCGCCGCGTCGGCCACCGTGCTCTTCCTGGCAGGTGTATTCTACACGCACAAGCGCGAGGAGCGGGAGCGTGGGCGCCTGCCGCTCGTCCTCGAGGCACAGGAGGCGGGCGCGACGTGCATGAGCCGGACCGCGGCCTGGGACGCGGTGTGGTCGCCCGAGAAGAAGAAGGAGCTCTCGCGCGCCTTCGAGGAGGACCGCCTCGCGCCGCACTACGCCAAGGACGCTTTCCGGCGGCTCGACGAGGCCACGGTGGCGTACGTCGCGGACGCGAAGGTCGCAGAGGATGCCGCCTGCGCGCCGAAGAAGGGCGGTGCCCGCGAGTGCCTGGATCTGTTGCGGTCGGATCTCGCCGCGCTCCTCGCCACGCTCTCCGCCGAGCCATGGGGATCGCACGTCCACCGCGCGGCGACGGCCGTGCTGGCGCTCGACCCGCCCGTGTCCTGCGCGGAGGCGGCGCCGGACGAGCTCCCGCCGGCGGTGATCGTGGCCGCGTGGCAGCTCTACACGACCACCAACCAGCGGGCGCACGTCTCGGCGCTCCTCGGCGATCCGGCGCGTGGGCCGCGCGCCTTCGATGCGCAGAAGCCGGGCAGCGACCGGCGCAAGGCGGCCGCCTGCGCCGTCGCGCGCGCGGTGATGGCGGACGCCGAGGACGGGCGCCTCGACGCCGCGGCGTGGGAGCCACGGTACGACGCGCTCATCGACGCAGGCCTCGGCGACCTCTCGGCGTTCGTGCGGCAGGCCCGTGGCGGTG
>SXGT01735411.1_pt1 | contig 47178 bp, 47 predicted proteins | sample 3176221 | NCBI WGS metagenome assembly SXGT01 (sample SAMN11356862, study PRJNA531348) | freshwater metagenome | isolation source: freshwater sample F1-120 | place: China: Fuxian Lake, Yuxi | collected 2017-12-25 | reverse complement strand
CATTGTACACGCGCTGTACGCCTTCTGAATTCCAGCTGGCGTAGGCGTTCCAGAGAAACAATACCGACACGTTATAGACAAACCAGAGAGCATTGTACGCGAGCCAAAATACGGCGCGCGCGTTGTTGCTAGTACGAAGCGCGCGGCCAAGCCGCGCCAGAAAACCTGTAGGCTGCGTATGGCGTTGCCACCAATGCCGCCCAGCCCCATACGAATGCTTGGCAGTAAAACTGTCACCATGGGTCCCGTTTGGTTCCCAATTGTCAATGGAACGCATCACTTTGAGCCTCCTTTTCCTGTCTGCGCAATTCCTCACCACCGAGTCTCCAACCAGCAAAAAACGCTCGAATCAGCCTCGTACCAAACATTTTATTCTGCGTGGCACGGAGGATCTCCTTATCAAAATCCTCCTGCTTGAGCGAACGATGATGCTCCGCTGGTCTACAGACGACAAACTCTTCGAGCTTAGTACCCGCCACATGAACGAGCACAATGCGCTTACCATGTATCGGCAATACATCAAAGTAAGGAGTGCGCTCAAGCGCGCCATGCATATTTGTTTCACCCGTAAAGAGTGGCACAGTACGCATGCCGTGATGAAGCGACTCTCCAGCCTCGTAGATATTGACGACCGCCCCCTTGACGGGCGATCCATCTTGCGCCTGAACCGCGACGAGTACAAATACCCGTCCGCGCCCAGTCGCCCGAACATGAAGTTTGTCCGCCAGTTTTGGAGATCTTGTGAGATCCATCTGACACGAAACTTCCGTGCCGATGATGATATGCCCAAAGCTATCAATCAACGCGGCCTTCAACCTATGGCTATTGCCACTCAGCCCGCTGGCATGGGTTTGCGCGTGGCCAAATTCGTCCACGCTGATCTCGGCCCCAATGGGATCGAGATCGATCCAGAATTGTACTTGCTCGTCGCCTCGCCCACCACTGATTTCAGCAGTAAGCTTGGCACGGTACATCCCGTCAGCACACTTTTGAAGATCGGTATATCCAACCTTCAATCGCATACGACGAGATTTGTTGGTGCGGTTTCCCGCGTTATTACCGGCATAATCGCCGGCGCCTCTGGATCCCCTATATGCCACTATGGGCCCCTTTATCGCGCAGTATTTCAGCGCTTCGCTTGTTTTTTTCCTTATTTTTCAAGCTCTTTTGAACTTTTACGAGTTCATAGTCAATGAACAATCATTACTGTATTTCTGATTGTATTATATCAAATAATACTAGAAAAGTCAAGTATCCACCATAGACACTTTATACTGCTATTGCAATATTACAAAGCACGCACTAGAATCAAAAACAGAATTTAAGTCAACAATAGGGTTAGCAAACTTGTAGGGAGGACTTGTGCGAAGACTGTGGTGGTGTCCAAACAACAACAACAACAAGGTCACACGACCGCGTGCGCGAAACAGTCTTAAAAAGCCGCAACGGAGTGAAAAGGAGGTACCGACGGCAGAAGAGTTTAATGACGCACAATACATGGCAAGCTATACCACAGCAATCATACATAAGCACCAACGCAAAAACGGTACTCGAAGAAGATAGCTTAGAGTTTCAAAACAAATGTATCTTGATGACGAGGGGGAAGTATGGGCTGGAATCCATTTGTAAGTGACTACTCGAAGCGCAATGCGCGGGGGATTATGAACGGACGGAGCAGTCTCCATGGACCGTGGCCGACAGCGCGCATTGAGCGCAGCGGACTCCGGGACAATGGGAATCTCCGCGTGTTCCAGAAAGTGCCGCCCCAACAGACGGCGAAATCAAAGAAACAAAGCGGTCACTGATGCCGCGGCGCGTAGGCAGATACCTGCCGGGTGCGCGCCAAAACAGTACGCGAACAATCCGGGCAAACAACCCATATCACTTGGGATTTGACCCGAAAAAGCGCGGGGGGTCTGGCAAGACCCCCCGTTTTTATTTTTTTAAAAATTATTTTCTGCGCTTTCCGTGAAATGTCTTGTGCACGTCGCGCAACTGTCTATCGGTCATATGCGTATAAATTTGTGTCGTAGTGATTGATGAATGTCCGAGCATTGCCTGCACCGATCTAATATCAGCGCCATTGAGTAAAAGATCAGTCGCGAATAAATGACGCAAAGTGTGCGGCGTCACTTTACCGGGAATGCCCGCGCCAACCGCGTAGCGCCTGATAAGACGCTCAATCTGACGCGCGCTTAATCGCGCGGGATTCCTTTTTTGCGTGCCTACAAAGAGCGCTTCTGATATATCATCACGTTTTGCCAAATACGCGCGAATTGAATCTTTGGCATTTTTTGACAAAAATACTACGCGTATCTTTGAACCCTTGCCGCGTACGGAAAATTCATCGCGACTCAAATCAAGCGAGTCACGATTAAGCGCGCAAAGCTCTGATACGCGTAGCCCCGTAGAAAACAAAAGCTCGAGCACCGCGCGATCGCGAAATCCTTGCAGAGTATTGGTTTTTGGCGAATTAAGTAATCGATCCAAATCTCCTTCGTGCGGTATGTCAATATCTCGATCACCAAGCTTGGCAAGTTCCACGCGCTCGGGCGCGAGCGATGCGATGTCGCGCTTGGCAAGATATTTTAAGAACATCCGCAATGCGATCAAATGATAGTTACGCGTGCGTGGAGAAAGCCCTGTGCGATTAAGCGCGAGACGGTATGAACGCACAAGATCATCAGAAATACGCGCTGGATTTGAGACTTTGGCGTGAGTAAAAAAACGCTTGAGATAGTGGTTATAATTTTCTATTGTTTTTGGCGAACGGCCTCGTTCAAGCTCCAAATCTTCCAAAAACTCGCGTATTATTTTTTCAATCGTCATAAGAGTTTACCCACCCGAGGTGGGTCGCACAATATTAATATAGCATAGCAAAAAATAAAAAAAGCGAGTCTATGATAAGACTCGCTTTTACTGCGAAACCGTTTTTAGCGGTTAGCAGTAAACCAATTGAGAAAGAACGGAACCGCCCTGGTAAAGGAAAGGGGGGACGGGCGCGACCCTGCGAGTAAAAATGCGAAGCGTGAGGAGGTGCGCATCGACATTGAGCAGGGTCGCGCCCGCTGGTGGCGTTCATGTATTGGCAAATACATGAATCTGTCGCTAGTCTATCAAAAAGAGCCCCTCTTGTCAACAGACAAAAGATTTGTTATGATACCCTCCATGCTGACCACAGTAAAGAAAATAAAACTCATTGAAAAACACCGTGTCCACGAGACTGATACGGGCTCTTCAGAGGTTCAGATCGGCCTTTTGTGCGCTCAAATAGAGAGGCTCGCAGACCATCTCAAAAAGTACCGCAAAGATAACCACTCTCGCCGCGGCCTTTTGAAAATGGTCGCAAAGCGCAAGTCGCTGCTTGAATACCTCGCCAAAGGCGATCTCAAGAAACTCGCGGAACTTCAGCGACACTTCGGAATCAAAAAATAATGGACTTACGAAAACATAAAGACCAGCGCGTTGCTGTTTTTATCGACGCGCAAAATTTATATCACTCGGCGCGATCACTTTTTGATGCTCGCGTTAATTTTAAAGAAGTATTGAAAACCGCGGTGGCGCAGAGGCAGCTCATCCGCGCCTTTGGCTATGTCATCAGTACTAAGGCGGGGGAGGAAAAAGGGTTTTTTGACGCACTTGTCACGCTCGGTATTGAAACGCGCGCCAAAGAACTCCAAGAATTTTATGGTGGCGCCAAAAAAGCTGATTGGGATGTGGGTCTCGCGATTGACGCGGTACGTACCGCGAGCACGGTAGACACCATCGTCATCTGCTCGGGTGACGGCGATTTTGTACCGCTCGTTGAATATTTAAAAAATAATGGTCGCAGAGTAGAGGTTATGTCATTTGGACGCAGTACATCACTCAAACTCAAAGAATCAGCCGATGAATTTATCGATCTTGGCACTGAAGGTAAATATATTATGAAAATTAAAAAGCAACGAATAACAAACGAAAATGACAACTCTTGAAAAGCAAATCTTTACTCGCGACATCGCAGGCAAAACAATAACCGTCGAATTTAATCCTATCGCCGCGCAGGCAAACGGCTCGGTCATGGTTACTATCGGCGGCACTACCGTGTTTGCTACTGCTGTTATGAGCAGAGGCGCACGCGAAACGGTTGAATACTTTCCGCTCACCGTAGACTACGAGGAAAAATACTACGCGGCAGGGCGTATTTTGGGATCTCGTTTTATGCGCCGTGAAGGCCGCCCATCGGAAGAGGCAATCTTGATTGGCCGCCTTATCGACCGCACTATCCGCCCGCTTTTTGATCATCGCATCCGCCACGACGTACAGGTGGTCGCCTTTACTCTTTCGCTCGATGAAGAACACAGTCCTGATATCTTGGCGGTACTTGCGGCTTCACTCGCGCTCGGCACTTCTGATATCCCTTGGGCGGGACCAGTAAGCTCTGTGCGTGTAGGCAAAACCAACGGCGCGCACATCATCAATCCAACTGATGCTGAACGCGCGGCGCATACTCTTGATCTTGTGGTATCAGGATGCGACGGCAAAGTAAACATGCTCGAAGGCAAAGCAAAAGAAATGCCCGAAGAAGAATTTGCCAAAGCAATTGAGCTCGCACTTACACATATCAATGAGCTCAATAGTTTTCAAAATGAAATTTTCCAAAAAATTTCGAAGAAAAAATTTTCACCAAAAATAGAAGAAATACCAACTGACGCGGCAAACCTTTTAAACAAACATTTTATGCAACGCTTGGAAGACGCGCTCTTTGTACCACACAAAGCGCACCGCGATCATGTACTGGGCGAATTAAAAGCTGAATGGATGAGCTCGATCAAAGAACAGTTCCCGACACTTTCAAAAGGTACTGCTTCTGATATGTATGAAGAGGCGATCAATGATATCGTGCACCGCAACGCGCTTGAAAAAGATCGCCGTCCTGACGGCCGAGGCATGAAAGAATTGCGCCCGCTTTTCGCGTCAACCGGACTACTTGCGCGCACGCATGGATCAGGTCTTTTCTTTCGCGGTGATACACATATCTTGTCGGTGGTAACACTCGGCGCGCCTGGCGATGAACTTTTGATCGAAGGCATGGATGTGCGTACCAAGAAGAATTTTATGCATCATTATAACTTTCCACCGTTTTCTGTAGGCGAGACGGGACGCATGGGTTCGCCCGGACGCCGTGAGATAGGTCATGGAGCTTTAGCCGAAAAGGCGCTTGAAGCCGTCATCCCTGCGAAAGAAGACTTCCCCTATACTATTCGCATCGTATCAGAAACACTTTCATCAAACGGTTCGTCATCAATGGGTTCGGTGTGCGGCTCAATCTTGGCACTCATGGATGCTGGCGTGCCCATAAAACGTCCCGTAAGCGGTATCGCGATGGGCCTTATGATGAAAGATGAAAATACCTATAAAGTACTCACCGATATTCAAGGTCCTGAAGACCACCATGGCGATATGGATTTCAAGGCGGCAGGCACTAGTGAAGGTGTCACCGCTGTACAGATGGATGTCAAGGTGGGTGGTGTAACATTGCCGATTCTCCGCGACGCCCTTGCTGACGCACTCGACGCGCGCCTACGCATCATGGATGTCATCCTCAAAGCTATGCCCGCGCCTCGTACAAGTCTCCCGGCACACGCGCCCCGCGTGATCAAACTTAACATCCCCGTAGATAAAATTCGCGACGTCATTGGTCCTGGCGGCAAAACCATCAATGAGATTATTGCCGAGACCGGCGCTACTATCGACATAGAACAAACGGGTGCTGTCTACATCACCGGCACCAGCCAAGAAGCGGCCGAAAAAGCTCAAGCTCGCGTTGAGAGTATTACCAAAGAATACGCGGCAGGTGAGATTGTCCGTGGCAAGGTATCTCGCGTCTTTGAATTTGGTGCCATGATTGAATTTGCGCCCCGCCAAGAAGGGTTGGTACACATCTCCGAGCTTGCTGGCTTCCGCGTAGGCAAAGTAACCGATATAGTAAATATAGGAGATGAAGTTGAAGCGAAAATCACTGGCATCGACCAAATGGGTCGCGTCAATCTTTCTATCCGCGCGATGACCGAAACTGCGGAAGAAACCGCTACGCGCACCGCCGAGAAAGAAGAGCGCCGTCCGCGTCCGGGTAGTGACCGTCCGCGCGGCCCTCGTAGGTAATCTTTTTTTCTAAAAAACTATGCCTCCGAATCAAACACGGAGAGATTCATTTATCCGCACCATGAAAGGTGACGCGGAACAACTGCTCCAGCGCGACCAAGTGTCATTTGCTGATATCTACGCCCAACAGCAAAAAGCAATCAAAGCGGGCGATTATCAACTCGCGCGTCCCTATCGCGCGCCTCAACAAAGTGCCGCGCAACGATTCTTGGGTGTTTTTCTTTTTATCATGCTACTGATGAGTGCGGGCGGCGCTGGATATTATTTTCTTATACTCAAAAAACGAAATGTTGGGGATAGGAGTCCGATCGTTACACAGCCTGAATACCCGCGACCTATCATAAACCCGCACACAACATCGGTCATTACATTTCGCAAAAAAGATCGCACGGGACTTTTTCAAGAACTCGAACGCTTCGGCAGACAAAACGCGGAAAATACATTTATGTATCTGCCAATCTTTAGCTCGTCCGCGGGAGAACCAAATAAGCTTACTAGTCCGCAAGATTTTTTTGAAACCCTAGAGATCGCGCCCCCGACGGGTGATTTTTATACAAACCTTACCGGCGAATGGAACGCGTATTACTATGGAAATGATCTTCTATTTATCTTTACTATAAAAAAAGAAAGTATCGCGCGCAGAGCAATGTTTGATTGGGAGAGCGCACTCATGAACCAATTTGCCGCGCTCCTCGATCAACTCAATCCAGGTAACATCGAGTTCCATGATGTCATCATCCGCAATACCGACGCGCGCCTTGGCCGCTATGGTAATGCGTCACAAAAAATTATTGGCTACGGCATCGCACGCAAAGAATTGCTCGTCATCGCGACCACTGAACGATCGCTCAAAGCCGCGATTGAACGCCTCGTAGTGCGGTGATACACTTGAACTATGAATACTGCAAAATTTGAAAAACTTCTTCGTGAAGAAAAACAGCAAATCGAAAAAACGCTTTCATCGGTTGGTACCAAAAATCCGAATATACCGGGAGATTGGGAACCATCGTATCCCGATCTCAATGTTGATCCATCAGATCGTAATGATATGGCTGACGAAGTAGAAGAGTTTGATAACGCGCTTGGCGTAGAAACTGCCCTTGAAGAAAAATTGCGTGAAATCGATGCCGCGCTTGATCGCGTGGGCGAAGGAACCTTTGGCAAATGTTCTGTTGATGGTGAGTATATAGACGAAGAACGCCTCGCGGCAAATCCTGCGGCGACTACTTGTATCAAACATTCTGCGCGATAAACTGTGGCTACAAAAATCCATTCGGGACAAATCGTCGGTCTCAAAGGATTTCCCATCGAAGTTGAAATTGATATGGTGCCGGGACTGCACCGCCTCTCAATTGTAGGTCTACCTGACAAAGCAGTAGAAGAGGCGCGTGAACGTGTTTCCGCCGCGATAAAAAATTCAGGCTTTCGTCCACCACAAAAGAAAAATCATCGCATCACGATAAACTTAGCGCCAGCCGACTTACCAAAGGAGGGCGCTTTTTTTGATGTACCAATCGCGCTCGCGTACCTAGCAGAATCAGGACAAATAAAATTTAATCCCGCAAAAAAATTTTTTGCTGGTGAATTGGCGCTCGATGGATCGATGCGTCCCGTGCGCGGCGCCATCTCTCTCTTACTCTCGGCGCGTGAAAATGGATTTGATGAAGCATACATGCCCGAAGGCAATAGTGAAGAAGCATCGCTCATAAGTGGCATCACGATTTTTACCGCGACACATTTCTCTGATATCACCAAACATCTGATGCATGAGCGCGCGCTCGAGCCCGTGAGACAAAAAAAGTTTTCACCGAGCACTGCAAATCCAGAACTTGATCTCTGCGACATCAAGGGACAGGAGTCCGCAAAACGTGGTCTTGAAATCGCAGCTGCTGGCAATCATCATGTGGCATTTATCGGTCCGCCCGGAACCGGTAAAACATTACTCGCTCGCGCGCTCGCGTCGATACTTCCTTCGCTTTCATTTGATGAAGCGATCGATATAACATCAATTCATAGTGCGGCAGGCGTTTTACGCGGTGGCATAGTACAAGAGCGGCCCTTTCGGAGTCCGCACCATACTTCTTCGTATGTTTCACTTGTCGGCGGTGGCACTCTGCCGCGTCCAGGCGAGGTAACGCTCGCGCATGGTGGCGTTTTATTTTTAGATGAATTTCCCGAGTTTGATAGAAAAGTAATCGAGGCATTGCGTCAACCATTGGAAGATCGAACGATCTCTATTTCACGCGCAAAAGGTTCAATGATGTTTCCCGCGCATATTATGTTGGCAGCCGCCATGAACCCGTGCCCATGCGGCAACAAAGGTTCAACAAAAATATGTACTTGCGCGAATAGCGCGCTCGAACGCTACGCGCGTAAACTCTCCGGCCCTATTGTTGATCGCATTGATATGTGGCTAGAAATGCCACATGTAGCATATGAAAAATTATCTTCCGATAAAGAAAGGGGGGATACATCGGCAACAGTACGCGAACGCGTGACGCGAGCTCGCGCTGCGCAACATGCACGATTTGATAACGCACGATTCGCGACTAACAGTGAGATGCCTTTGCGCGACATCAAAACATATTGCGCGCTCGCGGATACAGAGAAAAAACTTTTGGAAGACGCATCAAAACGATTGAACTTATCAGCGCGCGCGTATCACCGCGTACTCAAAGTATCGCGCACAATCGCGGACCTCGCTGAGTCAAAAAATATACAAAAAGAACATTTATTAGAAGCGCTCGGATACCGCCCAAAAAAAGATCTATTTTCAAACTAAAAATCCTACCCCACTAAATATTTCCGATCGTAAAAAGTTAGTGTAGGGAGAAAAAATCTTTTATATATCGCTCTCCTTCAATCTCCTCAACAATAAGGTAGAGCAAATCTTTTCCTATTTTGAAATCGGCCTTGAGGAGCGCGACAAACTCCTCGCAATCATATGGATATATCCATACGCTATCTTGAAGACGTAAAAATCCTATATCAGCTAGTGTATGACGAATCCTATCACGCACCTGTCTACGATACTCTGGTATATCAAATATAAGGATGCGCCATCGCCTATCCCATCGCCACGCGCGATCTTTTATTGCGTCACGCGCTTGAAGTCCAGCAAAGACCATCTTGCCTTTTTGCGTAAGCTCAAGCATTCCCTTATTGTTGCGCTTGAGAAGATCGCGCTTCAAAAGACGGCCACGCGCTCGGTTTATAATTTCCTTCTGACGCACATTAGGAATCATACCAAGCTTGCTCATCGCGCCGATGACATTGGGAGCGACGAGCGCCGCGCCAAGTACGCCCGCTCCGCCAACGGCTTTAAGAACAAATGAAGTAATATCTTTTCTATGCCTCTTTTTTCGCGATGAAGTTTCTAAATGACTCATACACTTATTTTACACGATCGTAAATATTTAGTGTATATAGGTATAGTGGTAAAAAATATACTCTGCGAAAAGATTATTTTTAAAATGGATTCTTCGCGCCGCGGATTTCAAAGTGTATATGATTGCCCGTTGATTTGCCGGTTGACCCAACCGCGCCCAAGTCTTGCCCCTGTGTGACTGACTGGCCAACCGATACATGTACCGCGCTCATGTGCGCGTACAATGTTTGCGTGCCATTGGCATGCGCGACAACCACATAGCTTCCATATCCGCTATTCCACCCCGCACTACGCGCGATGATAACGGTACCCGCAGCCGACGCGCGAATAGGCGTGCCTCTTGGAGCAGCAATATCAACACCATTATATCCGTGAATGCCGCGTGAACGCGTACCACCTATAAGAGGACGTAAATAATATCCGATAAGCTCGGGGCCACCGCCACGCACCACCGCGGGACGCGACGGTGTTGCTGGAGCTGACACTTCGGCGACTTCACCATCAGGCACAAGCACAATGGCGCCGACTTCAAGCGCTGATTTGGGATCCAAATCATTGAAATGAACAATATCGTCAAGGTCGCCACCATATTTTTTAGCGATGGACGCGATCGTTTCACCTTTTTTAACAATATGTTTTACACCCGATACCGGCAGGATGATAAGTACATCGCCCTCTTTCAGCTTACCGCCTTTAGGGATGTCATTTGCCCAACGGATCGTCTGATCGGATACATCAAATGTTTTTGCGATAAGCCCGAGTGTATCGCCGCGGCGAACGGTATAGGTTGAAATTTTATATGAGATACTGCTCTCGGCCGCTTCCGCCACGTTACCCAAAGGACCTACCGATGACGCGATAGCGGTATCATCAATAATCTGCGTATCAATCTGATGCGGATCGGCGGGCGATTCTGATGATAAAAAAGGAAATGGTTTTTGTACGGAATCTGTCATGGGTTCGAGCTGTTCACGCGTTACCTCATCAGCTTGCAATACACCGAAAAAACTTTTGAAAAAATCTCCAATACTAAATGCTGATACAGAAAAAGGAGCGGCGAGCGTAGTTGCCACCACAAAAACAGAAAAATATCGTAATACTGGTATCATAGGGGACGCGCTAAAGAAAAATGATGAATTCTTTGAATAAAAGCCTGAATCGTCATGCGGGCGACTCTTCAGATCTTTGAGTAAGGCTTACTTTACTATTCTACCCCATTTTGGCGCTTTAGGGAAGTATTTGTGGATAGGCAAGGGAGATTATTTATCCTTATACAGCAACGGTTTTTTAGCTTTTTGAGCGCGCTTTCTTTATATCTGACTCGCCCGTATACTCGGCTTATGGCAATCACCGATGGACTCAATGAGGCGCAGGCGGAGGCAGTTTTAGCAAAAGACGGCCCTTTACTGATTATCGCGGGCGCGGGATCGGGAAAAACAAAAACGGTCGCCCATCGCATAGCCCACATCATCCGCTCGGGTACGCCCGCGGATCATATTTTGGCTGTAACCTTTACTAACAAAGCCGCGGGCGAGATGCGCGACCGTATCTATGGTCTTTTGGCGCGTGAACATATCCCCATACACACCGGCAGTGAGCCATTTATCGGCACCTTTCATTCGCTTGGCGTACATATTCTCAAAAATCATGGCCGCGCTCTCGGTATACCGCGCTATTTTACTATTCTTGATGAAGAAGACACGCGCCAAATAATAAAAGAGCTTATCGCCGAGTTTGAGCTTGATCCTGATACCTATACGCCGCCGCGCATTAAAAATGCCATATCAAGCCTTAAACAGGAGATGATTGACGCATCGACCTTTTCCCAAACCGACGATACGAGCCCCTTTCAGCGAGCGCTCCGCAACTTGTATGCCGCCTATGAAGCACGACTTATGAAAATAAAAGGGCTTGATTTTGATGACCTTTTAATGAAAACAGTTATGCTCTTGCAGTCATCGGATGAAACGCGCGCGTACTATGAAGATCGTTGGCATTATATCCATATTGACGAATACCAAGATACTAACAAAGCCCAGTATATCCTCTCGCGCTTGCTCGCGGCCAGGCACCGCAATATCGCGGTCGTAGGCGATATTGACCAGGCGATTTACTCGTGGCGTGGCGCTGATTGGCGCAATATCTTACAGTTTGAACTTGATTGGCAAGGCACACGCATCATCACTCTTGAAAACAACTACCGATCGACAAAAGCCATACTAGAAGCCGCAAATGCGGTAATCACCAACAATACCGAGCGCAAAGAAAAAATACTACGATCAACAAAAACCGAAGGAGAGCAACTTGGGCTCTGTATACTTGAAAATGAGAAACAAGAGGGTATCTTTATAGCCGAATATATCAAGGCATTGGTCGAGCGGGGAGTTAAGCCTGGCGAAATCGCGGTACTTTTCCGCACCAACGCCCAATCACGCGCAATCGAAGAAGCCTTTTTAAAACGCAATATAGCGTATCGGCTGATAGCGGGGGTCAAATTTTATGAGCGTAAAGAGATTAAAGATGTGCTTGGCTACCTTAAATACGCCTTAAATCCAGATGACGCGCTCTCAAAACGGCGTATTATAAATACTCCCGCGCGCGGCATCGGCAAAGTACTCATGCTCAAGCACTTTGCGGGTGGCGAGCTCACTAAAAAAGAGGGGGAGAAGATAGGTATCTTTCTTGCCATCATAGAGGATATAAAAAGGGTGGCAGCCGAGAAAAATGCTACTGATGTGCTCACAACCGTCATAAAACGCGCGGGGTTTGAGGCGTACTACAAAGGCAATAAACTCGAGAGAGACAGGCAAGAAAATGTAAAAGAGCTATTAAGTGTAGCAAAAAAGTTTGACGCGCTCTCCCCACCCGAGGGCATCGAGCGACTTTTATCAGAAGCATCGCTCGCAACCCAAGATACCGACGTTGAAGACAAAGATTCACAAGTGATATTGTTGACCGCGCACGCGGCAAAAGGCTTGGAGTTTGACGTGGTGATTATCGCTGGACTTGAAGAAGGTCTTTTCCCGCATAGTTTGTCGCAAACACCTAGTGAAATTGAAGAAGAGCGGAGACTTTTTTATGTGGCGGTTACGCGCGCGCGTGAAAAAGTGATGATCACCCTCACGCGCCGACGCATGCTCTGGGGAGAAACTTCGTACAACGACCCATCACGATTTTTATCAGAGATTCCCGAGCACCTCATATCAGGCATTGACCTTGAACGCCAAGTACCTCAAGATTCGTCGTATGAAGAAGAATCAATCGACATTTTCTGATATCAAAGAAAAGCCGTTTAGAGCAAATACCCTTATGGGGCAACACTTTTTACGCTCTAGCGAGGTGGCTGGATTTATAGCTGATGCCGCTAACATCAAGCCCACTGACACTATTTTGGAAATCGGCCCTGGCAAAGGAGTGCTGACTGAAAAACTCTCGCCGCGCGCGGGACGCGTCATCGCGGTTGAGAAAGATCCGCGTCTCGCGCAACATATGCGCGATAATTTTTCAAAGACAAAACTAGAAGTTATCGAGGGTGATATTCTCAAAGTTGATCTCGCGCGCGTTCGTCCCGCGAGCTATAAGCTCGTCGCAAATATTCCCTACTACATCACCGCGAAAATTTTGCGCACTTTTTTAGAGCCGCCTCCGGACGTCGCGCGCCCCGAGACTATCGTGCTCATGGTGCAATATGAGGTGGCCAAGCGCATCACCGCCCAGCCACCCGACATGAATCTTTTGGGGCTCTCGGTACAGGCCTATGGTAAAGCACGTATCGCCAAACGAGTCTCGCGCACTTATTTTAAGCCACAACCCAAGGTTGATTCAGCTGTTGTCGCCATCACTGACATATCTGACAGGTTTTTTCGCGAACGCAATATTGAACCAAAACATTTTTTTGACCTCGCACGCAAGGCTTTTGGCAGTAAACGCAAAAAATTGAGCAATACCCTCGGCATCGCGTCAGACAAGCGCCCCCAACACCTAACTCTAGAAGAGTGGGGTAAAATCGCAGAAAAATAAGGCATTTTATCCACACGCAGAGAAAATACCTGTGTATAAAGGGTGTATACTAAAGAAAGTAAAATGCCCTCTGTGTGCGGCATTGCGCTCATGCTTTGAATTATTTTCCTTCAAAAAAATTTATCTTTTTATGCAGCGCCATGCTTGCCGCCATTGGCATGGTCTTTGTCGCCTCGCACGGGAATACCAAGATTGCCTCCCGTCCTAATATTGAAGTAATCACGGAAAAGCAAATAAGCAAGCTCGATGACGACAATGATGGCCTTAAAAATTGGGAAGAGGTGATAGCGGGCACCGACCCCAAAAACCCAGATTCTGATGGCAATGGCCTGCCTGATAGCGTTGACCGCGCGAGTAACTTGGCATTTAAAAATGAAATACTTGATAACGCGGGAGCACTTCCCTTGCCTACGGCAGAGCTCTCTCGCAGCTTGTCTGAATACATGCAGGCGCGCGTCAAAAAAACAGGCACCCTCACCAAAAATGACTTCAACACATCAGTACAAAACGCCATCACTAATGATGTAATCGCGGCAACTGAAAGAATTCTTGATCAAAAAAACCCCTATACACAAAAAAATATTCGCATTGATGAATCAGCAGATCCAAAAACATACTTCAATGCGATAGGGCGCGTAGGAGAAAAATATTTTCCCCCTACGCAGGAATCGGCGAAACTATTTGATAATGAACGTGCCTTTCTCGAACTCACGCAAAAAAAGCACGCAAACGGCTCTCCACTCAATGACGAAGAGTACGCAAAGATACTAAACACTGCGGCTGGATTTCGCGCGAAATACGCAGGATTCGCGTCAGAAATAAAGAGTGTTCCCGTCCCTCCCATGTTGAGCGAGTTTCACCTTTCCTTTATCAATTTTCTTGCGAACACGGCGCTGGCAGTTCACAATATATCTCTTTTGGATACTGATCCGATTTTGGGAGCAATCGGCATGGAGCACTATATACACCTGCTGCGCGAAGGTGCTGGTATACTCACTCAAGCACGTGACGCTACAAAAAAATACAATATCACCTTCACTAGCGAGGACTCTTCGTATGCGCGACGTTATTTTAGCAAACCGACCACATGAAACGCGCAGTCTCATACATCATCAGTATAGCGCTCTGCTTTAACCTCATATTTGGAGGCATCGCGAGCATTCATGCGCAAACAACAACTTTTGATCCAATAGACTTTGTATCTGATATTATCAAACAAATAGACGGCTACCTAACGAGCGTCAATACAACATTAAGCGCATGGGCAAATAACCAAGGCTTTTTAAAAGAATTTGTTATTGATGTTGCCGTAAAAGCAGCAGTAAATGAGTTAAAAAATATGATTATTGATGACACGCTGAATTGGATGGCAAACGGGTTTGAAGGTGGCGGACCGATGTTTGTGCAAAATCCAGGGCAATATTTTAAAGAGGCGGGAGATCAAATGTCGGGCGCTTTCCTAGGAGAATTGAGCGCGCAGATGACTGGCAACCCTGATTTTTTCTGTTCAAACTTTGCCCCAGACCTTATATTTCAATTTGCCCAATACCGCAGACATCAAGGGGTACCAAGATGCACCATTGGTGCCATAACGGGCAATCTTGAAGGATTTATAGATGATTTTCAATCAGGCGGATGGGAAAACTGGATTCAGATGCATGAATACGGGAATAACCCCATAGGATTTGAACTTTCACTCTTTGATGAACAAATGCGGCTTGCCGGTGAGCGCAAAGAAGACGTCAAGATTGAAACCAATACCGGCGGAGGATTTAAACCCATACGCGAGTGTATTGAGTGGGTTCCCGCGCCATCCACAGAAGCCGGCAGTCAAGATAAAATATGTAAAAAATTTGAGTCAAAAAGCATCGGGAAAGCGGTCGCTGATGAATTGACGCCATCGATATCTTCAAATCTTGATAGCCTTATAGCTGCCGATGAGATATCAGAATTTATATCATCAACAATAGACGCGGCCATACAAGGCGCGGTACGGAAGGGTATAGCCGCGGCGAAAGAATAATAGAAAATGACACATTATGCGTAAAAGATTGTATATCATAGCAACCATATCAATCGCGATATTCGCGCTTCTTTGGTCATGGAATATATCACTCGCTCAAGAAATGACATCCGCGCAAGAATCAGCGGAAACAACACTCGCGCCTGAATCACCAACACAACCGACACCGACAGACGCGCAAACGGGAGCAAGCCTGGTAAATGCCTCGGACCCGACAGCCCAAACCAACGAAGCTATAACGCAAAACGCGGCAAGTGGTCATATGCCATCGGCAAGTCAAATTGGACTTGATACAGTTGGTAATGCTTGCGATGGTGCCGGTGTCAGTGGATTTTTTGGTATCCCAAACGATATAAGTACATGTTTGTCATATATGGCGGCTAGGGTTCTGTATCTAATCGTATGGCTCGTTTCATGGTTTCTCTGGATTGCTGGGATGATATTTGACATGGTACTCCAAGTACAAAACAGCTCCTTTTATAACCAGCCCGTGGTCAATGTCGGCTGGAAGATAGCACGCGATGTGGTCAATATATTTTATATTCTCATCTTACTCATCATCGCCATTGCCACCATCATCCAAAATAGCTCATATGGCATGAAGCAGATATTGTGGAAACTTATCGTTTCAGCGCTGCTTGTCAACTTTAGCCTGCCGCTCGCGGGGCTCGTCATTGATTTTTCAAACGCTTTGGGTAATACCTTTTATACTCAAATGTCTACCTCAAATACCGGAGAAAAAAGCGAGATATCAGCTGTATTTGTTAGTGGATTTCAACCACAAAAATTTTTCAATACGGAGACTGAGCCAAATACACTACTTGAACTAGGCGAAAAACTTTTACGAATCTTGCTCATTGAAATCTCTGCCATAATAGCTATCGGTATTATCTCGATTATGCTTTTGGTGATATCAGGGATGCTTGTAGTGCGAATAGTAGCCCTGTGGTTTGTGCTGATCTTGGCGCCGTTTGCATTTCTTTTCTGGGTACTGCCAAAAACATCAAACCTTGCCGACAAATGGTTTTCCGCGCTTTTTGATAATTCGTTTTTCTATCCAGCGTATATGTTTACGCTCTATGTACTCATCGCCGCCATAAAGACTAACGCCATAGCAGATATGGTCAATGCCAATAATACTGGCCAGGGCTTTTTTATCGAGACAGCTATCTTGATACTCAATATGGTTACGCTCACCCTATTCGCGCTTGGTGGGCTTCTGGTCGCCAAGCAAATGAGCGTGCAGGGCGCGGGTATCGCGACAATGGGTGGAAAGTATTTGACAAACAAAGCTAAAAACACCGGAGCACGGTTAGGGCGCGTGGCAAATGCTCCAATGGCAAGCGCATCGGAAAAGTCTCTCCAAAGCAGGGCCGCTCAGATGATATCGCGCATACCAATCATGAACCAGGCTCTTCGGGCGCCTGGCGCTTCTGCCCAAAAGCGTGCCGCTGACCGCGCAAAAACCGCGGAAGAACAGGCGGCGCGCGCAAAACATCTTGATCCCCGGGCGGCAGCGACAATGTTGCTTGGCATGAATATACACGGCAAAATGAAGGCCTTTGATACTATGGACGAAAAACGAAAAGCGCGTGTCGTCCAAGCGATGAGCGCGGAGGACCAAAAACAGTTTGCTCAAAAAGCGCAGGATACTGATCCTACCAAAGATTACCAGCGCCAAATCGCTATCGCGTCAGGCAGTATCGAGCAAGCGATGAATATATTGAATCCAAAAGACCCTCCTCAAAAGGATGAAGAGAAGTACCAAGAACTTGTAAATAAATATACAAAAGGGTTGAGTGAAAAAGATTTGGCAAAACTCCGCGAGGAATCAATCAATAGTAACTATTTCAAAAAGGCAGCCGTCGTAAACAAGATTGATATTGAAAAACTTCAAGACTCCGCTGATATCATTGATCCGAACGCGCGCAAGGCATTTGGAGATCTTGCCAACGAGATCAACGGTGTTACCGGCGCTCTCAAGATTCTGCATGGCGTTGATAAGCCAGTGGATGACGCGACAAACGAAGATAAAGCGAACTATCAAAAATTGTCTGACGCTTACATGGTACATCTCGATGAAAAACAAATATCAAAACTCAATAAAGATGTCGGCAACAATCAATTTGTCACGAATAGCATGCTTAAAAACTTCGATACTACTGATATGCGCCGGTACGCTCGCAATGGCGACAACGCAGACGTGATCAAGCAAGCCATCGAACGTGCGACTGGCCATATCGGCGACAGCCTTGAAAAGCTTCTTGATGCCATCGTTTCTGATGCGGACTACGCAAAAATACCTGATAAAGAAAAACCTTATTACCAAAAAGAATCAGCCGTATCGGCTCGCTACGGGATCAATCAAAACTTCTTGCGAGTTATGAGATCGGGACCGGCACGCGGTCTGGTCATCGAGGGTACGCCTATGTCACGGCGCAATATTCCACCGCTCGCGACACCACCACCCACACCCGCGGCGCCACCACCTCCAACATCATAATCTATGCGAACATTTACCCAAAAACAAATAACCGAAGCCTATAACCGCCTACCCGAGCAAGTAAAAGACGCGATCTTTGCTGAGGCAACGGCAGACAAAATACAAGCAATCGGCAAAAAACACGGGCTCTTGCTCGATAAGATGGGCAATCTCGCCGAAGAGGTTGGCTATGTAATGCTCGGACTTATTCCATCAAAAGAATTTCCAGAATATATAATACGCACATGCGAAATATCGGCAGAAAAAGCAAGCACCATCATCGCCGATCTCAACGAGCAAATATTTCTACCCATACAAGAACATATCTTCTCAACGCCCAAAGAAAAGCAGACAGAAAAAGTAGCGCCCGAGCGCGCGTTTGACGCAAAACCATCTCCTACGTTTCGTCCATCGTCATTTGCCATGCCCATACAAGAGAGCGGCGTCAAATCATCGACCAATCAGCCATCGGTAGCCCCTATGATCTTCCCACAGAAATTACGCGCCGAGGAACAGCCACCGATACAAGACACATTGCCTCAAACCCAGTCAAGCATCGTGCCAAAAGCTCCCGAATTTCAAGAAGTCGTGCGCGATGCAAAAAAATTAGCAGCACCAAGCACCACAAACGACGCGTACCGCGAACCAATACTCTAAATTATGCAACAGTTTCAAGTACCCCAATATATCGAGATTGAAGATAAAATCATCGGCCCTCTCTCAATAAAACAATTTCTATATATTCTTGCCGCGGGTGGGGGAGCTCTTTTATTTTTCTCGCTTGGCATCCCCGGCATCATCTTTTGGCCGCTCACGCTTTGCTGGGTTGGATTTTTTCTTGCTCTTGCCTTTACTAAAATAAACGGCCAACCATTTGTCATGGTACTCAACAATGCTATCAACCATATTACTCGTACGCGCCTTTATGTGTGGAAGCGTGAGAATAAAAAAATACAACCAACACAGCCAATCATAACCCAGGTTACACCGCGCATGCCGCGCCTCACCGAGAGCAAGCTCAAAAATCTTTCATGGTCACTCGATATTAATGAAAAACTAAAACGCGACGAATAAATATGCCACCAGCCACCCAATCACAACTCGCCAGTCACGCCAAAGCGACACAAGACATCATACCAATCGAGGAAATACGCGATGGTGTCGTAGTGATGCATGATGGCTCACTCCGCGCGGTACTCATCGCCTCAAGTCTTAACTTTGCTCTCAAATCATCCGACGAGCAAGACGCGATTATCGCGCGATATCAAAGCTTTCTCAATTCGCTTGATTTTTCAGTGCAAATTATGATTCAATCGCGCAAACTTAATATAGAACCCTATTTGGAAACACTCCGCGCGCGTAAAAAGGCAGAAACCCAGGAACTATTGCGCATCCAAATAACCGAATACATCACCTTCGTAAAAGAATTTGTTGAGACCAGTAGCATTGTCTCTAAAGCATTTTATGTCATTATCCCATTTAACCCGGTCGCTCTCGCGCTCAAAAACAAGAAGGGGATGCTGGACTCTATCAAAAATATATTCAAAAAAAGAGGTGATGCGGAACCGCTCATGAGCGAGGAAAATTTCGCCGAATACCGCACACAGCTATGGCAGCGCGTTGATACGGTCAGTCAGGGGCTTGCGGGTGCTGGCGTGCGTGCCATACCTCTCAATACCGAAGAATTGATCGAACTGTACTATGGCTTCTACAATCCGGAAGAGCCGGGTAAAGGAAAGGCGCCACAAATAGGCGGGACTACAGAGAAATAATATCATGGCACTACTTAATCTATTTGGAGACAAAAAAGAAGGACCAGATATATTGCCGGTTGTTCCGCAAGAGATCTATCAATCGGGTGTTTTGGGACTCAAAGATGTCATCGCGCCATCTGCCTTTGAGGTGAGCTCGGGCTATATTCGTCTTGGCGAGAAATTCGCGCGCACGATCTTTGTATTTGCCTATCCGCGCTATCTCGCCACCAATTGGTTCGCGGGTATTATCAATCTCGACAAGATTTTTGATATAGCTATGTTTTTTCATCCAGTAGATACGGGAACAATCTTGCGCAAACTCCGCAAAAAAGTCGCCGAGGTACAGTCGCAAATATACGAACGCGAAGAAAAGGGGTTGGTGCGCGATCCTATGCTCGATACCGCGTACCAAGATCTTGAAAGCCTGCGCGACAAACTTTCGCAAGCGCAAGAAAAGCTCTTTTTGTTTGGCCTCTACCTTACCATCTATGCTGACTCGCTCGAAGATCTCAACCGTGAAGAGGCGGGTATTAAGTCAATGCTCGAGGCGCGTCTCGTCTACACCAAACCCGCGCTCTTCCAACAACGTGAGGGGATGACAACGGTGTTTCCCTACTGCCAAGACGAACTTATGGTGCACAATTATCTCAACTCGTCACCGGCATCATCAGCATTTCCCTTTACCTCCTTTGACCTAACGGCAAACAAGGGCATCCTTTTCGGAATCAACAGGCACAATAACTCTCTGATACTCTTTGATCGTTTTAGTCTTGAAAATTATAACTCGATTATGTTCGCGAAGTCCGGATCGGGTAAATCATATACCACTAAACTCGAGATATTGCGCTCACTGATGTTTGATATTGATGTCATCGTCATCGATCCCGAGCGCGAATATGAATATCTTGCGGAAGCAGTAAATGGGCGTTATTTCAATATCTCGCTAACCTCAAAACACCATCTCAATCCGTTTGATCTCCCCGTACCGCGCGAAGATGAATCGCCAGAAGATATCTTGCGCTCACATATTATTAGTCTTGTGGGTCTTTTTCGCATCATGCTTGGCGGGCTTTCACCGCAAGAGGACGCGGTGATCGACCGCGCGATATCCGAGACTTACGCCACCAAGGATATTACGGTTGATTCTGATTTCGCGCAGATAACGCCACCTCTACTATCAGATTTGGCGTTAGTGCTCGCGAGCATGCAGGGTGGGGAATCGCTCGCTATGCGCATGAAAAAATACACCGAGGGCACATGGTCGGGATTTATCAATCAACCGTCAAACGTGAATATCAATGTGCGTCTCGCGGTGTTTTCTATCCGCGATATGGAAGAGGAATTGAGACCTATCGCCATGTATCTCATCATCAACTATATCTGGAGCGCGGTACGAAGATCGCTCCGTAAACGCCTAATGGTGGTAGATGAGGCATGGATTATGATGAAGCACCCTGACAGCGCGTCATTTCTGTACGGCATCGCCAAACGCGCGCGCAAATACTATCTCGGCCTTGCTACCATCACCCAAGACGTCGCGGACTTTATGACATCACCGTATGGCAAACCTATTGTTACCAACTCATCGATTCAAATACTCCTCAAACAGTCGCCGGCATCTATCAACGCGGTTCAAGAAGTATTTAATATGACAGAAGAAGAAAAATTTTTACTCCTTGAGTCCGATGTAGGTGAGGGGATATTTTTCGCGGGACTCAAGCATGTCGCTATTAAAATCCACGCGTCATATACTGAACATCAAATTATCACATCTGATCCAGCAGAACTCTTGGCCATTCAAAAAGCAAAAGACGAGGTAGAGAACACCTAATCTATGACTGATCTCAGACAAGAAGCGGGGCGAGTGGAGAATCTGCATAGAGCGCGGAGGCAAGCCCCCAAGCAAATCACCCCACAAGACGATACTGACGCAAAGAAAAAAAAGATATCGCTCGTGGAAGCAGTTTTTACCATCATCTGTTTTGGCGTGTTTTTTGATCTCCCACAAGCACTTTTGGGTATATTTATGATCACCGGACTACTGAATATCATCTATGTACCCGTTGGATATCTCTGCGTCTATATCTGGCTTTTTTCAAAGGGGAGACGCCTGATGAGCGCAAAAAATGGCAATAAGCTCTTTTATGCTTTTGGTATGACTGGGGTAGCGGAAATCATGACTAATGGCATATTCCCTGGTACATCGGGATTCATATTGGCTACTTTGCTAATTGAGCGCATGGAAAAAGTTATGAAAAAACCCAGCATGCCAACTATGGGTAATACTTGATAATATTGTTATACTGACCATAGTTATGAAACAAGTATTCACACTCATCAGTATACTTGCCATCGGTGCACTTGGGACAAGCGTGCTTGCCCAGTCATCATTGCCATCTACTGCTAGCAGCACACTGCCACATAATCTTGATGAGTTGATTGGTAGCGAGCAAGCCAATAAGTTACGCGATGCGGAGATACAAACTCAAAAAGAAATTGAGGAAGCAGAACAAATGCTACGTGAGGCAAAAGATATCTCGGAAAATAGAATACTGAATCAGGTGGAAGAGATTAGAAAAGCAAAAGAGCGTATGTCTTATCAAATCGCCGCGCCAGAATTGACGCTAAACCACAGAGATCTCAAACCGGGCATGGGCATTTATATCACCGCGTCAACATACTCTTTCAATCTCGGGGAATCACATATTGTTTGGTATCATAACAATAAACGCGTCAAATCGGGCTATGGCAATACATCATATTATTTTACCTTGGGTGAACTGGGCACCGCAGAAAACATACGCGCAATCATAACCGCGCCAAACGGTAAAGCGTACGAAATGTCAAAGACCGTGCGCCCCGCGCGTATATATATCACCTGGGGCGCCAATGCCTACGCGCCCGCATGGTATCGTGGTAAAGCATTGCCGGCTCCAGGTTCTACCATCACCATCACTGCCGTTCCTGATTTTCGTATTGGCAATACAGTGATCTCATCTCAAGATATTGTATATGAATGGCTTATCAATAATGCTCCGCAACCAATATCTTCGGGAGTTAACGGCAGGGGAAAGAATGTCTTTTCTTTTGACACGGGAGTCAGTGCGAATGTTGAATACAAAGTAGTCGTACGCGCCCGTGACGTCCGCAATCGCATCACCACGGAAGAGGCATTTTCCATACGGGCATACCCGACAGATCTGGTATTTTATGAGCGCGATCCAAGTTTGGGGCTCAAATATTGGCATGCCATCAAAAATACACCGGCGACATCCGGTAAAGATTTGGTGTTGCAGTTTGAACCCTTTAATATCAGCAATCGGTATATTGATAAACTTTTTTATACCTGGCGAGTCAACAACAAAAAAATCGCCAACCAGAGCCCGCAATCGCGCGTGTTTCGCCTGTTATCAGAAGCTGGCAGTTCGGGAACACAAAATATCGACGTGTCATACGAACTCCCGAAAAATATTTTTGTGCGCGGATCGGGGCATGTTATCGTACGCATACAATAATCCTATGAAAAATATTTTTATTGGATATATCTTCCTCCTCTCGCCTGCCTTTGTATATGCCGATGAAATGGTATACAAACTAAGCGCCCCGCTCCCCGCTGGAAGCGGGGAGGGAACGCAAGTGAGCACCTTTATTCAATACATAGGGTACCTTTTTCCCTTTTTGCTATTTCTTGCATCAATTCTCGCGCTCGTGATGTTTACGCTTGGCGCCATCCAGTATATGTTTAGTGAAGGAGCGTCTGGCAACCAAGGAGGTAAAGAAAAGATGACAAGCGCTATACTAGGCCTCTTGCTCGCCGCGGGATCAGTCATCATGCTAGAAACCATCAATCCAGAACTCATCAACCTCAAGATTGATACGCAGAACCTACCAGAAACAGCAATGCCCGATGTGCCATAAATACGCGATGGATGTTACGTAGGCATCGAGTGTGGAGGAAAGATGCTTAAGCAATAACATTTCTTGACCTTATGTATGTCATAGCTAAGATATTTTAATATATAATTATGCGCCCAATAACACGAACATATATCATAGCTTCTATGCTCTTTGCGTTTATTGTGACGGTGAGTATTTCCGCGTTTCTCGCGTCAATCACGCGACAAAACGAAGCACACTATGGAGCGAAAGCATCAATCCTCACGGGTATCACGGGGGACGCGCCACGCACCACGCCGCCCCAAACAACGCCCGTACTTTGCGACAATGACGCGTATGGTATCTGCCCTTCGTATAATGCCTGTCTACGCAACCCTATCGGCAACTATCATTGCGTGCACATTCCTAAAGCTGCGTGCCCGGCGCTCTCAACTTGCAGCCCTTGCTCGCAAATACAGCTCGAACAATGTATCAAAAATAACCCGCGCACTTCGTCGTGCGTGATAGCAAAAAATACATCAGGTAGCACCACCATCTGTTCTCATGGACAACAATAAAACTCGCAACTATATCATCGCGCTCGGAATTCTTCTCCTTATTTTTATTGGTATTATTTTTTATTTTATCCTCCGCAGTAATGTCAAGCCACTTGGTAAGCCAAGTGGTGGAGGCGTGCTCCCTGATACGAGTGGGGGAGGTAGTCAAACATTCCCTCCCAAAAATGATGATGGCAGCCCGACAATCACGCCCCAACCGCTCACCGCAAGCGAACAGCAGCGTCTCGTGCAAATATCAAAAGATCCTGTAATCGGCGCTACTATAAAAAAAGATCGCCTGCTGTACTTTAAGCGTGAGACGGGGCACATCTTTACCTCGCCCTTTGACGCGTCACTCCCGGAGGAGCGGCTCACAAATTTCTCAATACCAAACATTATAAATGCCTCGTGGTCGCCGTCACGCGCCTATACCCTGGTTACCGCTCTCAATGAGACGGTACCACGAAGGTTTTGGATACATTTTACGAGCACCTCTACGATCGAAAGTGGATTCTTTCCTGAAAATATTATATCACCAACATTTTCTCCATCTGAAGAAAAGCTAGCGAGTATCGCGCGCAACGGATCTGTTTCTACCGTGATCATAACCACGCCGCAAGGAAAAACTCCGAAAACCGTGATCCAGACATCTCTTCCTGATCTTGAAGTCTCGTGGGCATCAAAAACAATACTTGCTCTCAAAACACGCTCATCGGCATTTATCCCGTCAATCCTCCAAACCGTGTCCGTTGCGGGTGGCGCGGCATCTACCATCCTCGGTGATGCGCGCGGCCTTGATGTATTGTGGAACGCCAGCAGTAACACATTTATCACTCTAGAAGTAACGAGTGACGGCAAACGCCCCGCGCTTGTTTTGCGCGATAGACGCGCTCCAGAACAAATAAAAGAGCTCTCATTTAAAACATTTCCTGAAAAATGCGTGTGGTCAAGGAACGCTCCATCAACCATTTATTGCGCTATCCCGCAAAATCTAGGATCTGAACCTGTACCTGATGGCTGGTGGAAGGGGAAGGTGAGCTTTAACGACTCTATTTGGAAAATAGATACAACTACCGGAAACGCATCATCGGTGCTCGAAGGCGGCAACTTTGACGTTATACATCCGATCCTCTCACCCAAAGAAGAACATCTTTTCTTTATCAACAAAAAAGACTCCATACTGTGGAGCCTCCGCCTTATCGATACCGCGTCAAGCACGCAAAGCCACTAAATAGCTGACGGCTTTATCACTACGCATCGCGTGGATCCCTGCCCTTCTGACTCGGTGGCGATATCAGGATATTCTTGGAGCGCCATATGCACGACTCTCCGATCAAAGGCAGTCATCGGCTCGAGTGTTACTTCTTTTTTGAAATATCGCACGCGTTGCGCCCCCATACGAGCTTTGTCGCGCAGATCATCAAACCTACGACGTTGATAGTCATTGACATCAATCATAAGCTGATTCTCGGAGACACCTGTTTTTCGCTCAATAACACGCCGTAAAATATAATTGAGCGCTTGAAGATTGTCACCATTTTCTCCTATCAAAATGCCGGCATCATCTGTACGAATCAAAAGGGCCGCTGAATCGCCAATCACACCCTCTTCGACACGCGCATTGACGTTCATCATGGCTAAAAACTCGCGGGCGCACTCGATTGCCTTGCTATTTGTTGTTGTGACTTGAGTCTCTTCCATATAGCCTCCCAAATCCTTCGTGCACTATAGCAAAGAGGCTCAAAGTAGTCCAATACAGCGCCATTGCCGATGGCAGCTGCATACTAATAAATACAATCAAAAATGGCATAGTAAAGGTCATCTGCTTTTGAAGAGCGTTCGCAAATTCACTCGTTGCCTGTTTATTTTTTGGTTGATTTTTCAAAGTAAGAACCCCTTGTATGAGCTGGAGAATACCGGCTGAAAGCGCGAGCACGAGATGAGGACTCGTTAAATTGATACCGCCAATAAAGACTGGGTTAAAGGGAGGAAAAAGGGGAAGTATGTCATACGCATCATGGGTGAGATTATCAAGGTTTTTAAGTACCTTAAACAAAGCGAAAAAGAGGGGAATCTGCAGCAAAATAAAAAGAAATCCTGAAAAAGGGTTAATTTTTTTCTCTCGATAGAGCTCCATGGTCCGGCGCGCCTGCTCATTTTTATCTTTTGTCTGCTGGCGTATCTTCTCTATCTCGGGATGAATTTCCTGCATGGCATGCTGTGAGCGTCGCATCTTTATGGAAAGCGGCAATAATGCGACACTCACCAAAAGTGTCAAGACGATGACAGCAACGCCCAAGCTGTGTCCTGGGGCAATAGTAATAATGACCCCCAATATATTGAGCAAGGGGCGATAAAATAGATTATGAAAGATGAAAGACATTAGAAAAAATTGCTATAAAATCACTCGTGACCAGATCCTTTGCTGACGCCTTCGCGCTTACCACAATATCGAGAGTAGGCATGCGCGTACGGAGAGTGGCGCGTATTGCCTCACGAATTCTTCTTTTTATTTTATTTCGAGCGACGGCACGTTTATCAATCTTTTTTGAACAAAGTATCGCCGCGCGAAATGGGCCTTTAGGTTTCTGAATAGCCCATATCATGAGGGGAGTGGTGGGATGCCGCCTTCCGCGCTTGAGCACTTTTTCGATATCTTGACTCGAACGGAGGCGTTCGTGTCGCGCAAGCATAAAAAGCTTATACCGTAAGGCGCTTGCGCCCCTTTTGTCTACGACGAGCGACTACATTGCGTCCTGCTTTTGTCCGCTTGCGCTTCAAAAACCCGTGACTTCGCCCTCGTTTTCGTTTTTTTGGCTGATAGGTGGTGGACATATGATTATTATACGATACGTTAATAGCAAAAATCTAATACACAGCTCATGCACATGTTATAAACAATTAGAACATATTGGCTTTCTTTTTACAATATAGGAAAATAAGATGCATCTCAATTATAGTCTATATATATGAATCGAGAAGAACTCTGGCAATCGGTACTCGGACAAATCGAGTTTGAAGTTTCCCGTGCCAATTTTGCTACTTGGTTCAAGCAAACTTCGATTCACGGCATTGAAGATGGTGTCGCGACCATAGCCGTACCCAATGCGTTCGCGAAAGAGTGGCTCGAGAAAAAATTTCATAAAAACATTATAAAGTCACTTCGCTCAACAAACCCCGAAATACGCAATGCAAGTTATATTGTCTCATCCGTAGACACGCCAACCCAAGTACAGGTAAAAAAACGGCCTGAACTAGTGGATGTCCTTGAAGAGCAACTTGAATTTAAAGAATTTTCCGTTGATAGAGATACCAATCTTAACCCCAAATATACTTTTGAATCGTTTGTCATTGGTACCTTCAACGAATTTGCGCATGCGGCAGGTCTTTCTATAACTAAAAATCTGGGCGCCCTCTACAATCCATTTTTTGTCTGGGGAGGGGTGGGGTTGGGGAAAACACACCTCCTCCATGCTATTGGTAACCAGGTTAAAAAAGACCACCCAGATTTTAAAGTGCTCTACCTTACCTCGGAACGATTTGTAAATGAGCTTGTCTCGACCATCCAAAACCGTGAGCCACTCCAGAATTTTAAAGAAAAGTACCGTACTGTCGATCTTCTCATTATTGATGATGTGCAATTTATAGCGGGAAAGGCAAAAAGTGAAGAGGAATTTTTTCATACCTTTAATTCACTCTATGAGCGTGGCAAACAGATTATTTTTTCATCAGACAAGCCTCCCCAAGCAATCCAAAACCTTGAAGAGCGCCTCCGATCGCGCTTTGAGGCCGGACTTGCCGCTGATATCAGCGAACCCGAATACGAGGCGCGCCTCGCCATCCTCAAGCTTAAGCAGGGCACAAAAGAACCGATAGTGGCTGATACGGTACTTGAATATATCGCATTTACCATACAAAAAAATATTCGTGAGCTCGAGGGCGCGCTCAACATCATTCTTGCCAAATCAAAGCTCAAGGGGTCTCCAGTCACCCTTGAGGAGGCGAAAACGGCTCTGGAACAGCTTACAAAAAGCACAAAACGGATTGCCACCCCTTCACAGATTATCAGCGCTGTAGCGCAGTATTATGATCTTGGAGATGGAGGTCTTTTTGAACGATCCAGGAGACGAGAGGTGGTAAGGCCTCGACAAATTGCTATGTATCTTCTTCGTGAAGACTTTCATGGATCGTATCCATTTATCGGACAAAAGCTTGGTGGGCGTGATCATACGACAGCTCTTCACGCGTATGAAAAAATTTCTAATGAGTTAAAAAAGGATTCAAAACTTGTGGAAGAAATTAAACAAATTAGGGGAAAAATGTATGAAAGTTAGAAAATATTATTTTCGATAAAATAATATCCAAGATCTATCCACACTCTATAAAAAGATTTTATACAAAGTAAAAATATTATTATCCTTACCTACTAGTACAAAATTGATTTATACACTTTATCCCGCGCATAACAGTAACTACTAAAAATAAAAACTAATTAACTTATCTATTATCTCTACCGTGTATGAAGTGTATAATTATCGCTGATAACTTTAAAAAAGCTTTAAGTGTCGTAGAACGATCTACTAGTAAGGATTTAACACTTCCGATACTTGGGTCATTTTTTATAACTACCGAAAGTGGATCGCTTCGTATTATGGGTACTAATCTCGAGATTGGTATACAAACAACAGTGAGATGTACGGTAAGTGAAGAAGGAAGTATAGTCATACCATCAAAACAACTTCTTTCGTATATCTCAACACTTTCCAAGGATGAAAAAATAACTATTGAAAGTTCGGGTGTTGATGTAATACTCGCCGTTCAAGGACAGGAAACAAGTATAAAGGGATATCCACAAGAAGATTTTCCACCCTTTCCTATCGTAAAGGAATTATATAAAGCTACGGTATATAAAAAAGATATAACACATTTTTTTCCTAGGGTACTTATTTCAGCGTCAAAAAGCGCTATTAAACCAGAGCTTGCGAGTATATTGGCTGTTATAGAGAAAAATTCGCTTGTTATAGCGGCAACTGACAGTTTTCGACTTAGTGAGGAACGGATACAGCTCACCTCACTTTCTATGAAAAATACTAAAGAATCATTTTTACTCCCCGCGCGTACTTTTGAGGAGACTATACGTTTAACTGACCAGAGTAATAGTGATCAAGTAGAGTTTTTAATAGGAAAGGGCGAGGCATTATTTCGTTTTGGGGATATAGTACTTTATTCACGACTTGTTGAAGGGAATTTCCCAGATTATCAACAGATTATACCCAAAGACTTCAAAACTCACGGAGTTTTGACACGCCAAGAAATTGTTACTCACCTACGTCGTGCGAGTATTTTTGCGAATAAACTCAATAGTGTTTCATTTATACTCAATACAAAAGAGAAATCAATAACCATTGAGAGTAAAAATAATCAGGGCGCCTACAAAGGAGTGATGAAGGGCGAGTTTGATGGAGAAAATGTCTCTATGGTATTTAATTTTCAATACCTTCTTCAGGGAGTAGAATCGTATGGAGAAGAAAAATTATTTTTTGGTTTTAATTTAGAATCACAACCACTGTCAATCAAACCAATAGGGCGCGAGGGATCAGTATATATCGTTATGCCCATGAAGGGTACGGTATGAGTTTTAACCGTATTCTCGTACTTCTCCCTGACGCGTTTGCGCGCATTGATACATCATCTGAACTTACCCGAAAGCGATTCGGGGACACCATAAGAGACGCGCTTAAGGGTATTCTTGCCTGGCATGATGGACAGTATAGTATTGAATATCGTGATAATACCCTCATCATCTATACAGCGTCAGCAATTTTAAAGCAGTATATACATCAGCACGAAGATCGCATAGTACAAACACTCCGTGAGAGTGTCCCCGACGGGGATGTAAAGAAAATAATATTTAAGGGGCCGCGATAGAAAAAGAAATTTCTCGTTCTTGTTTGTTGCCGATGATGTCATATACTTTAAGCTTTAAGATGTGTTGACCAGTATCGATATCGCCAACTTCGATAACTTGAGGTGCTTTTTTTTCTGATCGAATATATTCGCCATCAATAAATATTTCAATGTTACTTATAGCATAGTTACTCGTAATCATTGGATGAAAGGTGACAGCGTCTCCGTGACTAAATATTTTTCGCTCCTCGTCTTTGAGAAATGAGATTACGGGCCAATTTTCAGGTGAGTGCGAAGAGTCATATACTGCGGGCCTGTCTATCGTATCGCCATCTTTGTAACCATTTTGCTGAGCCCACGCGCGCACCGGGCCTTCCCAGAGTGAGAATTGCGGGTCTCGAGCGGGATTTGTCGGTATGGGTCCATCAGGATTATCTTTAGTAACCCAATATAAAATCGAATGAACTTCTTGGGTCACGCGCTCTTCACGCTGGTCGTATGGGGTAAAGGGAGTGGCGAGATTTCCTGATATTTTATCAACTTCGTATGAACGCGAGCCCTTCCAAATACCACGGAGTACTGGTTTTTTGGGGTTTGTTGATTGAGGAGGGGTGAAGGACGCTTTTTCTGTTTGTAAGAGCGCCGCGTCCATAAATTCACGCCAAAGAGGCACGATGATAAAACCAGCAACATTTTTGGTCATTGAAGAATTATCATTATTACCCGCCCACGCGCCGACAACAATATTGGGACTATACCCAACAGTCCACACATCACGATAGTCATTGGTGGTACCAGTCTTTACGGCGACTGATGCTCCATCAAAAAAGAGAGGAGAGCGCGCGCCAAACGTCGGTGTACGCGCTCCGTTGTCTGAGAGTATGCTCGAAATCATATTGGTAATATTCGCGTCAATAACTGATTCAGAACGCACCCTTTCCTCCTCCAGGGCAGTTCCACTTTTGTCTGTAATGTGAATAATCGGACTATGATTTACTTTTATCCCTTGGTTCGCGAATACGCCATATGCCGATGTGAGCTCAAGGAGTGACACCTCTCCTCCACCAAGTACTAAAGTAAGTCCATAACGATTTTTGTCAGTGAGCGTGGTAATGCCAAAATCGCGCGCTGTGTCAATAGAATCGCCCATGCCAGCCAAGTACAGTGTTTTTACCGCCGGCACATTGAGTGATTGCGCCAGCGCTTCACGGAGCGTGATAGGCCCACGAAATTTATCATCATAATTTTGCGGGACATAGGGATCGCCGGCAGCCGCAAAATTTGTTTCAAGATCAAAGACTACTGTCTCAGGTGTATAGCCCTTTTTAAAAGCAGTAGCATATACGATTGGTTTAAACGCAGATCCTGGTTGGCGGCGCGCGAGCGTTACATTGAAGTTGCCATCATTGTTTATATCGAAATAATCACGCGATCCTACCATAGCCAAGATGTGCCCAGTTTTTGGATCAATGGCGGTGAGTGCGACATTTGAGGCATTGAAGCTCTTTTGCATATCAGGCGCGCGGCGCGCTACGATTTCTTCCGCCTTTGCCTGCAGACCAGCGTCAAGTGAGGTGATGACTTCGAGCCCACCTTGCTCTACTACGTCTTCCCCGTATTTTTCATTGAGCATTTCTCGTACATACATCACAAAATGAGGGGCTAACAATCCCTGTCGGCGTTGCGGAATAAAGGTTATTTTTTCTTTTTTCGCACCTTCATATTCTTCCGTTGAGATATAGTGCAAGGTACGCATGCGCTCAAGTACAAGATCTTTTCGCGCTTCTAAATCTTTGCGGTTATTGCCGTACGGTGAATAGCGCGTAGGGGCCTGCGGCAGGGCGGCAAGATATGCCGCTTGCGCTAGCGATACATCAGACGCTGATATGCCAAAAAAGTTTTGAGCTGCCGATTCGATGCCGTAGGTGTTTGATCCATAGGGGATCTCGTTGAGATAGAGATTGAGAATATCATCTTTTGAATAGGCCGATTCAAGTTTGATGGCGATAATAATTTCTTTTACTTTGCGTATCAATGTTTGTTCGCGCGTGAGTAGGGTATTCTTGACAAGCTGTTGGGTTATAGTTGACCCACCACTCCCTACCTGTTTGCCCTGAAAGAGATTGAGAAAAATAACACGAAAGAGCGAGAGAGGGCTGATACCATGGTGTGAATAGAAATTTGAATCCTCGATAGCGATGGTCGCATTTTTTATATTGCGCGAGATGTCTTCAAAGCGCACCACGGTGCGGCGCTCCTCCCCATGTACTTCCCAGAGGAGCACCTTGCCGGTGCGATCGTAGATTCTTGTTGATTCAGCTACCTTGCGTTCTTTAAAGTCTTCGAGAGTAGGTATTTTAATAAAAGCGAATAATAGAATACTCGCGAGTATGAAAAGAAATATGCCGACAATGATGATGCCGAGGATCCAGAGGAGCGTCGTACGTTTACGTCCTTTGCGTAACGATCGAAAAATCACACACTCTTTATATCAAAAAAAACGCTCATTTTCAAGAAAACGCCCCGGTAGCTACCGGGGCGTTTTCTTGAATTACATACCTTCTTCCTCAAAAGTATCATCATCCTCGTCTGCGCCGTCTTCAGTCACTTCTTCGTCAAGTTCATCATCATCGGTAAATTCCTCTTCCTCATCAGAAGCCCAGGGTTGTGCGTGTAGCATCATGTTCTCAAAAAAATGTTTAATATAGTATTAGTATCTACGACCTTGTATCCTCTAATACCAAGAACATACCGAGGGCAGGCTAAAATGGCAATACAAGGATCTGTGGATAATTACTTGGTAATCATCAGACAAAGGGCGAGGGCGTCAAGGGTATCATCTGAGGTAATCTTTGACGGTACTTTGAGTAGGGTGCGCACCATCCACGCTACCTGTTTTTTTTCCGCTCTCCCGTTGCCTGTTACCGCCATTTTGACTTCCATGGGCGTAAATTCATGCGTTGGTAGCAATGCTTTTGATAGGGTGAGCATGATAGCTCCGCGCGCTTCTGCTACCGCGAGCGCTGTTTTTTTGTTTTTTGCGAAAAAGAGTCGCTCGACGACCGCGCGCTCTGGTTTTGTATTTTTTATGATAGTTTGGAGTTCAAGAGTGATCATCTCAAGGCGCGCTTGGTGCGATAGGGTGCGCGCGGTAGTAATGCGCCCACAATCGTAATATGTCGATAGGGTCCCTATCGTATCAATGACACCCCACCCAACACGTTCAACACCAGGATCAATACCCAATATTCTCATGACTCTTTATTGTTTGCGAAGATATCTTGAATATCATCATGTTCATCGAGTGCGTCCATAAGTTTGTAGAGGGCTTCAGTGTCGGCAGGCGAGAGCTCGATAAGGCTATATTCTTGGGGGACCCATCCGCCCTCTTTTTTCTCAAATGCCCACAAGACACTGCCGGGGTTGGCCCATTTTGCTCCGCGTTCCGAAAGAAGATGTTTTATCTCGTTTGATGTGCGGTTATTGTTGTCAGTGATGCCCGTCATAAGGAGTGCTACTCCACCAGGTCCGTACGCTTCATATAAAAATTCTTGGAGTGTTATACCCTCACCGCCGCCAATACCTTTTTTGATGGCGCGGTCAATATTGTCTTGCGGCATATTGATTTCGCGCGCTTTTTGTATCGCTGATTTGAGTGACATATTGAGGCTCGGATCGGGGCCTTTATCACGCGCGGCGATACTGATGATGCTGGCGATTTTGCCAAACATTTTGCTGCGTTTGCTGTCAGTTACGGCCTTTTGCCGTTTTATTTGCGCCCATTTATTGTGACCAGACATACAAATTACTTTACCCGTTTAGCGATGATGTGTATATTTTACCACGCCTTGCACCCGACATTTTAATATACAGAGAAGGGTGCGCCCATTTATTGTGACCAGACATAGAGATTTATATATTTGGTTCGCGCGCGGCACTCTTGTGCGCGAATGACATAATAAGATTTTTTGCCTCGTTGAGGTTTGGCACTGCCTCGATAGTAAAACTTTCTTCGCCCGCAGTCTGGATGCGGATATTGCCGAACTTGAGAACGGTTTCGACAAAGCCCGGTATCTCGATCGTGACATCTTGGACGCGCGCAAGCACAAATTCGGACACTTCGCGCCTGAAAAGGCTTTGCTGGTCGATATCGATGATGCGCTGATCGGTGATAATCCATGCATCGAGCCAATAATCAAGCCATTCAATAAAAAAGATAAAGAGCAGTACGAGCCACCAAATCATGGCGAAAAAGAGAAGAAAATACCGAAGTGACGCGGGGTCAATAACGCGTTCGAGCTCAGGCACAAAGAGAAATCCAAACAGAGGCACCAACCCCAAGAGCAAAATGGCAAACATCCGCCCAAAAAAGACAAACCAATGTTTGTGGAGCGTCATGAGTATTTTTTCGTTTTGGTGAAGGGTGATCATGATTTCTGTACGATGAGTGCATCCCAATGAATATGGACAAACGCCCAAAGTGCGATTGCGAGCAATATAAACGAGAGGGCGATGATGATGATATTCATACGCACTGCCTTTTCATGGGGGAGCGAGAGTTCCTTTTCTTGCCAGGTAGCGGCCCAGATACCGAGGCTATAGAGTCCCGCAAAAAGAGCAAACGCGATACCGGCGGCAAGTGAGATCATGATGAAAAAAGTGTTGCGGGCGGTGTCGCGCCGATATGCTCATAGGCGCGGCGGGTGGCGACTCTGCCGCGCGGCGTACGCTCGATAAATCCAAGGCGCATCAGATAGGGCTCATGGATATCTTCCAAGGTACTCACTTCTTCAGATGACGCTGCGGCGAGCGTCGCGACTCCTACAGGCCCACCAGCAAATTTTTCTATCAATATATCAAGTATGCGACGATCTTCCGATGATAACCCCACTTCGTCAATTTCAAGAAGTTCGAGCGCCATGCGCGCGATTGTATCAGTGATAACGCCATCACCACGCACTTCCGCTACATCACGACACCGTTTAAGAAGGTGGTTTGCGACACGCGGCGTAAATCGGCTGCGTTTAGCAATCTCAGCAAGAGCATCTTGAGCGACTGCGATGCCAAGAAGTTTTGCTGATCGTCTTAAAATTTCTTTAAGATCATCCTCTGAATAAAATTCGAGTCGAAAAGTTCCGCCTGAAAATCGTGAGCGGAGTGGTGAAGAGAGTAGCGCCACGCGCGTGGTAGCCGCGACCAGGGTAAAAGAGGGAAGCTCGAGCTGTATAGTGCGCGCAGCCGGCCCTTTGCCAATAATAATGTCGAGTGATCGGGCTTCCATGGCGGGATAGAGGATTTCTTCGACAAGCTTATTGAGGCGATGTACTTCATCAATAAAGAGAATATCACCCGATGAAAGGTTGGTCAGGATTGACGCCAAATCACCAACCCGTTCGATCGCGGGGCCTGATGTGATTTTCATCTGGGCGCCCATTTCATTTTTGATGAGATGAGCGAGTGTTGTTTTACCAAGTCCCGCGGGGCCATAAAAAAGTAGATGTTCAAGTGGTTCTCCTCGTTTTTTTGCCGCTTCGATCAAAATAGCCAAATTCTCTTTTATCTGATGCTGGCCCACGTATTCATCCCACCGTGCGGGGCGCAAGGTGCTATCAAGGGTACGATCGTCGAGCTTTTGGACGGGTATTGACATCTGTTATTTTTTTAGCTATAATAGTGAACGTTCCTTAGAAGTGGAGACTTTTCTTTTGAGATCTCCAGACAATTGAGGTTTACCTTATCTGGGCCTTCTTTTAGTACACGGACAATCTGGTTCCTCTCCTCACAGTGCATAATCGTGTCTTTATTCTAAAGCATATTGCGCTTTGCGAGGAGGGGTCGGCGCGATTGCTCCTCGAAGAGGCCTTCAGCCCGTGGTACCCATGCCCGGGCACATTGTCTGGAGTTTTTACAAGAAAAGTCTTTTTTATTTGTTTTCCATGACCGGATGATGTAGTTTAAGTATCATACTTTCCCTCTTGGTTTTGGTTGGAAGGTCCTACTGAAATAAAGAGGGCCAGTACATTGAGGGTTTCATTATGATGACAGCGCAGGCACACAGCCCCACTCTGGTGGAGTTGGTGCTCGGCTACGAGCACGCAGGACTGCTCGAGCGAATCCAGGAGAAGCTTCACAAGTCGGCTGACCAAGCGCAGGAGCTCTTCGTCGACATGCTGATGTTTCTCTACCTCGCTGGGATGGGCCAGGGATCCCTCGTCCCCGCGGAAGAGATCGACGAAGCGTGGCACCACTTCATCCTCTTCACGGCGGACTACGAGAGATTCTGTCTCACGCATTTCGGGCGGTTCATCCACCATCGTCCGTTCACACAAGAAGAGCGGGCGTCTCTCGACGGCAGTCTCGGCAGGAGAACCCTGACCCTGGCCGAAGCAACGTTCGGAACGCCCCTCTCTGCGAATTGGCACTCTCGCGCAGGTGACTGCAACAAGTGCCAAGGTTCCACCAACTGCAACGGGGGCAACTGTTCACCGCAGTGACTCTACCAGGATCGACCCAAGCGGATCGATCCTTTTTCTTTAATCCTAATTTTTACTTGCCAAAAGAAATGAGGTTAAGTTTCTCATTTGTGTTCCCGTATCATTTTTTTGAGTAGCTTTCGTCTCTTTTTCCTCCCACACCAGTATTTCCCAGCCGGCATAGAGGTCTTTGAGCTCGCCCGGTTTGGGGTAGAAAAAATCTTTGCGCTTGGGTTTCTCGCGATAAAAATCACTATCGTTTGTAAAAGCGGCGATAGTGTGGATCCCACTCAATGGCGTGTGCTCTTGGAGGCAGCTGATAAGTTTACGCGCCATCTTGTCGGGAACGTGATGCAATACAAACATCGCAAGTACTACGTCGTAGGGCGTACCAAGCTCAACATTTTCAGCCTTCTCTATTTTGGCGGTGATTGGGAGCTCAAGATCCGCCGCCGATTTTAGAAGATTTTCAATGGCAACCCCAGAGGTATCGATAGCGGTTACCGCAAATCCTTTTTGTGCGAGAAAAAGCGAGTTCCTTCCGTACCCCGAGCCGATATCAAGCACTGTCCCCGATGTTTTGTAGTTGAGTATATGCTCGACCAGTGGCAGGGGTTTCTCTCCAAAGATAGCCCTGCCGTCTTTATAGAGATTGTCGTAGTTTGTCATTTATGTAAGTCCGACGATGCGGTCGAGTTCGTCCCACGAGGTGATGCCTTGCAAAAGTTTCAGGACCCCGTCTTGTTCTAGTGTCGCCATACCTTGTTTGAGTGCCGCCTCTCTCACGATTGCTTCCGATGGGTTTTGTAAAATAATTCGCTCCATACCATCATCAATTAAAAATGCTTCGAAGACCGCTATGCGTCCTTTGTATCCCAAAAAGTTGCATTCCACACATCCGCTTGGCGTATTGAGCGAGAGTGTTTCAAGAGGTGGGCGCGTGTATGCTTGAGGTAATGTGTCAATGAGTTTTTTTATCAGCGTTGTTTGTTCGGGTGTCGCGGGTATTTGTTTTTTACAGTGCGGACACAAGATGCGCACGAGTCGTTGCGCGATGGCGAGATTAATAGCGGGTGCGATAATGTTTGGCGGCACCCCCAGATCAATGAGGCGGGGGATAGTTCCTGGCGCATTATTTGTGTGGAGCGTTGAGAATACCAAGTGGCCCGTGAGTGCCGCCTGCATACCAATCTCCGCGGTCTCGCGGTTGCGCATTTCACCGACTAAAATAATATCAGGGTCTTGGCGCACGATTGCCGATAGGCCGGTCTCAAAAGTATATCCCGCTTCTTTATTGATCTGCGTTTGCGTAATACCCTTGATGTGGTACTCGATAGGGTCTTCGATAGTGATTATTTTAACCCCCGGCTCGTTGAGTTTTTTGATAAACGCATAGAGCGTAGTGGTTTTACCGGATCCGGTAGGGCCGGTGGTGATGATCATGCCGTTTGGTTTCTGGATCTCGTGTTCAATGAGTTTTTGTAGTATCGGATGCATGCCAAGATTCTCAAATGAGGTCTCAATCGCGCTCGGATGTAAGATGCGCATGACGATTGATTCACCATATGGGCCAGGCAGTGTAGATACGCGTACCTCTACATCTGACTTGCCCGCGCGTATAGTAAAGCGGCCATCTTGCGATTTATCATGAATATTAAGCTTGAGTTCACAGACAAGTTTGATGCGCACTAGGAGCATTTTATGCATATCATGCGAGAAGCTCACAATATCCTGAAGCAATCCATCAAGGCGCACGCGCATATGTACCATATCTTCAGCAGGCTCGACATGGATGTCAGAGACGACGAGTTCAAACGCTCCGCCTAGGACATAATCAAGGAGGTCAGTGACGCGCTGAGTTTTGCCTTGCGCGATTCTTTCACCTAAAAGGCGCTCAAAATCTTTTATAGTTTTTATCTCTTTGCGGAAGGTGGCTATTTTGTCTTTTGAGATATCAATAACATTGGTAATGCTCGCGGACTCCTCGCCGGCTTCTTCGTAGCGAAGCCATGCGCGCTGCAAGCTTTGTATTGATACTAAAAAAAGTTGCGGCTGATAACCTGCGCGGTGTAGTTCAGCAACAATATTTTTTACTTCATCAAGTGTGGGATTTTTGACGGCGATTTGCAGTTTTTTGCCGGTTGATTGCACGACAGCAAGACCCGCGTGCTGGGCGCGATCTTTGGGCACAAGTTTAAGCGCGTCAAGATCAATGCCTACGCGCCCCAAGTTGAGGTAGGGGATTTTATAGCGTTTAGCGAGAATCTGCGCTAATTCTTCCTCCTCTTTTTGCTGGAGTCGAGCGAGCTTTTCTTTTTGTTGTTCTTCATCAAATGCCACGCTCTTATTCTAGCGCACTTTAAGTTCGCGGAGCAATTTGCGCGTCTCCATCTCTGCTTCAATAAAGTTGGCAAATGGTGCGAGTGTTACATATTCTTGGTGGTCAGGTGTTTTGCCAATATGGCGCGCGATATCAGCTACTAACGTTGTGTTTTCAGATCTAAAAAATCCTTGGGTACTTGCGTCATCGTATTGCCAGAAAACCAACGCATGTTCTGGCAGTGAAGCAAGAGACGCGTAGGTTGCCATAAGTCGGGGAAGTTCGTGGGGGCCAGTATTCGTCTTGGTAAAATCATCACGCGTGATAAATGACCAAAGCGTGTTGGTATCCGTATCAATGCGTGAGCGCACTACCAATCTCCCCAAAAGACTCGCCGAAACAGTCGAGAGTTTTGCTGGCGCGCCAGTCTCATGGCCTATGGCATCTCCTTCTATCCAAATATGCCGCGCGGCACCCTTACGAGGAAGGTGTTCGATGGCTTTTTTTGCATCACCTTCCAGTGAAAATCCCATAGTAATAAAAAGATCGGCTGGCGTGCGATGCTCACTCCACGAGAGCGCCTTTTCATTGAATGTTCCTTTGTGTGAGAGATAAATAGAAAGAGTAGTATCAGTTTTTTCATAACGAAGCTCTTCTACTGGAGCGAGGGCAGTATTGATATCAATGACAAACTCGCGTTTGCCGCTTTGGAGTCCAAAAGTTTCTTTCCATTCAAGCTCTTTTGCTTCAGGAGCTATGAGCTCTATTTTTTGTGGTGCTATTTTTTGTATCTGCAGTGCGGCAAAATATTCTTTATCGCGTACACGGTCGGGTAGTACGATGAGTACCGCCGACGCGCTTGCTATCGCTGATTTTAAATCACTCATATTGTCTTATTCCTAGCACATACAAGGGGTTTTTTGGAGATATTGACATTTTTATTATTTAGTAGTATAATTGATATATGCACTGAATTGCTAGCTGGAGTATATCGCTCCAGCAGAGATAGGGGGATAAAAATGATTGCACGGCAAGTTCTTTCAATGCTTTTTCTGGTTCTGATGTTGTTCGCGCCAATTGCTGCTGAAGCTCGGTGCGCCTCTGGCAATATGTGCTGGGAGCGTCAAAACCGTTCGTATCATAGCAGTCGCTGGGATCGTAGTAATTATTATCATGGCAGTTACTACCGCTATGGCAATCGTTACAATGGCTATGGGGGGTGGGCAAATCGTCATCGTGGCGCAGTGGTCCAGCAAGATGTGGTTCATGAGCCAGGACTCGTGGATTATGTGGTTGCTCCGCCTCTTGCGATCATCAATGGCGCGTTTGGTCTTCTCTTTGGGCGTACGCATCCGGCAGGACCGCCTCGTGATGGCTCCGGATCCGTGCTTTGCGCGGATGATGATATCGCTTGTCGTCGTACCAAGGGGCGCGAAGATGGACGGCATGACGGCAAGTCTGCAGTCGCGACAATCGCGGAGGATGAGGCGTATCGGCAGGGGTACAACGATGCCCTTGGTAGAACCAGATGATTCAAAACATGAAGCTTCGCGACCGCGGGGCTTCCAACCGAAAGCGACCGAACCCAATCATGGGGGCGGTCGTTTTTGCTTTCATACAAAATACTCTGATATTTTGAGCGCTTGGTTGGAAAACTTATTTTATATTCATTTTGTATTCCAAAGATCGCCAAAACATAAGAGTATTTTTATTGGCACATAAGACTCTTCCTTGCTACGCTGAATGCACGATGGAGCTTATCTATACACTCAAAACTCCCGAGGCGACGCGCGTGCTTGGTAAACTCTTTGGTAGTGAGGTTCGTGCAGTCGCGCGCGCAAGTACGTCCGCGCTCTGTCTCGCGCTTTCGGGCGAGCTTGGCGCGGGTAAAACTTTTTTCACGCAACATGTAGCTAGCGGTCTTGGTGTGCGTGGGCGCCTGCAGTCACCAACTTTTGTGATAGCGAGGCGTTACGCACTCAAACATTCTTCATTTAAAAATTTATGGCATTTTGATTTGTATCGCATAAAGTCATCGCGCGAGCTCGGCGTTCTGGAGTTTAAGAAAATTATTTCAGATCCAAAAAATATTGTGGTCGTCGAATGGGCAGAACGCGCCAAAAAAATATTTCCCACAAATACCATTTGGATTTCGTTTACCCATATCGCGCAGGAAGAGCGTGTGGTGAGATTTAAGCATGGCGCGTGAGTTCAAAAAATTAGTCATTCTCGACGCGCACGCGCTGATTCACCGATCATTTCACGCGTTGCCGTCATTCGCGTCACCATCGGGTGAGCCACTCGGCGCCGTGTACGGTGTATCCGCGGTATTGTTAAAATTGATCCGTGATTTACGCCCGACGCATATCGTTGCGGCGTTTGATAGAGAAGAGCCGACTTTTCGCCATATCGTTTATGAAGATTACAAGGCAACAAGATCAGAGACTAAGAGTGATTTGATACCACAGTTTGATAAGGTAAAAGAAGTATTTCGCGCGTTCGGCATTCCCATACTCGAAGCGCCAGGTTTTGAGGCGGATGATATTTTGGGTACACTCGCTCACAAATTTAAAAAAGAAAAGGATTTGGTTATCATCATCGCATCGGGCGACATGGATACCATGCAATTGATTGATGATAAGCGTGTGATGGTCTACACCCTCCGAAAGGGTATCGAAGATACTATTTTATACGATGAAGACAAGGTATTTGAGCGTTTTGGTTTTGGTCCAAAGCTTATTGCCGACTACAAGGGACTCAAGGGCGATCCTTCAGATAACATCATCGGCATCAAAGGGATCGGCGAGAAAAGCGCTACTCTTCTTATCAAGCAGTATGGCTCGCTTGAAGAGATGTACAAAAAACTCAAGCAAGAAAAGAAATCGCCAGCATTTCTCAAAGATCGTATTAAAAAACTATTACTTGAAAATGAAGAAGAAGCATTTTTTTCAAAGGAACTCGCCACCATTCGCACGGACGCGCCAGTCGAGGCGGATTTGAAGAGCATGCTCTTTTCGGGCATTCCTACCGCAGAAGTATCAAAAATCTTTCGCAAGTTTCATTTCCCCAGTCTCATCTCACGCCTGCAGGATACTGGCGCGCCCGCAAAAAAAGAAGAAGAAAAGCCGGTGGCGTATAAAGAGCTGGATGATACGATTACTGCGGGCGCGCGCGCCACACTCTTTTTTGGAGAAGCGGGGTTAGTGCTTGGCGTTGACGCGAGTGAGTATCATGTGCCACAGGCGCGCCGCGCGGAGCTTTTAGCGCTTTTGAGAGATTCAAAAGAAGTGATTACGCATGACGCGCACGCGCTTATGATATTTTTAGGCTCAAGCTTTCCCGTGTCGTTTGATACTAAGCTTGGCGCGTGGATTTTAAATCCTGATGAGCGCGGGTTGTCTCTTGGTGATTTACTTGAAGGTAAACCATTGACCGTCAGTGAGGTCGCGCGTCTCGCCGGCGTTCTTAAAAAGAAAATAGAAAAAGAGGATCTCGCGCGCATATATTTTGATTTTGAATTGCCGCTTACCGCTCTTTTATTTGATATGGAAGAGGCGGGCATCATGCTTGATACCGCAGTGCTCGCAAAATTGTCAAAAGAGGTAGAGCGTGAGGAACGAGCACTCGAGATTGATATATGGAAAGCGGCTGGCGAGGAATTTGATATTAGCTCACCAAAGCAATTGTCAGCGATACTTTTTGAGAAACTCGGGCTTTCTACTAAAGGTATTCGCAAGACTTCTACCAAGGCAGTATCCACGCAATTCTCGGAGCTTGTAAAATTACGCGAGCTTCATCCCATCATCGATATGCTCATTAGGTATCGCGAGATTTCAAAATTACTTTCTACCTATATAGCGGCGCTTCCGAAGCTGGTGGGGTCCGATGGCCGCGTGCATACGACATTTAATGAGACAGGCGCGGCGACTGGACGCCTTTCATCATCAAATCCTAATCTGCAAAATATTCCGATAAAGTCAGAGCTTGGCCGCAGCATCCGGCGCGCGTTTATAGCGCCCAAAGGATACGAGCTTTTTTCGTTTGATTATTCGCAGCTTGAATTGAGGATCGTAGCGGAGCTTTCAGGTGATGCAAAGCTTACGCGTGCGTTTCAGATGGGAGAAGATATCCATACGCGTACGGCGTCGGAGATTTTTCATGTATCGACAGATCAGATAACGCCAGATATGCGTAGGCGCGCTAAAACAATAAATTTTGGCATTCTGTACGGCATGGGTGCTCGCGCGCTTGCGGAATCTGGCCATATGACCGTAGCGGAAGCAGAGGCATCGCTTGATAACTACTTGCAAGAATTTCCTGGCATTGAAGAATATCGCGAGCGCACGGTACGCGAGGGTAGGGAGGTGGGGTATGTCAAAACATTTTTTGGCCGCAAGAGATTTCTTCCCAACCTGCGTTCATCGTTTGAATATATACGCAAAGAGTCCGAGCGCATGGCGGTCAACGCGCCTGTGCAAGGAACTGCCGCCGATATTGTAAAGCGCGCGATGATTGAGTGTGCGCGTGAACTTGGGCTTTCACATAATAATCGTGACGCGCGCATGTTGTTGCAAGTGCATGATGAGCTTGTTTTTGAAATTAAAAAAGAAAAAATAACTCACATTATTGATACTATTAAAATGATTATGGAGCGGGTACCGGAGTTTTCAGTGCCCATTGTCGTTGAGGTAAAGCGAGGCGCAAATTGGCAAGAGATGATCAAATATGAGCGCTCATGATACGGAAGCATCATGGGGCCGGTGGTGGCGCCATTCTCCGTATGGTAATCTAATACCATGACTATACTTGGCTCTTCAGTCCCTATAGCATCTATCCTCAAGAGGAGCGAGATGAAAATACTTGTCGTTGAAGATGATAAATTTTTGCGCGGGTTGCTCGTAGAAAAAATAAAACACGAAGGTTTTACTGTTTCTGAAGCAATGAACGCTGATGAGGCGTTTGCCGCGATACACAGAGATCCACCGCATCTGATATTGCTTGATTATATGTTGCCAGGCAAGAGCGGACTCGAGGTTCTTGCGGAATTAAAAGCGCAGCACGAATACGCGCTTATTCCCGTAATTATTATTTCAAATTTGGATTCATCCGATGATATTGATCGGGCCATGAAATTAGGCGCCGCTGAATTTATTATAAAAGCACAGCATACACTCCAAGAGATTGTGGAGATCATCAAAAAAATACTCGAGGCAAACTATATAAAAAAATGATTTATCTGTTATACGGTCAAAATACTACCGTATCACGGCAGATGTTGGAGCGTTTTACCGCGCGCTTTGGGCGTGAGGCAGGACCCGCGTGGGAGATCATTGACTGTGGCGATGAGATGGGGAACACCCGCCTTGGGCTCATCGGTTCAGGATCATTGTTTGGTTCAAAAGATTTTTATATTATCAAGAACGCGAGCATGCTCGATACTGATATGCGTGACGTGTTTAGATCTCATCTCGCGCGCTGGGCAGAAGATGGCTCGGTTATAGTGTGTTGGGAGGATGGTGTGCCAATAAAAAATAAAATTTTTGGTGATATCGAAAAATACGCACATAAAAAAGAAGAGTTCGTTCGGTTTACGCGTCAAAAATTTTCAGCATATATTGATGCGCAGGCAAAAGAGGTAGGTACTACTATATACCCAGAATCAAAAGAGATACTCTGGCTTTTATATGACAATACTCCCGAACGATTCGCCCGAGAGCTCGAAAAGGTATTGCTTGGTGGAGAATCATGCCAGCATGGAGTTCCTGCGCCTACCAACAATGATTTGTTTTCGCTCGGCGATCTGTGGGGGTCAGGTGAGAGGGTGCGCGCGGCGCTACTTTTTGAGCGCTTTATGCGCGCAGGTTTTAAGGCGGATGACGTGGTGCGTCCTTTTTTGTGGCATATCAAAAACTTGGCGCGCGTAGCATCAGGTAAGATAGGCGACATGAAGCCTTTTGTGGTACAAAAAGCGCGCGCGCAAGCGCGTAATTTTTCACGTGGGCAGATTGAGGAGGCGTATCTTGACGTGCTCGAAATGGGTGATATGAGAAACAAAGAAACCTTGGAGACAAGGTTTCTTTGTTTCTTACTTGTTGGTGTTCGCTAAAAATCTTTTGACATGCGACAGCTCGCGACTACTCAGTCGAAAGCACGCAAAAGACTTTTAGCTCACTATGAAAGCTTTTTAATTTGTGCGGACAGGCGAGACTTACGGCGTGAGGCGTTGTTTTTCTTGATGAGTCCTGATTTTGAGGTTTTGTCGAGTGCCTTCTGGACGGTGGGGAAGAGTTTGATCGCCTCTGCTTTGTTTTTGGTAGCAATAGCTTTCTCGAACTGTTTGAGGATGTCACGAAGTGAGCGCTTGCGGCGCACATTGAGTACGCGACGGCGCTCTGATTGGCGTAGAGCCTTGGCTGCTGATGCGGTGTTTGGCATGAGTTTTAGCGTACCTGCTTTCTTGCTTGGCGTCAATATGTGTGGTTAGAGGTTTTTGAGAATATCGCGTAGTTTGGCGGCGCGCTCAAAATTGAGGCGAGCGGCCTCTTCGAGCATTTCCTGCTCGACCTCTTTTTTAAGTTCTGCGGCCGATCGCCTGTCTTTGCCAAATAGTGCGAGTACATCATCTTTGACTATTTTTTTCTTGCCTGCAAAAAGCGGTTTACGGATCTCTTTGACGAGTGCGGTTGGCGTAATGCCGTGCGCTTTGTTGTACGCTTCTTGATAAGTCCTGCGGCGCGCAGTCTCGGCAATGGCCGTTTTCATCGAGTCCGTCATCTTGTCTGCATATAAAATAATATGGCCATTTGGATGACGCGATGCACGACCCATGGTTTGGATAAATGAGGTGACGTTGCGCAGAAAGCCTTCTTTGTCCGCGTCAAGGATACAGATGAGCGATACCTCGGGCAGATCAAGTCCTTCACGAAGCAAGTTAATGCCCACTATCGCATCGACATCGCCTCGGCGTAGTTGTTGTAAGATCTCATAGCGCTCAATGGTTTTAACTTCTGAGTGAAGCCACGCGATTTTGAGATCCCGCTCGCCCAAATATTCGGCTATGTCTTCCGCCATCTTTTTGGTGAGCGCTACAACGAGCGAGCGTTCTTTGTCTTTGGCGCGTATGACTATTTCACGCTCCGCATCAGCAATTTGCTTGTCCGCGGGGCGTACCTCTACCGTGGGATCCAAAAGACCTGTGGGACGGATGAGTTGTTCTGTGATATTGCCATGAGCTATTTCATAGGCGCTTGGCGTTGCGGAGACAAAGATAGTCTGACCGATTTTTTTCTTGAACTCGTCAAAGGTGAGTGGTCGATTATCGAGCGCGGATGGTAGGCGAAAACCAAAATCAACAAGCGTAGTTTTGCGCGCGCGGTCGCCCGCCTGCATGCCTCTGATCTGGGGTAGCGTCATATGCGACTCGTCAACAAAGGTGATAAATCCTTTAGGCATATAGTCGATCATGGTGGTCGGTGGCTCGCCGGGCGCGCGACCCGCCAAGTGTCGCGAATAGTTTTCAATACCCAATGTATATCCTGTTTCGCGGAGCATCTGGAGGTCATAGCGTACACGCCTGCGCAGGCGCTCCGCTTCCAGTTCCTTGCCATCTTTCTCAAATTCTTTAATGCGCTCTGCAAGTTCTTTTTCTATAGCAACGGTCGCACGTTTAATATCATCTTCTGGCGTCATAAAGTGTTTGGCGGGGAAGACGCGGATTTCGGGTTGCGAGGTAAGCTGTGAATCAAATGCTAAGGGGCCCTCTAGTACTTCTTCTATCTCATCGCCAAAAAAGTTTATGCGCAGCACGTGATCGCCCGAGGGGAGTGTGATGAGGATCGAATCACCCTTGCGCGACCAGGTACCCGGTTTGCGTTCGATGTCGTTGCGTATGTATTGCAGTTCAGCAAGTTTATGCGAGAGCGCCTTTTGACTCATGCGTTCGCCTCTGCGGAGTATAAATGAAAAATCGAGATACGCTTCGGGCGCGCCGATGCCGTAGATTGCTGATACCGAGGCGACGATAATCAAATCTTTGCGCGTGAGGGCTGCTTGAGTTGCCGCGTGGCGAAGCTCATCGATAAACTGATTGATCTTCGCGTCTTTTTCTATATAGGTGTCGGTATTGGGGAGGTATGCTTCGGGCTGGTAGTAGTCGTAATAAGAAACAAAATATTCAACCCGATTTTTTGGGAACATATCTCGAAACTCCGACGCCAACTGTGCGGCCAAACTCT
>SXGT01071291.1_pt1 | contig 47185 bp, 31 predicted proteins | sample 3176221 | NCBI WGS metagenome assembly SXGT01 (sample SAMN11356862, study PRJNA531348) | freshwater metagenome | isolation source: freshwater sample F1-120 | place: China: Fuxian Lake, Yuxi | collected 2017-12-25 | reverse complement strand
CGGGAGAATGCGTTGAAGAAAATCAGCATCTCATCGCCAACAAGGAACGGCTCGTTATGCAGGGGGACGGCGCCGGTAGCGTAGTAGCTGCCGAGAGGGCCGGAGGCGATGAACCCGCTCGTCCGGTCGACCGGGCCCCATTCTCCACGATCATGGCGGGAGGCCAGCATCACCGTGAACTGCCCCTTCGGCTTGTCCATCCCGCACGGAAAGCCCAGATCCTGATTGCCGTAGTTAAACGGAATCATGCACTCGACAGCCGGCGCGTTGACCAGTTTTGGCGTGATCCGTCGCGCAGGTTCCGCCGGAGACCACTGCCGCAGGTCGTCGCTGTAACTGAACGCCGGGTACGAATGCCCGCCGGAGCGAACGTAGGCCATCCAACGCTTGTTCCGGTGATCGGGAACGACCAGCAATCGATCGCCGCCACCGCTCGGGAGAGTGTCCAGCCGCTCCAGAGGTTTTTCCCAGCGCAATCCGTCGGGACTGTATGTGATGTATTCACCCCGCGCGGTGGCATAACGGTCCATCATCTCCTTTGGGCGACCGAGTGAACCGCTGACGGCATGGTTGTCCCAGAAATGGACAGACTCCCAATGGGCGATCATCTTGTAGCGACGATCGGGGTTGAGTTCACGGTCGTCGCGGAGAATGGTGTAGCCGTCAAAGTTGGTGAGGGCTCCTCGAGTCTGTTCCGAGGCCCGCTGGCCGGTCAGGATCACGTTGTTGTCCTTGTTACCGCGATAGGCGATCAATCCGACTTTCGGTTTCCGCCACTTGATCCCGTCGTCCGACTCGGCGTACTTGCCCAGCATGGTCTCGACGTCCGGGCGATCCGCATCCGAACGGGGGCGAAAAGTGAAATCGTCGGCGCGTCCCCAGACACCCGCGGCGGCCGTCTCGTGGGGACCGGCGTTGTTGTGCCCCATCGTCATCGTGCAGTACCACAAGCGAAACTTCCCATGCGCTTCGCGAATCACGTTGCCCCAGGCGCAGTCGGTCTCCGTCTTCGGATCATCGGGCGCGATGATCGGCTGATCGAGCGGTTGGGCCTGATTAAAGACCCGCATCACCCCTTGCTGCTTCTCGATCCAATGGTCATCAATGAAGAGATAGAGATTGGCGTCGTGTGTGGTTCGCGGAATGTCGACGACCACGCCCAGATTGTTGCCGTTGGCTCTCTCAGTTGGGTTGAATTGCTCAGCGGAAAGCATTTGCGCATTCGCGCCGTTCCCGACCGGGCGATTGAGGAGTCGGCACTTGTCGGCATCACCGGATTCAACATCCCACCAGGCCAGCGAGGTGGAGCCACCGCCGTCCATACTGATCCCGCGATGCGCGCCGAAGTATTTCAACCACTTGCCGAGTTCCTGAGTTGTCGCGCCGCGGCTGTTGGGCTGTCTCCCGTCGATCGCGACGAGCACGAGGTAACGATGATCCTCGCTCAGTCCCAGCCCGGTCCGAGGATGGAGATCGGTGCCGCCGTCGATCGGCTGGCCGTTGTCCAGGCAGAGCGCGAAGCCACTCACGGCGTTCTGCACGTTCGCGAGGTCGGTATCAGGAGTGGTTGCGGCGATGCGAAGAGCACCGGTCTTCAGTTCCAGCAACGAAGGAGAGCCGGCTCCGCGCGAGACCGCGGCGCCATCCGAAACCGCCAAACCAAGCAGATCGGTCGGCGTACTCTGATCGTAAGGCACCGGCCACGGCGAGAAAGCGTCGGCATTCACGGCCAGCACCATGTTGCGTCCCGCTGATCGCGACCGCCGGAGGAAATCGCGGGTCGTCTGTCGATCGGTCTCGGATTTCCCTTCGATCCACTCCGCGCGCCGTGGCGTGGTCCGCAGTCGCATGTCGGGCATCCAAGCATCGACGCGAGTCCCATGGACCACCATTTTTCGCGGCTGATTCGCTTCGATACGAATAAAGCGAATTCCCGGATGCAGTTCTCGTCCCTGCCTCCAGTCGTAAGCGTCATCCTGTGCGGACGATGACGAGAAAGCAAACAGCAGTACCGCCAGAGTTTTCCAGACGCGTAGAATCGAGTGCATAGTGCGTCCTCCCCATCGCCGCATTATAACAGAATCTCGCTGATCACCCGGCCGCGGTCGATGTCGAGGCGTTTGCAGCCTGGGACTTCCAGACGTCGGTTGTCGAAACCCTCGTGATGCCCTCAAAATAAGTCGGTCACGGCGAGTCCGGTCGTCACGCGGACTGGCCGACCTGTCATGTCCAGGATGACGGTTTCGGATTCCAGGCCGAAGGCGTACAAGATGGAAGCTGCGAAGTCGTCGGGAGTGACCGGGGCATCCTTGACATATGCTCCTTGAGCGTCACTGGCACCCCACACCTGACCGCCGCGTACGCCGCCGCCTGCCAGGAGTTGAGTGTAGCATGGGGCCCAGTGGTCGCGACCCGCCGTCTTATTGATTCGAGGCGTGCGACCAAACTCGCCGGCCACAACGACCAGCGTGTCGTCCAACATTCCGCTATCGGCGAGGTCTTCGAGCAGTGCTGAAAACGACCGGTCGAACGACGGCGTGCAGTACTGGTGAGTCAGTTGCTGTCGGCCTGTGAGCTGCCCGTCGATTCCGCACGAGTCGCTTTCGACACCGTGGTTGTCCCAGAGATTGAACTGGCAACCCTTGTTGTCAAAGAACGTCCAGAATACGTTGACGAAGCGCACTCCCGATTGCACCAGGCGGCGGGCCATGAGGAAACTTTGGCCATACTCGTTGCGGCCGTACCGATCGCGCACGCGCGGCGGTTCGCGTTCCAGATCAAAGGCGCTGCGGACCGCAGGCGATACCAGCAGATGGAAAGCCTGCTCGAACGCTTCGTCTGCCCGATTGATCGCGGTCCCGGCGAGCGGGCGTGCCAGACTTTCCCGCAGTCCGCGGCGATCGACCAACCTTGCCTGACTTGTACCAGCGAGCAACTCCAGCGAGCCGACACGGAGCAGAGCATCGGTGAGCGAACCTTTCTTTTCCTTGTCGAACACCAGCGGATCGAAGGCAGTGCCGAGAAAACCCCCGGACTGCCCCTTGTACGGTGGCGAACTGGTGGTGAAGAATCGCGGCAGAACAACCCAGGCCGGGAGCGGTCCCTGGGTGCCGAGCGTCTTGTGCAGAATCGCGCCCAGCCCTGGATGGTCGTCGCGCGTCGCGTGTTCTTCAGCCCGACGCGGCGGCAGCATTCCCAGCAGCGAACGGGCGATCGCTGTGCCGTGTCCGTTGTCATCGTGCGTCATGGAACGAATCAGAGCCAGCTTGTCGGCATGACGGGCGACCTGGGGAATTAGTTCGCTGAACACGATGCCGGGGATGCTGGTTTGGATCGGCTGGAATTCGCTCCGCACTCCGCTGGGCGCTTCCGGTTTCATGTCCCAGAGGTCGGGCTGCGACGGTCCGCCGCACAAAAAGATATAGATACATTGTTTGGCTTTTCCACGATGGGACGAACTCACTCCGGCACGCAATGGCTGCGCATTCACCACACTGGCGAGGCTGCCGGCAGCAAGAGCGGACATCCGCAGCCACTGCCTTCGCGTGACACGAACGGTCGTCGCCTGTTGAGTCGGAAACAAATCGATCATGCATCCTCCGCAATCATCTCAACTCCCGAATCGGTGTGCCCGTGGTAATGGCGATGGGCCGACCGCTGGGGTCTGGAATGTGAGTTGTCAGGTCGATTCCCAGGTGGTGGTACATGGTGGCCATCACATCCTGGGGATCGACGGGTCGCTCGACCGGGTAGCCCGCATGACCGTCAGTGGCGCCGATCACCTGGCCCATCCGGAAGCCGCCACCAGAGACCAGGATCGATTGAGCGCCCGGCCAATGGTCGCGGCCCCATTGTAGCTTTCCGGTGGCAGTACCTGGCTGCAGCGTTCCCTTGGGAGTGCGGCCAAACTCCCCGGCGGCAATCACCAGAACCTTCTTGTCCAGCTCGCGGTCGTAGATGTCGTTGATCAGCGTGGTTACCACCTGGTCGTAGACTGGCAATCGGAGTGGCATGATTGTCGGCAGGTCGATGTTAATTGCGTGATCGTCCCAGCCTGGCGCGTCCATCGCTTTGACGCCACCGGGAACACTGATCGTGACGAAGCTCACGCCGGCCTCCACCAGTCGTCGCGCCACCAGGGCATTCCGCCCCCACTCTTCGCCGTAGTTGGCGACGAGTCGCGGATCTTCCTTGCTCAGATCGAAAGCGGCTCGGGCCTTGTCCGCAGTCAGGATTTCGACGGCGGTGCGGTTGAACTCGTCCATCGAATCCATGACGCGTTTCTGATCCACCTCACGTCGCATCTGATCGAATTGCCGCAGGAGGCCCACGCGATCGTCCAGTCTTTCAGCCGCCACCGTGAGCGTCGAGTTCGGCAGTCCGGTCGTCGTGACGATCGGTGGCCGCCACGCACTACTCCAATAGCCTTCGCCGATGCCCGGCACATACTCGCCAAACTGGCTGTTGTAGATGACCAGCCCCATGCCGACCGCCGCAGGCAGCCCGCGCGTCCGTGACTTCAGGCAGCGGCCCACGATGGCCCCCATCTGCGGATGCGTCGACTCGAACGTGCCTGGTTTCAGCCCCCCGTTGCCGGACATGAAGCGCCCGTGCGCTTCGAAATGGCCTCCGTCGCCATGTGTGCAGGATCGAATTAGCGAGATGCGATGCGCGGACTTCGCATGGTGGGGCAACAGCTCACAGACATCGATTCCGGGAACATTCGAAGGAATGGGTCTGAATGGGCCGCGAACTTCCGAGGGAGCATCGGGCTTGAGATCGTATGTTTCGAGCTGGCTCGGCCCCCCGTGCAAAAAAAGGAAAATCACCGCCGTATCTGCCCGGGTCGCGTCGGACTCTGCGACAGCCCGCATTTGAAGCAACGATGGCAAGCTCAGTCCGCCTAAGGCCAGCGTCCCAACGTGGAGCATCCCGCGTCGGCTCAATCGCGCCTGTGGGTCAATATTCAGCATGAGCCAGTTACCTCACATTGGGCATCAGGTGCCAGGAGTCATTGTCTTGAGTCGAGTGTCTGCCAGCCTGCTTCGAACCGGGAGCCGCCACGCTGGGAATGTCGTTATCGCTGATTATCGCGATCAGCCCATCCCGATCAAACAGCGGCATGTCGGATAAGACGACGTCCTTCGCCCCGGCTCCTAGCACGCGATTCCAACGCTCCTTCGCCGGACGAACGTCTAGCGCGACGACGCGAGCTTCTGCTTCCAGCAGTTCCCGCAGCACCCACGTTCCAGTGATTCCGCTTCCTCCCGTCACTGACACTGTGTTCTGCGTTCTGCATCTCTATGGCAACTCGTTTCTCAAGGGCCGAAAAAAATCGCGCAAGTCAGCGGCCATTTCTTCGGCCCGTTCGTGAATGGCGAAGTGACCGCCCTGGGGATAGTCGTGATAATGAACGACGTTGTAATAACGCTCGGCTCGCTTGCGGACGATCGGAGCCAGTTCGTGCGGGTAGGCGGCGACTGCGGTCGGGACCTGAATCCGCTCACCGGCCGGGAGTTCCCACGGGTGATAGTACGACTCGCTGTACAGGCGGATCGACGACCAGAATGAGTTCGTTGCCCAGTACAGCATCACGTTGGTCAGCAACATGTCGCGGGGAAACAGTTTTTCGAAATCATCCCCCCAGCCGCTCCAGGCACGCCACTTCTCAATGACCCACGCCGCCAACCCGGCGGGCGAATCGGACATGCCGATGGCCAACGTCTGCGGCCGGGTCATCTGTTGGTGGCAATAGGCCCCTTCGTCGATCCAATAGCGTTCGACGTTCTTCCAGTAGCGGAGCATGTCCGGGTCTTTTGGCTTGACCGGCGCCCATTTCATGCCCAGGCCGCGGAGAATGTCCGGATCCTTGTCTTCCGGTTCCCGCTCGTCGCCCAGACGCGGAAACAGACAGTTGAGATGAATGCCGATCAGGTTCTGCGGGTGCAGGTATCCCCACGGGGCCGTCAGAAATCCACCCCAGTCGCCCCCTTCGATGCCGTATCGCGCATACCCCAACCCCTCGGTCATCAGGCGGTCGTAGATGCGCGGGTGATGCTGAAATCCAAATCCCTGCTGCGGCGGATAGGCGGAGTAGCCGAACCCAATGATCGACGGAACGATCACCGTGAACGCGTCGCGAGGATCTCCGCCATAGGCCGCGGGATCGGTCAGCATGGGAATGATTCGTTCCAGCAGAACGAAGGACCAGGGGTACCCGTGCATCATGAACAAGGGAAGTGGAGCGGGGCCGTTGCCCGGCTGATGAATGAAGTGCAGACGCAGGCCGTCGATGTCGGCCAGGAAATGCGGGAGCCGGTTGAGCCGTTCCTCCTGCTTCCGCCAGTCGAACTCGTCCGCCCAATACCGGACGAGTTCCTTTAAGTAGTCCAGATCAATGCCGCGACTCCAGCCGGTTCCGGGAACCTGCCCTGGCCAGCGAGTGCGACGCAGTCGATCACGCAGATCGTCGAGGGTCTCTTGCGGCACCTCGATCCGAAATGGGGAGATCGGGATCATGTCCGCGACTCCGAGCGAACTTCGTAACCCAAATTGATCAGCATGTCAGCCAACGTCTTGCGATGACTTTCCGGCAGCGGCTGAATCGGCGGTTGCGGATCGCCAACGGGCGGGCCGATCATGTTGAGTGCGGCCTTCATCGTGCTGAACCAGTGGGCCCCTTCCCCCTTGGAGTGATAGGCCTGGAACTGCAATCGCATCAGCGGTGCGAGCTTCTGCCACAGGAGGCGAGCTTCCGGCAGATTCCTTTCGATCGCGATCAGTTCATAAAGTCGGCGAGCCGCACCTGGAACGGTGCTCGGGATGCCGGAAATCCAGCCGTGCGAACCATGGCACAGCCCCTCAAACGCGGCCGTGTCGATGCCCGCATAGACCGTGAAGGTGCCGTTGGTCGCTTGCAGCAACTGGCACTGTCGATCCGGCTCCGGGTGCGACATCTTCACTCCGCCGATCGCCCGCTCCTCGAACAGCTTCAGCAAATGCTCGGTCGTCAGGTCCACCGAGGTCAGCGGAATGTTGTGGTAGACGATGATCGGAATCGAGACCGCCTCCGCAATACGGCGATAGTGGTCCATCACCTGTGCCGGCGTCGGGGCCATGTAGTACGGCGGCACGATCAGCAGAGCATCGGCTCCGGCAGACTCGGCACACTTCGACAGCCGGATCGTGCGTGCGGTCGAATAGTCATGCGTCCCGGCGACGACGGGCACGCGCCCCGCGATTGCCTCGAGAGCCGCCGCCAACATGCGTTCGCGGTCCGCGCACTCCATCGCGGGGAACTCGCCGGAGCTTCCCAGCGGCGAGATCGCATCGACCCGCTCGCCGATCAGCCAGTCGATGTGCGGCTTGAGCCGCTCCAGCCACAGACTGCCATCAGGACGAAACGGCGTGATTGACGAGGCACAGACTCCGCGAAACAACGGCTTAGGCATGTATGACTCCAGTGAGCAAGAATGAGTTGTTTGTAGGACGGCCTTTCTAGGCCGTCGATTCACTGACATTCACCAAGACGGCCTGGAAAGGCCGTCCTACTTGTTCACGATGTTCGGCAATGCTTCGCCGCGAAGGGCCATCGCAGCGATCTTCGCTGCCGTCTCGCGCAGCGTGCGCACGGCTTTGGGACTCGCCGAGGCGATGTGCGACGCGGCAATGACGTTCGGCAGAGACCGCAACGGGCTGTCGGCAGGGATTGGTTCGGGGTCGCAGACGTCGAGCGCGGCAGAAGCGATTTGTCCCGATTGCAGCGCGGCAACCAGGGCAGCAGTGTCGATCAAGTCGCCGCGAGCGAGATTCACCACCACCGACCCGCGTTTCATCCGGCCGAGCGAATCGGCGTTCAGCAGTTTCTTCGTCTGCGGCGTCGAGGGGCAATGCAAACTCACGATGTCGGACTGCGTCAGCAATTCGTCCAGTGTGACCGATTCACAACCGGCAGCACGCACGGCCTCGGCGGACACAAACGCGTCATGAACGAGCCGCCGGCACTTGAACGGAGCCAGCCGCGCTGCGACTTCGCGCCCGATGCGTCCAAAGCCGACGAGTCCGACCACCTGATCGCGCAATGTCCTCAATTGATCCAGCGGCGTCGCGAGTCCCCATTTGCCGTCGCGCACATGCACCGTGTTGGGCACGACCTGCCGCGTGACTCCGAGAATGAACGCCAGCGTGTGATCGGCGACCTCATCGATGCAGTAGTCAGGGACGTTGCAGACGGGAATGCCCCGCTCGCGTGCCGCCTGCACGTCGACATTGTCGTAGCCGATGCCGTACCGCACGATCACTTTGGCTCGTTGCATTGCTCCAATGACATCCGCGTTGATCGGCGCGAACTGCGTGATGACCGCGTCAGCTTCAGCGACCAGCGTCTGAAACGCCGGAATCTCTTTGTCTTTCCCGCTCCGCAACTCGAATCCGCTGGCGGACAGGATCGACTGTTCGATCTCAAGATTGGGGAACGTATAATCGGTGACCACAACCGTGGGCATGGCGTATTGGCTTTCGTTTTCAGCCGAGTCGCTCCGCGACTCGGCCACGCGACTTAGGACCTCTGTACGGCTCAAGCAGGCTCTTGCTTCCCGTCTGATTGTCAGATAATCTATCGGCCAAGTTCTGCTTCTGCAACGGGTCAAAGGAAAAGCATGCAAACGCTGCGTCGTCTCAAAGTTCGCGATCAGGTTGCTGGTCAGATCCAGCAATACATTGTCAAGCAGAAGCTGGGGCCGGGTGATCGGTTGCCAACGGAGACTCAGCTTGCGGAGACGTTTGGCATTAGTCGGCTCAGTCTTCGCGAAGCCACCAAGTCGCTGGAGTTCCTGGGCATCGTCGAATCGAAGACCGGCGTCGGGTTGACTGTCGGTCGCATCGACATGGAACGACTCACGGAGCACCTTAGCTTTCATGCTGGTTTGCTGGAGGCCGATCCGGAGCAACTCATTGACAGCCGCGTGATCCTGGAAACCGGCGTGCTGCCGCATGTCGCAAGACGGATGAAGGAGGATCCGGCGACTGAGGCTCGGCTGCGAGAACTCGTCGAGAAGTTCCGGTCGGCTCGTGATCTCAAAACATGGATCGATCTTGATATCCAATTTCATCGTTCGCTGCTGGATGCGAGCGGGCTGCAACCGCTCGTCGCGTTCGGCGACTTGCTGCACATCTTCTTTCAACGGTTCCGCGAGAGCGTGAATAAGGCTGGATGGAAAGTGGGTATCGAAAGCCATCAACGCATCGTGGACGAATTGGCGAAAGGGCATGTCGACGCAGCCACGGCCGAACTACGAAAGCACATCGAAAGCCATAAGGAGCGAATCTGATGCGACGATCGATAGGGCTCAACCAGGAAGAACCGGTGCAGCGCGAGTCGCTCGGTGCATTATTGCGAAACCGGATGGCTTGCGCCGTGACGCTCATTGCATGGCTCATGCTCACTTTGGCCGAGGCCAAAGGTGCTGACGACCTTGCGCAATCGTTTGACAAGCAGATTCAACCGCTGCTCGTGAAGACCTGCGGGGATTGCCACGGGAAGAAGCCCACTGACAACGATCTCGATCTCACGATTTTCGGTTCTGCTCAGGCGATCATCGCCAAGCCCAAGATACTGAGCGATATCGCCGAGAGGTTGCGACTGGGCGACATGCCGCCGAAGGAAGCGCCGCAGCCGACCCCGGCCGAGCGGGATCAATTGCTGGGGTGGATGAGTGCGGCGCTCGATGCGGAAGCGGCCGCGCGGGCTGGCGACCCTGGACCGGTGACGCTGCGACGGTTGAGCAATTCCGAGTACGACAATGCGATCCGCGATCTCACCGGCGTCGACATGCGACCGACGCGGGTTCGCGAGTTTCCCACAGACAGCGTTGGCGGCGAGGGATTTGCGAACGTCGGCGACGCGATGCCCGTGACTCCCGAACTGGTCGAACGCTTTCACCAGACCGCTCACGACGTTGCCTCACGGGCGGTGCTGCTGCCCGGCGGTGTTCGCTTTTCTCCTTCCACCGAGCGGCCGGATTGGACAGAGGAGGCTCTCAAGCCGCTCCGCAATTTTCACGCGCGCTACGCCGGGCCCAACGGAGAGCCGCCGCTAGCAACGCATCTCGCGGCGACATTGAAGCACCGCGACAGGCTCACGCGAGGTGGGGCCGCCGACATCGCTACGGTGGCAGCCGAGGAAAAACTCAACGCCACTTATCTGGCGGCACTTTGGGCCGGGCTCAACGGCAAGTCGGCCTCGCCTGCGGAGGCCATTGCCCAGACGAAACAGTGGTCCGAGAAAGCGGCTCTCGCGGAAGCCGAGAAGCAACGGCGGCAGACGGTTCTCCAATCGTCCAAGAAGGCCATCGAGTCCCAGTGGGCTTCGTCGAAACGTGTCCTCGCAGAGTCGAAAGTCGCGGAAGGAGGCTCGGTTCCCTTCGAGAGCAAGGTCTCGGTTCAACGCGGCGAACTGCTCCTCTTGACCGTGCTTCCGAACGAGAACCACGGGGCCGACAGCACGCTCGTCGAATGGACGATCCGCGAAACAGCCGGCGAGCAGCGAACCTGGAGCGCCTCCGATCTGGTTCCCAATCTGCTGAAGGGAAACCCCTTGCCGGACAAGCACGAGGCCCGCTGGAGTTTCCTGGAAACGACTTCCACCCCGGTGTTCCTCACCGAACGGCGCGACAGCAACGCGGGACAGCCCGAACTGAAATCGTGGAGCCTCGGCTCTGAACCCTCAGTCTTCGTGAACTCCGCCGCCGAGCCGGTGCAGGTCTGGACGAAGTTGCCCGCACGATCGTTCTTCGTGCATCCGGGACCGAAGCGACCCGTGGCGGTCGCCTGGACGAGTCCCATCGCTGGCGAGTTGCTGGTTTCGGGCCGCGTCGCCGATGCCCACCCTGCCGGTCTCGACGGAGTCTCGTTCGAACTGTCGCATGTCGCGGCTTTGAATTTGGGGCAGGCTCTGGCTGACTTGGGGAGTGCCTCCACGATTCTGCCGGATGCCGGCCTGCCTCCCGACATGCTCGCCTTTGTCCGGGAAAAGTGGCGCGAGGCGACGACCGATCCGGCACCGGTCCTAGCGGCGATCAAGGCCATGCAGGACCAGTTATTTCAAGGCAACTACGGGAAGAATGCGGCCATGGCGGTCGGCAACGGCTTTCCCGCGTGGGAAGATGCGCGTCGCATCGTCGCCCGCGAGCGGGTCCAAGGGGCCGCCCGTGAGCCGCTCTTCCGAATGGTCGCGTTGCCCGCTCAGCCCGACACGTTCGTGGTCTGGGACCGGCTGCAAATGGAAGGGGGTGACGGTCCGCCGCTGGTGTTCGCCGAGCATCCCGAATTGGGCACGGCCATCGAGCAAGCGTCCGGACTCAAATTCGGACAGCACCCGCAGGGGCAATCGGTGCCGAAGTCCGCTCTCGTCACGGCGGCCGGTGCCGAGATCGTGATCGATCTGAGGAAACTGTCGCCAGAACTGCAAAGGGCGCTCACGCTACCTCGGTTCCTCCGCGCTGACGTGAGCCTTGATGAAGCGAGTCCGGAAACGGCCTCGGTTCAGGCATTCCTCATCGCAGCCACGGGAGGTGGCGGCAACTTAGCGGAGCCCGTTGCCAAAGCGACGCCGGGCGACCCACGGGTCGCGCAGATCGTGCATCCGCGCGTCGCCGCCGAACGGGCTCGACCGGCTGCGGAGTTTCGCGCCCTCTTTCCGCCAGCGGTTCTCTTCCAGCCGATTATCCCGCGAGACGCCCAGGGGAGCGTGTTCCTCTACCGCCGTGAGGACGAGCCGTTGCGTCGGCTGCTGCTCGACGACGCGGGCCGGGCGGAGATCGACCGACTGTGGAGCGAACTGGAATTTGTGAGCGAGCAAGCGCTCGCCACCCCGACCGCCTATGAGGGACTCGTGCAGTACTACCGCAAGCCGAACGACGGCGCGCGGATCATGTTCTTCTACATCCAACTGTTTGAGGAGCAGATCAGACGGGAAGAAAAAGAGTTCCTCGCGGCCCAGGTCGCTGCGGAACCGAGGCACCTTGAGGCGCTGCTCGCTTTCGCCGCCCGAGCCTGGCGCCGGCCGCTCAGCCCCGACGAATGCGAGGCGATACTCGCGTCCTATCGTGCCGACCGGGAAGACGGCGTGAAGCACGATCCGGCGTTCCGCGCCGCACTGGCCCGCGTCCTCTCGTCGCCGTGGTTCCTGTATCGAGTGGAACAACCAGCAAGCGGGTCACACTGGCAGCCGGTCTCAGGCGACGAATTGGCAACCCGGCTGAGCTTCCTGCTCTGGGATTCGATCCCCGACGATGAACTGCGAGCAAAGGCCGCGAAACTCCACGAGCCTGCGGTCATGGAAGAGCAACTGCGCCGCATGTTGATGGACGGCCGGATGCGGGGCATGGCCGAGGAGTTCGGTGCCCGCTGGCTCGGAGTGCGGGATTTCGTCGCCAACCACGGCCGCAGCCTGAAGCACTTCCCCGAGTTCACGCCGGTCTTGCGCGACGCATTGGCCGAAGAGCCGGTGCGGTTCTTCGAAGACCTGCTGGTCAATGACCGCCCCGTCGCGGACGTGATCGCCGCCGATGCCGTGGTCATCAACGATGTCCTCGCCAAGCACTATGGCATCCCCGGCGTGACCGGTCCGCAGTGGCGGCGCGTCGAAAAAGTTTCCGCCTACGGTCGCGGCGGTTTTCTAGGATTCGGTGCGGTGATCGCCAAGCAATCGGCCGCCGCGCGAGCAAGCCCGATCAAGCGCGGGGCGTGGTTGGTGCAGGTGCTCGGCGAGCGGCTGCCCAAAGTTCCGCCCGACGTGCCGCCGCTCCCCGAGACACCGCCCGCGGGACTCAGCGTGCGCGAAATCACCGAGCGTCACCGCGCGGACCCGAAATGCGCCGGTTGCCATGTCCGCATTGATCCGTACGGCATGGCGATGGAGCGGTTCGACGCCATCGGTCGCCTGCGGCCAGCCAGCGAACTGAAGCCGGGCGACACCAAAGGCACGCTCCGCGACGGCACCGAGATCGACGACATCGCCGGCCTGCGAAACTACTTTGCCGGACCGCGCCGCGAAGATCTATTGCGGTCACTCGCCCGCAAGTTGACCGGCTACGCGCTGGGCCGTGCGGTGATGACATCGGACCGCAAGTTGGTTGACGAAGTGACCAAGACCATGGCCAGCGGTGGTCGCTGGTCCGACGCCCTGCTTGTCATCGTCCGCAGCGAGCAGTTTCGGTGCATTCGCCCGATGGCCAAGACCACATCAACCAAGTAACGAACCACCTTCAACAAGGAGTCTCCTCATGTTTAAGAAATCAGATCCCTTCTCGCGACGGAGTTTGTTGCGCGGGCTTGGCGTATCAATGGCTCTGCCGTGGCTCGAATCGTTGTCGTTCGCGGCGGGCGAAAGAAACACCGCCGCCGATCAGCCGCCAACTCGCACGCTCGTCACCTTCACCGGCATGGGCTTTCACTCGCAGCACTGGTGGGCCAAGGGCGAAGGAGCGAGCATGGAACTTGGTCCGTGCCTTAAGCCGCTTGAGCCGTGGAAGGAGCGGATGGTCTTCCTGCGTGGCCTGTGGAACGAACAAGCCAACAACGGCGTCATCCACTGCATGCAGACGGGGAACATGCTTAGCGGGGCGCCGATGTCAAAGACCGAAGTGCGCACGGGCGTCAGTTTCGACCAATTGATGGCCCAGCGGATTGGCGACCGCACCCGAATTCCATCGTTGGTTCTGGGCTGCGAGGGACCGATTCCGGGGCTTCAGGACGGGCATCCCTTGCTGTATAGCTCGCACGTTTCCTGGAGCACGGCGGTGTCGCCGACCTGGACCGAGACCCGTCCGGCGCTGGCGTTCGACCAGCTCTTCCGCACTGACCGCAATCGTGGCGACCGCCGCGTCGTCGATGCGGTACTCGAAGACGCCAAGTCACTGCGTCAGCGGCTCTCGCTTTCGGATCGTCAGCGGTTCGAGGAATACCTCGGCAGCGTCCACGAGATCGAAGGTCGCATCAAACGCGCCGACACGCAGCGCGATGCCAACGGCTGGAAGCCAACTCTGGCCACCCCCGATCGCCCGCGACCCGCCGACGGAATTCCCGCCGACATCCCCGAGTATTGGAAGCTGATGAACGACATCGTGCTGTTGGCTTTCCGCACGAACACGACCCGGATCGCAACCCTCAAGTATTGCAACGACGGCTCCGCCGAAACTCACACGCACTGCGGCGCCAAGGATCAGCATCACCAGATGGCCCACACGCAGCCGCCGGAACTCATCCCACTCAACCAGTTCTTCATGGCCCAGCTTGCCTACCTCTGCGAGCGAATGTCGGAGGTCAAAGAAGGGGATCGCACGTTGCTCGACAACACCTCGATCATGCACTGTTCGAGCATGTTGCACGGCAACCACGACGCGAAGCAGTTGCCTATCATTCTGCTCGGAGGTGCGGGTGGAAAGCTCCGAGGCGGCCGCGTACTCGACTACCACAATTCGTCCAACCGGCGGATGTGCAGCCTATTCCTCAGCCTGATGGAGTGGGGCGGTCTGGAACTCGATCGCTTCGGCGATTCGACAGAGCAGCTCGCGGGCATTTGATCGAGCTCACTCTGGCTGGTGAAGGCGATTTTGTGATGAAAACGTATTCTTCTGTGTGTGATTGCAGTATTGGCAATGTTTGCCTCGAACGGCCTTGCCGCTCACTTTACTTTGAGTTACTCGCGCTGAGCGATACCTCGCGAATCAGCGATCGCAATTTGAAGTCTTCGTTCGCTGTCTTGCTGACGATTGCGTCGATCGTAATCGAGTCGGCGGGGCCGAGTTCTCTGGCCAATGCGAATCGCAGCAAGTGAGCCGTGAAGGCTCGGGCGAAGCGTTGGTTCTCTTTCACCAGCGATGCTTTGAAACCGACAACCCCGTCGAATGAGTGTTTTCTCAGTAATGTTCCGCTCGCATCGACCGGCTTGCCATTTTCGTATTTGTCGCGCCAGCGACCGGTGATATCAAAATTCTCCATCGCAAAGCCGAGCGGGTCGATCCGCGCATGGCAACCGGCGCACGATGGGTTCTTGCGGTGCGCGGCGAACTTCTCGCGAATCGTCAGGTCCTTCGCCGAGTCGTCCTCGTTTAGCGGCGGGATGTCGTTGGGCGGGGGCGGAGGCGGATCGTTGAAGATCACTTCGATGATCCACGCGCCGCGGGCAATCGGGTGGGTTCGCTTCGGGCCGGAATTCATGCTCAACATCGCGGCGTTCGTGATGACGCCGCCGTAGCGCGGGTCGGATGCCGCCACACGCTCGAATGTTGGCGAACGTAGCTTGGCTCGCAGGTCGTCCTCGAAACGCCGCTGCGCGTCCTGCTGCAGCTTTGCCGGATCTTGGTTCAATGGAACCTGTTTCAGGGAGACTCGGGATTGATCGAGCGTCTTAATCCAAGCGGCTCGCTTGTCTTTCTGCTCCGGCGTCATGGCCAGCAACAGGTCCGCGTCCGAAACGTATTTGCTGTCACCGGCCGACGCGGCCACTTCGTCAGCGGTCAACGCGCGGTCGTACAACCGAGCCTTGTCGATGCTCACCTTTAGATGCCGGTTGCCACCGGGCGGCAAGTGTCGCAGGCCGAAGAGTACCGAACTTTGGTCCTTGGGAAACGTTGCGGCCCCTTTGCGAAACGGTTTGCCATAGGGCTTGCCGTCGCGGTACAGCGTCGTCGTGCCGTCTTCCGCATACGTCATCGAGAGATGCAGCAACTCACCTACCTTCGTCTCGGGAGTCGATTCGGGAAAGTCCTCGGTGCGTGCAAACCCGTTGCTGCCGGAGATCCAATGTCGCGGTTGGCGTTCGCCGATCACGATCGTGTCGAAGAAATCTCCCGGACCCTGAATGCCCATCACGCCGCCGCCGGATTGATCCAAATTGTGAACCTGGCACCAGACCTCCAGGCTCTTGGCCTTCAACTCGATCGGCAATCCGGGGCTTTGCAGGTACGCACGATCGAGGACCGCCATGCCATCTTTGAACTCAAACTTACCATGTGCCGTCAGGTCGAGTGATCGGATCGATTCCTTCAAGTCGCCGTTGAATTCCCAGGCGGCGAACGGCTTCAAGTCGACCAGTTTCCTTTCGCTAGCGTCGTTCTTGCGATCGGCCAACAGCTTGGTCTTCACGGGTTCGATTAGCGCGTCGAGGTCCGATTGAGCAGCCTTGAGCGCGGCTTCCAGTTGCCGGCGTTGTTCGTCGTTCCGCCGGTTGTCATCCGCGATCTTCTTGAGGTCCACCGGCGCCGGCTTCAACTCAGACGTGTACCACGTCTTTAAAAACTCGCTCTGGTAGCTGAACTGCGGCGCGATGAGATCCACGATCGGCCGGTCTTCGACAAACACGGTGTCGAACAGCAACAGCGGCTCAAGAAGCATCTGCAAACCGGCCGGGTTGTCCTGGTCGAGCTGGAAGTACTTGTTGATCTGCGGATCGGGCGTCGCGGCTAGCACGTTTTCGAGACGCAGCCACTGCGAGGGAAACGTATCCAAGAAGCGTTCGATCTTGGGATCGGCAAGCATCCGCTCGATCGTCCGGTTCAACACGTCGGGCTTGACGAGTTCGCCGTGTTCGGCCAGCCGCAGCAATTCCAGATCGGGACAACTGGCCCAGAGAAAATACGAGAGGTTCGACGCGAACTCGAACGGAGCCTCTTGGCGATCCGCAGCTCTGGTTCGGTACAGAAACATCGGCGAAGACAACACGGCCGATGCAACCTTCTTCATGCTGTCGGCGAACGACAGCCCTTGCGTCATTTTGGACGTCGCGTAGGCCGTGTATCGATCGAGCGTCTCCTCATCGACGCGACTGCGAAAGGCCATTGTCAAGAATGGTGTCAACCGGCGCTTCACTTCGGCTTGCATGTCCGTCTCTTCCGCGGGTTGTCGAAAGAAATCTTTCCAAATACCGACCGTCTGCTCGTTGAAATCCGGGCTTTCGACGATCGACACGCTGAGCCGTAGGAAGGCATCCAACAGCAGCGGCGAGAGCGTCAACTGATTCGCCTGATTGTCGAAGCCATGCTCGGCGCGGAGGTCCTTCGGAAACGCTTTGACCTCACGCAAGCCGGCTTTCGGATTCAGAGCCAGCGACGCCACGCGAACCCTTTCGGGCATCTTCTTGGCTGCCGGATGCAAGTAGCCGTCCTGTCGCGTCATCAGCTTTTCGGGCAACTCGAAGACATCGAGTTTCAACTGGAACAGGTCTCTCACCGAGTTGTTGTATTGGAACCGATTCAGCCGCCGGATCTGTGACGGCGCTCCCTCTTTACCGGTGGTCGCGTCACGCAGCATCGTCTTCAACGTGGCCAGCAGCCGCGCGCGGGTCTTTTCATCCAACGGCGGCTCGCCTTCGGGCGGCATGTCGTTGGAATCAACGGCAGCGATCATCTTGTTGAGGAGCGCCGGCTGCGCCAGAAACTGAGCCGCTGTCGTGATCGACTTGAAACTGAGATCGCCGTTGACCTTGTCACTGCCATGACACTTGAAGCAGTGTTTCGCAACCAGCGGATTCACGAAGTCGGCGACATCCTCGGCCCGAGATTCCGTCGTGACGATTGCGAACGAGAGCATGAGCAGCAGGAACGACAAAGTGAGAACTGTTTTGATTCGCATCGACAATGATTTCCTCGGCGCGGGGTCTGCTGCACCGTGTCCTCTGTGTCACTGTGTTGAGATCTGGAAACACGGAGTCATAGAGAACACAGAGTTGGATACAACAATTCGTTGACTTGGCTACGTCCACAGATCGGACACGACGCCCGTGCTGTCCGAGTACGACTCGATCTCCAAGCCCATCAACTGCGCGACCGTCAACCACAGGTTCGAGTTCAGCGTGCCGCTCTTCATTTTGATGTGACGGCCCTGCTTGATCCGGCCTTGGGCCTTGCCGGCGACGATCATCGGCAGATCGTAAAACTGGTGCGTCGCTCCGTCCCCCAGGCCCGCGCCGTAGGTGATCAGCGAGTTGTCCAACATCGAACTGCCGTCGGATTCCTTGATCACTTTCATCCGCCGCAGCAGGTAGGCGTATTGATGCATGTGGAAGATGTCGATTTTTTGAACGTCTCTGTAACCGTCGCCTTTCTGGTTGTGCGTCATGTTGTGGTGCTGCACCGGCTTGTCGAACACTCCTTCGTACATGAGCGTCGCATCCCAGCGCTCGGGGCCGATCATGAACGTGCTGACGTTCGTGATCCCCATTTGAAAGGCCAGCAGCATGAGGTCGATCTGCAAGCGGACGTAGACGCCGCGCGGCAGGATTTGGTTCTCGGGCACCTTCACGTCCGCACCGGCCAATAGCGTGCTCATCTTCTCGATGCGGACTTCGATGTCGCGAATCATCTCCATGAAGCGGCCCATCGTTTCGCGGTCATCGCGTCCCAGTTTCTTCGACAGCGTCTTGGCATCAGCGAGCACGAGGTCCGTGACATCGGCGACGTGCTTCCGGTAACTGTCGCGCAGGAACAGCCGGTCGTAGAGTTTTTGCGGATCGCGGATCGACGGGGCGATCTTGTCCGGGCCATACCAGGAGATGTTGTCGAACTCGATCGGCTCTTTCCCCGCCGTAAAGCCGTTGCAACTGATCTCCAGCGTGTTGAAGATCGTCGCGTGTCCGACCGCATCGCCAATGACCTGATCCAAAGTTCGCCCATTGGGATGCGCGATCCCTTTTGCGGTGGCCTGTTCGGGCGAAAGGCTCGTCAGGTAGCACGACGCGCCTTGAGCATGCACGTCTTGTCCATTCTTGTAGGTTCGCTCCAGCCCCGTGATCAGCGTCACGTCGTCGGCGTGGTCCGCCAGCGGCTGCATAGTCGAGGTCAGTTCCAGCGGCGAGATGCCGGGCTGGTTGGCGATGCGCCGCTGCTCCTTCGTCTTGTCGGCCTCAAATCCGCCGATGAAGCCCGGCAGTTCCGCGTTCTCTTCGCCGGGAAAGAAACCGCGGCGAACGATCCCGTTCGGGATATACATGATGACGAGCTTCTTGTTCGGCTTGGCCGCGATCGAGGTTTTGTCATCCCCCACCGCCAGCGAGTGCAAGAACGGCAACGCCAGCATCGCCCCATTGGCTTTCAGAAACTTTCTTCGGGAGAGGTTCATGACTTTTCTTCTGGCACGGAGGAGCAGGGTTGTTGATGGGGGCGCCGGTTCAAGCACTGACTAGACGGAACGCTCGTCTAGAACAATTCATTGACGCAATTGCCTTTGGGGAGCATTTTCATCGGACGTCCCTGCACCACGAATTCAGCGTGCGGATTAAGCCCCAATGCATGATAAACAGTCGCGACAAAGTCGGGGACCGAGACGGGGCGGTTCTCGGGGACGGCTCCGAACTTGTCGCTGGCACCAATCACCATCCCCGTCTTAACACCGCCGCCACCGAGAGTCAGGCTGAAGCAACGCCCCCAGTGATCGCGACCGGGGCCTTTCTGATCCTTGTTGAGCTTCGGCGTGCGCCCGAATTCGCCCGCCGTGATGACCAGCGTGGTGTCGAGCATCCCACGGTCGGCGAGATCGTTTAGCAGTGCCGAATAACTGCTGTCGTAGATTGGCAACTGCCGCTCCAAGTGCGAGAAGATGCCCCAATGATGATCCCACGCGTAAATGCCGGTATCGACGTAGCCTTGGATCGTCACAAATCGCACACCGGACTCGATCAAACGGCGGGCCAGCAGCATGCCTTGCCCAACTCGGTTGCGTCCGTAGGCATCACGAAGTTTGTCCGGTTCCTGTGACAGATCGAAGGCTTCCTTCGCTCGCTGTGATGTTGCTAGGTTCAGGGCCTGCTCTCGAAACTTGTCGTGGGAAACAGAAAACTCAAGCTGCCTCTCGCGCGCGGCTTGGTAGCGATCGAGAGATCGCAGCAACGTGGAACGCCCCGAGAGACGATCGACGTCAACGTCGGGAGCCGCGTCGAATTCTTTCACCGCAAAGTCCGGTGAGTCGGCATCTTGGTTGATCAGAAACGGATTGTAGGTGCGCCCCAGAAATCCACCGTGGCCAGGAGCGCTGTGCGCGGGATGCTTCATGTTTCCCAAATGCACAAACGGCGGCACTGGGGCCTGCTGCTTCTGCTGCCAACTGAGCACCGCACCAATGCCTGGCGATTGGACATTCTTGTCCTCGGGACTTCCGCACATGATGTGGACGTCACCTTGACCATGTTCGGAGCTGTACGAGTGCATCGAGCGAATCAGGGAGAATTTGTCGACACACTTGCTGAGCTTCGGCAATTGGTCGCTCAACTGCAATCCAGGAAGATTGGTCGACACCGGCTGATACTTCCCGCGAACTTCGTCGGGCATGTCGGGCTTCATGTCGTACATGTCGTGGTGACTCGCACCACCTTGCAGGAACATAAAGATCACATTGATCGGCCTCTTCCCGCCACTAGCCGCTTCGCCCGCCAGCACTTCGGACAGCGACAACCCCAACGGAGAGATCGCTCCAATCGCAACGCCTCCGGCTTGGAAAACTTCTCTGCGATTCATCGGGGTTCCTCGCCTACTTGGGATTCTTCAGGAGTTCGAGCATCGCATCGCCCGTCGCCTTGCCGATGCGGTTGAACCAAATCGCGCTGCCGTAATAGTGGTAGGGACGGTCGCTGCCAGTGTGAACCCACTCTGGTTCTTCTGCCAATTCGGGAACATGGTCTCTGCGGCCTTATCCACCAGCACGTCGACTGGGAATGCTTTGACGTTGCCTTTGAACTCCGGCACTTCATTCATCGACAGTTGAGCCTCGCGGACTGTCAGCATTCCGCCGGTTGCCGGCTTCGATCCATTCTGCCCCAGCGCGCCAATCACGAACGGCAAATTGGGTGTGCCGAGATCCTTGCGAACATCCTTGATGAAGTGCCGCATGTTGGACGCGTATTCGTCCTGAGCGCCGAACATGTCATTGAACCCCTGAAACCAGTCGAACCCCGCCAGCTCCAGCGTCTTCCCTTCCAGCTTGGGAAACAGTTTGGCGTAGCTTTCCTGCACGTCTTTCACTTCTGCCAACATCTTGCGATAGGACGAACCGTAGTCCTTCTTGATTTCATCCAGCGTTGGCAGAGGCGCGTCCTTCTTGTTCTTCTCGTTGTCTTGCTCGACCCGCTTCTGAGCCTCTTCGAATTCCTTCTGCAACATCGCTTCAGGAAGTCCGGCCAACGGCGAACGGAAGAGTTTGTAGAGCGAGTGCCTACCCCACGCGGCCTTGATCAACAGGACCGGCTGATCGAAGTGGTTTTCCATCGCGGCCCCGAACTCCAATTCCACCCCGGTGCAGCCAGGCGCCCCATAGCCGACGGTGAGCGGTCCTTTGCGATCGAGAAACTTGATGAACACGTCATCGCGCTCGACCCACTTGTCGTCCTTTCGCAGATGGGCGAAGAGGTCTTTCGTCTTCGCATCCGTCGCCTGGTAATCCAGCAGCGCGTTGCTAGCCTTCCCCTCCATGTTCGATTGCCCGGCGAGAATAAAAACCTTCACGGGCTTGTCGGCGGCGTGCAACGGTGTGTTTGCGATAAGCCCAACGACGACGAGACCAACCAGCAGACGAATCATTGCACACTCCGTAAGTTTGGGAAGCTGTCGCAGTCAGTGTACTCGATCAGTTCGGCTCAACGAGCAGGTTCAGACGGCTCAATGGGAACATCGCAAAACGTGAACGCGGCGAGGCCGTTGTCACCGTAGAGCAGATTGTCGGGGTTCCAATTGGCGCTGTCGAGGTAGGTCACGGTCTTCGACTTCGTTGGTCCCTTCAGCCTCAACGTAATCCGGTTGGCGTTCTCTGAGCCGGTAACTACTTGCTTCGCTTCGCCGTCGAGATGGAAGTGACTGACCAGCGCGTCTGACCATCTGATGTGATAGTCGAACTCAAGCACCAACTCGTCGCGCTGGGCTGACGTGAAGAAGGCTCGCTTCAGGTTCGGCGGATTGAAGGAGTCGACGTGCCGGTGATAGAGGTGGTACTGCATCATCGGGTGCAGGAACCGTGCGAACTCAGCGTAGCCGGCTGCGGGGAAGTGGCAGCCGCCGGGCGGCCTGATGCCGAGGGTCGACATCAGGCTCAGGTTCGAAAACAACCTGGGCAGCGTACGTTGCACTTCGCGCAGGCGGTTGAGCGTGGCGGATTGTTTACCGAGCACTCGACCAGCATGGAACACATACGAGAACCGGTCCGTTGCTGCGATCGATTCACGCCCATCGCACTTCAAAATCCACAGCAGCTTCTGAGCACCGCCGGCTTTGGCTTGGATGGTGACGCTCTGATTTTCTCCCACGGCAATCTGCGGCGGCGAGACCGAGAACTCGCTGCCCGGCTGCACCAGCGGACCGACCAACAATTGGTTCGGCTTCTGATTCTCGAACTGCAGCTTCACCCACTCCGCCGAACGGACAACATTCGAGACCCGCACTTCATCAAGATCGCCGACGAAGTCGTAGTTGTTGTACCAGCCGCCGATAAACAGCCTTGCCGGAGTTCGGATATTGAGTGGTCCGCCTTGCGTGATGTTGCTGCCGTCGAGCACGCCATTCACGTAGAGCTTCGCTTCCCCTTCGCGATACGTATGCCCATGGCCAGATGCGGCAGGTGTTCACACAATGTGATGTCGGGGGCAAAGGTAGAAATAGGCCGGAATTCTCCCCGGATTTTGCGAGGGGCGTCGGGCTTCAGGTCCCACAGGTCGATGTGCGATGGCCCGCCACTCAACCTGATCATGATCGTGGAAGCCTGCGCCGTCGCAGGCGAGGCGAATCTGGCGAGCCCGGTGGTTGCCTCCGCGAGCCCAAAGCCCAAAGCGACCAGGAACTCGTGACGGTGCATGGGGTGTTTAATCATGTCGTTGCCTTACTGGCCCTCGCCGAATTTAAACGAATACAAGTCGGCATCGCGCAGGACGAAGCGAATCCGCACCGTTTGTCCCTCGATCGCCAAAAGGTCGGCGTTGGTCTTCCAGGCGACGCGACGTTGGATCGTGTCTCCAAACATCTCCTCGCAATCATTGAGCGCGTAGCCGGGCAGCGTCTTACCGGCGGCGTCCTGAATCTCGACGCGGATGTCGCCCGCCGCCGAAGAGGCGAAGTTCAGCGAAAGAGCTTTTCCGCTGAACCGGATCGGCTTTGTGATCAGCTCGCCGCCGCTCATGGGAGCGTTGATCGAGACGAAGCCGTCCAGTCGCAGTGTGTAACGTCGGAGCGATTTTCCTTTGTCCCGCCAGCTTCCCTCGGTGGCATAGAGGGAGAGCTCGTGGGGCGCGCCGTCGAACGCCGACTTCGTTTCGACGAGTTGCCAGCAGACAAACTGCTGGCCGTAGTTCCAGGTGCCTGGGCGCTCGATGCCGGGCCGAAGGAACGCCTCGTTCCAACGGCGAAAGGTCACTCCGTCACGGCTGGACATGAACAGTCCTTCGGTCAGCGCGGAGCCGAGCCGTTCGATTAAAGCCGCCCGTGCTTGGCGCTGTTCGAAATCCGGCAGAGATCGCAATGAGGCCGGCCATTCCCGAATACGGTCAGGTCCCGCTCGGCCGTTTCCGACCGCCGGTGTTGTGTAATCAGGGTTTGCCCGGTCGACGTAACGCACCGGCAAGCCAATCAGCAGGTGCGGAGCGCGGTGATAGGGATGGATTCCGTTCTCGTAGAGCTGCTCTTCGGGTGAACCGGGATAATCCAGGTTGGCCTGGTTTTCCCAGTGGAGGAAGTCTTTCGAGGTCGCAGTGCGGATCGCTCGCACGCCGGCGGGTTCCCACTGCTTGTCTTTGGTGACGCCTGCGGTGAAGTAACGCCAGTAAGCGCGATACTCGCCCCGCTCGGAATCCCAAAACGCGAGGTTCATCGCGTCAAAGGCGCCGTCCGTGATGACCGGCGTCTGGCTCATCGGCGTCCAGTGAATGCCGTCGGGCGATTTCATTGGCAGCATTCCCAGCGGACGCTCGGAACTGAGGAACATCTTGTAGCGCGCATCGAGGGCCGCCTGCGGATTGGTGTCCTTGAAGACCGCCGGGGCTCCGATTCGTGCATGATGTCCTTGCGCTATCGCCCGCGAGATGACGATGTTATTGGCTTTCGATCCCTGGAACTCGTGCAGTCCTAGTTCCGGTTTCCGCCAATGAATGCCGTCGTCGCTTTCCGCGTAACAGAAACTCTCGACGCGCGTATCGAGTTGGTTGTTCTTCGCCGCCAGATGCCCCGTCTTGTAAAACATACGATAGCGGTCACCATCCTGGACGACGCAGTGATAGGTCGTGTTGTTCCCTTCCCAGGGCGCGTCATGGACCATGACCACTTCGCGCGGCGTCGGGTGATGCAGCCGAAAGTCGGCCTTGCCCACCAGCCGTTCGACCAGTGCATCATCCACGAACAACTCGCGCCGCGAACCAATGACGACCGGGGTCGATCTGCTTGCTTCGCCAGTCCCACCTTCTTCGCCGCCGCTTTGACGAGCGCCGAATGCCGTACCCGCCAATCCACAACCCGCAGCGACCAGAAACGTGCGGCGCGAAACGTCGGCACCAGCAGAATTCGTTTTCGTCATGATGTTCAGTTCTCTACACCGGCGTGAAGTCGGTGACGGTGAGACGGGGCAGTTTGGATTTGAGGTCTTCCACGGCGGCGGGATTCAGTTTGACGTCGGTGATCATCAGCACCTGCAACTCGGCGAGGCCCATCAGGTGTTTCAGGCCGGCGGTGGTAATCTGCGTGCCGTAAACATTGATGGCCCGCAATCGCGAGAGGCCGGCGACGTGCGCGAGGCCGGCATCGCCGACCAGAGTCTTGGCGAGGTAGAGTTCTTCAAGCTGTGGCAGACTGGCGACGTGTGCCATGCCGGCATTGGTGATGTGCGTGCCGGCGAGGTGCAATTCGCGGAGCGTTGGCAGTTGATCGAGGTGCTGCATCTCCTCATCGCTGAACGACGTATTCGCAACGTCGATGGCGACGATCTCGCCGCGTGGATTGAATCGGGCCAGCCCCATCGCGGCGAGCGCCTCTGTCAGAGTGCGGCCCTGGTCGCGAACGATCCATCGGATCACCGCCGACAGCGACACCGCAGCGCCATGGAACGCGAATCGCTTCAATCGCGACAACGGTTTCAGGTCAGACAACCCGGCATCCGTGATCTGCGTTGCAGTCAGATTCAACTCTTCCAATTGGGTGAGGCCCGCCAGGTGCGGCAAACCGGCATCGGTAATGGGAGCCCCATTCAATTCAAGACGCCGGAGCCGGCGACATCCCTCCAGATGAACCAGCCCCTGGTCATCGATCACCGAATCGTGCGCGACGATTGATCGCAGTCGAGACAGGTCAGAGTGAGCGGCAAGGTCTGCGTTGGTAGCGCCGGCGGGAAGAACACAGTCATGGTTCGCTCCGCGATCCAACGTTGGTTCGCGGAGCGAACCACGACGATCTGACGCGGTACGAAGGCCTTTCGGTTGGTTTCCCGTCAGCTCGGTGATCGGCGTGCCGGTGGAAAGAATCGGCATGGGACGACCGGACTGATTCAGAAGCGTGTGATTGAAGTTGATGCCCATCGAGTGATAAATCGTCGCCAGCAGATCCTGATAGCCGACGGGTCGGTCTCGCGGCTGCTCGCCCTTGTCGTTGGTTGAGCCGACAATTTGTCCCATCTTCAGGCCGCCGCCATAGACGAGCGCACAACCGGCCGGTCCCCAATGCTCGCGGCCCGGACAGCCCTTGTGGACGTGGATCCGCGGCGTGCGACCGAACTCCCCGGCCACGACCAGCAGCACATCATTCCGCATGCCGCGCTGTTCGAGATCCTCGATCAGTGCGCTGACAGCCTGATCAAACTGCACACCGCGTTTTCTCATGATGGCGAAGATATTCCCATGTACGGCATGATCGTCCCAGCCAATCATCGACTTGTCATAATCGCCGCGACCGTCGGGAGAAAAGCGGACGGCCACCACGTCTACGCCGGCTTCCACCAGACGGCGAGCGAGCAGACACTGCTGGCCCGACAGGTGCAGTCCATAGCGTTCGCGCACCTCCGGCCGCTCGCGGGAGAGGTCGAACGCACGCGCCGCCGCGCCACCGGAAAGCAGTTCCGTCGCCTGCTGCCGAAATCCGTCCACGGCACGAAACTGCTCGAACGCGGCGATCGTCCCGGACGCGAGCTGGTCCAGCCGGTCGAATTTGGACAGGACCTGCAGACGCTCGTGAAATCGGTTGGCACTGCAGCTCGACTGCAGATTCTGAATGACGAAGCCCGGTTTGGCCGGATCGCCGGCCACCTGAAACGCGGCATGGAGCGGTCCGAGAAACGCTGGTCCGCCACGGTGCAAGCCGCTCGCGATGTCGATGTATCCGGGCAACGCGCGATGACCGTCGCTACCCGCCGACGCGCCTGTCTTTCGCATGCCTTGCGCCAGCCGCGGATCGGTGGAAGCGCCAATCTGAATCTCGGCATCTTCCTCACCGCTCCGCATCCTGCTGATCACCGATGCCAGGTCCGGATATCGAGACTTGCTGCCTTCCGTTTCGCCGTACCATCCGGTGAGCACATTGTGCGAACCGACGACGTGATCGGACGAAGGTTGGTGCAGCGAACGAATCACGCACGTTCGATCCGCCAGCGCAGCCAGTCGAGGCAGTACTTCACAGTACGTGATTCCCGGAAGCGCCGTTGGGATGGCGCCGAGTTCGCCGCGGTACTCGCTGGGCGCATCGGGCTTGGGATCGAACGTCTCGAAATGGCTTGCGCCGCCGTCCTGCCAGAGCAGAATGAGGGAGCGTTTTCTGTCTCCCGGCACCAGAGCCGCCTCGGCTCTCAGCCGCAGCAGGTTCGGCAGGCTCAAGACTCCAATTCCCGCTATCGCACGCAACACAAACTCGCGGCGGCTCTGGAGGAATAGCATGGGTGTCACTTTTCGTTTCATAGGTACAACTCGCGGATCGGCTGACTTCGATAGACTAGGTACGGGCGGCCGGTAGAGTCGTGGAACTCGCGGTCGGGGCCGATGCCGAGGCAATGAAAGATCGTGGCGGCGAGGTCATCGGGGGTGAAGGCCTCGGTCGCGGGAAATCCGGCGTGGGCGTCGGTCCGGCCGATGATGCGTCCCGGCTGGATACCGCCGCCAGCGAAGAAGCAGGGGAACACATCGCCCCAGTGATGCCGCCCCGCACGTCGGTATGGATTGGCTGGTGGCACGTCGGTGCTCCGTTTGACAATGGCTCAATTTGGGTTGGCGTCTCGGTTGGGTTGGCCGAGCCTCGGCTGTTGCATCAATATTAGCCGATGCGTTGGCGTTCCGTAACCCAAACGCGAGGGACTTTCGGGCACGCTTCCTCGGGCGGGTCGTTGTCGTACTCGCTGCTTGTTGAGCCCGCGTACGGCGCGTCGAGCCCGCGAGTGGCGATTACCAGAACAGTTCGTGGAAGCAAGACCACTCGGTGTCATCGGCTTCGAGCCGAGCGCTGCGAGCTGGATCCTGGCAGGGAGGGACATGGACTTCTTTGGCGCTGCCCGCGCGTCCCGTTTGCGCTGAGGGTCTCGATCTCGCTCCCTCGCCCGACCGGTCAGCTGGTCAACATCCTTCAGCCGTTTGCGTAGATCGGCCGCCAGCGAACTGAGCTCGTCGATCTTGGCCATGCTTCATGTTGCCACGGCTAAGGGAAATCCGCAGGAAAAATCTTTCCGGAATGTGGCCAGGTGCGCTTGCTGTTGTTTGGCCCGCATGGCTCTGTGTGTGACTGTTCGTTCGGCAGTTGTTCGCCGGGCCTGACGATGGCAGAACCATCGAGCTGCATTCCGAGGAGTTGAAACATGTCCAAGACCAAAACGACCGCGACCAAAGCCAAGGCCCCGAAGGCAACCAAGGGAGGCACACAGATCAAGAAGGACGGCAAGGGGCGATTCTGGCTCGTTCCCAAAGATGGGAGCGCCGAGCTTGGACCGTTCGAAACGAAACAGGCGGCGCTCGCTGGAAGGCCGAGGACCTCGACTGCGCCGTTATCGAGGACCTGGCCAGCCTTCGGCTGCCCTCGCCCGAGATCGCTACGTGGTTCCGCTCTGCTCTCGAGGCGGCGCTACTCGATCTAACTGCCAGCCAGCGGCGGCAGGCCGCGGCGCTCACAAAACGCAAGTCCGAACTGGCCTCAATGCAGGACCGCCTTCTCAACGCCTATCTGGCGGGAACCGTGGACGAGGTCGTTTACAAGGCGAAGTCGAGCGAGCTGAAGATCGAGACGTCGGGGGCGGAAGAGTCACAGGCCAAAGTCGCGGCTTCGGGACCGGATACCGGGCCGCGGGCGCTTTCGCTCTACGATTGGTCCCAAAATGCGGCGAGAATCTGGCAGGGTTCAAACACCGCCGTCCGCCGCGAGATCCTAGATTCCGTTTGTTTGAACCGTACTTTGAGCGACGTAAAGCTAGTGACCACAAAGAGAAAGCCGTTCGACGTTTTCGTCGAACGGCCCCAAAACGGTTTTAGTCGGGGTGACAGGATTTGAACCTGCAACCTTCTGCACCCCATGCAGACGCGCTAGCCAAGTTACGCTACACCCCGGGGGTTGCTTTCCAAGGGACACGTCGGCGACAAACAGGTTCACAGGGAACGAGCACATGCGCCCAAGGCCGTTGGCAAGCTGGATAGAAGTATGGCAAAAAAAGAGAAATTTCGCAATGCGTCGTCTAGCCACCAGAAAGAACTTTGATCTTGTGCGCACTTGTTGGCAAAAGCGGCAAAGCCGTACTTTTCTGGCTGTCGGCAGGTCAATTCCGGCTTTCACATCATTGCCAGCAATCTAGACGAGACACTTGCACATCATCGACATGAACATCACAACCTATATTCCTTCATAGTTCGTCAGGGCTTGTGCGCATGGTCACTTGTCGCAGTCAAGCGTACAAATACCAGAAGTCTCAGGTGTTCTTGAGCCCCGCCCAAAAGTGGCACTTGTGGCAAAGCGAACGCAGGGCAGATCACAGGACCGGACCAGGCGAAATCCAAAGGAGGAATTCCAGGCCACGTCTGGAGGCGTTGCGAGCAGAAACGTAATTCAAGGCGGAACGCCAACAGGCTGGAGTTCCGGCTTCCTGAATGGTCCTGTAAATGGCTGGACTACACGTTCGTAGTTCCCGAACAGTCGGCCATCCCTTGCATCATTGCCTTGGCGGTCCAGGTCCCTGCCGGCGGCGCTCCCTGGCCAGGCATACCCATTTGCAAGGTCCAATTGTTGCCACCTCCCATCATGGGGTAGCCACTTCCATTGGGGGCCTGGAGGCTAACGGTGGTCGTCATAAATCCATAGGGAGGGCTCACTGTGACACTAAAGGTGTTCGTCCCCGCGTTAAAACTGAGCGTCAACGATCCGGCAATCATGGTGCATCTTTCTAAGGTGAATGGAGTAAAGCTCTGGTAAACACAACTTGATTCTTGGCTTGGAAGGAAATCAGCCCGCATTCGCCGATGGAGAAATCCTTCCACTCCACGGCTGGTGCTCTTGGATGTAATGGCAATTCCAAAGTCTGGCCTTGAATGATCAGACTGGTGCACTGGCTGGCTCGCACGAGGACTTGCAGATCGACCGGTTTGCGCCAGTCCACGGTGGTGGGGACGTTGGCCAACTCGGACGTGTGAAAAAATGTCCGCCGCCCGCGAATATCGCCGGCAGCGAGCAAGCGATAGAAATACACCTTGGCATTGGCGGGAGGGGCGGTCGCATCGGGTTTCACGATGAGGGCCAGGCAGGCTTCTTGGGACTGTCCGTCCGCGGACGATTCCAGGTGGAGGCCCCAGAAAACACCGATGTCGGCGGGCTGCTCGCCGTGCAGCGTCGCCACGTCCAGCCTGAACTCGGAAGGGTGTTTGCCGCACACAAAGGCCGACCAATAATTTGAATGAACGGTCAGTTGGTGCCGGCTTTCGGAATAAGCAAACAGGCTCTCGGGGTCGAGCGACTCAAACACCAACTCTCTCGGCTTGTGAAGGAGCAAGTCTGTTGTACCGGCAACCGGTTCTGCTGGGTTGGGGACGGTCACGACAGGCTTGTCCTTCGAAGGTTCATCGCCTCCTGTCCCAGGCGCAACCGCGTTTGAGCCGCCGGGCAACCAGCCACTGGCAACGGCAACTGCGCCGCCGAGCAGAACCACTCCGGCGATTGCCAGCCCCCAGCGCAGGGCCTGTTTCGCTGGCTTTTTGGTAGCTTCGATGAGTCCCCGCTGAAAGTCGAGCGCCGTCGGCAGGCGGTCGGGAAGATTTCGCCGCAAACAGTGCTGACACAAGGCATCGAGCCCGAGAGGAATGGTTTCGTCGAGCTGCCGCAGGGGTTTGGGATCGCGAGTGAGGATCTCGTCGCTGATTTCCTCCAAGCTGTCGCCGCGAAACGGCCGCCGCCCGGTGAGGCATTCGTACAAAATGACCCCCAAGCTCCAAATGTCGCTCCGCCCATCCAGTAAGTGACTCTTTCCCGCCAATTGCTCGGGAGACATATAAGGAAGGGTTCCACTCACCTCACCACGGCGTGCTTGCTGCCCCTCTTCCAGTATGGCCAATCCAAAGTCGCAGACTTTGACGTTTCCCGAGCTGTCGAGCAAGATGTTGGCAGGCTTGAGATCACGATGGATCAAACCGAGCTTATGCCCCACCTGCATCGCTTCGGCAATCTGGCCGCAAATATGGACGGTTTCCGCAACGCTCAGCTTGCCGCGCTTGAGGCGTTCGGACAGCGGCTCACCCTCGACATACTCCATCGCGATAAAGACGCCACACTCGGCACTTTCCCCCGCGTCGTGGACCGCGATGACGTGCGGATGCTTGAGGCGAACCGCAATCCGCGCTTCGGAAAGAAAGCTCTGCGTTTGTTCGTCGTCCCACGACGCCGGCCCGCGCGGCACCTTAAGGGCAATCTCACGATCGAGAATCGGATCATAAGCGAGGTAGACCGATCCGAACCCTCCCCCCCCCAGCCGTTTGCGAATGACAAAACGGGAAATGTGATTGGGAAAGGGCTCGTCAGCCCGGAGGGGGCCAGGATTGAGATTCTGGCTGACCGTTCGCTCCTCGACCGTCGCGCTCACGCTGTGGGTACTTTGGACCGGCAAGTCCTTGGTGGGAGCAAGCGATACAGTCGGCTGAAGTTTCATGGAAAGCACCGCATTCGCGACCAGGCGAACTACTACCCTGGTGCCTCGCAGTCTCCAAACTACAGGCAAACCCGGTAACCAGCCCACAAGCGCGACAGCCCCAGTGTAGAGCAACGCCACCGCCCCTTCAAGTTTTTACCGGCGACATTGCTATGAACAGAGATTCTTGGAGTCCAGACCTGGACGGCTGACAGATACTCCCTGCAGATTCCCTCTGTGCCACCGAGCCTCTGTGTGAGATTCCTCCTACCTCTCCGCCCCCCACTTTACCGCATTGGCCAGCAGCTTTTGAAAGTTTGCCTGCGCAAAATCTTCCCTCGGTCCCAGCGACGTGTAAAAAATGCGGCTGGTTTTGCCTGAAGAACTCTTGTAGTCGCGGAACCAGGCGACGGGTTCGACTGAAGACAACCTACCGTCCGCCTTTTTGATGACGCCGGTGAGCAGGATGGTGGAGGAAGAGTCTAGCGGAAGGCTGTTGTAGAGGCCGCCGTTGGCGTGCCAGGTTGATTCGAGCCCGGCCAGGATGGGATGTGACTTCGCAGCAGTTACCTGAGAAACTTCGGTTCCTTGTTCCTGGGCGGTGTGACCGTGGTAGTCGCAGCCGAGGACTTCTTTGTCGAACTCCGGCCACTGGGCGAAGCCGGCGGGGGCTTTGTCTCCCTGGTCGAATCCGTGGCTGGCGGTGCGGATGGCGACGAGGGATTTGCCGGCAGCGAGATAGTCCTTAACGTGTTGCAACTGCTCCGGCGGCAAGGCCCGGCGGCGGACGTAGAGCATCGCCACGTCCGCCTTGGCCAGAGCATCGAGCCCCGGAATGCCGTAGCTGGCCCCTTCGCCGCGGCCGAGGTGCTCTTCCACGTAGCAGCCGTGCTCATCGCGGAGCAGGTGGGCGAAGTTGGGCATCGATTCGTCGGCGGCATATTCCTTTCCGCCGATGACCATCTCCACCCGCGGCCGCGTGTCGCCTGCGAAGCGGAAGGCCGAGCGGCCGGTGAAGTCGGTGCTGGTGATGGTGGGGCACCAGTGCTTTTCGATGTGCTCGATGACCAGTTCCGTGCCGCGGAAGTGGCTGACGGTCGGCCTCAAGGCCGGGTTGTACATGCTGTCGGTCATGTCCCGCATCAGCACCACGTTCACCCCCTGCCGCACCATCTGCCGAATGCCGAACGGCCGGCCGAGGACGCACATGTTGGTATGCACCCCCATCACGATCAGGTTTTTGATCCCCCGCTGCCGCAGCAGGTAGAAGGCCTCGACGCTGTCGGTGACGGCGTCCCCGTCGGCAATCTTGATGGCCTCGTGCTGTTTCGTAAACATCCGGACGGCCGGCCGCGGCACCTGGTCCTCGCACGGCACGCTGTCGTCAATCGGCAGCTCCCCTTCATGGGTCTTGTCGATGTAGCACCATTTATCGAGCGGGATTTTCGTCTCCACCCGCGGAGCATCCTTCGCCAGCTTCCGCTGCGGCGATCCCTCATACTTATCCATGCAGCCGCTGGGGGAATGGATGATGAGCACCCCTTTTTTGCGGGCGGCAATGATCACCTCGTTCATGTGCGGCGCCATCTCCGCCACGCGGCTCTCGCTCGCCCGGCAATAATGCCCGTCCCACATATCGCAGACTACAATCGCCGTCTGCCGAGCATCCCACTGCGTTGCCTCCAGCTTCACGCGGTAAGAGCCAGCCGATTGCTTAATGCGGTTGCGAAGGGTGATGGGGACGAGGGGGGAATCGTCGGCCGCAGCGATTTGGCTAATGGCCAGGAACAGGGCAATCGTGATCAGGGAGCAACGAACCATTGGAAAACTCCAAGCAGGGCCAATCGGAACTGGAGCGTAGTATCTCCCCGGGAGCGAAGAATGTCAAAACGATGAGCGGTTTGTACCACTCGTGCGCGCTGGTAGAATAAAGTCGTGGATGAATGTCTCATTTACTTTCGTCAAGCTGTAGACAACCCGGCCAGCGTACCGCCGTGGCCCGAATGGTGGTCCGCCAACGAGCCGCTGGTGGAGACGGCGTTCTCGCTGGTGGACTATGTCCGGCTGAAGCATCGCGGGCTGCTCGGCGCGCGGCAAATTCTCGAGCGCCGGGGAGAGTTTTTCGCTGATCTCGCTCCGCCTCCCAGCCCAACTGATTCGCAATAGGGCGCTCTGGTGCGAGTTGCAAACATCGATTCGCTGGCAGATACTTGGAAAGTTGCTTCGCTCCTTTCCAGATTGCTAAATTCGTTTACCGGCATGTTTTCTCGCATTCCATCCCGAACCCGCATCTCGAGGGTCACTCTGGCCGCCGGACTGCTGATGGCTGTGGGCGCGGCATCGCGCGGAGAGGAGCTAGTCTCCTTCCGCCGGGACATCATGGCCGTCCTTTCCAAGTCCGGCTGCAATCTGGGGGCCTGCCACGGCAACCAGAACGGCAAGGGGGGCTTCAAGCTTTCGCTGCGAGGGCAAGACCCGGCTTTCGACCATGCGTCCCTCACCCGAGATGCATCGCAGCGGCGAGTGAATTTGTTGGATCCGGAGAGCAGCCTCGTCTTGCAGAAGCCCGCGGGGCAAGTTGCCCATCAGGGGGGCGTGCGATTCAAACGAGAATCTCAGGAATACTCGATTCTCATGCGCTGGATTCGCGGCGGCGCGATTCTCGTTCGAGGCGACGAGCCGCCGGTAACGAAAGTGGTCGTTACGCCGTCCGAAGCGGTTCTCTTTGAACCCACCACCAGCGTCAAGCTCCAAGTCATCGCTTCCTTCGCCGACGGCAGTACTCGGGATGTCACCAGCCTCGCCGTTTATGAATTGACGACCAACAGCGTCTCCGCCAGCCACGACGGCGAAATCCAGCGACAGCAGCCCGGCGAGACCACCGTCATCGTCCGTTACCTTGACCAACAGGTTCCGGTACGCCTGGCGTTTCTCTCCGCGCGTCCCGACTTCGTTGGGAGGGTGCCGGAGGCAAACGGCAGCATTGATTCGCAGATCTTCCCTCGCCTGAAGGCACTGCGGATGAATCCGTCGCCGACTACCGACGACCAAGTGTACGTCCGCCGAGCCTATCTCGACGCCATCGGTCTCCTGCCGAAGCGCGAAGAGGTCCAGAACTTTGTCGCCGATACCGCCGCCGACAAGCGCGAGCAGCTGATCGACAGGCTCGTCGCCCGGCCGGAGTTTGCGGAGCATTGGGCCCTGAAATGGTCAGACCTGCTCCGGAACGAAGAGAAAGTCCTCGATCAGAAGGGGGTCGACCTGTTCTACGGCTGGATTCGGGAATCCATCGCCGCCGGCAAGCCGCTGGACGAGTTTGTGCGGGAAATGGTGGATGCCCAAGGGAGCACGTATGCCAATCCCCCCGCGAATTTTTGGCGGGCCAACCGCGATCCCTTCACCCGCGGCGAAACAGCAGCAAGGCTCTTTCTCGGCGTGCGGCTGCAATGTGCGAAGTGCCACAATCATCCCTTCGACCGTTGGACTCAGGACGACTATTACTCTTGGGCGGCGCTGTTCGGGCAGATTGACTACAAAGAGGTCGGCGAAAACAAGCGGAGTGACAAGCTCGACCTGCACGAGTTCAACGGTGAGCAGCTCGTCCTGGTCCGTGGCGAACGGGAAGTGAAGGACCCCCGCACCGGCCAGATTGCTCCCCCCAAGTTCCTCGGTGGCGAAATGCTCTCGCTGGAACCCGCCAGCAATCGCCTGCCACCGCTGGCTCAGTGGCTGGGATCGCACACAAACGACCTGTTTGTAAAGTCGCAGGCCAACTTTGTCTGGTATCATCTCCTCGGCCACGGCCTGGTCGAGCCGATTGACGACTTCCGGCTCACCAACCCGCCCAGCCATGGACCGCTGCTGCACGAACTGGCCCGCGATTTCGCCAGCCATAACTTTGACCTGAAATATCTCGTCCGCCGTATCATGACCAGCCGCGTCTATCAGCTCGCCGCGGAGCCGAACGAGACCAACCGCGAGGACGAGACGAATTACTCGCGGGCCATCGTCCGCCGGCTGTCCGCCGAAAAGCTGCTCGATGCCCAGTGTCAGGTGCTCGATGTTCCTCCGCGGCTGATTGGTTATCCGCGGGGAACACGGGCGGGGCAAATCCGCGGGGTCTCGCGGGCTTCCCGCAAGCAGTCCGGTGCTGCCGACCGCTTCCTCAAGACCTTCGGTAAACCCGAACGACTCCTGGCCTGCGAATGTGAGCGCTCGGGGGAGACCTCGCTCAAACAAGTTTTCACCCTCATTGGCGACGACGGTCTTTCCGAACTACTCGCCGACAACGACAATCGGCTAAAACACCTCCTCGATTCCGGTCAGAGCGACCGCGAGAATGTCACCGACCTTTACTGGACTGCCCTCAGCCGCGAGCCAGCGGCGGACGAACTCGCCGCTGCCTTGTCCCTGCTCCAAGATTCCCCCGACAAATTCGCCGCACTGCAAGACCTGGCCTGGGCCTTGATGAACGCCAAAGAGTTCCTCTTCCGCCGCTGATCTCACTTTCGTTCCCTTCGTTTCCTCCGTTCCCTTCTGTTCAATCCTCTCTGCCTGCCGTGAGCCACAACATGCCCTCCCTCTTCCGCTATTCGGTTTTGATTCTGTCCTTAGCGATATGCGCAACGAGCCTCGCCGGTCCCAAAGACGGCCGGCTGGACATTTATTGGATTGACGTGGAGGGGGGGGCCGCCACACTGATCGTCACGCCGGCAGGCGAGACGATCCTTATCGACACCGGCAATATCGGACGCCGCGACCCCGACCGGATTGTCAAAACGCTGGGGGAAGTCGCCGGCATGAAGCAGCTCGACCACGTCATCGTGACGCATTATCACAGCGACCATTTCGGCGGAGCCGCCACGCTCGGCGATCTCGTACCCATCGTCAATCTCTGGGACAACGGGGAATTCGAGGGCCTGCGGGATCGACCCGACAAGGCCTATCTCAGCCTGAAATGCGGCAAGAAACACGTACTGGCCCCCGGCAGCAAACTCCCGCTCCAGGTGACGGAACAGAGCAAGGAACACCCCCAGGCTCAGCTCACCTGCATCGGCACCCGCCAGACGTTCATTGACCCGGCCGTCGGTACGCCGGAAAACAAAGAGGTCTGCGCAGTCGCCAAGGAGAAGGAGCGGGACGGCAGCGACAATGCCAACAGCGTGGTGATGGTCCTGGACTTTGGGCCGTTCCGTTTTTTCGATGCCGGCGATCTCACCTGGAACCAGGAAACGCGACTGGTCTGTCCCAAGAACCTGATCGGCAAGGTCGATGTCTACCAGGTGACGCACCACGGCCTGGACGCCAGCAATAACCCGCTCGTCATCCGCACGCTCGAGCCTCGTGTCGCCATCATGAACAACGGCACCACCAAGGGATGCGCCCCGGAAGTCTTTGCGAACCTGAAAGAACAGAAATCACTCGAAGCCCTTTACCAGGTCCACAAAAATCTGCGCCCCGACGGCTCGGTCAATAACGTCCCCGACGAATACATCGCCAACAAAGACGAGAAATGCAAAGCCAACTACATTAAGCTCTCGGTCGACCCCGATGGAAAAAGCTATGCCGTCAGCATTCCGGCGAACAAGCATGAGAGGACTTTCAAAACCCGGGTTAGCCAATAATTGTCACTTCACCGCCACCTGAGATTGCCGCGCTATTGACCATTGGTACCGGCAAGTTGAGAATTAACTATTCTAGCCGGGAATGTACCGCCAACGCCCAGGAAGATTCCAAACCGGAGAGATACTTCCCGCGGATATGGCCTCTTTATCGCAAACGCTTTCTCCTCATGGCATCGATTGTCTTGGATGTGACGACCGCAGAGGATCCGCGCGACGTGGTCCACAGAGCGGTGCAGGCGCTTGTGGAAGGAAGACTTGTCGTCTTTCCCACCGAGACTGTGTACGTTGTTGCCGCCAGTGCGTTTGACGAGCGAGCGGTGGAACGGTTGAGCCAGATTTGCCGCGAGCCGGGCTCAGGTCCGCTGACTCTCGCCGTGAAGAGTACGGATGAGGCGTTCGACTACGTCCCCAGGATTCCCCGCGTCGGCCTGCGACTGGCCCGACGCTGCTGGCCGGGGCCAGTCACGCTGCAGCTCGATGACGCGCAAAACGACAGCCTCATTCAGCGTCTGCCGACCCGAGTCAAAGAAGCGGTCGCGCCCGCGGGAGTTATCCGGCTGCGAGTTCCCGCTCACCAGTTGATTGCTTCCGCGCTGCGGCTGCTGGCGGGTCCTTTGGTCATTGCCGGGGCCCATCGCCCTGGCGAGCCGGATTCAGTCACTGCTCAGGAAGCCATGCAGCGGATTGGCAAGGAAGTGGACGTGGTGATCGATGCCGGCCGCTGCAAGTTGGCGCAGCCTTCCACGATCGCCTACGTTGACCACCAGGGGTTCGAGTTACCACGGATCGGCGCGATTTCCGAAACCAACTTGAAGCGGCTAGCGAGTTGGATTGCCGTCGTGGTCTGCACGGGAAACACCTGCCGCAGCCCCATGGCGGAAGCCCTGCTCAGGAAACGGATCTCCGCAAAGGTCGGCTGCACGCTGGACGAGTTGGAGGAACGTGGCATCATGGTGATGTCCGCGGGAGTAGCGGCCACTCCCGGTGTCCGCCCGTCGCCCGAAGCGGTCGCGGCGATGAAGCAGCGGGGGCTCGACCTTTCGATGCACGAAAGCCAGCCCCTGACCGACCGATTGGTCCGGTTTGCCGACATTATCCTCACCATGACCCACGGTCACCGCGATGCGATCGTTGCCAGTTTTCCCGATGCAGCCGCTCGGACCCACATCATTTCCAAGAATCGCGGCGACGTTTCCGACCCCATTGGCGGACCTCCCGATCTCTACCACCGCTGCGCCGACCAGATCGACGGCTACCTGGATGCCTGGATGGATGATCTGGGATTTGAGGACGAGAAATAGTTTAGACGCTTGCGAAAGCTCCCAGCGCCGTTGGAAGTGCCTCTGGTCTCGTCGAGTCGGGGTGACCAGCGACTCACATTTCCTATCGACATAGTGCGACTAGAGATTTTCAAGCTTGCGATTACGCACTTTGTTGATTTCCACGAATCGCCGATCGACTGCTACGGTCTTCCACACTGCCCAAATGGAGCGTCGTTCAACTGCTCGAAGCGGTAGCGCACCCGGACCATCGGCAGCGACAGCTCCAACAGCCGATCGAGCCGGCAAGGGCTGGCGTCCAGCACCACTTCCGCCCCGCTCCCCGCGATCGTCTCAGCCAGGTATTGTCACTGCTGGTCGGAGTAGCCCAGCGCCGGCAGCACACTTTTCAGGTGTGGGAATTGCCGATACACCTCGGCGATTGTCCCCACGGCCGCCGGCCGCGGATCGACCAGTTCCCGGGCGGCGAAATTTTGGGCGGCAATCGTACCTGCGCCGAAGCTCATGTCCCCGTGCGTGAGCGTAGGGCCGTCCTCGACGACAAGTACGCGTTTGCCGGAAATCAGCGCGGGATCATCTACCGTGACTTCCAGATCGGACTCGATCACGGCCGCCGCCGGACGAACAGTCGCGATTCGTCTGCGAATGTCCGCAAGAATGCCAGCGTCCACGTGGCGGACCTTGTTGATCACAACCAGGTCCGCCACGTGGAGGTTTGTTTCGTCCGGATAGTAGGTCGTTTCTTGGCCGGGGCGGAGCGCATCGACAACGCAGATGTTGCCATGGGAGATCAACAGTTGGGTTCCCCGGCCGAGCAAGCACAGGAGTTGCAAAGGCGCGCCATGGGCGAATTCAAGCTGGCTCGCCATCGTCAGCTGCCGGCCTGGACCAGCAAACGCATTTCCTCCCAAGGCAATGGCGATGCGTTGCATACCTCCGGAGGGCTCCCAGCTTTCACTCCTTGCCATACGTCAATTGCCTGAAGAGGGCAAAATGGTGTCTGTCCTTCCCAACGAATTGTAAGACATATTCAGGGATCTTTGTCGTGCCGGAGGGGGCCACGGGACAATGGCGGTTGCGGCAGATGGACCTGAACTGGGCTCAGGGACCGGATATGATAGAACTTGATCCCGGAAGAAACTTGGGCCCAGCGAGTTTGGTCATGAGAACATTGCATCTGGTCATCCTTCGTGGCAGCTTGTCCCTGGTAATCGCTGCGGCGTTGGGCGCCGTTTCAGCAAGCGCCGGCGAAGGGAAGCCGAAATCCAAGCCGCTGGTACCTTTGCCAAAGACCGTTCCCGCTCCGAAGGACAACCCGGGAACACCGGAGAAGGTGGCCCTCGGCAAACAGCTGTTCTTCGATCCTCGTCTTTCCGGTGACAACCGAATGAGTTGCGCCACCTGCCACTTGCCCGATAAGGCGTTCGGTGATGGTCTGGCCCGAGCCAAAGGCCATGGCGACAAGACACTGGCCCGTAATACACCGTTACTTCTCAACGTCGGGTTCTATGAGCGGTTTGACTGGGACGGCCGGGCCAAAAGCCTCGAGGAACAAGCTCTGGGGCCCATCCAGTCGCCCGACGAGATGCATCAAGACCTTACCGAACTGGAGCGGGAGCTGAACGCCGTGCCGGGCTACGTCGAGCAGTTCCAAAGGATCTTTCGAACCAAGGTCACGCGGGACGGCATTGCCAAGTCGCTCGCCGCCTTCCAGCGGACTTTGGTGACGAAGCCGTCACCGTTCGACCGCTATCTCGCCGGCGACAAGTCGGCCCTTTCCGCGGAAGCAATTCAGGGGCTGGATTTGTTCGAGGGGAACGCTGGCTGTGTCCGTTGCCATCGGGGGCCGCTGCTCAGCGACAGTCTGCTCTATCGGCTCGGCCTCACTTCTCAAGACGAAGGCCTCGGTGCGCTCACTAAGAAGAAAGAGGACAAGGGCAAGTTCCGCACCCAAGCGCTGCGGAATATTGCCCAGACCGGCCCTTACATGCACGACGGTTCCATGAAAACACTGGCCGAAGTGGTGGAGTTCTACTACCGGGGCGTCCCTGCGGCCACCTCGGACCGGCTTCCGCTCGATGTATCCCCCTTGCTTGGCCAGAGTTACTCGGAAATCCCTGCCATCGTCGCTTTCCTTGAGTCCCTGAGTGGGGAAGTGCCGAAGGTCGATCCACCCCAACTGCCGTAAGTCGGCCAGTTGACGACGCTCTAGCCGTTGGCATATCCGCTGCTGATAATGCAATCGATACCCGGTGCGATCATGCGATCGAAGCCGTTGGTATCGAGCCATGACAAGTGACTTATTCTTGAGCCTCAGCTTCTCGAGCATCTGGTAGACCCGTTCGCCGATTGCCACTCGCCGGAGTAGAACGCCAGCGTGTGCTCAAGTTCATCCGCGACGCACTTCGAACACGGCCGGTCCTGGCCGAGAAATGAAGACTCCCAAAATGCCGCAGCTCGACTTCGAGTCAACGCGCCTCCCGATACCGCCTAACAGCAGTGCACCGCGACATTGCTGCGCTGCCGTGCTACTCGCGCTTTTCACCTTCGCTTCGCCGATCACAGCGCAGATGCTTGAGGACGAACTGAAGCGCACGCCCGCGAGCGAGCTGGCGAAATTAGCTCGCAGCGACGGGGATGCCGGACGTGGAGCCGTTCTGTTCTTTCAGCAGCAGATGTCCTGCGCGAAATGCCATGCGGTCGGCGACGCCAATCCGAACGGACTGGGACCGGACTTGACTGCACTTGGCAAAGAAGTCTCGGACGAGGCCCTGGTCGAAGCGGTGCTGCTGCCGTCGAAGGTCATCCGTAAAGGATTTGAATCCGTGACCGTGGCCCTGGCCGACGGAACGGCACTGTCGGCACTCCTCGTGGAGCGGACGAAAGAGAAAGTCGTTATCCGCGATGTCAAGCGCGGCGGTGAGCAGACGACGCTTGAGGCGAAGGATATTGAGAATATCAAGGTCAACGCGGCTTCGATCATGCCTGCGGGGCAGGTCAACCAGCTCAATAGCCGGCAGCAGTTACTCGACCTGATCCGATACTTGATCGAAATTCGCGACGGCGGAGCCAGCCGAGCCCTGCAGCTTCAGCCGCCTCAGTCATTACTGACATTTACCGTGCCCGAGTATGAAGGGCATCTGGATCACGCCGCGCTCATTTCCACCTGGAACAATGATTCGCTCAAGCGGGGCGAGGCGATTTACCAAAGGATCTGCGCCAACTGCCATGGAACCAAAGACAAGCCGGGCTCGCTGCCGACGTCGCTCCGTTTTGCCGAGGGTAAATTTAAGAACGGCAGCGACCCGCTATCGATGTATCGCACGCTGACGCACGGCTTTGGGTTGATGGCTCCTCAGACCTGGATGGTTCCGTCCCAGAAGTACGATGTCATCCACTACGTCCGCGAGACCTATCTCAAGCCGCATAATCCGTCGCAGTTCGTAGCGGTCACTCCCGCGCTCCTCGCCAGACTTCCCAAGGGAGACACGCGCGGGCCGGAACCGAGCACGATCGTCGCCTGGTCGGCCATGGACTACGGACCGAGCCTCACTCATACCTACGAAGTGCCAGGCCTCGCGCACAACCTGGCGTATAAGGGGACGGCGGTTCGGCTCGATCCTGGTGTGGGGGGCGTCTCGCGAGGCCAGCACTGGATGATCTTTGATACCGACACGCTCCGGGTGGCGGCTGCTTGGAACGGATCCGGCAAGGCCGACAACAACTTCATCGACTAGCAGGGAATCCAGTTCAACGGCGCGCATGGTGTGCATCCGCGAGTGGTTGGTCAAACAGCCTTTGCCAACTCCACCGGGCCCGGCTGAGCGAATCCTGTCAAGGGTGACTTTCGCGACGACCTGCGCGTCAAAGGACGCGACGGCAAACGCTATGGCCCGCTGCCGCGCGACTGGGCGAAATTCCGCGGGCTGTACCATCACGGTCAACAGGTCGTGTTTTCGTACACGGTGGGGACCACGGGCGTGTTGGAATCGCCGAGCCTGCTGATTCGTGAAGAGCCGCAATCGGCACCGCTGTTTCTGCGTACGTTTAACATCGGACCTCGCGATCGCGACCTGCTGTTGCAAGTGGCCGAACATCCGGCCGTCGACGCTCAGCTGACCGTCATCAGCCCTTCCGGAAAATCCGTCGTGTTATTCGCACCCCCCGGAGCCAAAGCGGACGCTCCCCGAGAACAGCGACTGGCATTCGATGGGAACACTTACCTGGAGATTGCCAAGGGTGACGCGTTCGACCTTACGACGAAGGACTTCACGATTGCGGCCCGCATCAAGACGAAGGCCGACGGGACGATTTGGTCATTGACCCAGTCGGGACCGAAGTGGACTCCTGATGGGCAAACGCTTTTTCTTCGCGATGGACGGCTCACTTTTGACATTGGCTGGGTCGGGGCGGTTGCCGCGAAATCGAAAGTCAACGACGGCAATTGGCACCACGTCGCTCTCACGTGGCAAAAGTCCAGTCATCGTGCGCGGCTCTATGTGGATGGCAAGCTGGACGGTGAAGGCACACTGGCCGCCAAAGCGGCGCTCTCCAAGAGCATTGTGCGAATCGGATTCACGTCTCCCGACTTCCCGCGACCGACCGCGTTTTTCCAGGGGGACATTGCGGAGGTCCGTTTCTATCAACAACAGCTAACCGAAGGACTGGAAAAATTCTCTCCGCCCAAGCCAGATGACAAATCGCTCGTCGCACAATGGCTGCTCGGCGAGGAATCCAAACAGCCCGGCGTGGACGCGACGGGACATCGACTCGATGCCCGGGTCCGCCACGGTTTGGCTCCGGTCCGTTCGCGCGCCGGCCCGATTGTCGCGGGATTCGTTCCGCGCAGTACGGCTGCCGAATGGACCGAGGAGAACGGCCGGCTGCGGCTCAGGATTCCCGCCGGCCAGGCACCAGTGCGATTCACCGTTTGGCTGCCGTCCGACTCCGCATCCGTTGCCGATTCCGACACGACTTTGTTTGCCAACCGGCTCAGCGCCCTTTCGATTCCCAGCGCCGATCGCGATCTGACGCCGCTGACCCAAGGCGGCCCACCACGCTGGCCCCAGAAACTTGAAACCCAAGCCGTGCTAGGTGCCCATGAAGCACCGTTTGCAGCCGACGTGCTGACGGCTCCGGAGACGAATCCTAGGCTGGCGCAGACTCGGTTTACCGGGCTCGACTTCTTCCCCGATGGACGGATTGCTGTCTGTTCTTGGGACGGTGACGTTTGGGTTGTCGAAACCTCGCCCCCATCAGCGCCCCGGAACGAACAACCAAAGACGCAAACCCTTCGCTGGCAGCGGATTGCCTCGGGACTCTTCCAGCCGCTGGGACTGAAGATCGTCGCCGGCAAGATCCATGTGACGTGCCGCGATCAGCTGGCAGTCTTGCATGATCGGAATGGCGACGGCGAGACGGACTTCTACCAGTGCCTCAACAACGACCATCAGGTCACGGAACATTTCCACGAGTTTGCGATGGGTTTGCAAACGGACGCTGCCGGAAATTTCTACTACGCGAAGTCAGGTTGTCACGGCCTTGCAGCAATCGTGCCGCAACACGGGACGCTGTTGCGAGTCAGCCAGGATGGCTCGCGCACCGACATCCTGGCCAATGGCTTTCGCGCGGCCAACGGCGTCTGCCTTAACCCCGACGGGTCGTTTGTCGTCACCGATCAGGAAGGGTTTTGGAACCCTAAGAACCGCATCAACTGGGTCACGGTGGATCCCGCGGGTAAGCCCAAGTTTTATGGCAACATGCTGGGCTATCACGACGTGACCGACACTTCGGATTCCGCCATGGTTCCTCCCCTCTGCTGGATCACCAACGCCTTCGATCGTTCTCCCGCCGAACTTCTCTGGGTTGACAGCAGTCGCTGGGGACCGCTGCAGGGATCGCTCTTGAATCTTTCGTACGGCTACGGCAAGGTGTTTCTGGTACCGCACAACAACGTGCGAGGCACCATGCAGGGGGGAATGGTCGAACTCCCATTTCCAACATTTCCCACGGGCGTGATGCGCGGCCGGTTTCATCCGCTGGACGGCCAGCTTTATCTTTGCGGTATGTTTGCCTGGGCCGGCAATGCGACGTATCCGGGCGGCCTGTACCGACTGCGGGCCACCGGCCAGCCGCTGCACCTCCCTGTTGGCCTCCACTCCACCAGGTCCGGCCTGAAGCTCACCTTCACCGAGCCGCTCGACGGGAAATCGCTTGATGTGAAGAGTCTGCAGATCAAGACGTGGTCCCTCAAGCGAACCGCCAACTATGGGTCGAACCACTATGACGAAAAGGAAATGGCCGTTCGCGGCATCACCTTATCGGCCGACGCCAAGACCATCACGATCGACATTGCGGAGCTGCGCCCCACCTGGTGCATGGAAATCAAGTACTCGCTCCGCTCCGCCAAGGGTAGGCCGGTGCAAGGCACAATTCACAACACCATTCACGAGTTAGCCGAGTGAGCCACAGGCCGGGTTCGACGTCAGGCACCCGCCTTTCTTGTTGCATCAACTCCAGCCGAGGGTCCATCAACAGATGCAACTCGCCCAGTTCGATCAAGCGACTCAAATTGCTTTTGACTTCGCAGTAGGCTGTGTAGTCGTAGCTGAAATTACGATTGACGTTCAGTTCATCGAAGTTGGTCGCGTCCGCGAGCGTCAAGTCGAGAGCGAGAATCTTTCTCATGCCGTCGCGGACAAGCGAGCCTTCAGTGGTCCAGTGAATATTGGCCTAGCGACGAACGAATCGTCCCGTACCTTCTTGACAGCCTGCGGCTCCAAACGGTGCCCATCGGCGACGATGGCCTGTTTGAGAGTGTCGACCGCCTCAGGTTGGAGCAAACAGACATTGTCCTGGATGCGTCGCCAGTTGAAGGACTCTCCTCCCATTCGCCGATTTTCGGCATCAGTCGCGAGGCCCAATGCTCCTTGGCGAGGACTTGCAGTTGGCCGTAATTGTAATTGCACTCCAGTCGCGCGGTGGCCAGCACTAGCACTTGCGAGCAGTCGAACCCCTCGTGGCCACAGCAGGAGCCAGTCCCCAGAGAGATGCGCATTAGCTGCAGAAGTGTTCATACCTGCAATCATTACTTGACGAGTAGCCCTTCCGCTAATTTGCGTCTGCGCATTTAGATCGCGAAGCAGCGATCGGTGAGCCAGCCAGCGGAGCCAAACCGGATGTGCTGATTTCTAGCGACTCAGACGACCTCACTAAATCGCTAAGACCGCTACAACTGGTAATACTCCACGTGGAGGAGTTTCCGCAATTCCAGGGTTATAGATCCCCGTAATCTATAGTTGCCGAGGACCGACAGGCATTCGCCAACAGATTTGCCCTGCGGGCTTCCACGAGGTGCGACTCATGGCAAAATCAAAACGGCACGTAAAGGTTCTGCGATTGCAGATCCTGAAGCCCGCCGGTGATATGACCTGGGACCAACTCGGAAAGCTGCTGCGCGAAGCCCGTTACCGCACGTTTCGACTGGCCAACCTGGCCGTCAGTGAACTGTACTTGGCTTTCCACTTTTGGAGAACAGGCCGCGCCGAGGAGTTCCAGACGGTGAGTATGGGTCAGCTCAATAGGCGGCAGCGGGCCATGCTCCAGGAAGAGGGAGCCAGCGAACACGAATTGGACCGTTTCTCCCCGACGGGCGCCCTTCCTGATACCATTTGCAGTGCTCTCTCGCAGTACAAGATTCGGGCCATCACTTCTCCCAAGAAGTGGCGAGAAATCGTGACTGGCAAGTCTTCTCTGCCGACCTTTAGACTGGGGATGGCAATTCCCATTCGCTGTGACAAGCCCGAGCATCACCGTTTGGAGCGCCACGAAGATGGCGATCTGGCACTGCGCTTGATGATTTGTGCGAGACCATATCCACGCCTGATCCTCCGCGGCGGCAGCCTGAGCGGTGGGGCCGCAGAAATCATCGACCGTTTGCTGGCCAACACGGACCAATCGTTGACGGGACATCGCCAGCGGTGCTTTGAGGTCAAACAAAATGACCAGGACGGTTCGTGGTGGCTGAATGTGACGTATGACTATCCGGCTTGCGAAACTGCTTCCCGTTCGCCAGAGACAATTGTGGGAGTTGATTTTGGGAGTTCGTCGCCAGCCTACGTGGCGCTCAATCGCGGGCATGCCCGGCTCGGCCAGCGGCAATTTGGTCCCTTGGCGGCGAGGATTCGGTCGCTGCAAACCCAAGACTTGGCTCGTCGGCGGAGCATGGTTGCTGGATGCTCTTCACCACTCGCCAAGAACTCTGCCCGGGCGGGACATGGCCAAAAGCGTAGACGCCGTTCAGTAAACGCCTTAGATGGACGCATTCAACAGGCTTACACCACGCTCAATCACCAGCTCTCCAAGTCCATCGTCGACTTTGCCCGTGATCACAATGCCGGAATCATTCAATTGGGGGACGTGTCGATGGCCCGTGGACAACGGACGCACTCGTTTCTGGGCAAACAATGGCGCTATCGTCAGCTGCAGAACTTCGTGGAGTACAAGGCGAAAGAAGCGGGCATTGAGGTCCGCAAGGTAAATCCTGCACATACAAACGGCCGCTGCAGCGCTTGTAGTTACCTAGAATTGGCGATAAATAATCCCCCGGGAATGGTAGGCGACAGCCCGGATCGCCAGCCTCGCTTCCATTGTTCCCGATGCCATTTCGAGACCGACGTGGACTACAATACCGCGCGCAATCTGGCGACCGCCGACATCGAACTGCAGATTGCGAATCAACTGGCGGAACCCGAATTGACCGCTCTTGCTCTTTGACAATCCGAAAGTTTTTGAGGCCGCCAATCAGGAATGCGCTAGCCCTTGGGCAAACGCGCGCCGGCGGCTGAAGGCCGAACTGCTCGGCCTCAAAGCTGAGAAGTAGGCATGTTCGTGGCGTTTACGCCCTTTGTCTGCGCTCACTAAATACGAGCGAGACTAGCATTTCGCAAGTCTCATCGTCTTGCACGGAGTGACTCTCCAGTCACGCCAGTTGTCGGAAGATATTGCTCGTACCAGCAGGCATCTCAGGCGACGTAACTCTCCGCCCCCCGCTAACCCGGATTATTCATTGCCGCTGGTATACCAGGGGTAAGTTGCTGGGAGAGCGGTTGGATTGTGGCCCGGATTGCGATGCGAGCGGAGTGCCCCCTTACCCCCAGTGGCGTGGGAGGTGAGAAAGTCGGATTGCGGGGAGGT
>SXGT01443910.1_pt1 | contig 47207 bp, 39 predicted proteins | sample 3176221 | NCBI WGS metagenome assembly SXGT01 (sample SAMN11356862, study PRJNA531348) | freshwater metagenome | isolation source: freshwater sample F1-120 | place: China: Fuxian Lake, Yuxi | collected 2017-12-25 | reverse complement strand
CAGCGAGTCGATGGTGCGCGTCACGGCCATCAGCCTCATGCTCAAACGGCTAGCACCGCCACAACACCAAGCCCAGTTCCACTACCAAACCGCCGCCTGATACCAACTTTTCCCGATGAAACTTCACGGATAGCTTCTTAGTCAAAGGACAGCTCCGCGGCGCGGACATCGAGCGCAGCATTCGCTATGCTCTGGAGCGATCGCGGGCCAAGGACGTTCGTGTGCAGGACGACGCCGAACTGGAGATTCTGACGCAGCAAATTCCGGCCATCTTGTGGACGACCGACAACGAACTGCGGTTCACTTCCTGCAGGGGAACCGGCTTGCTGGGGCTGAACCTGCAGCCGAACGAATTGGCCGGCCAGTCGCTGTATCAGTACTTTCAAACGGAGGACGAGGACGCCGAGGTGATTCAGAATCACCGCCGCGCCCTGCGGGGCGAGTCGGTCTCGTATCAAGCCGATTGGATGGACCGGAAATATCGCGTGCAGATCAGTCCGCTCCGGCACGGGGGCCACCAAACTGTAGGCACGGTCGGCATCGCTCTAGACATCACCAGCACCAAGCGACTCGAGGATGAGTTCAATGCGGCCCGGAGGATTCAGGAAGGGCTGCTTCCCAGGCACGCGCCAACCATTCCTGGATTTGACATTGCGGGTGTCTGCCATCCGACTGCCGCCACCGGGGGCGATTTCTACGATTTTGTCTCGATCCCCGGAGACACCCTGGGAATCGTTATCGGAGACGTCTGCGGACACGGTTTCGCGTCAGCCCTGGTCACCATGGAGACCCGCCGGCTTTTGCGAGCCTTACTCCACTGGAGTTCCGATCTGGGGGAAATACTTTCCGCCGTCAATCAGGCCCTCAACGAACATCCGGAGAGTAGTCGCAAATTCGTCACGTTGTTCCTTGCCAGTCTCGATCCACGGACGCGTTCCCTGACTTATTCCGCCGCCGGACACGAGGCCTATTTGTTTGACGCGGATGACATGATCAAGACGCTGGAAAATACCGCTTTGCCGCTAGGCATCCGGGAAGATGAGGAATTCTCCACGGGTGGCCCGATTGAACTGGCGGCAGGTGACATCATGCTTCTCTTCACCGACGGGTTTGTCGAAGCCCACGATCCCGCCTTCAACATTTTCGGCAAAAGACGGTTGTTGGAAGCTGTCCAGGCACACCGGGATCGCCCCGCCGCCGAGATCGTCGCCGCCGTGATGCAAGAGGTCCAGAAGTTTTGCCGCCCCGGTGTGCCTCAAGATGACTTGACGATGGTTGTGCTCAAGGTGAATGCGGATGGGTAAGCAGTCGAACGACTTGCAACTTGCGCCCTGCGTTTCAAAAACTGTGGTCATTCAGAGGTTGGAGATATGGGGCCACGGAATGGGGGCCGTCGGGCCGGTGGAGATGTATCTCGCAGCTTCTGCTGGAGGAATAGCGACTGGCTGGATTCCATGTCCGCGTCGAAGAGGCTAGCCACGCCTTCGGAGAATGTCAATTATCGCTGGGGATCTCCCAGCCTGAGACTTCACCACTCAATCGCCGTTGCATCAAAGACTGGACCTTCCACGCAGGTCCGTTTGTAGTCCCACTGGCCGTCCGCGGTGTGAACCTTGGCGACGCAGGTGAAGCAGATGCCGATACCGCAGGCCATGGGAGTTTCCAGGGAGACTTCACAGGGGACGTTCGTCTGTGCGGCGATTTTAGCGACGGCTTCCATCATGAGCTCGGGACCGCAGCAGACGATGCGGAGAGGGGGCTGGGGGCTGGGGGCTCGGGACTGGGGAAGAGTCTCCTTCAGTACTTCGCGCAGCAGGTCGGTCACCAACCCGTGATGTCCGCGCGAGCCGTCGTCGGTGGCGATTTTTAGTTCCACACCGAGTCGCTGAAAGTCTTCTACTCCCGCCAGGTATTCGGCAGTCCTTGCGCCGTAGCAGAAGGTGACTCGCTTCGCTCTTCTCCCTTGGCGAGGCGGCGCGCCAAACTGCTGGTGGCCGAGGTATTCCTTGGCGAGGGCGAGAAACGGGGTTTGCCCGATTCCGCCGGCGACCATCACCAGATGGTCAGTCGCGTGAGGAAGAAATCCGTTGCCCAGCGGTCCCCACACGTCGAGCCGCTGGCCGGGTCGAAATTGGTGCAGGCGGCTGGTGAGCTTTCCTTTGACGAGATAAACGACGTCAACACATTCGCCGACCACGTCGTACATGGCGAGTGGGCGACCGATGAGTGGGTCGTTCAACTCGGCCAGGCGGAGCATCAAGAACTGGCCGGGAAGAATACGTCTGGCGATTTCGGGGCTGCGGAAACGGACCCGGTACGTCTCCCTGGCCAGTCGGACGTTTTCCACAATCTCCACCGTCTGCTGCACGGCAGAGTCCGCGTAATATTGGGCATGCAGCGGGCTGGTCACGGCCGTCCTTTTCCTTTGGGTTTGAAGCCTTTTTTACCTCCAAATTTGCCCCCCGGCTTGCCGCGGAATTTCTTCCCTGGTCCGCCGCCGAATTTTGCCCCGTAGCCGCCGCCACTTCTGCCCGAGGATTGCCCTTCTGGGCGGGGAGCAAACTTCTTTCCAGGCCTATCCGCGGAACGAGCACCCGTGGTAGTGCCCGGCTTGCCGGCCGCTTTGGGAGCGAATTTCACCTTCCCTCCCCTGCGACCAAACTTGCGCGGCGGCCGCTTGCCGGAGCCGGCCGCAGCTTCGTTGCCTCCTGAGGGGCGCGGGCCACGGCTCTCAAAGCGGTTCTTCTTAAAAGGACGCTTTCCAGCCGGCGGGCCGCTAGAGCCGCGGCTTTCGAAGGGGCGCTTCGCAAACTTCTTTCCTGATTTGGGATGCGGCGCGCGTGCCGTATTCACTTCGTCCGAATCGTCGCCATCCTCGTCTCCGAGCTCATCCTCCAGACCCATTTCGTCGTCGCCGTCATCTTCTTCAGCGGCTCCTTCGTCGCCCTCTTCTTCATAATCCAGCACATCTCCCGGCACGACCGCCGCGTCCTCCGCGGAGAAGCCCGAGATTTCTACCATTTCCTCGTCGGTCGCGGCGGCAAAGTCATCCACTTCCAAATCACCGTCGTCATCGCCTCCCAGCCACGGCATCACGCCGTGGTGTGGCAAGGACTTTCCCGTAGCGGGTCTCGCTGGACGCATTCCCTCGCCGGCACCCGTGGCCATTTCCCCGCCACGGAACCCTCCCCCCTGGCCTCGATCCCCAAACTCTGGGCTTCTGCCTCGAGGTGCCGGCCGCTTTCTTGATTCGTGCATCAGGCTGTCGATCTCCACCTGCGACAGTTTTCTCCAAGCACCCAGCGGCAGATCGCCCAGCTTGAGATGCCCGATGCCAACGCGGCGGAGCTTGAGGACCTTATGGCCGACGCGGGCGAGGATGCGGCGGATCTCGCGATTGCGGCCCTCGTTGAGGACCATGATCATGTCGGTGCTTTGCTTGTGCCGCCCCTTGATGACGATCCGTTGCACACGGCAGACACCGTCGGAAAGGTGGATGCCCCGGCGGAGCTTGTTGAGCTTCTCCTCCCCCGGTTCTCCGGCGACCCGGACAAGGTAGGTCTTCTCGACGCCATACCGCGGATGCGTCAGTCGGTTGGCAAACTCGCCGTCGTTGGTGAGCAGGATCAACCCTTCGCTGCTCCGGTCGAGTCGGCCGACGGCGAACAGCCGGGCGTCGGTGGGAACGAGGTCAATCACCCGCTCGCGGCCGCTGGGGTCGAAATTCGTCGTGACGATCCCTTCCGGCTTGTTGACCGCAAAGTACATCCGCTCGGGACGCTTCAAGACTTCGCCATCGACGCGAAGCTCGTGCTTGAACGGATCGACCTTGGTCCCGAGCACGGTGATGACTTGCTTATCAACTTCGACCCGCCCATCCTTGATAAGTTCTTCGCAATCCCGCCGGCTGCCGACCCCCATGGCGGCCAGAACCTTTTGCAAGCGTTCTTCCGGACCAGCGGCCGCATCACGACCTTCCTGCGAACCTCTCCCCTTCCAGGGGCGTGGCGTCTCGCCACGGCGGAATGGCTTTTTGTTAGTGGAGGGACGGTTTTTGAAGGGCTTCGGTTGAGTCATAGGCCCATTCTACACGCCGGTCCACTCCCGGCTAAGGACTGGTAAAACGGGAACAATCGCGGTGGGACGGCAGCGAAGGAGGTTTTGAACAGAAGGAAATAAAGGAAACTAAAGAGTCGGCAGCAGTTTTGGACGGGTTTTGCTAAACGGGATGACGCTCCCTTGAATTCTCGCTGCCCCCTTCGTTTCCTTTGTTTCCTTCTGTTCAAAACCATTGCCGAGATTCACAGTGTCTCCAGCCACTCCATCAGCCGATCGTGCTCGGCAAGGGACGACAACAGTAGATCGGCCTGCTCATGATTGGGATACTCATGCGGCGGGACGGGATGGGTCAGCAGCACCGTCCATGCTCCGGCCCCGCGGCCGGAAAGAACATCGAACATGTAGTCTCCAATCATCACGACCTGACCAGCAGGGACGTTCCACTTCTCGCAGATGTGCCGCACTCCCCACGGGTCCGGCTTGATCGGGCCATCGTCGCGAGTCAGCAAAATGTCATGTTCCAGCCGCAGACGGCTGAGGACCGCCAGTGAAATCTCGCGACTGTTGCGGGTGAGGATGCCGATGGGAGTTTTCCGCGCTTTGGCCCTATCCAGCAGCAACTGTACCCCCGGCAGCAGCGTCGCCCGTTCTGCCCCGGCCACTTCGTGCTGGTGCAAGATGGCCATGCAGCGGGTAGCGCGTTCCACGGGCAACGCCGCGATTGACTCCAATATCCGACCTGGGGGCAATTCCATTTCCTGCCGCATCAAGTCGAAATCGAGCTGCGAATCGACGAGCGTGCCGTCAAGGTCGAAAATCAAGCCGCGGATGTTCTTCATGGCTATAGGCTCTCGTCGCCAGGAGTGATGATGGTCTTCAATCGCTCCCGAGGCTCTTGCAAAGTCGTGCTGGTGAGCGCGCCAGCCAGTAGCAGCGCCGTGATTCCATGATAGACCGGATGAAAGCCGATCAGGCCAATCAGGCCGCCGACGAGCGGCGAGAGGAAGATTGGGGCAGCCATGCAGAGGTTGAGCGTGCTGAGATAGCGGGGGTGATCGGCTGCCTGACAGATTTCGAGCGTGTAGTTGTTGAAAGTCTTTTGAGCCACGGGGGTCATGCCGACGAGAAAGAAGACGAGCCAAAACGTGTAATGGCCAACCCCCGGCAACTGCGCAAACACGAGCGCCAGCTGCGGGGCGGCCGCGATGAGCAGCGTCAGAATGCGGAGCGACAGCCGATTGCCAAAGCGGTCGGCAAGCGGGCCAGTGAGAATGCTGAACAGGCCGGTGCCGATGTTCTGAGCCACAACCCACCAGACGAGGTAGTCAAATCCCAGGTGGAGCTGCTCTCGGGCAAGCGCCTGGTAATGCGGAAACAACACCAGCGACGTGCTGAACAGCGCCGCCACCATTCCGAGCCGGCAGAAGTTGCCGTCCTCGCGCAGCGTTCGCCAGGCGATGACAAACGGTTTCCAAAGCGGCTGGGACGGTTGTTCATGCGAATCCGGCTGCTCGCGGATGACCCAGGCGGTCAGGGACGAGATGCCGAAGAGCAACGTCGAAAAGCCAAAAATCCACTGGAAGTCCGCACCGTCCTTGCGCAGCCACTGTGGCAGTAGCGTGAGAGCACAGATCACCGCGCTCGTCGCCCCAATCGAATCTGCAACCATCAATAGCCGGCCACGGTGGGTAACGCGTATGAGCTTTCCCTGAATCGTGTTGTAGGTGAGCTGATTGATGCCGACCGCCATGAAGAAGGCAGCGTAGAGGACCAGATACACCAAGGGAATCAACCAGGTAATCAGGCCCGTATGCGGCTTGATCAATCCTGGCACCAGCCAGATTGCGGTTAGTGTGGCGAAGATGAGGGTCATCGACGACGTGGTCGCCACGAACGCCCACTTCTTTCGGGGCATAATTTTGATGCGGCGCGCCATCATCAGCGGCGGCACGCTCTGGCCAAAGCGATTGAGCAGCGGTAGAGCCCCACGCATCCAGGCCAGCGCCCACTTGGGAGTGCCAAGCAACTCGAACGAATCGAGCACAGCCGGCATGATGCTGCTCTCGGTCTTGAAAATCCAGCCGGTCCGCATCAAGACGTTATAGAAGACGAGCGTGAGGAAGTTATGACGCTCTTCTGGCCGCGGTTCGTCGACTAAGGAGGTCGGGGGCGCAGGAGCGGGCTCATCCTCGTCATTTGCATCGCGCGCCGCGCCATTCATAGGGGCAGTATACAACGTGGGGTAGGCTTCCAGCTTGCCCAGAAAATCGAAATGAGGTTTGGGCAGGCTGGAAGCCTACCCCACTTTCTTTGCCGCCTTTGCCAAGTCTAGGCTCCGCCACAAATACCAGGTGGCAATCGTCGAGTGTGGCGACCAGGGGGCCGCGAGCGCGTGTGCTTCGGCCTTGGTCGGCAGATCAGCGAGGCCGTAGAGGTTTCGCAATGCCATCTTGATGCCCAGATCATCCGGCGGAAAAACATCGGGCCGGCCCAGCGAGAAAATCAGGAACATCTGGGCGGTCCACCGGCCGATTCCCTTGACTTGAATCAACTCCTCAATCACCTCCTCGTCCCCCCTCCTCCCGATAGCCTTGAGCTTGACCGTTCCATCGGCTGTTTTGGCGGCCAGATCGTGCAAATAGGTCGCCTTTTGGCTGGACAGCCCCGCGGTCTTCAGTTGCTCCAAGCTGAAGCGGGCCAGCACTTCGGGCCTCACTTTTTCCGGCGCGATAAGCGCCTCGAGCTTGGTCCGGATGCTCCGGGCGGCGCTCGTGGCAATCTGCTGCGAGATGATCGAGCGGACCAGCATGTTGAACCGGTCCCGCTGCGGCTTGAGCGTGCAGGGGCCAACCTGTTTGACAATGGCCGCAATCACAGGATCTGCCTTGCGGAAGTGGCGAGCAGCAGCCGCGGGGTCGATTCTGGCGGTGGGCATGGAACTAAACCTGCCGGTTTTTCTCGTCAACATGAATGATCCGCGGCTTGAGCGAGCGCAAATCCTCAGGCGTGGCGATGCCGTAGGCGGCCAGGATGACAACGTCCCCCGGATGCACCAGATGGGCCGCCGCCCCATTGATGCAGATTACTCCTGAGCCCGGCGGCCCCACCATGGCATACGTAATCACCCGGCTGCCGGTTGTGACGTCGTAGATATGCACCTGCTCGTACTCGGCGATATCTGCCGCTTCCAGCAGGCTGGCGTCCACGGTAACGCTCCCCTCGTAATCGAGGTTCGCTTCCGTCACTGTGGCGCGGTGTATTTTCGAGCGGAGGACAAGGCGATTCATGGAGAATTGAGTCGAGAGCGGCTACAGCCGGCAGTTGGCAATTTGAGTCTCGAGAATGGCACTCGCGCCGAGGATTTCGAGCTTTTCCATCACGTCGATGACTTTGCCGCTGGGGACCATGACACGGATGGCGCACCAGCCGGGGTCTTCCAAAGAGTTGACCGTGGGGCTGTTGAAGCCGGGCGTGATCTTCTCGGCTTCGGCCAGTTTGCCGCGGGGGATGTTGTACTCCAGCAGCGACCAACTGCGAGCGATGACGACTCCCTGCAACCGGCGGACGACCCGCTCGGCGAGCTCCGCGTGCCGCCGGGCTTTGTTTTGAATCAGGACCGTTTCATAGCGGCCGATTTCTTCCAGGATGCGTAATCGGTTGGCGGCGAGCGTGCTGCCGGTTTCAACGAGGTCGACGATGGCGTCGGCAACGCCCAAGGTGACCATGATCTCCACCGAGCCGCCGAGCTTGACCAGGTGCACTTCTGCTTTGTGATCGCGAAGATACTTCTGGGTAATGTTGGGAAAGCTGGTGGCTACACGCTTGCCGTGCAAATCGCCCGGTTTGACCACCGGAGAATCCTCCGGCACGCAGAGAGCCAATTTGCATCTGCCGACGCCCAGCTCCAGACGCGATTCCACATCCGCACCGCACTCCGTCAGCAAGTCGCTCCCTGTGATTCCCATGTCGATGGCCCCTTCGGCACACAGCACGGGGATGTCGTCAGTGCGAAGAAACGTGATGTCGATCGGCATGTCGCCGACACGGGCAAACAGGCTTCGCTCCTGACGTCGAAACGGCAGCCCGGCCTGCTTGAGCAGCTCGCCGGCCAAGTCACTGAGCCGGCCTTTGCTGGGGACGCCGATACGGAGGTTGGACATGATCAGGAGACAGGGGTCAGGAGACAGGAGTCAGAAAACCATTCGCCATTCGCCATTCGAATTTCGTCATTCCGCCTTCGGCGGCCGCGCCGCCTTTTCATCCAGGCCACTGATGCCAAATCGCCTTGCGAGCTCGGTTTCGACTTCCGCCAGCGCCACTCCCTTGTATCCAAGCATGACGAAGAGATGATAAAGGAGGTCCGCGGATTCGTAGATGAAATGAGTCCGCCCCGCATCGTTAGGTTCACCGGCAGCCTCGACCACTTCGGCAGCTTCCTCGACAATCTTGCCGCCAATTTTTTCGACACCTCCCTGAAACAGCGAGGTGGTGTACGATTTGGCTGGCGGATTGGCCCGGCGATCCTCAATCACCCTCATCAATTGGTGCAGAACCGACGGCGGTGGAGAGGGGGAGGACACGGCAAGCAGACAAAGTCGCAAGTGAATATGGTGAAGGGACTTACGATTCAACTATCGTATGAATTCCGGTTATCCAGACAAGCGGACTGACGGGTATCAATTCCACCGTCCATCGTAGATAGGCAACTTAGACCCCGCAACCCATCTCTCCATGTCTTCTCCTGCTGCTCGCGACTGTTGGTTTCTCACGGGTCCCACCGCTGCCGGCAAGACGCAGGTTGGGCTGGAGTTGGCACAACGTATCGGAGCTGAGATTGTCTCGCTGGACTCGATGACCCTCTATTCGGGCATGGACATCGGCACGGCCAAGCCGACTGCCTTAGACCAGACCCGAGTGCCCCATCACTTGCTGGACCTGGTCGCACCGACGGAGGACTTCAGCCTGGCGGAATATCTCGATGCCGCCCATGAGAAGATCCTTGATATCAAGAGTCGCGGAAAGGAAGTATTGTTTGTCGGTGGAACCGCCCTTTATCTCAAATCGCTCCTCCGCGGTGTCTATCAGGGTCCGCCGCCGGACTGGGAGTTCCGTCAGGCCATTGAAGCGGAGCTTGCCATCGTTGGCCAATCGGAGCTTCATAAGCGGTTGCAAGTGATCGACCCACTCCTCGCCGCCAAGCTCCATCCCAACGATAAGCGGCGGATCATTCGGGCCTTGGAAGTTTTCCGTGTCACCGGCGAGCCCCTGAGCCATCGCCAAACGCACTTTGACGAAGGCCGCCCCGCAAGTGAGTGCAAAGTTTTTGTGCTGTCCTGGCAGCGGGAAGAACTGCATCATCGCATCGATGCCCGCGTGGATGCCATGTTCGCCGCCGGCCTGGTCGAGGAGGTACGTGGGTTGCTTTCGAGTTACGGAAGTCTGAGCAGGACGGCAGCTCAAGCGGTTGGTTACCGGGAAGTGACGGAGCATCTGGTCCTTGCGGCAAGCCAGCCCAATTCCCTTGGCACGTGCGTCGACCTCGTCAAAGCCCGCACCCGGCAGTTCGCTCGTCGGCAAGAAACCTGGTTTCGCAGCCTTCCGGAGTGTTCCTTCGTGCCGCAAACGGCTGGAACGCGTCCGGCGGAGGTCGCGTCCAACATTCTCCATTTGCTTGAACGTCCGCCCGCCACCAGCTAAAGTCAAAGGCGCCAAGGCGTGCGCCCCTTCGTGGCGAGTTCGTTCTTATCTATCCCTTCTTCGCAAGGTCAGCGCAGGGCCGCGGCACATTTCTTCTTGTTCCCTGCGTTCCAATTTCCTATGAGGACTGACCAGTGCCGCTTCATTGTCCCCACTGCCAGCACAGCATGGTGGTAAAGGACGCCAAACCGGGAAAATACAAGCTCAAGTGCGCGAAGTGCGGGGAGCGTTTTTCGCTCACCGTTTTTCCGGATGCGTCCCTAGAACCCCTCGTTGAAAAGCTCTCGGCAGAGACGACTCGCCCCAACATCGCCAACACGCCGACGGTGCAGTACCCGCCTCCCGCGGAAGCCACCACGGTTCCGGAATCGCCACCTCCCGCGGCAAAGACCGTCGTTCCCAACCCGCAAATTGAGGCAACCATCGTCTCGCCACCACAGGTGGCAAGGTCACCGGGTTCGGCTGCCGCTAGTAGCGAGAAAACGGTTGGAGGGGGAGTGGAAGCCACGGCCATGTTCGACACCGGGAGCGCCGTACCGATGATGCCGCCCACCAGCGGTTCCGCGGCTGCAACGATGGCCAATCGGGCGTCCGACGTCACCGCACCGGGCAATTACGGCGGGGCCACACGGGCGGACCAGGCACCCGCTGCTCATGGCCCGCCGGCTGGCGTTCCCGCCACTATTGGCGGCTACAAGATTTTGAAAGAACTCGGCCGCGGAGCGATGGGGGCGGTGTACCTTGCTAAACAGGCATCGCTCGACCGCGATGTCGCACTGAAGACCATTCAGGCCCAGTACGCCGACAACCCCACGTTCATTGCCCGCTTCACGCGCGAAGCGTATGCCGCCGCCCAGCTTACTCATCACAATGTCGTCCAGATCTATGATCTTGGACAAGATGGCGAGACCAATTATTTCAGCATGGAGTTCGTCCGCGGCCAGTCGCTGGATGAGATCGTTCGCAAGGAAGGAAAACTCGACCCGGAAGTCGCCGTGGGTTACATCCTCCAGGCGGCTCGCGGCCTGCAATATGCCCACGATCACGGCATGGTTCATCGGGACGTCAAACCGGCGAACATGATGGTCAATGACAACGGCATCGTGAAAGTCGCCGACCTGGGTCTCGTCAAAACGCCCGCTGCTGCCGAGGCCGAGGCAGCCGCGGAAGCGAGAGAGAGTGCAGCGCCCAGCGACCGTTCCGCCTCGCTTGCCGCTGCAACCGCCAACGTCACGCTGAACAACGTGGCGATGGGAACCCCGGCCTATATGGCCCCCGAACCAGCCGCCAATGCCGCCGGCGTCGACCACCGCGCCGACATTTACTCGCTGGGCTGCTCGCTCTATGTGCTGCTGACCGGCCGGCCACCATTTGAAGGTGCCAGCGCTCTCGAAGTCATTACCAAGCACAAAACCGAGCCAGTGGTTCGTCCGGAAGCCATCGTCAAGCGAGTACCCGCCAAATTATCGGAAATCTGCCTGAAAATGGTCGCGAAGCGGCCTGAAGATCGTTACTCCAACCTGAACGAGACCATCAAGGACCTGGAAGGATTTCTCGGTGTTCAAGCCAGCGGCACTTTTTCTCCCAAGGAAGAGCATGCGCAGATCCTGGAAGAGGCGGTCAAGAATTTCAACTCGGCAGCAATGGCGAGGTTACGTGGCCCTTTGCCTCTGGCGTTCTTTGGCGTGTGCGGGTTGCTCTTTCTTGTCTCGCTGCCCTTTAGTTGGAGGTTGGCTGGCGGCGTTTTCGGCCTCGCGGTGATGACTCCCGCAGCTTATTTCGTCATTTCTGGCCTGCGGCAGCGGACGTACTTGTTCGAACGGACTCGCGGATTCCTTTTCTCGGCTCGCATTACGGATTGGCTGACCTGGATTGGGGGCGGCCTCGTGTTCTTACTGGCCCTTTGGCTGCTAGGCTCGCTCTGGTACTGGCTCGGCTTTGCGGTATTCGCCGTCGGATTGGCCGCAGGTTATTCCTTCGTCGTCGATAGCGGTCTCACTCGCCAGCGAAAGGAGCCGCTCGAAAAATTGGAGCAGCTTCTGAAGTCGCTGCGGCTCAAAGGTGTCGACGAAACTTCGCTCCGCTCCTTCGTCGCCCGTTATAGCGGTGACAATTGGGAAGAGTTCTTCGAAGCCTTGTTCAACTACGAAGCCAAGCTCGCCGCCCGTGAGCAGTTCGGCCGGGGGGACTCTGGCCGCACGCGCAACAAGTTTCGCGGTTGGCGAGACGGCGTGATCCGCTGGATGGACGCTCGCCTGCGAGCTGACAAGGAACGCAAAGAGCGGCAACACTTGCAAAAAGTCGAAGAGAAAAACCTGCAAGCCCAAGGCGTGGATGTGCTGGCCGCCCGCAAGCAAGCCCAGGCTATGGCCGACGTCCTGATGGACGAAGCCGAACATGTCCGCAAAGAGCCGGCCAAAGGGGGGGCAACCGTCGTCGACCCCAAGCTGGCCGCGGAAGCCAAGCGGCAGCGGATCAAGCAAATGCTGGCCGACGCCCGCCGCGGAGCCTACCAGCCCAAAAAGAACCGGATGCTCGGGCTCGCTGCCTCGCCTCTCACTTTTGCCCTCGGCGGCAAGATGAGGTTTCTGCTCGGTTGTTTGTTGATTGCGGCATTTGCGATGTGGGTGAAGTACAATCCTCAAGCCTTCAAACTCGACCAAATGAAGGACGCCGCAACGAAAATGGCGGAGTCCGTGAAGACCGGCGACGTCAAGGCCGCCACCGATGCCGTCAAAGGCAGCGTCGCCGATTCCTCGCAGGGAACCGCGGGAGCGCAGCCACTACCTATTCCCGTCATAGGTCCTATCCTCAGCGGTTGGCCGGCCGGCATTGCGGGAATTGTGCTGGTCGTACTCGGCCTCTTCCGCGGCTGGAAGATGTCGATTTTTGCGATGCCCGCGGCGGCCTTGCTACTCTTGGGCTCGGCGCTGGGAATTCCTGGCGGGGCCTATGTCGCCGTGCCTATTGGGCTCGCTGTTGCCGGGGTTGGATTCTTTTTTGGACGAACCGCGGATCCGTAACCCACTTCCTGAGCGCTTCCTACTTTTTCTCACCTGCCATACATTCATTCGGCGTGATGATGCCGTCGCCATCCAAATCGAGTTTGGCGAATTCGGCGGCAATTGTGTCAGTAAAACTGGAAGCGTATTCGGCCATCATTATCTGACCATCCCCGTCGGCATCGCTCTTAATGAACCAGTCCGGCATTCCCTTCGGCAGCCGCTCCGTGGGAGTGAGAAAGCGGTAGCTCTTTTTCGTTGCGGAAGCTGTCTTGTCGCCGCCTCCCCTGAAGGACTTGCCACCACCGAATCCAGACGGGCTGGAACTGGACGAAAGGGGTGACGAGCCGGCTCCGCCGCTGGAATAGGCGGAAATCCGCGTGGTCAATTCCGCCAGCGTGATGGTGCCGTCGCTGTTGGAGTCGGCTCCCTGATGTTCGGTTTTCATTTCTTTCCATTCGTCGCGCTGCAACATGCCATCCTTGTTCTTGTCGTGCTGCTTGAGCAGCCCTTCGGCATATTTCTTCACCTGTTCTCCGGCTCCGGACGAACTGCTAACGCTCGATCCGCTCGGCGGCCCATACGACGACGAAGGAGCGCTCGGAGTCGAGGAAGCCGTCTCTCCCTTGATGGGAATGCCGCGGCTCTTGGAGATGCGGATGCAGAGCTCTTCGCGGCTGAGTTTGCTGTCCTTATTGAGGTCAGAGTTTTCAGGCGGGTTGGATTTGGACCAATTTCCGCCGGCCCATTCGGCCTTGTCGATATAGCCGTCGCCGTTTTTGTCTTGTTCCCGGAGCAAGGTTCCTTGGACATAGTCAATGACGGATTGGTCGAACTTCGTTTCCAGCGACATGATCGAACCCGCCCGACTGGAGGAGCTGCCAAAGCCGCTGCTGGTGGCGGCAGGCGCGACGGCGGCAGGGGTCCCGAAGCCGCTGGTTGGCCGGGGTATACTTGAGCTACCTGCGGAGGGGCTGCTGGAAGGAGAGCTACCGGGAGCGCGACCGGTTTCCTGCTGCTTGCGGAAATCGTCGAAGTTCGCCTGCATGGCTGGTAGCAGCTTATCGATGGGCATCGCTTTGGTGATGTCCAGCTTGGCCCGTTCGACCGCTCGTTCGATGAACATGCGATTTCTGTTGGAGACTTCATTGGGCTCAATGATCCCATTGTTGTTGTCGTCCGCCCGCTTGAGAATCTCCGCGGGATCAAAACTCATGCCTCCGCCGCCCCCACGATTGCCTCGTCCGCCACCTCCCTGCCCAAAAGCCGACCCAATCGACAGTACGACGCCACCCATGACAAAAAGCACAAACATCGGAAGTCGGCGGTTCATTTGTCAGTCTCCTAAGCAGGCTCGTATCGTCCATTCATTCTAACCGATCTTAAACCCCTGCAGCTAACAAAAGTTGCGGTCGCACACCGGTTACGAGGGATCCTGCAATAGTTGGATCGCCTCCAGCCCGGTCATTCCCGGCAAAACCCCCATTTTTCCTGCCGCCGCGCTCACCGCCGTGACTTTGGCCCCAAACAGGTCTTCCGGCTTGACCAGCGGATTCTCCGGCGTTCCCCGGCAGATGGCAAAAGCCATGGAAAAGACATCGGCACAGGCCAGGTCAAAAATCCCGCAGCCGACGACCCCCCGACCGGTATGGATGGCACAATACTGGCCACCGTCCCAGAGGTAGCTTGAGCCGACGACGGGGCCGAAGGGGGTTTCCAGAACGCGCTGCTCGGCTTCGGGCAGTGATGACATAGTGTGCCTTCGTGCGCGAGGTCAACTTTTTCGCTTCGGATTTATGGCTACTTGTTACGTTTACTAGTTGACAGTGGCGCTCATTTGAGACTAAAAGCAGGGAAATATCTACGCTTGCTACCCTTTTGCACGGGTTATTTCCAGTGTCAAATGGTTTTTTTCGCTTAGGCCTCCTGCTCGCCGGGTGTTTAATCGCCGGCGTTGTCGCGGTCCTTGTCGCCTGGGACTCATTTTCCACTGACCGTCCGGGGCTTCCCGCCGCGTCACCGACGGCTCCCAATCTCAACGCGGAACTGGCAACTGTCGGGACAAGCGGATTTGCCGCCGCTCCTGAAGTGACAAGAGCCCTGCTCGACGAGGCGGAACGTAATTACCTGTGGGAAATCGAGCACCACGCTAACATCCTGCATGATACCGCTTTCAAGCGGGCCGCGCAAAGCCTGGTCAAGGCCGACGCGGAAGCACTGCGGAACATGCTGGTTGACGGGTTCACAGCCGAGTTACCTGGAGAAGCGAAGGCCATCAAGCTCGATACGGATCTCGTGCATTTTCGGCGACTGAGGAGCGACGAGGGGCCGACGGTCGCCGCGGATGCCGACCAATTCGTGGCGGCGCTGCTGGCCTACCGGGCCCTTTTCCACCAGGATCCCAAGGCCAAGCTTTCGATCATGGGCCTGTCCCCGCTCGAGGGGCGAAAGGGCCTCGACGGGCTCTGGAAAGGAACCTGCCTGCTGCGAATGTGGGGTGAAGCCGATCCCGGCCAGCCCACGGAAGTGACGATGCAGCTCGAATGCGTCGTTCCCCGGCCTGAGGAAAAGTTGGCGAAGACGGGCCGCTGGCTGCAATCGTGCAAGATTCTTCAGGCGCAGACCAGCCACTCCAGCCGGTTCCTGATGCGGCTCGCCGGCGAGGAGCGGGGCATCGACGTGAAGCGCTGGCGAGACAATTGGACGATTAACGAGCAAGAGCAGCCTATCACGGACACTGGCAGCGCGAGCCTCTGCGATTTTAATCGAGATGGTTGCATTGACATGCTGATTACGGACGTCACGGGGCTGGCCTTTTACCAAGGCAGCCCGGAGGGGAAATTCGCCGAAGTTGCGGAAAAAACAGGCCTGACAAACGTACCAATCCGCGGCAGCGTACTGGTCCTGTTCGTCGACCTGAACGGCGACGGTTGGGAAGACCTGTTGCTCGACAATTATCTCTTCAGGAACGAGCAGGGACGACGATTTACCTTCGTGACGCTCTGTTCGAACATCGGAATGATCCCGGCCGCCTCGAACGTGTCCGCGGCGGACTATAACCTTGACGGGAAGATGGACTTGTACTTCGTCTCGGAGGGGCTCCCCAAGGACGACAGTTGGGTGCAGGGACGGAGCGGCCGGATTCATGGCAACCAGTTGCTCATGAACTTAGGCAACTGGCAGTTTAAGGACGTTTCGAAGGCTGCGAATGCCGAGGGAGGCCGCCGCTCCGTTTTCACGGCTGCATGGTTGGACGCCAACAGCGACGGCTGGCCGGATGTCCATGTTCCCAACGAATTCGGCAACGGCGTACTGCTCGTGAACCAACAGAACGGCACGTTTCGAGAGCATAACCTTGCTCAAGGTCCAAACGACTTCGGCACGATGGGATTGACGGTCGGCGACTTCAACAACGATGGCAACATCGACCTTTACTGCGCCAACATGTACTCCAAGGCGGGCAACCGGGTCATCGGGAATTTGCGCTCCGACGCGTATCCCCAGCACATCATGGACCTGATGAATTCCTATACCAAGGGGAGCCAGTTGTGGCGCAATAACGGTAACTTGAACTTTGAGCGCGTCGGCGCTGCGTACCAGGTCGCCGACGTCGGCTGGGCCTATGGACCCTGCATGGCGGATTTGGACAACGACGGCTTCCTGGATATTCACGCCACCGCAGGTTTCATCAGCGTCGATCCGAACGAGCCCGATGGCTGAAGCTGCGTCTGGCAGGCTGTCGTGTCACAGCCATACAATCGCGGAGCAAAAATTCCCAAACCAGGAAAGCTCGACTCCGAGCACAAGGAATTCTGGGTCAGCAATCCCTGGGATATCGTTAAAGAAGGGCACAACCTGAGCGCGTACGAGCGGAACCGCACCTACCTTAATCTGCAGGGCGAGGGTTTCGCCGACGTCAGTTACATCTCGGGCACGGACTCGTCCGGCGACGGCCGAGATGTGGTAGCTGCCGACTTCCGGAACAACGGCCAACTGGACATGGTGGTGCGGCAGGTCGGCGGCGGGCCCCTGCTGTTCTTCGAAAACCAGTTCCCCCCAAAGCACTATCTGAAGGTTTCGCTGCGAGGTGTGCAGAGCAACCGCCTGGGCATCGGTGCTCGGCTGGTAGTCGAAGCCGGCGGAAAGCAGATCGTGCGCGAGATGTACCTGGCCAACAGCTTCCGCTCGCAGTCCCCCTGTGTCGCCCATTTCGGCCTGGGGGATTTGAACCAGGTCGAAAAGCTGACGATCCGCTGGCCCTCCGGCCAAGTCCAGTCGTTTGATCAACTGGCCGCCGACCGGCACCTCGTCGTGGAGGAAGGAAAGCAGGGGGATACGGCCATCGAAGTCGTGGTGCCTGGCACGACCATCAAGCCGTAAACAGCGACTACTTTTTTAGGGCGGACTTTCGCCGTCCCGTCGAAGTATTCCTGGTCCTTCGGTCAGCTCCAAGCGGCGATTTCACGCCCCACTTTGATGCCCACTTCGTTGTCGACGGCAATGTGGTATCCGCCGAGCGCTTGGGACAATGCGGCCATTTCGGCCGTGGAGTTCCCGGTCGGTATTTCCAAGGTCACCATGGTGTCGGCATCCTTTTCAGTTAGTTCACAGTGCTTGCGGCGTTCCGCAAAACCGTACTCGTCGGAACCGGCACAAAGTGCCTGCATTTTTGAGCACGCGCCGCTGACCATCGCAAGGCTGCTGGTGTAGCTGGGAGTGGTACATCGCCGTGGACCACAGATGGCGAGTGTCCGTACAACAACCGTGGGCGGCCCATTGGCATCGACCTCTCTGGCCGGGGCTTCCTCGGCGAAATCGAGCAGTACATACTCGGCGAATACGTTGGACTTGTCGTCGATGGGCAGAAACTGGCGCGGCGGATTTCCAGAGGTCGTTTTCTCTGGGGCATACAATTCTGCAAGTATTACTCCCAACAAAGTGGTAGCGATGATGGGAAAGAGCCATTATCGAGTGCGAAACATGGGCATGCTCCGTCGAGGCGGTTCCAACCAGCATGCCAAGAGCGTTTCGGCAGTCCAATTGATTCTCTTGCGAGGCGAAAAACATTTTTAACTCTTACCAGACGAGGGAAATACCATCTGCCCTATTTTTCCTTGACTTTCGCAGGGATGGCAGACCGCAGACTTGCCAATTAGAGTAAAAGTACCTACGGCGCTGCCACAATTTAGAGACAAAGAATGATGAGATTTGCCAAAAAAATCGTGGTGGCAGCACTTCTGCTTTGCGGCGTCAAAGGTTTGGCACAGGAGACCGCAAAACAGGCTGTCGAAAAATCCCCCTACAAGGCCCTTGGTGCTCCGGCCAATCCCAAAGTGCCGGCCCGGTGGAACATCTATCACGACTATTCGGAATCGGCGAATCTGTTGGCGGATTTGGCGAAGGCCCATCCGCAGTTCGCCAAAGTGCAGAATCTGGGCAAGTCCTACGGCGGGCGGGAAATGTTGGTACTGACCGTCACGAACTTTGCCAAGGGGGATGCTGCCGCGAAGCCCGCAATGTGGATTGACGGAGCCATTCACGCCAACGAGATTCAGGCCACGGAAGTCGTCCTTTACACCGCCTGGTATCTCTGCGAGATGCGGCAGGACAGCGACGTAGTCAAGCGGCTGCTCGATGAGCGGACGTTCTATCTGCTGCCGATGATGAGCCCCGACTCGCGGGACGCTCATTTTTATGAGGCGAATACCACGCATTCCCCTCGCACCGGACAGCGGCCCGTGGATGACGACAAGGACGGTCTGGTCGATGAGGACGGGACGGACGACCTGGACGGGGACGGCAGCATCACCATGATGCGGGTCAAAGACAAAAACGGCCGCCTTAAGCCGCACCCGGACTTTCCCTCGCTACTCATCTCCGCGAAGCCGGGGGAGAAGGGAGAATATCGTTTGCTAGGAGCGGAGGGAAAGGACAACGACGGCGATGGCCGTGTGAACGAAGATGGGGACGGCTCGTATGACCCCAACCGAGACTGGGGCTGGAATTGGCAGCCGGATTACATTCAGAACGGAGCGCATCGCTATCCGTTCTCGATTCTGGAAAACCGACTTGTGGCTGACTTTATCGCGGCCCATCCGCAGATCGCAGGGGCCCAGTCGTATCACAACGCCGGTGGCATGATCCTGCGCGGGCCGGGCGCCAAGGACGATGCCTTCGACGGCAGCGACGTGGCAGTCTACGACGTCATCGGCAAGCGGGGGGAGCAAATCCTCCCCGCCTACCGCTATATGAACATCGCCAACGACTTGTACGAGGTCTACGGCGGCGAAGTGGACTGGCTGCATCAGAACCGCGGGGCGTGGACGTTTACCAACGAATTGTTCACGCCGTTCAACTACTTCCGCACCACCGGCCACGAAGGCTTCTTCGGCAGCAGCGAAGTGCAGGAGACCTTCAACAAATACCTGCTGCTTGACGAAGGGCTGGCCCCGTGGAAAGAAGTGGAGCACCCGCAGTACGGCAAGGTGGAAGTTGGCGGCATGAAAAAAAACTGGATGCGCCAGCCGCCGAGCTTTCTGCTGGAAGAAGAATGCCACCGCAACATGGCGTTCTCATTGTTCCATGCCGATGAATTGCCGCTCGTGAAAATCCAGTCCGTGGAAACCAAGAGTTTGCCCGGCGGCATAACGCAAGTGACCGCAATCATCGAGAATCCTAAAACCTGCCCCACCCACAGCACTGCCGACGTCCGCCGCAAGCTCACGCCGCCCGACATCGTCTCGCTGCACTTAGCAGAGAAGGACGCCAAACAGCCAAACGTCATCCTCGGCCTGACCGCCAGCGAACCCTTCTTCCGCGAACCCGCCGAACAAAAGCGCGAGCCCGCCCAAATGAAGCTCGATACCATCCCCGCCCACGGCATCGTCTACGTCCGCTGGCTGGTGAGCGGCAGGGGGCCATTTGAAGTGCGGGTGGAGAGCGTAAAGGGAGGAAGAGATTTGCGGAAAGGGGAGTAGCATCTCCCGCAGAATCCCGGTTCAATGACTAGCAGTGGAGGTGAGCTCAATGACAGCGGGGTATCGACATGGAATCTCTCCGATTTCTACTCTTGGCAGCGTGTCTAGTGTTTGCGCCCGCCCTTGGTTCTTTCGCGCAAGAAGCCCCCAAGGAAGCTGAGATCCCCAAAAAGCTCGCCAAACTGGCCGAAAAGGCGTTCAAGGCCAAGGCCACGTTTTTCATTTGGACTGACAAGCCGGCAATGAGTGCCAAGGACTTTTCTCTTCACTTCGCCATCAATCCCGCGATGAAGGCCGGTGTCAAGCTGGACGAAGTAGGCACCAGAGTCCGCCTGGTCCGTACCGTTCCCATTGGGATGCGGGTTCCCTGGACCGGCGTCGAACCCGAAATCGGATACCGATTCGCCGCAAACCAGTTCGCCGGAAAACTTGCCGTCAAGGTAGAACTTGTGCAAGTCCCCGCGCTCGACGTGGACAAGCCAGTTGTTTTGAGCAACGAAATCACTGTGCAATTGACGTTCGAATGATATCCGAATCTCAGTCTACGTCCGCTGGCTGGCCAGCGGAAAGCGCCCCTGAGAGATGACGGTGGAGAGCGTGTAAGGGGTGAAGGATGTGCAAAGGGCGGAGTTGATTATTACCTAGAATGAAGTCGCAAAACCTGCCCCCCGCGGCGCAAAGGGCGACTGTGAACCTGCCGAGGGATGTGTCGAAAAAGAAATTACAAAGCAGTTCGAGAGCGGCAGGATGATTAACCCATACGAATCTCCCACAGCCATCAATTCAGCCGCGGCTAAGGTGTCTAGCCGGCCTCGCTCCTGGCGAACGATTCTGTATGGTCTTGGAGGAGCGTTCCTTGGCTATGTCGGCCTCACAATTCTTGCCAACCTGGAAGACTGGCAGTTCTATACGATTCGCAGCTTTGTGACCGGCGAAATCGCGATGAGCGAGATTACCCAGCACCCCGCGGATCGCTGGGTAATGTTCAGCTTGATTTTCGGCTTCATTCTTGGCGGAGCGGCTGTTGGCTTTTGGCTTGCTCGACGGCACTCCCGTTCGTCGGCGCAACGCGTGGCGTGAACCAATACTGGTGTCGCGCCCAAAGCCCGCTGCGCCCTACGTCACGAGCCCCTTCGTCACCATCATGAATACGTCTTCCAGCGACGGATCCTTTTCGGCAAAGTTGTGGATGCCGACTTTGTTGTAGATGAGCTGGTTGAGGAGCTCACTGACGCCTTTGTCGTCGCAGTCCATTTCGACGACGCAGTGGTTCACGTCGACGGCGACGTTGCGGCAGGCGGGGTGGGAGCGGACGACGGAGAGGCCGACGTCCATGTTGTTGTTGAAGCGGATTTCAATCGTCCGGTTGCCGCGGATTTTGCGGTAGACGTCTTCGATCGGCCCGCTCATCAAAAGCTGGCCACGCTCGATGATGCCGATGCTGGTACAGCAGTCGGCAAGCTCGGTGAGGATATGGCTGGAGATGAGGATGGTTTTTCCCATCCGCCGCAGTTCCTTGAAGAGGGCTTTGACCTCGATGCGGGCGCGCGGGTCGAGGCCACTGGTGGGTTCGTCGAGGATGAGCACCGGCGGGTCATGCACCAACGTTTTCGCCATGCAGAGCCGCTGCTTCATGCCGCGAGAAAGGCCGTTGACGTAGTCATCCCGCTTATGCGCCAGGTCAAGCAACTCGAGCACGTCGCTGATGACTTGTTTCCGTTTGGCCTTGCCAATTTTGTAGGCCACGGCGAAAAAATCCAGGAATTCCCAAACCTTCATGCCGTCGTAGACGCCAAAGTTATCCGGCATGTAACCAATGCTGTAGCGAACCGCCATCGGATCGCGGGTGACACTGTGTCCGTTGACGATTCCCTCCCCCCGGCTGGCTTTGAGCAGCGTGGAGAGAAAACGGATTGTCGTGCTCTTGCCCGCACCGTTGGGCCCGATAAAGCCGAACATCTCGCCAGCTTCGATTTTGAGGTTGAGGCGCTCCACGGCCCGGAATTGGCCGTAGTCCTTGCCGAAATCGATGAGCTCAATCATGCCCTGTCCTATCTTTGAGCGGCCAGCGAGGGCCGCAAAGGGTTCGTTTGTGCGCCGGCATCAGCAGGAGGCTCGCCAGGCATCTTCTCTTCGTCCAGTTCAGGCAGCACGTAGTCTTCGGCAACGTTCTTGTCGCGCGTGGCGGTGGGAATCTTGGCCCGAGCCAAGTGCGACAGGATGAGTGTGCGGGTGTTATTCTGTGCCGGCGCGGGATAAACCTTCATGCCGGGAACTTCGTCATCGGTCCAAGCAATCAGCCGCACATCGCCCGACGCCAGCTTCAGTTGCTTGGCAGCCAATTCCACAAGCCGATAGAGGCGGACGACCCCCTTGTCTTCCTCCTGGGCCTGCACCTTGGCGGACATAACCAGAGACTGGTCCCAGTTGGCTACCCAGGATTCATTGTTTGGAGAGGCAGCAAATGTGAGTGGGACAGCCGTTCCGGGCGCGACCTCGGCGACATAAGCAACCTCGATGATCCCGCCAACATTGCGCAGCACGCCAACATCCTGCAGCGCAAAAGGCGTATCGTTGCGGACACTTTGGCCCTTGCCGACCAGAGTGATTCCTCCCGGACTTTTCGCGGCCTTTCCCAAGGGCACCATGTGTTCGGCATGAACTCCCTCGGTGGAGTTGGAGTTGACCTGTACGCCGGATAACACCGTGTTTTTGTCCTGGCGGAATTCCACGTACTTGGCGTTCTCCGCGGGAAGCCGGACATAATTGACGTTGGTAACAAATGGGAGGGCGACCGCGGACGGGTCGTCAAAGCTCAGGTCGTAACCGGTCGAGAGCGAGGTATACAGCCGCGTATAGCGGGTGACGTGGCCGCGCGGGTATTCGGCCTGCGTTTCCAGCACGGCGACTTCCGTGCGGCTGCGGACGAAGCCGATATTGAGCTGAGCCAGACGGATGACGCAGACGGCCCCAATGATGGCGATGATGGGGGCCGCGGCCCAGGCCCATTCCACCCGGCCGATCAGCCAGAAGAAGAGCCAATTGAGCGGCACCAAAACCAATAGGTATATCGCCAATACTTTCAAAACGAAGTCTGCCTTGGGAATCGCAATTTTGCCAGCTTCGGCCAGGGATTCGCGAGCGGCGGCCGAGACGGGGGTCAGATCGCTCCAGCCTCCGACCCCCGATTCATTATCCGCCCGATAGCCGGCGAAGTGCCAATCATCCACCGTGGGCTGCTTGTCAACCGTGTTTTCGAGCGGAACTTCGGCGGGTGTTTCCATAAAACCCGGAAAGCGATTTCGCTGCGGGTAGCTTTCCGGCTGGGTGATTGGAGTGCGGGAGACGCCGGCAGGACGATCCGTTTCCTTGGGAAAGCTGACGTCTCGGCTGAAGTACCGCAGCGTGCAGGAAATGCGCGGGTCACGCACGTAGTTCGCCAGTTCCTTCGAATCCCACTTCATCCGGAGCTCCACAATGTCATTCCGATAAAACTCCCTGCCGGGACGGCGGAGCAGACAGCCGTTCAAAAATCCGTCAAAGCAAGGCCAAAGGCGAACGCGGATATCCGTCAAAGGAAAAGCTGTCGCGGCAATTCTCCCTCCGCCGACGCGGCGTTCCACCACCAGATTGCCGGTCCCTTCGAGAAAATCGCCGAGCGGGTGCTTTACAAGTTCCACGCCGAGCATCGGCTTGTTCCCCACAAACTTAATGCTTCGCTCTTCTGCAGTCATCGCTTTCTTCTTGTCGTTGCCAATGGAGGCCAGCGACCACGACTTGTTCATTTCTTCAAACGACGACTGGTCGAGTTTGAGTGCCTGGCCACTTTCCGCCGGCAGATAGGGGGTGAGAAAGCTCCCCTTAAGTTTGTCCAGCGAATTGGGTCCGCTGATGATGAGTTGCCCTCCCCATTGAATCCAGTCCAGCATGGCATTCTGCTGGTCCTGGGTAAGGACGGCGGGATCGAGATCGTCCCAGATGATATAGGCGATGGTTGTCCACGCGAACGACGTGCTGGGGAGTGGCACTCGGCGCTCAATTTTCGGCAGCACCACGTGATAGTATCGCAGACTGCCGTCGCGGGAGATTTCACTCTCGCTCACCACCACGCTGTGCATCTTGGGGTCTTTCAGACCAACATAAGGATCCGCGTTGGCGGCCAGCACGACAATAAAGTACTCGTGGTCCCGCATTGCCGTGCCCATCGCAGAATCCTCGGCGATCGCGCTACCGCCACGCGAAGGGAGCAACTCCACTTTCATGGGATAACGGCTCTGGCCGATAAAGTTGTCTCGCTGGGGCAGAAAGAACGTGGACTCGATGAATTTGGCCTGCCCCTTCGGTAGTGAAGCCGGACGAAACATCGATACCCGGTAGTTCGTTTTGTAAACGTCCAGCGGCTTGAAGTTAGCGTCTTGAGGGTAGGTCCGCAAAATGCCGGGGTAGTCAAAGTTATTGGCCTTGAGCGTCTGCATCACGCTCACAAAGTGCCCCGGCTTGACGTAGGCGTAGTCCAACGTTGGTTGTTTTTGCTCGGCGGCCTTCTCTTTCTCCTTTTCCTTTTCCTTATCTTTGTTCTTGGCGCTGGGATTGTTGGTGATCGTGTTCGGCAGAATCTGGCTGATGATGGGGTCGAAATTCGGTTTGGGCTCTTCGGCCTTTTTCTTACGCTTGCGTTCGTCTTCCTTCTTCTTCTCGTCGTCTTGCCGTTTCTTCTTTTGAGCAACCGTCTCTTTCTGGCAGCCGCCGCAGCCGGGCAAAGAGATCGCCCCGACCAGCAAAAGAATGAGCAGCGCCGAGAGTTGGAAGGAGAGTGAGCTGCGCGGAGTAGTACACTTCATAAGCAGTCCGTTACATGAGATGAGGCAGAACTGTCGCCCTGGCGAAGGCAGGGAATCTTCTCTCGGGAATTCCTTCCGGGACACAGGGAGGGGGCCGGAAGCCCACCAATATCTATTGTCGCTTCCCGCCTCAACTTATTCCCTAGTCTACGGGGTACAAGGGGAAGAATGAAGTTGCCAAGGCAAAAAAACGGTATCATCGAAGGAACAACTGGCTTCCATTTCCCCCGACTTTCCCATGACCTCTACCTTTTCTGTCAACGAACTCGCCGCATATCAGCGCGACGGCTTTTTCATCGTACGCGGCCTGTTTGACCCGGCGGAAATTGGCAAGCTTCAGGATTATGCCAAGAGCGATCAGGCATTTGCCAGCCAGCTTTATGGCCGCAAAGACGCCAGCGGCAAGGAAACGAAGCTGGCACTCTGGAATACCGCGGGGGAAGACCTTTACAGCATGTTCGCCCGCAGCCGCCGTGTCGTCGACCGGATGGAGCAGGCCCTCGGCGGCGAAGTCTATCTCTATCACATGAAGATGATGCTCAAAGAGCCGCAAGTTGGTGGGGCATGGGAGTGGCACCAGGACTACGGCTACTGGTACAGCAACGGCTGCCTTCTGCCATTGCTCGCTAGCTCCCTCATTGCCGTTAGCCGGGCGAACAAGGCCAATGGCTGTCTGCAAGTACTGCGCGGTTCGCATCTCATGGGGCGGATTGACCACGGCAAGACAGGGGACCAGACGGGTGCGGATTTGGAGCGGGTGAATGTCGCCCTGGAACGGATGGAGCTGGTTTACTGCGAGTGTGAGCCGGGGGACACTATTTTCTTCGACAGCAACCTCCTTCACCGCAGCGATGCCAACGATTCGGACGATCCTCGCTGGTCCCTGATCTGTTGTTACAACGCCCGCCGCAATGACCCCTATAAAGAAAGCCGCCATCCGCGGTATACGCCGCTGGCGAAGGTCGAGGAAGAGGCAATTCGTCGTTGGCAGCGGTAAACCTGATTCACGAGGTGATTGATGCGTGCCGTCCAGACTTATCTATTTCTTACGGTCATCTCGCTCGTGCTGGCCGCTCGCGCTTTTTCCCAACAGGTCGCGGAGGATATCAAAAGCCCCCTCTCGCCGGAGGATTCGCTGAAGCTTTTTCAGCTTGACCCGCTCCTTTCCATCGAGCTGGTTGCGGCGGAGCCGCAGGTGATCGACCCGGTGGCCATTCGGTTTGACGAAGATGGTCGGCTCTGGGTGGCCGAGATGCGGGACTATCCGCTGGGGCCGATTAAGAAGACCGACAACAAGCGGACGGAGAAGGACGCCGAGCCGCTATCGCAGATCAAGATCTTGGAGGACAAGAACGGCGATGGGCGGTATGAGACCGCGACCGTGTTCGCCGACAAGCTCCTGTTCGTCACCGGCTTGCAACCCTGGAAAGGGGGCGTGATCGTCACACTCTCCGGCAGGGTCGCCTACATGAAAGACACGGACGGCGACGGCAAAGCGGACGTGAACGAAACCTGGTTCACCGGCTTCAGCGAGTCCAATTCGCAGCTCCGGGCGAATCATCCGACCTTCGCCCTCGACAACCACGTCTACGTCGCCAACGGCCTGCGCGGCGGGATGGTGGTGAATCATTTGAAGAAGTTGAGAGGGCAGAAAAGTGGGGTAGGCTTCCAGCCTGCCCAGAAAATTGACGACGCTCCCATCAATATCTCCGGCATGGATTTTCGCTTCGATCCTCTCACCGGCGATGCCGAGGCGGTCAGCGGCAACGGGCAATTTGGACTCAGCTTCGACGACTGGGGAAACCGCTTCGTTTGCTCCAATCGCAATCCTTGCCAGCATGTGGTCATTGAGAACCGATATCTCAAAAAAGCCCCCACCGTCGCCATTCCCTCCGTCGTGCAAGATGTCGCCGCGTTCGCCGAGAACAGCCGCATCTATCCGATCAGCAAATTCTGGACGACCTCAAACCTCCACGAAGGCCAATTCACAGCCGCCTGCGGCGTGTTCATCTACCGGGGCGACCTGCTGCCGCAGCAGTTCCGCGGCAACGTCTTCACATGCGACCCGACCGGCAACCTGATCCACCGCGAAATCATGGAGCCCAAAGGGGCCAGCTTCACCAGCAAGCCGGCGTACGACGGAAAGGAATTCCTCGCCTCCCCGGACACCTGGTTCCGCCCCGTCGGCATGGAGCTCGGCCCCGACGGCGCTCTCTACGTCGTCGACATGTACCGCGCCGTCATCGAGCACCCCGAATGGGTTCCCGACGAGCTCAAGAACCGACCGGATGAACGGTTAGGGGATGACCGGGGGAGGATTTACAGGATCGTGCCAAGAGGACAACAGGCGGCGAGACCGACAATTCAAACACGACTCCCTAATTCAAGTGCCAAAGAGCTTGTCGCGCTTCTTGGGAGTCCGAATGCCTGGTATCGGGAGACGGCTCAACGGATCTTGGTCGAACAGCAGTCGAAGGAGACGGTTGAACAACTGCATGGACTTTTGGATTCGAATACGCCGTCATTACCGGCCGTTCATATTTTGTCGGTCGCCAAATCGCTTAATGCGGACAAGAAGCTGCTCGACTTGGCATTGCTGCGTTCGGGACTTTCGACGAATCCGCAGACGCGAGAATTCAAGCGGCTGCTGGAGTTGATTGGCGAGCCAATAGGTTCACCAATGGACGCGAATCCTGATCCCTTAGGCCATCCTTCGGTACCCAAAAAGTTTGCTGCGCCCGCCTCCGAATTTGCAGACCTTGCCGTGCGCGCATGTCGAGACCCATGGGGGCATCAAGCGACGAGGCTGGCGATTGCCAAGGCTACCGATGATGTTTACCTAGAAGTTCTCACTCGGTCCATAACCAAGAAATCTGACTTCCCCAGCCCGAGTTACAACGAAGCCAAGTTGCTGTGGCAACTGATTTGCGCCGAGGCAGCTCAACATGCAATGCCAAAGACTGCCGCGTACGTTGCCATTCAGGTGATTGGCGAAGAGAAGACTACTGAAACCCAATCCTTTGGAGCTTTCGATTCATTTCTGGTTGGTTTAGGAAAACGGGGAATGACCTTTCCAAAACTGTTGGATGCCAGCGGGTTGGCGGAAGACCATAGGTCAAAGTCTCTGGTCCGTTACCGAGGATTTGCGGAGCAAGCCGTTGCGACTTCCTCGGACGAAAGGGCCGACCTTGAAATTCGTTTGGACGCGATCTCATTGCTTTCCCATTATCCGGAGAAGACCGCTGCTCTCGAACGGTTGGCGAATTCGTCGCTTCATGATGACATTCGGAAAAAGGCGATCGCCGCACTCGCTCGCCTGCCCTCGGTAGAACCCTGGCAGACGTTCATCAACAGCTATTCATCAGCACAGCCTCCCGTCCGCCAAGTCATTCTCGACGGCGTCCTACAACGCCCCGATCGCATCTCCCTCCTCCTCGACTCTCTCGAATCCGACTCCATCAAGCCCACGGAGCTCGACCCCGTCCAATCCGGCCGTCTGCTTAAGCACGGTGACGCCAAAATCCGGCAGCGGGCGGAGAAGATTTTCGGCTCGGCGACGCCGGAAGACCGGAAGAAGGCACTCGCGGATTATCAGAGCGTGCTGGCGATGACTGGGGACGCGAAGCGGGGGCAGGTGAGCTTTGCTAAAAACTGTTCGACGTGCCACAAGATTGGCGAAACGGGGGTGAATGTCGCGCCGGACATCAGCGATTCGCGGACCAAGACGCCGGCTCAGATTCTGGCGGACATTATTCAGCCGAACCGGGCGATTGACGCCAACTACGTCGGCTACAACTTGCTCTTAAGGGACGGCACTACGGCTGCGGGGATTCTCACTTCTGAGACGAGCACGTCGATCACGCTGAAAGGCGCCGGGGCGAAGGTCATCACCGTGGCCCGCGACGAGATCGAGCAGCTCAAGTCGACGGGGGTTTCGCTCATGCCCGACGGCCTGGAAAAGACCATTCCGCCCCAGGAAATGGCAGATGTGATTGCGTTTATCAAGAACTGGCGGTATCTGGATGGACGAGTGCCGGTGAAGTAGCGGCAAAAGGGAATGGGACTAATGGGACGGATGAGACTGATGGGACAAATATGTCCTATGCGTCCCATGAGTCCCATTCGTCCTATCCCGTTCTTCCCTATCCTCCCCGCAAGTCCCCGCGTAGAATGGACGATGGAAAGAAGTGGCGGACCCGCAACGTCCGCCGCCAAAGCCACTCGGGGGCGAACTGGATTCGACCGGATAGCCTGAAGCGCAAGTGGCGTGCCGTGGTTGATCAGATGGCCACGTTAAAAGCTGATCACATTTTAGTTGCCGAGAGCAATCTCGTCCTGGCTGCCTAACTAGTGGCCACCGACTGCGGGCTTTCACCGGAGAGGCCCAAAAGCCGGTCACCAATTCCGGTTCGCCGCGGCTCATAACGGGTACAGCCGCGGTTCAACAAGTTCCCGAATAAGCGGCTGGGTAGTCTGCAGAGCAACGCCCCGGCTGACGAAAACCAAAGGCCCTGCTACGCACGTAGAAGCTTTCGTGAAAATATCGCGGGACGCGGGTTCAATTCCCGCCGCCTCCACTTTGGGGCATCGGAGTCATCCGATGCCCCTACTTGTTTTGATGCGTCAGAAGTTGCTGAATTGCAGGGCTTTACGTCACATTCTCCAGCCCCATTTGGTTGCATCCCCGCGACAGGCTGTGACCCCGAAAGTACCTCTGGGACAGCGGTTTTACTGACAATGTGCTGACAAGGTAGCGGGAGCCGCCTGAAGACGAGACTCCGGTGTGGGCTACTTGGCAATTTGGTCGTAATGGAAGAAGACGTGCCGTCAAAGTCGTGATCCACAGATGTATCAAAAGCACATCACGAAAACCTGTATCAAACCGGGGCGAACAGCGGCCTATGAAGCGCAGGGAGGCGAGTGACTCGCAGAAGGCAAAGGCGTCTTAAGGCGAGACACAGGAGTCTTAATGCGCTGGCTTGCTGAGCTGGAATATCGGCAGTAGCAGACCTATGGCGATGCTGCCGACGACGATCCCCATGCCGACGATCAGGATCGGCTCGATCATGCTGGTGGCCGATTTGATGCTCGATTCGACTTCGCGGTCGTAGTAGGTGCTGACCTTGGCCAGCACTTTATCCAGCTTTCCGGTCTCTTCGCCGCTGGCGATCATTTGCACCAGCGTGGAGGGAAAGAGCTTGCTGCCCATCAACGATTCGGCCACTCGTTTGCCCTGGGTAATTTGGTCGAGAACGTGCAGCCAGATTTGCTCGTAATAGATGTTGCCAGAAACCTCGGCGGCCAGACGAATGGCGTCCAGCATGCTCACGCCGGCTCCAATCATCGTCCCCAGCGTCCGCATGCTGCGGCTGACGATGATCTTGCGGTTGAGCTGCCCGATGAGGGGAAGGTTGAGCTTCACACCGTCGAGGAATTTGCGTCCCGCCTCGGTCTTGCTCCCAAAGACATACGCGAGGACGAGGGCTACCAGGCCGATGATCCAGAGATACCAGTAGCTCAGGAATGTGTCGGACAAGGCCATCAAGACTCTGGTGGCAATGGGAAGCTTAATTCCCTTGCGATTGAACAGCGGCGTGAACATGGGGAGCACATAGGTCAGCATGAATATGGTGACGCCAACCGCCAACATAAGCATGATGCCGGGATAGGCCATCGCCGCTTTTACCTTCTGCCGCGTCTCCAGTTGTTTGCGGAGATAGTCGGAAATGCTCTCCAGCATCTCTCCCAGCGTGCCGGTGTGCTCGCTCGCCTTGACCAGCGAGATATAGGTCTTGTCGAAGTGCTTGCCGTGCCGGGAAAGGGCGGTCGAAAAATCTTCCCCCTCTTCGACACGCTTTTTGAGGTCCAGGAGAACCTTTTTGAGAGTCTTGTTCTCCTCCTGGGAGGCAATGGTTTCCATCGCCACGGATAGTGCAATCCCCGTATCCACCATCACGGCAAGCTGACTCGTCAGGAAGATGATGTCCGACTGCTTGATCCGCTTGGGGAACAAGTCCATCCCCTCCTCTTCCTCCGCCAACTCCACCACATGAAAGCCGTCCTTGCGCAGTTTGCTGGTTGCCTCCTCGCGGCTGGCGGCGTCGAGAGTTCCTGCGCTCGCGCGGCCGAGTGCGTCACGGACCTTGTAAGCGAAATGGAGTGCGGTCATGGGGGAGAAATCCTAATGACAATTGTCTAATGACTGACGACTTCCCATTTGCCACTAGGACTCAGTCATTTACGTTGCGGCTGGCTCAAACGCTACTGCACTGGCCCTTTTTTCAATGTTCAAGCTGGCGTCGCCAGCAATCTGGATGATTTCTTCCACCGTGGTCAGCCCTTCACGAACCTTGCGGAAGCCATCGTGGCGGAGCGTGACCATGCCGGTGTTCATGCCGATCTTTTTCAGTTCGGCGACGGTTGCCGAGGCCGCGATGGCGTCCCGTAGTTCGTCGCCGACAACGAGTATCTCATGGATCCCCATCCGTCCACTGAAGCCCGTATTGCGGCACTTGCGGCAACCAACCCCCTTTTGGAATTTGTCCATGCCATAGCCCATCCTCTCCAGCGTCTTACGCAGCGTCCTCGGCGGGTCATAATTTTCGCGACATTTGGGGCAGACTTTCCGCACCAACCGCTGGGCCAGAATCATGTTGAGGGCAGCGCCGATGAGGTACGGTTCGACTCCCATGTTGACCAGGCGGGTGATAGCGGAGGGTGAATCGTTGGTGTGCAGTGTGCTGAACACCAGATGCCCGGTCAGTGAGGCTTGGATTGCGGTGCGGGCAGTTTCGTCATCGCGGACTTCCCCGACCATGATCACATCGGGATCCTGTCGCAGTAGCGTGCGCAGGGCCTTCGAGAATGTCAGGCCCACTTTTTCCTGCACCTGAAACTGATTGATGAGCGGCAGGTGGAATTCAATCGGGTCTTCCACCGTGCAGACATTGTTTTCCATCGACGCGATTTCATTGAGCGCCGCGTAGAGCGTACTCGTTTTTCCGCTGCCGGTCGGCCCGGTCACCAGGATGATGCCGTTGGGAGAATGAATGCAGGCTTGAAACTGGGTCAGCACATCTTCCGCGAACCCCAGGTCCCGAAGGTTGAGTGTGACGGTGCGGGCATCCAGCACCCGGATGACGGTCTTTTCTCCCCGGTTCCCGGGAAAGGTGCTGACGCGGAGATCGACCTTGCGGCCGTCCAGCATCACATGCACTCGGCCGTCCTGGGGAAGGCGGCGCTCGCTGATATCCAGGCCGGCCATGATCTTGATGCGGCTGGTGATCGCGCCGACCAGGTGCAGTGGGACTTCCAGGGATTTGTAGAGCTTGCCGTCGATACGGTTGCGGACGCGCGTGCACCGCTCGGCGGGTTCAATATGAATGTCGCTCGCCCCTTCGCGAACGGCATTGTAAATCATGTAGTTGACCAACCGGATAACGGGTGACCGCCCCGCCACATCGTCGACCGATTCGGAGATGTCGGCCACTGCTTCGATCAGGGTCACCTCTCCCTGTTGGTTCTCATCGATAATGTCGTCGATGACGAACGTCTTGCTGTCCGGCAGCGTGGTGATCATCCGCCGGATGTCCTTGGCCGTCGTCGAAACGATTTGCACGTCCAGGTGGGTCAGGCCGCGAATTTCGTCAATCAGAAAGAGATTCGACGGCTCGGTGACCGCCACGGTCAATGTGCCTCGAATCCGATACAGCGGGAAGACCAGGTTCTTCTCAATGTACTCCCGCGGCAGGACGTCAACGATTTTCGGGTCGGCGATGCGGGGTTCCAGTTTGGCGTAAGGTACGCCGTAGACGCAGGCCAGGCACTCGGTAATGTGTTCCTCGGTGCAGAACTGCATGTCGACCAGAATTTCGCCGACGAGTTTTCCCCCTCCCTGCTTCTTTTGAATGTCCAGCGCGGACTGCAGTTGGTCCATGGAAACAAAACCTCGCTCCACGAGGATGTTTCCCAGTCGTTGTGGTCCTTTGAGGCCGGACATTGAATGCAAATGACGAAACTCGAATGACGTATGGCGAATGGCAAATAACAGAGGATCTTTTCGGTTCTGTCATTGGTCATTGATCATTCGTCATTCGTCATTCGCCATTACCTCCTTTCCATCACACAAAGCTTTTGACCGCTTCCAGGACGCTGTCATAGACTTCAAGCTGCTGCTCCAGTCGCGTAATTTCCAAAATCTTGCGATTGGACGGGTTGCTAGTGGAGATTTTGAGATCCCCTTGCAATGCGCGGAGAGCATCGTGGGAGTTGAGGATCGCCTCCAGCCCGGCGCTTTCCACGGTTTCGGTTCCGTCCAAGTCGAGTACCACGTTGATGCGCTCCAGCGAGGTAATGAACTTCTCGAATTGCAGACTGGTATCGCCGCCGAGTTCCTCGGGAGTGTGTGCGACGATGACTTCTCCAAAGACTTCGGTGGTGAGTTTCATGATAAGTGGGGCAGGCTGGAAGCCTACCCTTTGAGTAATTACAGCCATCGCGACGCGGCGTTATCGGCGGCGCACACCAGTTCGCGCCCCGTTAACATGGCTTCCACTTGCTGGAACAACTCACGGGGACTGAACGGTTTGCCCACCAGAGCGCGAATGCCATAGCGATCGCGAATTTCCTCGGACGAGAGCTCAAAGCCCTTTCCGGTGAGCATGACGACCGGCAAATGGCAGGTGGCAGCGTCATTCTTGATTCGCTCCGCCAGGCCCAACCCCGTCAGGCGCGGCATCTGGCAGTCGGTGACAACAATGTCCGGTAGTTGTCGTTGGATTGCCGCCCAGCCTTCCTCCCCATCATTCGCCAGCACGACTTCATAGCCGGCCCGCTTGAATTTGAATTCGGCGGCGCGGAGGATGTGGATTTCGTCGTCACAGAGCAGGATGCGCTTGCTCATGGCTGTTCTCGTTGGCTGGTTGCAAAACTAGGAACTGATTTGGGCAATACCCGGAACGACGATTCGGAAGGTGCTCCCCTTGCCGAGTTCGCTCTCCACTTCAATCCGCCCACGGTGGATGTCTTCCACGATATGCTTGACGAGCGGCAGGCCCAGGCCCGTGCCGGCTGCCATATCCTTGTCCTTTTTGACACGGTAGAACTTCTCAAAGACCTTCTGGCAATCTTCGGCGCTGAGTCCGACGCCCGAGTCCTGCACCTCAAAGACCACTTCCTGATCGCGCAGCCGGCTGCGGAGGGTGACCGTGCCGCCAGAGTGCGTGTATTTGAGAGCGTTGGAAACCAGGTTGATGGCCGCTTGCAGCAAAGTGTCGCGGTCGGCCAGCAAGCCCAAGTAGAGCGGGCTGAGCTCGACGGCCAGTTGAATGTGTTTCTGCTCGGCAGCGGGCTGCAGGACGTTGCAAGCCTCTTGCAACAGCGGGTTCAGCGACAGCGGCGTCTTGTTGACTTGCACGACGCCGGCTTCGATCCGGGCCAAATTGAGCAGATTTTCGATCAAGCGTTGCAAGCGGTCTGCCTGGCCGTTGATGATCCCAAAAAACTCTTCCTGAGTGGCTTCGTCCTCGGCGTCTCCGTCGGCCAACAATTCCACATAAGCCTTAATGCTGGCCAATGGCGTCTTCATTTCGTGGCTGACCGCCGAGACAAATTCCGCATTGCGCTTTTGAATCGCCTTGAGACCGGAAATATCTGTGAGCACGGCCACCGCACCATGATTGCTGGTGCGGTCCCCGGCCGCTTCTGCCTGGCCGGCCAAGGCCCGGCAACTGATTTTGAACCACGACTGCTGGCCGTCATCGTCTGCCAGGGAAACCTCTCCGTGGCGATTCGTGATAGCCTTGCGGCGGCGAGTTTCGGTCAGCAGGTTAATCAGCTCCTGACAGCGGTTGAGACTCTCGAGCGCCGGATGCTCGGTTTCCTCTGATTTCACGCCGAGCAGGTTCTGTGCGCTGTCGTTCGCCAGGATGACTTCGCCATGCTGATCAACGGCGATCACCGGGTCGCTCAACCCCGTGAGAATCTCCTTAAGCTGGTCTCGCTCCGAAGCCGTTCGCCTGGCCCGCACCTCCGCGCCAGCTCGGACATGCTCTGCCGCGGCTAGCCTTTCCACAAGAATCGCAAAGCACTCGCGGAGCCTGGCAAAGCCATCCGCCAGGGGATGGTCAGGCGGTAGCTCGGGCAAGGAATCGGCGATCGACTCAGGGGGACTCAGAGCCGGATCAAAATGCGAAAGGGCCTCCATATACTTGCGGCCCAAACCGGCATTCGACCAGTGCGGCATCAGCAACAGCAATTGACTTCCAATTGCCAGCGCCAGTCCAGCGGCAAAGAGCGTTAGACGAACCAGCAGCGAGTGGGGAATAAAGTCCGGCTCTAACACTCCGATGACGCCAATGGCGCAAGCGCCGAAGGCCATCCCGGCCGCGGTCAATTGGTATTTGGAAATGAAGGGGGGGAGCATGACGTCGATCCAACGGTTCAACGAGGGCGCTTCGCGATGGGCTCAGCGCGCATTTCTCGTGGACCACGCAAAGTTAGGTCAAGGAATGGGAGGTGCCAGAAAGCGCCCCGCGCATTCAGTCGCAATTCGGGTTCGAGTCGCGGCCGGTTCCCCCCGAGTGGCCCCTTCCAGCGGCCAAAGCGGCAAAAGCGTTAGGATCTGCACCTTGGGAGGCCCTTCGCACGGTTTGACCTGCCCTTGTCGCTTGCGTCAGAGCGCCTTATGATGACCGCCGGACCCTCAAAACGGTGGGTCTCGCGCGAAGCGTTCCGGTCGTACTTGCGTCCCAACTGGGTTCAAATTGTGTTGAATTTCTTGCTGGAAAGCATTTGGCTGTTGGCTCAAGAGCCGGCGAAAACGGCCCCTCCGGGCGAGCCCGGCGGCATTGCCGGGTTTTTCGCGCAGTACGGCACTCTCCTTCCGATGCTGATGATCGGAGTGGTCTTCTACCTGATGCTGATGCGCCCCGACCAGAAGCGGCGGAAGGAAATGGAACTGCTCCTGGCGAACATCAAGAAGAACGACAAAGTCATTCTAGGCAGCGGTATCTGCGGGACGGTGGTCAATGCGGCACCAAAATCGGTTTATGTCACCATCCGGGTGGATGACAGCACAAATACCAAAGTACGTGTGCTGCGGAGTGCCATTGCTAGGGTCGGTCAGCCCGACGAGACCGAAGCCGACGCCAAGGAAGCCAGCTAGCCGCGCTGCCCGATGTTCGCGCGGCCCAGCGCCGCGACTCTGCCGCATTTTTCGATTTGTTATGGATTTGATTATTTGTAATTAGGTGTTATTGCAACCGCCCCCTTCCATCATCGGTTCGGGCCAAGGAAAGTCCTGCCATGAATAGTTCTTTAGCTCTCCCCCTCCTCTTCGGCGAGAACCGCGTGCTTCCCTCCGGCATCGGCAAGCTGCTGGAAATCCCCGGCTCCATTCTGTTTGCCCTCTTTTTGGGGGTGGTTATCAGCCTGTTGTCCGTTTTCATCTTCATGATCTGGAAACAGCTCAAGTTGGATGGCGGTCAGTATTTGCTGTGGTCCTTGGCCGGGGCGATTTTGCTCAGTCCGGTCATTTACTTTGTCTTCCTGTCGGAGCCCGCCGGTTTCATCGTGCTGGATTTCCTCAGGCTGACCGAGAATTCGCGAATCGCCCTGGATGCGCGGCGGATTGCGGGTGTGACCTACATGCCCATCCTGCTCTTTGTGGCGTTCTTTGTCCTGGGTGTCATGATGGGCAAGTGGCTGCGCCTCAAGGAAATGGGCTGGCGATTTGGTCTGATTTTCGGCAGCTGTCTGGCAGCAATTGCCATCATCCTATTGGGGGAATTCAAACTGGGGGTGGACCTGCAAGGAGGCGTCATCCTGGTTTATGAGGTCGATGAGGACCAGACCAACAAGCTCCTGCCGACCGAAGAGCGGAATCAATTCTCCGACAAGATGGCGGCGGTCGCGGCCAAACTCAAACGCCGCCTGAATCCCGATGGTCTGAAAGAAATAGTGATCCGGGTTTCCGGACCCAAGCAAATCGAGATTGTCGTTCCCGAAGTGGACGAAGCCGAAATCTCTGAGTTGAAAAAGTTGATCACGACGGGTGGCGTGCTGCAGTTCTTGATTCTCGCGGACGATCCGCGAGAAGATCGCGCCGTTATCGACCTGGCTCGCGCGCAGGCCGCCTCCAAGGACAACGCCACTAAGGTAGATGACCGCGTTCGGGACAAGGACGGCAATGTCGTCGGCCTGTGGAAAGGGGTGGCCCGCGCGAAGGCAGGAGACGACGTAGGACCTTATAAGGACGTTTCGGTCATCAATGCGTTGATTCGCGACCGGGCCACGGGAGAAATCATCGAGTTTTCACCCAGCGAACAAGCACTGGTGCAATCCGATCAGAAGGCGAATCTTCCGAGCGTGCTGAACAATCGGAAAATCAAGACGATCGAAGTTCTATTGCGGTTTGATACCAAGTTGCAGCTCACGGGAGAAGACCTTGCCCATTCTGCGGCCGGCAAAGACCAGAGAGATTTGAGTCCCTGCATTCACTTCTCGATGAAGGGGGATGGCATCTCGAAAATGGGAACCCTGACCAGCAATTTCCGCTTGCGGAAACTGGCCATTGTGTTTGACAACAACCTGCTTTCGGCACCCGTCATTCAAAGCCAGATTACGGCCAACGGCCAAATCACTGGGCAGTTCAAGAAGGAAGAAGTGGATTTCATGGTCGAAATTCTCCGCTCCGGAAGCATGCCAGTAGTTCTGAAAGAAGACCCCATCAGCGAAAACCGAATCGGATCGTTGCTGGGGCAGGAGACTATCGAGAGTGGGAGCTGGTCCATCGCCATCTCTTTGATTGTGGTCCTGATTTTCACGGCGGTCTATTACCGCTTCGCCGGCTTCGTCGCCTGTGCGGCGCTGATTCTGAATATCGTTCTCACCGTGGCCATCATGGTCATGCTGCAAGCGCCGTTCACCTTGCCCGGCCTCGCCGGCATTGTGCTCACCGTCGGCATGTCGGTGGATTCCAACGTGCTCATCTTTGAAAGAATACGCGAGGAACTAGCCAAAGGGGCGGCCCTGCGCATGGCCCTGCGCAACGGCTTCGAACGGGCCATGGTGACGATCATCGACTCCAACCTGACCACTCTGCTCACCGCCGTCGTGCTCTATGCCATCGGCACCGACCAGGTCCGCGGCTTCGGCATCACGCTCACGCTCGGCATTCTGACGAGCATGTTCACCGCCATCTTCTGTGCCCGCACCATCTTCGAAGCCGGCGAGCGGCTAAAGCAGCTAAAGACCCTTTCGATGTTGAAATTCTTCACCAGGACCAACGTCGATTGGTGCAAGTGGTTCCCCGTGGCCACGATTGGCTCGTGCATCCTCATTGCGGTCGGCTTGGTGGCTACGGTCGCACGGGGAATGAGCCTGTTTGATATTGACCTGGCAGGAGGAACCAGCGCCACCTTGATCCTCAAGAAACCATTGGATGACGAAACGGTTCGCCAGAGACTTGGGGTGACCTTCGAGAACCTGAAGGACTCGGGTGCCCCGGGGCGGATCGACTACACGGTTTATGAGATAACATTCCAAGGCCGCGACCCGCTGACCGTTTACCAGGTCCTCAGCAATATTCCCAAAGTGGAAGTCCTGCAGAAGGCGATCCAGGAGACTTTCCGCAACGCCGATGGAAGCGAAGGATTGCTAACCTACGAGCTCGCCGTGGGGACTACTAAAACGATAAGCCGACCGGGAACCGCTCTGCCCGAAGGGACGGGAGCGCCTCCCGTGAGCGCCAGTCCGCTGGAAGGTGCCGTGCCGAGTGATCCCGAGCCGCCCGCCAAAACCGAGCCAGAAAAGGCCGCGCCTGCCAAAACTGTGGAGGAGAAGCCGGCGAACGAAAAGAATGGGACCGATGCCAAGCCCGCGGAAGAAAAGCCCTGCGGCGTCCAAGAGGAAAAGAAAACCGCCGAGAAAGCGGCTGAGGAAACCCCCAAAGCCGAGCCCGCCAAGGAACCGGCGAAAGGGGATGAGACCAAAACGGAAGCACCACCTGCGGAGACTCCGCCGGAAACCAAGGCTCCGCCAACGACGCCTCCCGCTGCGGAAGGCCCTCTTTCCGATCTTCCGGAAACTGCTGGCGGGACGAAACAGTTTTTTGAAACGACGGTTGACCTGAGGTTTCCCGACAACAAGATCAGCGGTGGGGAGCTCAAATTGCTGCTCGAAAAGGCGGTCAAAACGGCGCTCAGCCAGAACCACAATGTGGCGGTTACCCGCAAAGATGCCGAGACGGGCCGTGAGTGGGATGGCAAAGACTCCAGTGCCCATGAGGATTGGACCGTCACGCTTCCGCTTCCCGATACGGATTCCAAGAAAGTGATCGCCGAGCTCAAGACCACGCTGGAAAAGTCCCCGGTCTGGCAGTCCTCGAATAAGATTCAGGGACAGGTCACCGTGGACACGCAGCTCAAGGCGATTTCGGCCATCCTGTTCAGCCTGCTGGGTATTGTGGCCTACGTTTGGTTCCGTTTTCAAAGCCTGAGCTGGGGAGTTGCCGCCGTGGCGGCGCTTGTCCATGACACGCTGGTGATGCTCGGCTTCATCGCCATGAGCTACTGGATGGCTGGCGTGCTGGGATTCATGAAAGTGGAGGAGTTCAAAATCAGTCTCACGATCATCGCCGCGTTTCTAACGCTGATTGGTTATTCGATCAACGACACGATCGTCATTTTTGACCGCATCCGCGAAATCCGCGGCAAGAGCCCGGACCTGACGCGGCACATGATCAATGAAAGCGTCAACCAGACCATGAGCCGCACGATCCTGACGACCGGCACCGTGCTGATGGTAGTGGTGGTGCTGTACTTTGCAGGAGGCTCGGGGATTCACGCCTTCGCGTTCTCCATGATTATCGGGGCACTTGCCGGTACTTACAGCACGGTATTCATCGCGGCCCCGTTGCTGCTCCTGCTGCACAAGAGTCCCAAATCCGGTCTCAAGCCGTATTCCGCACCGGCGAGGTAATCGGCTCACGGGTGGCACGCCCACGACTTTGCGTGGGCGTGTGACAATTGCGATAAGGGATCCACAGGCATTTTCTTTTCCCCCACCGCTACGACCGCACGTATTTCGACCCGGTTGAGCGCGCCTGCCTCTTGTGGTCGATGAGCGAAGTGCGGCACTATTTCCAGGGAGGCGGTGCGTACCAGATGCCGACTTGGAAGTGGGGAGCGTAGGGCGTGTCCAAAAAACGAGTCCTTCTGGGCCTCTCGATCATCGCGGGCGGCGTCTGCGCGTCTTTGCCATTCCGGCGCGAGGTTCCCGTCACGTTAGCCTCTTCGGGCGAATCTTCCGCCGTGTTGCTGCCTGGATTCGCCAGTTCCGACTTAGAGCCGGCAGCCGCAGTTGTTCCCGCAGCAACCCATTCGTCCAGTCAAATAGAACCGGACCAACCTGGCGATCGCAGCCCTTATCTCCATGACGGCTCGCAGCGCCTGCTACGGGCAAATTCCCAACCTGTTTCAGCGGCAACATCCAGCGAAGAAATCTCTGCTCTACCCAAGGAAAGACCTTCCGCACCGCCGATGCTCCCGGTCAGCTTTCAGATTAAAGACCCGGAGTTGAGCCACTCCGAGGCCTGGCAGCCAGCCCAGCTGGACGAAGGCCCCGCCGGCCCGCCGCGGGAGTATCGCCTCCGCAAGCTCGATACACTTGAGGAACTGGCGGCACGCTTTCTCGGCTCCAAGGACCGGGTGGAGGAGCTATTTGCGGCGAATCGAAATGTCTTGAAGGACCGCTATGTCCTGCCCATCGGAGCGGTGATTCGCATTCCGATAGGCGGCTCCGATGCTCTATCCGGCTCCACGGAAAGCGACCTGCAGCCCGTTCGCCCGGCAGTGGAGCGATAGCGCTTGGCACCACCAGCCTGAAGCGCGAGTGAAGGAAAGCTCGGAATCGTTGCGGATCAAGTACTTTCTTTCGCTGGCGCTTCAGACTTGTATCAGGCGGCAGGAATCCCTCAAGAAACGACCCAGGGCGAGGCTGCCGCTTGGCAACCGCGCCCTGGAATGATCCCTGGCGTCGGGGCAGCTTTTAAGGGCTGCCCCGACGCTCAGTCTAAGCTTCATCGTGAAGCACCGCAGAGCGCGATTGACCCAGAAACCGCGCTCCGAGGTTTGTACGCTTCGACCCAGGAGGGAGGGTGGCGACACATTCCCGCAAATCTGCCGCCGACGATGAAGCTCCGAGTGTTCGATGGGAGGCCAAGGAGGTTGGCCTCAGACGGGCGGGAGTAATATCACTTGCCCCAGCCAGGCACAATTGCAATTTTTGCAAACTTGCCAGAATTCGGGGAATGTCAGTTCCGGCTCGTTCTCAAGTGGTGCGCCCGCGGATTGGCATGGGCGTGGATTCGCATTGACCCAATCGTCATCGCCTTGTAATTCTCCTCCATCCTGCGCCAGCGCTGCGCGCCTGTTCCATTCGGCCGTCCCAACACGCCCACGCAGAGCCGTCCCGGCGCGCCGGGATGCCACCCATGTTACCGACAACCTTTCGTTACGCTCGTTTACTTTCGTTGCTGCTGTTGGCCCTGGCCGCTTTCGCATCCGGCTGCGCCCAGAGATACATTTCGCTGCGGAAAGTCCCCAAGAACCCGTTGGAAGGGCCGCTGAATTTGCTCTCGCGTAGCGGCCCCAAGCCAACGGGGCGGACCGAGATGCTGCTCCGCCGGTATGATTTGCTGGAATCGCACCAGAAGCAGCCGCAGCTCGCACTGCTTGGCCTGCGCAAGCGAACCCTGGAGGAGCCGACGTCGGACAAGGTCTATGCCGTCGCGGAACTCGCCTACCTGGACGCCAAGCGCAAGCAGGATGCGGGACAGACCAAAGAGGCCCTCGATCTCTACGGGGCAGCCGTCGCTTATTCCTACCGCTACCTATTCGAGCCTGGTCTCGATCGATTTCGCAATCCGTACGATCCCCAGTTCCGCCGGGCCTGCGACCTCTACAACAGCTCGCTCGAAGGAGCATTGCGAATTGCCATTAGGCAGGGCAAAGTCAAACCTGGCCAGACGCAAACCATCGAAACTGCCAGCCAGCAGTTTCGCCTCGACATCGAAGTCAAAGGCCCCTGGCACCCGGAGGATCTCAACCGGCTGGAGTTTGTCAGCGATTACGAGATTACGGGAGGCCTGACCAACCTGCATCACACCTACGGCCTGGGTGTGCCGCTGATTGCCGTTCGCGCCGCGCATGCCGGTGAGGATGCTGCCGAAAAATTCTATCCGCCAGGGCTCAGCTTTCCGGTGACCGCCTTTTTGCGGGTTGCGCCGGACAGCGATCCACAGTCCAATGGAACTCATCATTGCGTGCTCGAATTGCACGACCCGCTCCATTCCACCACCTTAATGGTCGACGACCGCATGGTGCCGCTCGAGACTGATCTCACCACGCCGTTGGCATTCTTTCTGGACAATCCAAAATTCCAAGCGCAAAACATTTCGACCTGGGGACTGCTCAATCCTGGCGGGGCGACGGAGACGAAGATCAAGGGAATGTACATGGTGGAGCCGTACGACCCTAACAAGATTCCAGTCGTCATGGTCCACGGGCTCTGGTCGAGTCCGATCACGTGGATGGAGATGTTCAACGACCTCCGTTCGTTTCCGGAAATCCGAGCCCGCTACCAGTTCTGGTTTTATCTCTATCCCACCGGTCAGCCGTTCTGGGTTAGCGCCGCTCAGATGCGGGGCGACCTGGCCAACGTACGGCAAACGCTGGACCCCGGCGAACAGAATGGCAACCTGGATCAAATGGTGCTCGTCGGGCACAGCATGGGAGGGCTCGTCTCCAAGCTGCAAGCGCTGGAGAGCGGCGACGACTTCTGGCATATCCTCAGCGACAAGCCCCTCAGCGAGTTGAAGGCATCGGACGAAGCCCGCGAGAAGCTGGCCCGCGCGGTCTATTTCCATCCCAATCCGTCCGTGAAACGGGTCATTACCATCGGCACACCGCATCGCGGCAGCGACTTTGCCAACGATTATGTGCGGCTCATCGGCCGCAGGCTGATCACGCTGCCGGAGATGGTGACCGACCTGACCAATCAACTGGTGCTCGCCAATCCCGGCTACTTCAAAAACAAGGAGTTGCTGACGACGACCACCAGCCTGGACTCGCTCGCGCCGGACGACCCGATTTTCCCAGTCATGCTCTCGGCTCAAAAGGGGCCGGAGGTGAAATTCCACAACATCGTCGGCCGCATCGACCGCAGCGGATTCATTCAGCAGTGGACCGAGGATGGCGACGGCATTGTGAGCTTCAAGAGCGCCCACCTGGACGACGTCGTCTCGGAGAAGCCCGTCACAGCGGACCATTTGGGGGTTCATCGGCACCCGCTGGCGACACTGGAAGTGCGGCGGATCCTCATGGAGCACAAGGAGGCCGTGGACAAGCTATCGGGATCTTCGCCGATGGTTGCGCCGGCCGGTTATAAGATTCTCAGCTCCGGCAGCGAAATGGGGACTCACTTGCCGACGACGGCGGGGGTAAGATTGCCTCCCGCGAATGTGAAACTGCCAGCAGCAGGGTTGCCACGGCCGATTGGGGCCGCTCCAACGATTCCAGGTGCCAGGTGAGACCGGCATCCCCCGACTGACTCTCCAATCGCTCCCTTACTTCGCGAGCACGCCCGCGGATGTGACCGCTCCCTTGAGCGGCGGCTGCGAATAACGGTCGAACTTCCGCCGTTGCGGCAAGCGGGATGCGCTGCGGGGAATGGCCTGAGGCTTTGACGACCCAGGATCGCTTTCCGGCGTGGCAAGTTCCGACAATCGCGAAGCGACGGAGGCATCGGCCGATTCGCTGGCGGAAGCTTCCATCGGCAACTCTCCGCGGACAACCCGGATTTCGCGGGGCGCTTCAATCCCGATGCGAACCGTTTGTCCCTTGACCCGCAACACCGTGACCGTGATGTTGCCCGCGATGGTGATCTTCTCCTGCAATTTTCTGGTGAGCACAAGCATGGCACACTCCTTTGTTCCGAATGTTTTGAGGATGCGAATGCATCCGCAGAGTAGTTCCAACTAAAGCACAAGGCGTGCCAGAAACTCGCCGAATCCACGCCGCAGGCGCAACTCGTTGTGAATGCCGCAGTTGCGGTCAAATGCGCGGATGGAATGGTGCGATTGCAGATACTGGACAAACTTACAAATCGTGCAACTCTTGCAATTCACCCCGGCCCTCGGCCCCCTCTTACAACCAAGCCTGCCAGTGATAGCAGTCTCGTTTGCCGCCAAACCAACCTTGCCGCTAAAAGGGCCTCCCACTATCCTCCCCAGCCTCGTCGGACTGGATTCCACAGCCGCCCAAACGATGCGAAATCTCGCCGCCACCTTCTGCCTTGCGCTTGCCCTGGCCGGCTGCCGCGGCACGGGAAGCGGCATGTTCGGGCACACGACCATTCCACCGCCGGGCACTCAGCCGCCGGGGACGCTACTGGCGGACAACTCTTACTATCCGGCCGCGACTTCCTCAAGTGGTAGCACTCTGTTTGGCACTACTCCACTGGCAACGCCCAATCTGATCTCTCCGCCTGGTTTCCCTGCGCCCGCGGCTACGCAGTTGCCCACTCCGCAGGGAGCCACGATTTCCCGCTCCAACCTGGGCACTCCTTCGCGCACGCTCGCCAATCCCCCTCGCGAAGCCCGCGAACAGCCCATCCGCATTCCCGACGACAACGCCGTCGTGGGAGCCCTGGCTGCGGTTGTTCCCATCCGCGGTATTCCAACGACGGATACCTCCAGCCTCTTCGATACGGTCCGTACCCAGGCCGCTGCTTCCCGCGGCTTTCTGGCCGCGAGATCGGCCCCTGCCAGTGGTTTCGTGGAAATCTCCCAACTGCCGGATGCCCCCGCCGAACTTCGCCGCGCCGCCCTCTCGGGACAGTCGCTCCGCTGACCCCTCGCGACTGGCTACAATAGTCGGCTGATCTCAACGAATACGCGTGAGGAGGATTGCGGGCGATGCAGAAGCTAGTCGACGGCGTTCAGCGGTTTCAGGCCAATGTCTTCAGTGCCCAACGGCATCTGTTTGAACGCCTGGCGGAAGGGCAGGATCCGCTGGCCTTGTTCATCACCTGCTCGGACTCGCGCATCAACCCCAACCTCATTACGCAAACCGAACCCGGCGAGCTGTTCATTATCCGCAACGCCGGCAACATCGTGCCGCCCTATGGTGCCTCGCGTGGCGGCGAAGAGGGGAGCATCGAATACGCGGTCTCCGTGCTCGGGGTCGAAGATATCATCGTCTGCGGCCATTCCCATTGTGGGGCGATGAGCGCCCTGCTCGACCCCTCCAAGGCTGCGGGCTATCCCGCTATCCGCAACTGGCTGGACCACGCCGAGGCAACCCGGCGAATCATTTCCGAAAACTACAATCACCTGGCGGGCGAGCTCGCTCGCCAGACGGCAGCCGTCGAGGAAAACGTGCTGGTGCAGCTCAGCAATCTCAAGACGCATCCCGCCGTGGCCGCCGCGCTCGCCCGCGAACAGATCAATCTGCACGCTTGGGTCTACGAATTCGAAACAGGCAAAGTGTTTGCCTTCGATACACCGGCCGGCCAGTTCATTCCGATCGAGAAAACCGGAACCGGCCCTCGGCCACACCATCGCGAAATCGACATTTAGAAATTCATGAACGCCGTCCCCTTTCAAATCAGCAACGTCTATGGTGGCCTGGGGGAATGTCACGGCCTCGTCAGGCAAGAGGGCAAATTCCTGGTACTGGAGTTTCAGATCCAAGATTCCGTGGTCAACCTCCTCAAGAGCGGTGTGAAAAGCGTGGAGATTCCGCTGGCGGATATTGCCCGCATTTTCCTGCGTCGCCGCTGGTTCGGTTTTTGGAACTCCCTGGAGGTGCAGCTCTCGCGGATGGAGATTGCCGAGCAGATACCCGCCATGAAGCATGGGCGCTTGGTGCTCGGTATCTACCGCCGCGATGTGCCGCTGGCCCAAGAATTAATTGAAGGCGTGCAGCGGATCACAACCGCTGCAAGTTAGCGCGGCAGGCTGCACACTATTTTTCCAGCACCTCTTTCATCCCCTTCAGCAGCACTTCCTCCACTTCCGGCGCGGTGCGGCTGACGAAGGTGGTTTCGTAGCCTCCTTCGCCGTAGGAGATTTTGGTGCCGATGTAGCCCGCCCCATAGTCGCCATATCCAGCGGTGCAGACTTCGCCGCGAGTGTAGAGCCTCTGCGCGGCGAGTTGGTACTCGATGAAGATTTCGCCGGGGAGGTGAATGACGCGGGTGGTGCCCAGCTTTAGGCAACCCAAGCTGGTTTTGTGGCCACCGTCACTGCGGCGTTTGAAAGATAAATCGCGGGCAGCGCGGATGCGTTCGCGCTCGACGGCTTTCTCATTGGCGAACGTCTCCATGCATTTCTTCTCGTCAATAATGTCTCGCGCCGGCAAGACGACGCCCACTTCCGCCCAACCCATGTCTCTGGCAGCTAGCGGCTGCTTGTGAGCGGCGGCATTTTCAAAGGCCTCTTTCATGCCCTTCGCCATGCGCTGTGCCAGAATCATCCGCAGCGGCGGAGTGCCGTCGTTGTACTTGCCGGCTGTCACATTCCCGCCGGCACCGTTGAAGTGGGCATGGAAGACTCCCGGCTGCTCTTTGTCCCGCAGGCCGCGGGCCAGGCCGGGGAAATCGGAGCTGATGTTTCCCTGACCATAGTAGCTTTGCGGATGGGTCGCATAGTAGCTGAGCGTCGCTACCGGCTTGTCGCCATTGAAGAACGCCACTACTCGGCACATTGGATCAATCGTTCCCTCCGGCTCGGCTCGAATTTTCTCGTCCTTGCAAGAGCTGAAGCGGACGTACTTCACCTTGCTGTCCGGCCCCATCACGCGGCGGTTCGAGGCGACTTCCTTCACTTCTGCCTTGCCGATGCCGTAGTGCGTGATTGCTTGTTTCTTGGCAATCGCCCCCTTAACGGCCTCCGCCACTCGCTTGACGGTTTCGCGAGCGAAGCCCACGTCATATTGCTTGCCCGAAAGACCCACCTGCGACAGCATTTCCTCCGCCGCCTCGTCATAGCCCGGCGCATCATGCTGATGCAGGCAATGCACGGCCACTCGATCCGCGGAGGTTCCCGCAGCTTTGGCCAGCGCTTCCCGCCAGCGGTCGTGCCCCGTGTTTCCAATCCCCACCCAGTCCACCGCACATAGCACAATCGGCTGCTCCTCGCCGAAGAGCACGATTCCACGGGCAAACAGCGGGTCATCGACCGCATCCGCGACTGGCACCAACCCGTCGCAAAGCGGCGAGCCGATGGGGGGTGTCACGTCGACGCTGAATGTGGCGATCGCGGGTTCTCCAGCAACTGCCGACGCAGCGGAGAACAAGAAAGCAAATGCCAACAAAATGGTCTTCATGGGGGATAGTCCTGGGGTGGGCAGAATGGATCTCATCTCATGATTGTCCAATTGTCTTGCACAGTTGACCTCTCCTGCAACAACCCTTTCCCCCTCGCCGGAGCTAGCCCGGATTATTCACGGCTGCGGGAATGAAACAGCCTCCGGCTGCATCTAAGAAGTTGGAATACAACGACTTCCAAGTGTGCAGGGAGGCTGACCGTGAATATACACTCTGTCGGGCAAGTGGTGTTTGATTTTCTG